>JACCDZ011358829.1_pt1 | contig 67179 bp, 62 predicted proteins | sample 7449551 | NCBI WGS metagenome assembly JACCDZ01 (sample SAMN15323452, study PRJNA562643) | freshwater metagenome | isolation source: river surface water | place: USA:Blue River Watershed | collected 2017-08-18 | reverse complement strand
GTTCAAATGGCGATTCAGCGTTTAATTGGTTTTGGGAAAAAAGAAGAGTTTAAGGAAATTTTGGCAATTTTAAGAAGGCAGAACCCTGATAGGATAAGGGTTCTGTGAAATTTGTCGTGTACAGAGCACTTGCATTTCAATCTTTTTTGAATTTGCGAAATGGCATACACAACGACAAAGCAATCTCTATGCCAGCCGAATGCTTGTGACACCAACAAGATGTATAAATCTGACCCGCTATCAAAATGTAAAAAGCTGCATAACAAGATGCAGCTTTTTATTCAATGGTAAATATTTTAACAGATTTTAAGCAAAACTTGACGGCTTCAAATCAAAAAAAGGCTAGCTATCATACATTCTAGAAAGACACATACACTGAATTGCAATAATTATTGATTAATATCAATGACTATTGATCGTTCTTATACGATGACAAATGTGTATGCTTGGTATAATTAGGATTATTCTGGATCATATGCAAACTGTGTTCCGCATCATTTACAATTTTCGTAAGCTCTTGGCGTCTTTTATCTTGGGCATCTACATATGCAGCGTAACCTAAAACAACAATCGAACAAACAACAAGCAATGGAAGGAATTTCTTCATTATTATTATCTCTATTGTATGCTTTTCTTGAATATTAACAATAATAAACAAAAAAGAGAATTAATTAACATTAAATAATCAAAAATTAGAAATAATTCACAATTATATGATTGTTTATGAATTGATTTTGTATATTTTTCATACAAATAAATCTTAGATTATTTATATTCTTAATGCAATTGCATTTTATATAATTCAATTAGATAGCTTGAAATTTAAGCATTTTTTATAACATTTGTTAAAATTAAAGATGGATTATTATCAAAAATCAAATAAAAAAGCATCTTTAGTTTAACTAAACACGCTTTTACTCATATGCGATCTAAACAAGTTTAAAACTGATAATTCAATCGAACTAGAACATTACGTAGTGTTCTAGGCATTGACTCTGAGCGCCAATAGTCTTTATTGGTTAGGTTATTTACAGCAAGCGTAACGTTCCAAGGATCAGCGCTATAACCAATTGCAGCATCTAAACGCGTGAATCCTTGAAAATCGATAGGCGTATTATCTAAATTGCGATTGGAATATATCTTCGCATCACCAACATAAGTTGTGCCAATTTCACCATAGATCTTCTCGACTGGTAAATAGCGTATAAATAAGTTTCCAGTATGGCGTGGAGTATTATTGAGTACTTTACCAACATTGGCCGCTTTATTGTCTTTAGAAATCTCTGTATCCATATAGCTATAGCCTCCCCGTACAAACAAGTTATCTAAAGCACGTCCAATAAAGCTAAACTCTATCCCTTTAGACTGATGCTGGACCCTTCAATATTTCAATGCGCTCAATATTGGCAGTACTACGGCGAACTTGACCACTTTCACGGACACCATCACGATAGATATCGCCAGTATCTGCATTAAATCCGCGCAAGTTGATGCCATCACCACGCATATCATAGCTCGTTGATACCCCAGGTGTTCCCTGTAACATCACACTTAAATCATTTGCACCATAGATTTTATATTTCTGAACATCAATCGTATCAATCGTTTGAGGAATATCTTTTTTCTTTAGCCCATTTCGAGTCACGCTGGCTTGTTCATAATCAATATAGCTTTTAATTGGATCAAGCTCGCTCATTGCTTCAATTTTAATCGTTGGCATAACCGCAGTCTGAGTATTGTTCTCGTTGGCAAATAGGTACTGCGCTTGTAAGAGCATTAAGCTTAATGCACTAAATCTAAAAATAGGCTTGTGAGAGAGCGTAACATATCGAGATGTCATAAAAATTCCAAACAAAAAATTAGACAAATATTAAGAAAAACTTAAAATATAAAAAACAATACAATATTAATGAAAATAATTCTTATTTTTACCATATTTTACATAAATTCTTTCTCACAGCTTATTAAGCAGTCAATTTTTACGAAATCATGCTCTTTAATAGCGCGTAAATAATTAAAAAATATTTTTTAAATCTGAGGCTTATTTAAGCTAAATTCCATTTTTCTACACAATTTTACATTAGGCTACACACAAAATAATTTGTTCTTTCTTTTGGGGTACTTGAATGAAATATCCACTCTATTCTGGGAAATTGAGTGTACTTAGCTCGGCATTACTGAGTATCAGCACTTCAGTTTTCGCCGCTGATAGCAACATAACAATACCTACAGAAACAGCAACGCAGGTTTTACCTACCCTATCGTTTAAAGCATCGGCAGAGCCACAGAAACCAAAAGATGATGATATAAGTGCTGTACCTAAAACCATTATCACCCGTGATGAAATGCTACAGTACGGCGATCAATCCGTCATGGATGCATTACGTAGAGCTGCTGGATTTCAACTTCCGACACCTGGACAAGGTCCACGCGGTGGTGGCGGCGCTTCTGGAATGCGTTTCCGTGGTGGAGCTGGTCCAACATTCCTTATCAATGGTGAACCTGTGCAAGGTGGACCACGTGGTGGGATGTCTATTATTGACACGATTACCCCTGAAATGATTGAACGAATTGAAGTCGTGAAGCAGCCAAGTGTTGCTCAAGCGTCTGTTGCGTCATCAGCTGTTATCAACATTATTTTGAAAGAACCTCTCGATAGTCGCATCAGTGGCTCGATAAAAGTAGGCTATGGTAAGTATGAGGATTCTGAGAAACAATCAAAGAGCGAACAAAAAATCAGCCTACAAGCTGACGGTCGTGAAAATCAATGGTCATATAGTATTTCTGCAAATCAAATGTGGGTTGATAACACATCCCTAACCAAAACAGAAACATCAGCGGATACACGTGAACAATTGCGCACGGTCAATCGAAGCATGCAAATGTTTTCACCTCGCTTGCAATACGATCTCGATGATCAACAAAAATTGATTGCCGAATTATTCTATCGCAACATCAAAATGGATGGTTATTCAGCGAATCAAACGCAAGATGATAAAAATGATAGCATTCGTCTAAATACACGTTATGAACGAAAAGACAAAGACTTAAGCGATAAGATTCGGCTATCCGTTGAACGTCAAACAGAAACTCAACTCACCCGTTCACCTCAAAATACCATTTATACCGATGAAACCATTCATGAATATGGCCTCGCTTATGATGGGATGCGTAAATTAGATCCGACTCGTCAAATCAAATTTGGTGTTGATACACGGAGTAGTAACTTAGACAGTAATGTGAGCAATCGTTTAGATGAGCAACGTTATGCTTTATATGCCGAGGGAAGCTGGCGTTTTACAGATCGACAAACCATTACGTTGGGCGCGCGCCAAGAATGGTTAAATCGCTCTGGTCTAGTTGATTATCAGGACCAACATCTTAGCCCTGTACTTGCTTATCGTTTTGATCTAACCGAACAATGGTCGATTCAAACCAATCTGAGCCAAGCATTTAACAGTCCAAAAACTGATCGTCTAATTCCGAATGTCACTGTTTCTACAGATAGCGATGCTGGTTCATTGAATAATCCTGATCGCGGCGGTAATCCTGACTTAAAACCAGAGAAAACAAGCGCTGTAGAATCAACTCTGGCATATGACTCAGCGAATGGTGGTATGAGTTTAACTGCATATCATCGCGAAATTAAAGATTACATCGAAAAGGTGATTGCGCTTGAAGGGTCACGTTATGTTGAACGCCCACAAAACCAAAATCAAGCAACGACCTATGGTGTTGAACTTTCTGGACGTTATGCGCTGAAACAAACGGATGCAGGTCATTCATTTATGCTGAATGGGCAAATATCAACGATTCGTGCCAAAGTTGAAGATGAACAGCACAATGAGCGTTTAGTCAGCGATGTTGCCCCATACAATGCAAGTGCAGGTTTATCTTATAACTTTAAGCCTTGGCAGCTTTCTACCAGTATGAATGTAAGTTATACGCCTGAGTTTACGCGTAGCTTAGATGGTCAGCCTTATGATCGAACAACCAATCAACGTTTTGGATTAGACCTCAGTGCAACCAAACGTTTCACAGGTGGCTGGGCGGCAAGTTTAAATCTCAACAATCTACTCAGTACAGATTATAAAGAGCGACTGACCAATCAATCTGACGGTAGTTTATATCAAGCAAGAACAAATCAAGGTATGGCGAGTTTCCAATTCTCTGTTGAGAAAAAGTTCTAACTTTACTGCCTAGGCTAAATTGATTCATCATTAACAAAAGCCAGTTATGAAAATAGCTGGTTTTTTAGATTTCAAAATAGATATTAAAAATCTAACTATGAAAATTTTCGATATTGGGAATGCTATGATCTTCATCCTACTTTCATCAGTGCTTAGAGGATAATATGAGAGCCGAACTCAAAGCCAAAATCCTACAGGTCTGCGATGAAAAAATTGCAAAAAAAGGCAGTAACGTCGGACTTTCTTTCTATGCCTTTTTTGCCAATAAAAATGATGATCCTGAACACTTAATGGAAGCTGCCCCATTGGTGAATCATTGAACATCGACTTGATCATTTTGAAAAAGCTGACAAGATCAAAGCACTAGTCTTAGCCCAACCCGATTAATCAAACGTCTTAATACACATCGCGTTGATAACGCTGTTGCTGCTTAAGCTGTTCTACCTGTTCATACCCTAGAATCTCTTTTAGTGCTTGATCAACACCGCTCGCCATGCCTTGTAAACTACCACAGACATATATCGCTGCGCCTTGTGCAATCCATGCTTGTAATTGAACTGATTGTGTTCTTAGACAATCTTGCACATAGACTTTTTCAGCCTGATCACGTGAAAAAGCATAATCCACATGCTCCAGAAAACCATGCTGCTGCCAATAGCGAATCTCTGTTTGGTACAAATGATCAAACTGCTGCTGTCTTTCACCAAAAATCAACCAATTCTGTCTATATCCCCAATGCTCACGTTGGCGTAAATGTGCAACTAGACCTGCGATTCCCGTACCATTGCCAATTAAAATCAGTGGTCGATCATCATGAACTAAGTGAAAACTTGGATTATGACGTATGTTGGCTTGCAGCGATTGGCCTTGCTCCAACCCCACTGTCAACCAACCTGAGCCTAGCCCTAAACCTGATTCAGTCTGTTGCTGTCTCACCACCAATTCAATTAAACCATTTTCAGGTAAGCTTGCAATCGAATACTCACGCTGAGCTAAGGATTCAAATTGTGTAATCCATTCAGCAAATGAAAGTGATGCGCGAGGTGGTAATTTTCTTAAATTTAAGCGGCGCAGTTGAGGTATGAAATCCACTGCATCTTCTTGCTGTTGTGCTACTAAAAAATTCTGAATATCAATCGTATTATTTTCACATTGAATTTCTAAAATATCGCCTGATGACCAAACCAAATCTTGTTCAGGAATTAATTGGATTTTATAAATTGCTTCCCCAATACTACCTCTATTCAAGCATTGGCGATGAGCAAACTTTAATTCTACATGCTCTTTTTCAATAGATAGCGCTGAAAATTGAGTGCTGGTTAACTGCTCCAAGCCAAGCAACCATTGTTCTAAATCACGACTATTGAGCTGATCCACACAAACTATTGGAAATAGAGCTTGAGCTTGTTGCTTCAATAACCATTGTTCTAGTGTTTTCCCAAACTGACAAAAATTCGAGTAACGTTGATCACCCAATGCAAGCACTGAAAATGACAAATGCGATAAATCTAAAGATTGGGACAGAATTTTATGGACAAATGACTGGGCTGCATCAGGTGCATCCCCTTCTCCATAGGTACTCACCACCCATAAAATACGTTGATGTTGCGTTAAATCAGTAATACTCAGTTCTTGAATATTTCGAATTGCAGTGCGATGATCAATTAAACGCAATTGTTCAGCGGTGTGATTTGCCCAAGATTCAGCATGCCCCGATTGACTGGCATACACCACTAAATAAGCAGGATGATCTTGATTCGTTTTTTGCTTCGCATGACCTTGTTGCCATAACAACCAAACAATTATAAAAAGATGTAGACTCAATAATATCGCCAATATCACAATAATCGTCAGTACAGCTTGAGTCATCCTTTCACCCTTAAATGGCAGACCAAATAAGCAAAATAATTGCCGATAAACTACATGCCGTTAAAAGCAGATGTGTCACTAAACGGGTTTTAATGGTCAGGAACAGAATATAACCAGCCAACGATAATAAAATAATGATGATTGCACTGATATCAATTAACCAATGCCAAGCCGCTCCAACATTTTTCCCACGATGCAGATCATTCAATAGTGAAACCGTAGTGGCTGGTTTCTGTGTCATCTCAACATCACCATTGTCGAGCAACACCCATAAGTCTGTTGAACCTGCTGGGCTTTCAAGACGAATCATGACTTCACCATCCATCACTTCGCTACTTTTATAACGACCAATTAAAGGCTGTTTTGTACGAACATATTCAATAATACTTTGACTTGGATTCTCTTGTTTTTGCAGAGACGCAACCAGTGTTGGCGGTAAAGTGAATGTGGTGGTTTGCTCTTCATTTTTTGATTTAAACCAATCAGGATTATTGAGAAATAAACCTGTAGCAGCAAAGAAGATCAAAACGATAAAGGCAAAAGCAGAAAGCCAACCATGCACATAGCGTGCATGGCGGTAAAAATCACGGCGTTGATACAAGGGACTAGCCTCATAAATGGAGTGATGCTAGAAATTAAGCACCACGTTGGAAATTCAATTTAACTGTACCAATTTCTGCTTGAGCAGGCAGCGTTTGTGTTGCAGCTTTTGGTGTAACATTCAACTCAATGGTTTGATAAGAATGATCACCATGCTCACGCGAGGTTTCAATATGGATAATATATTTACCTGCATTCACTATTTTACCCGCTTCGTCTTTACCATCCCAAGCCAACTTATACTGTCCTGGTTGACGTGAAGGTTTTGCAACAGCATCTAAGTTTGGCATTTGACGACCATATCGACGCCACCAAACATAGTTAGAGTTAATCCACTTCTCATCTTTACCCCAGACAGCCAGTGTACGCACAATCTTTTTATCGCTATCTGTAACCCAAACTGACACATAAGGTGCACGGTAGTTGTCTACTGCGATCTTTGGAATATTCACTTCTAATTGAGCTTGGTAGCCTTTTGGCCAAGCTGTTGCTGTACCAGTTGCAGCTACATGACGCATTGTTTTAGGTTGATTGGCATCTAATAATGATGACCAGCCTGAACTTTGATAACGTGTACCGTCAGTTGCAACAAGTTGAGCTTCATAACCGACGAGTTGTTCAATCAGTTGCATCCCTTCATGCGCAGGCATTGCGGTTAATGCTGTTGCTAAAGCATCTGAATCAGCAGCACATTGTCCAACCACAACACATTGTTCAACGTTCTGAATCGGTTGTCCTGTATGTGGATTTAACAAATGTGATTGATCTGCGAACCCACGATAGCCTTGACCACTAAAAGCCACTGCTTGATCTTTCAGGTTGAGTACCTGAGTTGGTGCAACATTATCAAAACGTTCATTCGGGTCTTGTACACCAACTTTCCAACCCGCTTGTTGAGGTGATTGCCCCCATACACGCATATCGCCACCAATATCGATCAGAATACCTTGTAAATGTGGCACTGCTTGTTTAGCTGCTAATAAAGCCCGATCAATTACATAACCTTTAGCGTAAGCATCAGGTGCGATTTTAATAGCTGATGCTGTTTTAATCTGCTTGGTTACAGGGTTAAGTTCAATACTTTGGGTTTGTAACTGACGCAATAAAGATTCTTGAGTATTGTCATCCAAGCGTTGGACTTGATTGCTATTTTCCCATAATTGAATCAATTGCCCCAAACGTGCATCAAAACCGCCACACGTTGCACTGCGCCACTGTTCACAAGCTGCGATAACATCATAAAGCTCAGATGAAGCCGAAATTTGCTGCTCACGATTTAATTGGCTAATTTCACTATCATCACGCCAAACAGAAAGAATCTGATCAAGCCTCGCAATTTCTGTTTGAATCGCTTGTAAAGCTTTTTCTGCATCTTGTTGCTGAGATGTAGTGACTACAACATCTAAAGATGTGCCTAACACATGATCTTGATGAAAACGATAACTTGGTAATTGGATTGGCGCGGATAATTGATGTGCATCTTTTATATTTATACTTAGTTCATCTGCTTGGGTCGCCGTAAATGGGGACATCAAAACAGTTAACGCAGCCATCAACGGAGATAAACGAAAAATTATCTGTATTGGACGAAAAATTTGTTGAGTTGATGACATACGGGGATTTCATTTTCCAAGATTTACTTAAAATCTACTGGTCGCTCAATTAAAGTAATGCTCTTCTTCTATCTCAATACTTAACTTAGACTACGATATAATTTGATCAAATTTTTCAATAAAATCAATAATATTAATCTGCATAAAAACTTAAGTTAAAAGAAAGGAATAACTTTTTAATCATCAACTTAGTTTTTGAACATGACGATTAAAAATTTATCGAAATAATATTGCAATTGATACTCGTTATCAAGTAGATTGTGGCAAATCTTTTGCATTTTTGTATATTTCTCTTTTAAGGAATTTTTCATGCGTCATTTGATTACGACGGGATTACTCGCGCTGTTACCAACCTTGAGTTTTGCTCATACTGCCAGCCCATTTTTACTGCCTGAAGTCTTCGATAGCAAATCTGACAGTGTAAGCTTTCAAAGTGGTATTACAGTAGAAAAATTCTTTGTCGCAAGTAGAAATTTTAAAACCAGCTATCAAGTCACAACACCTGAAGGTAAAACTGAATCTTTCAATGCAGCAGCTGAACTCAAAAAGTTTAATATCGCTGAATTCAATTTAACCAATGATGGTACCTATCGCATTCGCACAAAAGAAGCGACTGGTAATCCAACCAAATATGCTCAAGTTGATGGGCGTTGGTTACGTGTTCGTCCATCACGACCTGCAAATGCTGCACCTATGCAACCTCAAGCAAATGCTGAACAAAAAGCACCTCAGCAAGCAAGCCAACCACCACGTTTTGTGACAGAGGATCAAATCACGGCTAATGCAAAAACACTTCAAACAACAAACTATTATCTTGCTGAAAGCTTTGTGACAAAAGGCAAACCAAGCCCAATTCCACAAGTTGAAAATAAAGGTTTTGAATTTAAGTTTTTAACACACCCAAATGAATTATTTGCTGGTGAATCACTTAAAGCACAAGTTTTAATGGATGGCAAAGCTGTTCCTAACTTAGAAGTTGATGTCTTTAAAGGTGCGAGCAGCTATCAACCCAATGCTAAACGTGAACAACCGCACGTGAAAACCAATGCAAAAGGTGAAGTCGAGATTAAATTTAGCGAAGCAGGCATTTATTTAATTACCGCGACTTATCCAGAAGCGAATAGTGACAATACCAAACCACCTGTTGCTCAAAGCTACACCTATAGCGTTACCGTTGAAGTGACGGAGTAAGCCATTCAGGCACTTACATTCACATTTTTTGTAAGTGCCTTTGATTTTCCTGTCTGATTACAAGCAATTCAAATTTCTGCTTTGACTGACTTACCAGTTTAATGCGAACTTGTTTTAGACAACAAATTCAGGACCAGAACGCCACTCATAATCAATGCAATGCCAACAATTCCCCAGACATCCAGTTTCTGGTCAAATACAATCCAAGCTACAGTCGTAATGAGGACAATCCCGACACCCGACCATACCGCATAAGCAATACCAACGGGAATTGTTTTCAATGTGAGAGATAAACAATAAAATGCAATCATATAACCGAGTACAACAACAATAGATGCCATCGGCTTTGTAAACCCTTCACTACTTTTTAAAGCAGAAGTAGCAATCACTTCAGCAACAATTGCGATAAATAAAATGAGCCAATTCTTCATTCAATTTCCCATAGATAAATGGTTAAGCACAAAATTAAAAAAAAAATACCCTCTTATAAAAAGAGGGTATTTTTAACACGTAACTTTATACAAGAATTATGCTGATTTCTTCGCCATATTGTTTTTACGAATGGTGATCATCAATAATTGTACTGCTGCGGGAGTCACACCTGGGATACGACTCGCTTGTGCCAAAGTTTCTGGACGAACTGTTTTTAACTTCAAGGTGATTTCACGTGACAAACCTGAAATCCCCTCATATTCAAAATCAGCAGGAATTCGGGTTTCTTCTAGACGTTTCAATTGTGCAACATCTTCATGTTGACGGTTGATATAACCTTCGTATTTCACCGCAATTTCGATTTGCTCACCCACTTGCTCTGAAACTTCAGAACCCGTTAATTCTGCAATTTGACTGAAATTGATATTTGGACGTTTCAATAAATCAATCGCACTACATTCTTTACTAAGATCAGCACCCGTCATTTCAACGAATTTTTTACCCATTGGATTGTTTGGCGCAGCCCATAAATGTTGTAAACGAGAAGTTTCGCGCTCAACTGCTTCCATTTTTTCGCTATATGCAGCCCAACGCTCATCATCCACTAAGCCAAGCTCACGACCAATAGAGGTTAAACGTTGATCAGCATTGTCTTCACGTAACATCAAACGGTATTCCGCACGTGAGGTAAACATACGGTACGGCTCTTTAGTTCCAAGTGTAATCAAATCGTCAACCAATACGCCCATATAAGCTTGATCACGTTTTGGTGTCCATTCCTCTTGTTCCCAAGCACGACGTGCAGCGTTTAAGCCTGCAAGTAAGCCTTGAGCACCCGCTTCTTCATAACCTGTGGTACCATTGATTTGACCCGCAAAGTACAGATTTTGAATCGCTTTGGTTTCAAGTGTAAATTTCAATGCTTGTGGATTGAAATAGTCATATTCAATCGCATAGCCTGGACGCAAGATATGCGCATTTTCCATACCACGGATCGAACGAACTAAATTGAACTGTACGTCAAATGGTAAAGAAGTCGAAATTCCGTTTGGATAAAGTTCATGGGTATCCAAGCCTTCTGGCTCCAAGAACACTTGATGTGAATCTTTATCAGCAAAACGGTGAATTTTATCTTCAATTGATGGACAATAACGCGGACCTACACCTTCAATTACACCCGTATACATCGGTGAACGATCTAGACCACCACGAATAATTTCATGGGTTTTTTCGCTTGTATGGGTAATATAGCAATTCACCTGTTCAGGATGCATAGATGCATCACCCATAAATGACATTACAGGCGATGGGAAATCACCTGGCTGCGGCGTCATAACAGAGAAATCAACTGTACGGGCATCAATACGCGGTGGTGTACCTGTTTTTAAACGACCTACTGGCAATTTAAGTTCACGCAAACGATGAGCTAATGCAATTGACGGTGGATCGCCCGCACGACCACCACTTGAGTTTTGTAGACCAACGTGGATCACACCGCCCAAGAAAGTACCTGTCGTCAATACCACAGTTTTGGTATCAAAACGGATGCCCATTTGGGTTACAACGCCTTTAACGGTATCGCCTTCAACAATCAAATCATCCGCAGCTTGTTGGAAAATATCTAGATTCGCTTGATTTTCTAAAGTATCACGAATTGCAGCTTTATAACGAACACGGTCAGCCTGTGCACGTGTTGCACGAACAGCCGCACCTTTACGTGAATTGAGAATACGGAACTGAATACCACCTTTATCCGCAGCAAGTGCCATTGCACCACCGAGTGCATCAATCTCGCGGACAAGGTGTGATTTACCAATACCACCGATTGCAGGGTTACAGCTCATCTGCCCCAAAGTTTCAATATTATGCGTCAACAATAATGTTTGTCTTCCCATACGAGCAGCAGCAAGCGCCGCTTCCGTACCAGCGTGACCGCCACCAATTACGATAACGTCGTAAACTTTAGGATAGTGCATAGTGGTAAATGTGTATTCAAAAAATGACAGAGTATTATACAGGATTTTTCATATTAAGTTGACAAAAACCGTCAATATTCTTATTCACTAGAAATCAATGGTTTGTATACAAAACACACAAAAAGAAACCTTCTGTTGCATTTTTCTCCAATGGTTAACAAAGCGCCACACAATCATTAACCTGATCACCACTGTTTTAGTGAATGAATTTCTTATTCTAGTTAATGGATAAAATACTTTAGGAAAATGATATGAACAAAAAGCTTTTAATTTCATCGTTTCTTTGTAGCCTATGTTTAGCTGTAACTGCACAGGTAAATGCTAAATCGACTGTTGATGCTCAAACTCAAAAGTATCAACAAGTTTGTAAAAGCAAAAAACAAGGTGATATGGTTTCTTTTGCTTATAAAGGTGTTGTTTATAACGGTACATGTGAACCGAATGAATCTGGAAAACTAGCATTCCAGCCACCGATGCCTGCTAACAACGCGACACCTGAAACTCAAAGCAAAATTTCAGAAACTCAGTCCGCACCTCGTCCAGTAAGTTCAGTCCAAACACCATAGACTTATCAAATAGGAAAATTATAAATATTTAAAATGATAAAAGAATGTGACCTAAGCACATTCTTTTATCCTATTTGATGTGATCAACACACTAAATTCAAAAAAAAGATCTTAAAATTGTAATCTGCCTATTTTATAATCCCTTTAGACTAGCTGAATCTATTACAATAACCCCAAATACATTTACTTAGGTTTTCCTGTGAACTGGCTACAAATTCATATTACCGTTGATCAAGATCAAGTTGAGCTTACTGAAACACTGCTTCTCTCTCTAGGTGCTGTGAGTGTGACTTTGGATGATGCTGAAGATCAGGCACTTCTTGAACCATTACCGGGTGAAACGCCACTATGGAATAAAGTTATTGTTACTGGAATTTATCAACAAGAAGAAAATGATCCTATCGATGTTGATACTTTAGAAGCTTTCCTCAAGGCGCAGCTTCCTAACGTTCCGATGCGTCATGAATATTTAGAAAATCAAGTATGGGAACGCGCATGGATGGACTATTACGAACCCATCCAAATTGGCGAGAAATACTGGATCGTACCTGAGTGGTTAGAACCACCCGAAGCTGATGCAACAAATATTAAACTTGATCCAGGTCTTGCTTTTGGTACAGGTAACCATGCAAGCACTTTCTTGTGCCTACAGTGGTTGGGTAAAACCGACGTAAAAGATAAAATCGTCATTGACTATGGCTGTGGTTCGGGCATTTTAGGCGTTGCAGCTTTATTACTTGGTGCTAAAAAAGTTTATGCCACTGATATCGATCCTCAAGCAGTATTGGCTACAAAACAAAATGCAGAATTAAATGGTGTACTTGAGCGTCTTTATGTAGGATTACCTGAAGAGTTTGAGCAAGAATTCAAACAACAACAAGCGGATATACTTGTCGCGAATATTTTAGCGGCACCGCTCATGGCACTTGCGCCTGAATTCTCAACTTTATTGAAAAATGAGGGTGAATTCGCACTTGCTGGTGTAATCGAAGAGCAAGTTGCTGATGTTTCTAGTGTTTATTCTGAATTTTTTGATATATTACAGATCGAAAAACGTGAAGAGAACTGGTGTCGCATCTCAGGAAAACGTAAAACAACAATTTGAGAAATTTGTTCCTTATGAGTGAAAAACAAACCCGCTGCCCTAAATGCTCAACCGTGTATAAAGTAAGCCTTTCACAACTTAGCGTTGCACAGGGCATGGTTTGTTGCCCAAAATGTATCATTAATTTTAATGCTTTAACGAATCTAATAGATTCTGAACCGGCTGACACAACCTTAACACCACCAAATCGTTCATTATTTTCTTCGATTCAACCCGATAGTTCTTTTGCTGAGAAGCAAATGCAAATTTTGAGTATTTTTGATCAGAAAATTGAAAACTCAAATATTGATTTATTGACTTATTTAAATAATTTAAATTACTTTAATACTGAACCTGTTACGGCATTGCCTAATTTGAACTTATCAGAAGATAACTTATTAATCCTCCATGAACAAAATCATAAACAACATGGCTGGCTTTATTACACATTGTGGGGATTAGGCAATATTGCATTAATTCTAGTTTTTGCTTTTCAGATTTTATGGTTCAATCCAAAACTCATGCATGATAGTCCAGCATTGAATCACATCTTTAACTATGCTTGCAGTGTAGTAACGTGCAAAATAAAGAATGAACAATATAAATTTCTTAGTTTTGAAAAAGTAAAAATTAAACGTGTAGGAAAAGATGAAACAAGCTTCACGGGTTTATTAGTAAACCGTCACAAAGATAGTCTTGTGATCCCCTCTATTAAAGTGATTCTAAAAGAAAATGGAGAAGTCATCACCGATATCACGCTAAAGCCACAGGATTATTTAGTGGATAGTTTAAAAAGCATCCAAAGAATCCCAACGAATAGCCCTTTTAGATTCGAATTTATAGTGCCAAAGAGTAAAAATAGCTTCGATGATTATAGTTTAGAAATTGTACAGCCTTAAAAGCGTAGAAAAATGACAAAAAAATAAAAAAAAGTGCAGTTAATTTGCTCACTTTTTCGCAGACAGTGGTATGATACGCGCCACGAATGCTTAACCCATTTACTCCTCGTTATTTATAGACAATAAAATCGTTAAACGAACTGTGCTTCTAACACATAAGCGCATCGTTGGTTTTTTTGTTTTTGAAAGTAGGCTGTAACAAATATTTAACTATTGTTACGCTTATTTTTTACACAAATCGAGGATTTGTGGCAAGCTAATAGTCCCTTTGTTTTAGAGTCACTGTTTTAGGATCTAAAACAGGACTCAGTAATTTAGACCACATTTATATATCACTTTATCCAAGTGGTATTTTGATTTTTCGGATTAACACGCATGAATAGCAAATCTCCTATTTTTACGGCTCAATCTGATGTCGCTCTTCGCATCCATGTAGATCGCGCAGTTCGTCATTATTTTGCACAATTGCAAGGTGAGCAACCATCTCAAGTTTATGACATGGTTTTAGCAGAAATGGAGAAACCTCTTTTATCTGTGGTCTTAGAATACACTCGTGGCAATCAAACGCGCGCTGCTGAGATTTTAGGCCTTAACCGCGGAACTTTACGTAAAAAGTTAAAAGCTCACGGTTTAATGAGTGAATAATTGATAAAATGCTCACGTTCTCGTGGGCATTTTTTTTGCCTTTTATTTTTAATCTGTAGACTTCAAACTGTTGACTAAAATCATGACTATCAAACGTGCTTTAATCTCTGTTTCCGATAAAACTGGAATCGTTGAATTTGCTCAAAATCTTGCAGCTCTAGGGGTAGAAATTTTATCTACGGGCGGTACATATAAGTTGCTTAAAGACAACAATATCGCTGTAGTAGAAGTTTCTGAACATACAGGTTTTCCTGAAATGATGGATGGTCGTGTTAAGACACTACATCCAAAAATTCATGGTGGTATTTTAGCTCGTCGTGGTCTGGACGAAGCTGTAATGCAAGAACACAATATCGATGCAATTGATCTTGTGGTAGTAAACCTTTATCCATTTGCTGCAACAGTTGCTAAACCAAATTGCTCACTTGCAGATGCGATTGAGAACATCGACATTGGTGGTCCAACAATGGTGCGTGCAGCAGCAAAAAACCATGCTTCTGTGGGTATTATTGTAAATGCTTCTGACTATGATTTAGTTGTTGCTGAATTAAAAGATCATGGTGCACTTTCTTACGAGACTCGTTTCGACTTAGCGGTAAAAGCGTTTGAGCACACAGCACAATATGATGGCATGATTGCATCTTATCTTGGTGCTCGTGTTGGCAAAGCTGAAGGTGAAGCAGATTTATTCCCTCGCACGTTCAATACCCAACTTAATAAAGCTCAAGATTTGCGTTATGGTGAGAACCCTCATCAAAATGCAGCATTCTATGTTGAAGCAAATGCTACAGAAGCATCAGTTTCAACTGCGAAACAATTACAAGGCAAAGAATTGTCTTATAACAATATTGCAGATACAGATGCAGCACTTGAATGCGTAAAATCATTTGCAAAACCTGCTTGTGTCATCGTTAAACATGCAAATCCATGTGGTGTTGCAGTTTCATTAGATGGTATCCAAGCGGCTTATGATCTTGCTTATGCAACTGATCCTGAATCTGCATTTGGTGGCATCATTGCATTCAACCGTGAATTAGACGTTGCAACTGCACAGGCCATTGTGGATCGCCAATTTGTTGAAGTGATTATTGCACCAAGTATTGCTGAAGGCGTACTTGAAGTTACTGGCGCGAAAAAGAATGTACGCGTGTTAGTCTGTGGTGAACTTCCTGCAATCGATGCACGTACCGCTCAACTTGACTATAAACGCGTGAATGGTGGTTTGTTAGTTCAAGATCAAGACTTAGGTATGATCACCAAAGATGATCTTAAAGTAGTAACTAAACGCGCACCAACTGAACAAGAAATTGATGATCTTATCTTTGCTTGGAAAGTAGCAAAATATGTGAAATCAAATGCGATTGTTTATGCTAAAAATCGTCAAACGATTGGTGTAGGTGCAGGTCAAATGAGCCGCGTAAATTCTGCTCGTATTGCTGCAATCAAAGCTGAACATGCTGGCTTAGTGGTTGAAGGTGCGGTCATGGCATCTGATGCATTCTTCCCATTCCGTGATGGTATTGATAATGCGGCTAAAGCTGGCATTAAATGTATTATCCAACCGGGTGGTTCTATGCGCGATGAAGAAACAATTGCAGCCGCTGATGAAGCTGGTATTGCAATGGTATTCACGGGTATGCGTCACTTCCGTCATTAATACCCCCTAAGTCCCTCTTTCTTGCGACATCTAAATCGCATCCTAGGGGGACTTTTTTATTCTGAACAGGTATATTCTTAAATACGGAAAAAGGAAATAACTTAATAATGAATATTTTAGTTTTGGGTAGCGGTGGCCGTGAACATGCACTTGCATGGAAAATCGCACAAGATTCAAAAGTAACACAAGTTTTTGTTGCGCCGGGTAATGCAGGCACAGCAACCGAAGATAAGTGTCAAAACGTTGACATCGATATTTTAAACAATCCTGCCATTATCGAATTTGCAAAAGCAAATGATGTGGCATTGGTGATTGTTGGTCCTGAAGCACCTTTAGTGAATGGTGTGGTTGATGCAGCACGTGAAGCAGGTTTAAAAATCTGGGGGCCGACCCAGTACGCTGCACAGCTTGAAGGTTCTAAAGCATTCGCTAAACATTTCTTAAAACGTCATAACATCCCTACAGCATTTTATGATGTATTTACTGAAGTAGATGCTGCAAAATCTTATATCGAACAGCATGGCGCACCAATCGTGATCAAAGCGGATGGCTTAGCGGCAGGTAAAGGTGTAATCGTTGCAATGACCAACGAAGAAGCTTTTGCTGCGATAGATGATATGCTTGCAGGCAACAAATTCGGTGACGCTGGTTCACGTGTTGTAATTGAACAATTTCTTGCAGGTGAAGAAGCAAGTTTCATTTGTATGATCGATGGCAACAACATTTTACCGATGGCAACTTCACAAGACCATAAGCGTATTTTTGAAGGCGACCAAGGTCCAAATACGGGTGGTATGGGGGCGTACTCTCCTGCTCCAGTTGTTACACCAGAAGTATTTGAACGTGTAATGAATGAAGTTATGCGTCCTACTGTTGATGGTATGGCAGCAGATGGTCATGTTTACACAGGTTTCTTATATGCTGGTTTAATGATTGATGAACAAGGTCAACCACGCGTTATTGAATTTAACTGTCGTTTCGGTGATCCAGAAACTCAACCGATTATGATGCGTTTAAAATCATCTTTAGTAGATTTGGTTGAAGCAGGTATTGCGGGCAATCTTCCAAAAGAAGCTGAGTGGGATGATCGCAAATCAATCGGTATTGTACTAGCAGCAGAAGGATATCCTGATACAGTCCGCAAAGGCGATGTGATCTCAGGTATTGGTCAATCTCCAGAAGATACTAAGATTTTCCATGCAGGTACTGCAACGACTGAAGATGGTCATGTGATTACTGCTGGTGGTCGCGTTCTTTGCGTGACTGCGCTTGGAGACACAGTTCTAGAAGCTCAAATCAATGCACTAGAAGTATGTGGTCAAGTGACATTTACAGGTATGCAGTATCGTAGTGATATTGGTTATCGCGCAATTGCACGTGAAAAAGCAGAATAAGCTTTGGTTAATTAACAAAAGCCTTCTTCGGAAGGCTTTTTTATTCTTTAATTAGCATAAAAATCACTTCCTTATTCATTATTTAAATATTAAATTCAGAAAAATATATATCACTAATTCAATAAAATCTGACATTTCCACCATTATAAAAAACTATAAAAGTATCATTTATTTACTTTTACCAAAATTAAACTATTTTTCTAATAATCATATATTTATACCCATAAGTAGAAAATAGAATACTATAACAGAACCCAAATTATTGTTATGATTGCCAAAATTTTCGGCGAGTGCTTTTGGTTTTATACATATTCTTTTATATATGAATAAGAATATGAAATTTAACTCGAAAAGTATCAGCTAATCTCGATTTGATATGAAAATTATTGAACCAGTATGCTTAAGTCAAATTCTTAAGATCAATGTTCTTAATTTTCTGTTGTTGCAAATGATTCGATCAGTCGCCTGTTCATAACATTAAATTTTGAACCGACTCACCTCTTTGTAACAAGAACCCTATAGCTCTTAAGTAATGCATTAGCGGATTATTTACTAAGCATTATTCCGATTAGGATTTATACATGAAAAAGCTGATTAGCCTTTTTTTAAGTGTATCGGTGTTATTACTTGCAGCATGCAGTAAACAGCCTGATACCGCATCTACTGAGCAAAAAGCAAATGCTGGTGGATTACAAACTGTTGTTGTGGCATCTACTGGCTCAGATGCTGATATTTGGCGTTATATTGCGACATTGCCTGAAACTAAAGCAGCAGGTATTAAACTTGAAGTCAAAAACTTCACCGATTATGTGGCAATGAACACGGCGGTTGCCAATAAGGAAATTGATCTCAACGCATTCCAGTCTTATGCTTATCTTGTGGCGTTCAACGCAGCAAATAAAGATAAGATTGCACCTGTTTCAACGACTTATTTAGAGCCGATGGGTATTTACTCAAGCAAAGTCAAAAAAGTTGAAGAATTTGCTCAAGGCGCAACCATTGCAATCCCAAATGACGGCGCAAATGAATCACGTGCATTGTTACTTTTACAAAGCGCAGGTTTAATCAAATTAAAAGCTGATTTCGATCCTGTGAAAGGCACGCCTGCTGACATTATCGAAAATAGTAAAAAAATCGTAATCAAGCCAATTCAAATGGCAACAGCTGTACGTGTAAAAGACGAAGTTGATGCGATTTTATTAGGTAACACCTTGGCTTTAGAAGGTGGTTTGAACGTTCTTAAAGATGCAATCTATTACGAACCAATTGATCAAAGTACTAAATTAAATGTCAATGTTTTAGCAACTGCTGAATCTCGTAAAGATGATGCAGTACTACAAAAAGTTGGTGCGCTTTATCATACAGAAGCTGTGAAAAAATATGTGCAAGAACATTTTGCAGGTACAAAAGTTGATGTAAACAAACCGACAAGCTATCTCACTGAAGCAAAATCGTAATATAATATTTTCAATGAAACAGGCAAAGATATTTGCCTGTTTTTTCTTTTTTGCTTAGTACTGACGAACATGATCCAATTTAAAAACATTTCGAAACACTATCAATTGAAAGGTCAAACGATCAACGCACTGGATCAAATTAATTTAGAGATCCCAGAAGGTAGCATCTTCGGCATTATTGGTTATAGTGGTGCAGGTAAAAGTACGTTGATTCGTTTGATTAATTTGCTTGAACGCCCAACGCAGGGACAGGTAATTATCAATCAGAAAGACTTTACTGCAATGGATGCGCGTACGCTTCGTCAAGAACGTGCAAATATCGGTATGATCTTTCAACATTTCAATTTACTGCAAACTAAAACAGTATCTGAAAATATTGAAATGCCACTCAAATTATTGGGGCATAACAAAGCTGATCGTGAAAAGCGCCTAGCAGAACTATTAGATTTCATCGATCTCAAGCACAAGAAAGATGCCTATCCTGATGAACTTTCAGGAGGACAAAAACAACGTGTAGGTATCGCCCGCGCGCTTGCAAACCATCCCAAAATTTTACTGTGTGATGAAGCAACCTCTGCACTTGATCCTCAGACCACAAAATCCGTTTTAGCACTATTAAAAAAGATTAATAAAGAACAAAAGATTACCATTGTGATGGTCACCCATGAAATGGACGTAATTGAGTCAGTCTGTGACTATGTTGCAGTCATGGAAGCAGGTCATGTGATTGAAACAGGCCCTACCCTCAATATTTTTAGTCAACCCCAGCATTCGACTACAAAGACCTTCATTCAAACAGTTTTGCAACAACAGTTACCAATTAATATCCTCAATAACCTTGAACATAAGCATCACAATAGTATTTATAGTCTGCAATTCTTGGGGACATCTGCTCAAGAAACCGTCATTCAAGCTGTGATTAAGCAATTTGATTTGAGCCTAAATATTCTTTTTGCCAACATGACTGAAATCAATGGCACTGTGATTGGACAGATGTTTATTCAACTTTTGGGTGATTCAGCGACTATTCAATACGCTATTAAGTTTCTTGAGCAACAAGGCGTGAAAGTTGAACAATCAGGAGTAAGCCAATGAGAGATTTAATCGTACAGTGGCTTACTGAAGCTTCTGCGCCGTTTTGGCACAGTTCCCTTTCAATTGATCAATTCGTTACGGCATTACAAGAAACCTTTCAAATGGTTTTTTTCTCATTGCTTTTTGGTTGTATTTGGGGATTGATTCAAGGTGTAACTTTAGTTGTCACTCGCACAGGTGGTATCTTACAAAACCGAGCAATCTATTATTTTCTCAACCCAATTGTAAATGCACTACGTTCTTTACCATTTATCATCTTACTTATTGCAGTTATTCCATTAACTAAATTATTAGTTGGAACTTCGATTGGTACTTGGGCTGCGATTGTTCCCCTCACCATTTATGTAGGTCCGTATTTAGGGCGATTGATTGAAACTTCATTACTTGAAGTGAATGAGGGTATTATTGAATCAGCTCAAGCTATGGGTGCCTCACCTTGGCAGATCATTTTTAAATTTATTATCCCCGAAGCACGTAGCTCATTAATTTTGAACCTGACCACAGGGACGATTTCCTTAATTGGTGCAACTGCAATGGCTGGCGCAGTTGGTGCAGGAGGTATCGGTGATTTAGCTATTTCCTATGGTTATCAACGTTTTGATACCAGTGTTGTTATTTTAACCGTGATTGTACTGCTAATTTTAGTTCAACTGGTTCAATCATTTGGTGATTGGTTAGCAAAATTACGCTAATCACAGCAACAGACAAAGCTCTCATTTTGAGGGCTTTTTTTGTACCTTTCTATTTTAAGGAAAGTAAATTTCATTTGCAGCTTTGAATGTATTAACATGTAAAGGCACTAAATCATCAAGTGCCTGATAGCCGCCTGCCAATACAAACAGCATCGGGATTTTCATCCTCTTTGCCATATCAAACACCAGACGGTCACGTTCAAACAGCAACTCTGTGGTCAACCATTTCGATCCATATTTATCATGTTGATGGCAGTCCATACCTGCCTGATAAATAATGAGGTCAGCCTCCCAACGTGAAGCATATTGAAATGCCTCAAAAATCGCTTCCCGATATAAATCAAAGTTGCCCTGCTTGGGATGAATATAACGGGTCAGGCTACGCTCCCCTGCCTTGCAACCAAAACGAATCCCAAAAATTCCGAAATTGACCAGATTGGTGAGTCTATTGGTAAATATTGCCGTTCCATCTCCGCCATGCTGATCACAGTCCAGCACAAAGATACGTTTTTCAGGATTTTGTTTAGCAACCAAAGCCAAACCATTAAAGGTACAATATGCCGCACCAGATTCATAACTCGCATGATGAAAACCTTGTGCAATATTTGCAGCAATTCCTTCTTTCAATGCGATCTTAGCTCCTAAAAGCTGCCCTGCTTGCACCGACAGGATGGCATCCCGTAATTGCTCATTCCACGGTTTAAAGCCCTGTATGGTTGCAAATGCGGACTCACCTGCCAGAAAGGCCTCCACATACTGCGGATTATGGAGTTTCTTTAAAATTTCAACATCAATCAAACCTGGATCAATCAGTTCAACCATTTTATGCTTACGCAACACATCCGCAACTGCGGTGAGTTTTTCCATGCTATTGGTATGCGTTTGGGCATAATAGCGTGGAGAGTAACAGGCTTTTAGCATGGATGTCCTACCTAAATTTGATCCTGGGCAATTTCCATCAGTTGACTCAATTCAGTCGTATCAGGTCGAAATAATCCATTATCTACCTGCTGTTTAAAGTGATAGTTAAATGCACGGGCACGGTTTTTAGGTGACACCGCCAAAGTAGTCAAACGCAAAAACCAGAACCCATTCATTTCAGAAATCGGAATCACATAACCTTTATATTGTTTATTTTTATGTTTTTCCAGTTGCTCAATGTCATAGTTTGCAGAAAACAGGCTACCTGCGGGTAAACGCACCCCATTCATCCTCAATGGCACAAGACTGATACAAGAGTGATTATCCCCCATATTCAGTTTCTCCATCATGATGGGTAAACCTTTATCATCCACAAAAATATTAATTTCACCTTGTCGCAATAAACAATGATGTGCAATTCGCAAGAAAAATTTTTCTGCCATCGGACATGAGCCAACCTTCGGCTTTTCCTCTAGAGAATGACACTCAATCATTTCAATTTGATCAATTGTTTGTGGAAGAATAATATCTGCAAGTAATTGGCAAATTAAAATGCTTTCTTCAAGCTTTGCATATTGATGGATTTTTCTAAGCTTCGCTTGAAAATCAACTTCTTGTTGCAAATTCTGAGTAAATGTATCTTGTGAATTAGAACGTTCTAAATATTGTTGCACATCAATATTAATATCCAAATTACGCCAAGTTTCCAACACTAAACCATATGAAGAACTTTGATTTAAAATGTTTTTCAAACCTTTAACCTCGTAGTCTTCAAAAATACGAAAATCTTGGAATCCCAACATATCACGTGGCTGTGAAACAAATTCAGCAATCACACGAGTGGCTTGAGTATAACCACAACCACGACGTTCTGTTTGATGACTAAAATGCTCATTCAACATTTCTGTAAGTTTGGAAGACAAAGGATATAAATATTTTTTGAAGATAACAACAATTTCATGATCTACCAAATCAGTCATAATACTCTCACTGTATTCTTATGATTTATTTTTCATTTCATCTTTAAATGTGTTACTTCGTTAAATATTGTTAAATCTAATTTTTAAACTATGTTAGCTTTAATTAAGTATTTTCACACCACCAAAGATGAATATAAACCATTAATTTATCAAAATTTTTATAATATTTATAGAAAAAGTATAACTTGTCAACCTGAAAAATACCTGATGATTGAAGCTGTCATAATATGCCCTAAAAAGTCAGCATTCTGTATCAATTCTTAGGTAATCTTTTGCACTCTTATACATTTACACTTAAACTAACTGTGATTTGATTATTCAAATACTCTATTCATCAATAACCACATAAATCAGAGATTTAGGATTCGGCCATGCATTATAAAATTCATGCAATTGACGTAAAAAATGCCTTAAAAAACTATATTTGGTTATTAGAAGATACTCGTACGCAAGAAGTCGTAGCAGTTGACCCTACAGAAGCAGCACTTGTTACCGATTTTTGCGAACAACATCAACTTGAGTTGAAACAAATCTGGTTAACACATTGGCATCGAGATCATACTGATGGTGTACAAGGTCTATTGACTGAGCAAAATTCACCCGTTTTCGGTCCACGTGATGAACTCAGCAAAATTTCGTTTATATCGAATCCACTGCAACATAATGACCATTTTCACTTTAATGATTTAAAAGTTGAAATTATTGCAACACCAGGGCATACACTAGGTCATATTGTTTATTTTATTGAAGAAATAGACACGCTTTTCTCTGGTGACACATTATTTGCAATGGGCTGTGGGCGCCTATTTGAGGGTTCTGCTGAACAAATGTACCACTCATTAAATCGCTTAGCTGCGTTGCCAATACAAACTAAAGTTTATTGTACACATGAATATACGCTTGCAAATGCAGAGTTTGCATTAACAATTGAACCTCAGAATGTTGCACTACAAGAACGCATAAAGGAAGTCAAAGCATTGAGAGATGCTGAACAAATTACTCTGCCAAGTACAATTGAATTAGAGCTTGAAACAAATCCGTTCTTGCGCACAGAAAGTGTCGAAGATTTCGCAAGGATCAGAGCGCTTAAAGATCAGTTCTAATTTTAAAGTTCTACTTTTTAAAGGCTAAACTTTAGTTTTTAAAAAGTAGAAAGTGAAATGATTTTTTACATTTATTTTGGATCAAAACCCAATGCGAGAAAAAAACAATACAAGTAAATTAAATCAATTATTTAAATAATTTTATCAGATAAAATTTAAGTTTAATTTCAGTTTCAATCAATCTAACTTTACATGAGTTACATGAAGAAAAATAAATATATGCAATCCCCCTTTAAAAATTTTTAGGTCACCCTTATTAATAAATACAGGTTAAAAGGAGTTCTGGAATGAAAAACAGAGTTGTGAAAGCAAAAAATTTATTGGCTTTTCGTATTTGGTTAGAAAAATTAGGATATTCAGTAAAAGGTTTAGCCGACAATAAAGGATTTACCTTTAGTTTTAAAAAAGAATACGGTTTGGTCACGTGTGACTTATCTGGAAATGCCTTAGCCATGCAGCTTGGCGAAGAATTTGAAGATCATTTAAAAGCTTAATGCGATTCTTTTGTGCATACATAAGGATTTCAAAGGGATTTGGAATCCTTGTTCGTTCATTCAAAAAATTTAATCACTTATCCCAATCTAATTCTTCATTTTATAGCCATCTCAAACAAAATAGCATTGGAACTAATGTCATTTCCAAGTATTATAATGCCCAGTCGAGGGATGCTGCGACGATTGATTAGCACTAAAAATCAATTTGCCAGGCTCGACGATCGGTTAGACGCTCGTGCTAACCAACAACGGCATCCGCGAACAGAATGATCCATACTATTTTTTCTAGGAGATCCTGATGAACGCGGTTACTGCTTCATTTACAGATTATAAAGTCGCTGATATTTCTCTTGCTGACTACGGCCGTAAAGAAATCAAACTTGCTGAAGCAGAAATGCCAGCTTTAATTGGTTTACGTAAGCGTTATTCAGCAACTAAACCACTTGCTGGCGCAAAAATTTTGGGTTGTATTCATATGACAATCCAAACTGCAGTTTTAATCGAAACACTCGTAGAACTTGGCGCTGAAGTTCGTTGGACATCATGCAACATCTTCTCTACTCAAGATCACGCTGCTGCTGCTATCGCTGCTGCGGGTATTCCTGTGTTTGCTTGGAAAGGCGAAACTGAAGAAGAATACATGTGGTGTCTTGAACAACAAATCAATGTAAATGGCACACCTTGGGATGCCAACATGATTCTTGATGATGGTGGTGATTTAACGCTACTTGTTCACGAAAAATACCCTGAAGTGATTGCAAAAATCCACGGTGTAACAGAAGAAACAACAACAGGTGTTCAACGTCTGTATGAAATGTTACGTGATGGTACTTTAAAAGTTCCTGCAATCAACGTAAATGATTCCGTAACGAAATCTAAAAACGACAACAAATATGGTTGCCGCCATTCTCTAAATGATGCGATCAAACGTGGTACAGATATGTTGTTATCTGGTCGTCGTGCACTTGTAATCGGTTACGGTGACGTAGGTAAAGGTTCTGCACAATCACTTCGTCAAGAAGGTATGATTGTACGTGTAACTGAAGTAGATCCAATCTGTGCAATGCAAGCATGTATGGATGGTTACGAAGTTGTATCTCCATACAAAAATGGCGTTCAAACAGGTAAGAAAGAAGACATCAATCTTGACCTTCTTCAAAACACTGACCTTATTGTAACTACAACGGGTAACTACCACGTTTGTGACGCTGCAATGCTTGATACATTAAAAGCAGGTGCTGTAGTGTGTAACATCGGTCACTTTGATACAGAGATCGACACTGCATATTTACGTGGTTACAAGTGGGTTGAAGTTAAGCCTCAAGTTCACCAAGTGTATCGTTCAGAAAATGAAAATGATTACTTAATCCTTCTTTCTGAAGGGCGTTTAGTGAATCTTGGGAATGCAACAGGTCACCCATCACGTATTATGGATGGTTCTTTTGCTAACCAAGTGTTAGGTCAAATGCACTTGTTCGCTGAGAAATTTGCCGATCTTCCTGAAGATCAAAAAGCTGCGAAAATCCGTGTAGAACTGATTCCTAAGAAATTAGATGAAGAAGTTGCTGCTGCAATGGTGCTTGGCTTTGGTGGTGTACTCACCCAATTGACTCAAGTACAAGCAGATTACCTCGGCGTTCCTGTGGAAGGTCCATTCAAATCTGACGCTTATAAATACTAAGAAAATCAGGGCAGACGTTTACGGACTGCCCTTTTTTCTAAAATAATGTCTAAGCGATTAAAAAAGGATTTGAAATGACGAAACGTGTTCCTATTTCTTTTGAATTTTTCCCGCCAAAAACTGATGCTGGCGCTGAAAAATTACGTATCGTTCACCAAGAACTACAGCGATTAAACCCAGAGTTTTTCTCCATTACTTATGGTGCTGGTGGTTCTACTCGTGAACGCACTTTAGCAGCCATTAATGATTTTAATGGCAAAGGTACGCCCGTCGCCCCTCACCTTTCTTGTATTGGCGATGATAAAGCTCGTATTGCTGAGCTCTTAGATTTATATAAATCACAAGGGATTGACCGCATCGTAGCATTGCGTGGTGATTTACCTTCAGGTCAAGTTGGTCTTGGCGAATTACCTTATGCTCAAGATCTTGTTCGCTTTATCCGTGAACATTCAGGTGATCATTTCCATATTGAAGTTGCTGCGTACCCTGAAATGCATCCGCAAGCTGATAGCTTTGATGGTGACATTCAACGTTTTGTTGAAAAAGTGAATGCAGGCGCGAATGCAGGTATTACCCAATTTTTCTTCAATCCAGATGCTTATTTCTATTTCATCGAACGTATTGCTAAAGCTGGTGTGGATATTCCCGTTGCACCAGGCATCATGCCAATTACCAATGCAAGTAATTTAATTCGCTTTGCGGATGGAACTGGTGCAGAAATTCCACGTTGGATTCGCAAACAACTTGCTGCTTATGGTGATGATAGCGAAAGTATTAAAGCCTTTGGCCATGAAGTGATTGTTAAACTTTGCGAACGTTTGATCGCTGGTGGTGCGCCAACACTCCATTTTTATTCAATGAACCAAACAGAGCCAACTCGACAACTCGTTGTTGATCTTGGTTTAAACTAATTTGTACGAGCCTTACCCAGCATGAACCGTTTTTATATCGAAACAGAATTAAATACCGGCAATTCGATTGAATTAACAGAATCGGTATTTCATCACTGGGTACGGGTGCTTCGTGCAAAAGAGCTAGATCAAGCCATCTTTTTCAATGGAAAAGGTGGTGAATATATCGTAACACTTACTGAAATTAATAAGAAAAATGCTTTTGTTTCTATTGATCAATTCAACCCTATAGATCGAACAGCGCCTGCTAAAGTAATTTTAGGCCAAGTCATGAGCAAAGGCGATCGTATGGATTATGCGATTCAAAAAGCCACTGAACTTGGTGTCACAACTATTCAATTATTGACTAGTGAACGTTGCGAAATGCGGTTAAGATATGAACGTGATCAAAAGAAATTAGATCATTGGCAGTCAATTGCGATTGCTGCGTGTGAACAATGTGGAATGAACAAAGTTCCAAATGTTCTAGCACCAATAAGTTTAACCGATTGGGTAAAATCGGCACAGCTACCACAATCACGTTTTGTGTTAGCGCCAAACAAAGACCAAGAAAACGTAGTACTAAATAGCCAGCCTGATTTAGCCCTATTGATTGGTCCAGAAGGCGGTTTAAGTGAAGCAGAAATTGATGCTGCTAACCAAAATCATTTTCAAAGCTGGTGTATTGGAGATCGTGTTTTAAGGACTGAAACCGCTCCAGTTGTAGCTTTATCAATTTTAAATTATCACTTTTCAACCAAATAAAGTATTTGCATTGCTTTCGATCTGGTTTAAGGGTAATTTAAAATAAAACTATATCGTGCTTACAAAAAAATAATGATTGTACGCATAGATAAATAATGAAAAGGACTATTCTTTGTATGCTCGGGGTTCATGAAAAAAAAATTCCGCAGTTTATTTATACGGATCAGATCAACTATCCTAACCACGTACGCCTATTCGTTTTAAGTGTATTTTTGATTGCGCTTCTGGATTATCTGTTATTTGCTTCTTTCTATTCCTTTAGTGCGAATGTCTTTACCACATGGATGACCCTTACTCTTACACTATTACTCATTTTTTACGCAGTTTGTCACTTTTCATTAAGATATTATTCATCAAGTCGCTTTGCTGGAAAAACCAATATTACCTTTCAGGCCATTTGTTTTTTCACGGGTTTGTTGCTGGGAATCAGCACCATTGTGATCAATTACCTATTGATCAGGGATGTCCCGAATCTTTCAGCCTCACATATCCTGATCCTGACCGCCTTGCTGCTCACCTCTTCACATATTATTGCGCTGACTTTTTTAACCCAGCATATCCGTTACTTCTTCCTGTTCTTCATTCCAAGCATCAGCCCTCTGGTGATTTCCCAAATTATAAATAGAGATCAGGAACATACCCTATTTTATATTGCCTATTACCTGTCCTTTTTTGCCACCCTGCTTTGTGCTCAGGCCACCTTTAATATTCACCAGCGCCTGTCTCAGGTTCTGGATAAAAACAAGCAACTGATTGATGTGGCGGAACAACACAATCAATGGACCGAAGAACTTTGCCAACAATTACAACGTGAAGTGAATAAATCGAAAGATATTGAAGCTCAATTACAATTTAACAATCATTTATTAGAACAAAAAGTTCGCGAGCGTACTTTTGATTTAACAGAAATAAATAATAGTTTACAGGAACATCGTCAAAATTTGGCTTTTGCACATGAAACTGCGGGTATTCGACCTTGGGAATGGAATTTAGAAAATAACACTGTTGGGATTACCAATTCTCATCGTAAAGAAGTTACGCGTGATTCTGAGAATCACTATTCGTTGCTGCATAAAATTGTACATCCTGATGATCTTGAACGTGTTAAAAATACACTTTATAAACATCTATGTGGCCAAACTAAACGTTACGAAGAAACTTTCCGCATTAAACGACCGAGTGGTGAATGGGTTTGGATTCATGATGTTGGCCAAGTGATGTTAAGAAATCCTAAAGATGAGACCCCTCTACGCATGGTCGGTATTCATCGTGATATTAACCAAGAAAAGAAAGACCAAGAACGGCTAAAATTAGCAGCGAGTGTATTCGAACAGGCTTCAGAAGGTATCTTTGTTCTGGATGATAGCTTCCACTATCTTGAAGTTAATCCTAAATATGAACAATTAACGGGTTTAGATAAACAGTTCATATTGGGAAAACAACTTTTTGAGATTACTAAACAAAATAAACAGCATCATCATAATTTTCATCTTTCTATCCTTGCTACTTTGCACGAAGAACATGAGTACGAAGGTGAGTTTCAGGAAACTTATCTTTCTGAAAAATCATGTTTCCTTTGGATCCATATGAACGCTGTAAAAGATGAATCAGATCGTGTGATTAATTATATCGGGATTGTCTCTGACCAAACTGAGCGTAAACATCAAGAGCAACGTTTATCATATTTAACCAATTATGATCCCCTGACCGATCTACCTAATCGCTTCTATTATCACCAGCAACTGCATCAATATTTGGTTAATGAGGCTTCGATACAGAATTTAGCAGTTATCCGAATCAATATTGACCGTTTCCGTGCCTTGAATGAATTACTCAGCAATCAAGCGGGTAATGAGCTTTTGAAGCAAGTTGCACAACGTTTGCGTATCAGTAATACTGATGCACTTTTAGTCTCACATTTAAGTGCAGACGATTTTGTAATCATTTATGAAATGTCACCGTTACATCCGCCAATTCATCAGTTATGCAGTAATATTGTTGAAGCCTTTAGCAAACCCTTTTATATCGCTAATCAAGAGTATGTGGTCAGTATTTCGATTGGAGTTGCGATTTACCCTGAACATGGCCGTCAAGTTGACAACTTAAATACCCATGCAGAGCAAGCCTTAACAGAAGCCAAACGCTTAGGTGGAAATACAATCCGCTATTATTCTAGTGAGCGAACTAACTTCGTCGTTAATCATACTGATTTAGAGCTTGACTTGAGAAAGGCGATTCAGAACAATGAACTCGTTGTATATTATCAACCAAAGCTCACTGCTCAGAATTGTCAAATTAATGGATTTGAAGCACTCATTCGCTGGAAACATCCAACGAAAGGTCTAATCATGCCCGATATTTTCATTCCTTTAGCAGAAAGTACCAGTCTAATTTCTGATATTGGACGATTTGTCTTGTATGAGGCAGCGAAACAGTTACAAGAATGGCAAAAACTAGGTTTTACGAACATCCACATTGCTGTAAACATTGTTGCTCAACAAATTTTGCGTGGTCAGTTATTGCATGATATTGATGCTGTACTCGATCAATACTCTATTACAGGTGAAAATTTAGAGTTAGAAATTACCGAGTCAGCATTTTTAGAAAATACTGAAAGTGTTAAAACAATTTTGTGTGCATTGAAAGAACGTAATATTTCAATTGCACTGGATGACTTTGGCACAGGCTATTCTTCTCTGGCTTATTTAACTGAATATCCAATTGATATTTTAAAGATTGATCGTGCATTTATCTCGAAAATTGGTAATGCAAAACAAGATGCGATTGTTAATGCTATGATTGCCATGGGTAAAGCAATTGGCTTAAAAGTTGTCGCTGAAGGCGTTGAAACAGAACAGCAATGTGAATATTTGAAACGACAAAACTGTGACATATTACAGGGTTACTTATTTGCCAAACCCTTAACTGCCGTACATGCAACTGAATACTTACAGCAACATATGCGTCTAGCAATTGCAAGATATTCCAGTTAAAACCATATTTTGAGCTTTTGGCAGTTTAATTTACACCCAATATAAATTGTCAATAAGCCTATACGTTCAGTGAAAATAAGCTTTTTTGACTGGGCGAAAACATGAACTAGTGCTATATTCTTGTGCACTTATCTTAATATAATCATCAGCCATGCATATGCCTGATTATTATCGGAACAATCGAGACTCAGATGGACGATCAATCTTTAAAAGAAGCCGCTTTGTATTACCATGAATTTCCTACGCCTGGAAAAATCAGCGTGACACCGAGTAAGCAACTCGTAAACCAACGAGACTTAGCGCTTGCATATTCTCCTGGTGTTGCTGCTCCATGTCTGGAAATTGAACGTGACCCTTCTGCTGCTGCAAAATATACAGCACGTGGAAATTTGGTTGCCGTCGTGAGTAATGGTACAGCTGTGCTTGGTTTAGGAAACATTGGTCCTCTTGCTTCTAAGCCTGTTATGGAAGGTAAAGGCGTTCTATTCAAGAAGTTTGCTGGTGTTGATGTATTTGATATTGAAATTGCGGAAAATGATCCAGACAAGATCGTGGATATCGTTGCAGCATTGGAACCAACGTTTGGTGGTATCAACCTGGAAGACATCAAGGCACCTGAATGTTTCTATATCGAGAAGAAACTTCGTGAACGCATGAAGATTCCTGTGTTCCATGATGATCAACATGGTACCAGTATTATTGTAGGCTCAGCATTGTTGAATGCCTTGCAGATCGTGAACAAGAAAATTGATGAAATTAAAATCGTTGCATCAGGTGCTGGTGCTGCTGCATTGTCATGTTTAGATTTACTTTGTGCATTAGGCGTAAATAAATCGAATATTATTGTAGCTGATTCTCGTGGCCTTTTAACAACTTCACGTGAAGGACTTGATGAATCGAAAAAACGTTACGTTCAAGATATTTCTGCGACTCAATTACATGAAGTAATGGCTGGCGCAGATATGTTCTTGGGTCTTTCTGCAGCGGGAATTTTAACCAAAGAAATGGTTAAAGAAATGGCTGAAAACCCAATTATTTTTGCACTTGCAAATCCAGATCCAGAAATCTTACCTGAACATGCGCACGAAGTTCGCCCAGATGTGATTATGGCAACTGGTCGTTCAGACTATCCAAACCAAGTAAACAATGCACTTTGTTTCCCATATATTTTCCGTGGTGCACTCGATGTCGGTGCTACAACGATCAACGAAGATATGAAAATTGCTTGTGTACATGCGATTGCACGTATGGCACATATTGAAGCAGATGCTGCGACTTACGGTGAAAAATCTGCATCATTCGGTCGTGATTACTTGATCCCTCGCCCTCTAGACCAACGCTTGATTTTAGAAATCGCGCCTGCGGTTGCTAAAGCTGCAATGGATTCTGGTGTTGCGACACGTCCAATTGAAGATTTCTCTGCATATCGTCAAAGACTTTCTGAGTTTGTATATAACTCAGCATTCTTAATGAAACCGATTTTCTCACAAGCAAAAACTGATCCTAAGCGTATTGCATATGCCGAGGGTGAAGATCAACGTGTATTACGTGCGGTTCAAATTGTTGTAGATGAAGGTCTGGCTAAACCAATTCTTGTTGGTCGTACAGCCGTTATTGAAGACAATATCAGAAAACTCGGTTTACGCTTACAGCACGGTGTCAATATTGAAATCGTCGATCAAGAAAACAATCCTTTATATGATGATTTCTGGAAAGACTACTACAATACAATGCAACGTAAAGGCGTAACTGTTGAATATGCGCAACGTGAAGCACGTCGTCGTTCAACCTTAATCGCCGCATTGCTAGTTAAGTTCGGTAAAGCTGATGGTATGCTATGTGGTACTTATGCGAGCTACGATATCCATTTAGATTTCGTTAAAAACGTGATCGGTTTAAAAGAAGGTCGTAGTACATTCTTTACACTCAATGCATTAATGCTTGAAGATCGTAACTTATTTATTGCCGATACCTATGTAAATACCAATCCAACTGCTGAACAACTTGCAGAGATGACTATTTTAGCAGCCGAAGAAGTACGTCGTTTTGGTATGACCCCTCGTGTCGCTTTACTTTCTCACTCAAGTTTTGGAAGCGATCAAGTTGATCCAAGTGCTCAGAAAATGCGTGAAGTTTATCGTTTACTTTCTGAGCAAGCTCCTGAACTTGAAGTTGAAGGTGAAATGCACGGTGATGCTGCATTAGATGATAATATTCGTCATTTTGCATTTCCAAATTCACGTTTTAAAGGTTCAGCAAACTTGTTGATTATGCCGAATTTAGATTCTGCAAATATTTCATTCAACTTGTTAAAAGCAACATCTGGTAATAATGTAACGATTGGCCCAATCTTGTTAGGCGCAGCAAAGCCAGTTCATATTTTAACACCGACAGCAACTACCCGTCGTCTAGTGAATATGACAGCTTTAACTGTTGCTGAAATTCAGCAAAGCCAAAACTGATACAGTTTAAGCATAGCTTTTAACATTAAAAGCTATGCTTAGTGCTTGAGAAAACCTCTATTCTGTAGCATGATTGTGTGAAGAATAGAGGTTTTTTATGCAAGTTTATTTAGTAGGCGGTGCTGTTCGAGATCATTTACTCGGTCGCCCCTATCACGAAAAAGATTATGTTGTGGTTGGAGCAACACCTGAACAATTATTATCTCAAGGCTACCAACCCGTTGGAAAGGATTTTCCTGTATTTCTTCATCCAAAAACAAAAGAAGAATATGCACTAGCACGTACTGAAAAAAAATCAGGCATTGGCTATCACGGATTCCAATTTTTTACTGATACCACTGTTAAATTAGAAGAAGATTTAATTCGCCGTGACCTAACAATTAATGCAATGGCAATGGATGAAACTGGACAAGTTTATGATCCATATGGTGGTCAAAAAGATCTTGATCAGAAAATCCTACGCCATGTTTCAGATGCATTTACAGAAGATCCCTTACGTGTGCTACGTGTTGCTCGCTTCGCTGCTCGTTATGCTAGTTATGGATTTGAAATTGCAGAAGAAACTTTGCAATTAATGAAAAGAATTGCCAATTCAGGGGAACTGAATGCTTTAACACCTGAACGTGTATGGAAAGAGACTTCTCGTGCATTAATGGAAGATCATGCCGATATCTATTTTCAAACATTAAGAGATTGTGATGCGCTAAAAGTACTGTTTCCTGAGATAGACGCCTTATTTGGTATTCCTCAACGCCCAGAGTACCACCCTGAAATAGATTGTGGTGTACACACCTTAATGGCACTAAAACAAGCTTGTCAGGCCAACTATGGACTAGATGTACGTTTTGCTGTCTTGGTGCATGATTTAGGGAAAGCACTTACTCCAACTGAGGAATTACCACGGCATATCATGCATGAGGAACGTGGTTTGCACCCCGTAACAGAGGTGTGTGACCGCTTAAAGGTTCCCTCTCAGCTCAAGAGTCTGGCCCTGACCGTCTGTAAAGAGCATTTAAAGTGCCATCAGGCCAAGAGTTTAAAACCAGGTACTTTATGGCGTTTACTACAACGTTTGGACGTTCTACGGAAACCAGAAAAGGTTGAGGCATTTGTACAGGCATGTGAATGTGACGCAAAAGGCCGCCTGGGTCTGGAAGACTGTCCTTACCCACAGGCCCAATATATTCTGGATGCAATGCAAATTGTACGGAATATTCGGGCACAGGATTTACCTGAACACATCACAGGGCCTGAGATTGGCGAAATGCTCATTCAGTATCGAATTGAGGCATTGGCACAATTCAAACAGCAACACGATGAGTCATAGTTTGGGGATGTAAAAAAGAACCAATAAAAAACCCAGCCACAAGGCTGGGTTTTTTGAAAAGATACGAATTACTTCGCAGCTTCAGCCTGAGCAGCAGCAACTTCTTCTGCAAAGCTCATTTCAGCTTTCTTCTCAATACCTTCACCCACTTCGAAACGAACGAATTGAGCTACAACTGTACCCGTTGCTTTCAATACATCAGCAACTTTCTTGTCGTTGTCGATTACATACATTTGACGGTCAAGTGCAACTTCGTTCAAGTATTTCTCAACTGAACCAGTTACCATTTTCTCAACGATGTTTGCAGGCTTACCTGATTCTAATGCTTTCGCTTCAGCAATTTCTTTCTCTTTAGCGATCAAATCAGCAGAAACAGATTCAGCATTTACTGCAACTGGGTTGAACGCAGCAACGTGCATTGCAATACCTTTACCAGTGTCAGCATCACCTGTGTAAGAAACAACAACACCGATTTTTAAACCGTGCTTATAAACAGCCAAGTTTTCGCCTTCAACGATTTGAGCACGACGAACTTGAATGTTTTCACCAATTTTTTGAACAAGTGCAACACGAGCTTCTTCTACAGTTGCGCCATCTTCAAGCTTAAGTTCAGCAATTTTTGCAGCATCAGTTTCATTTGCAGCAAGTGCAGCAGCAGCAACTTTATCAGAGAAGTTTTTGAAGTTTTCGTCTTTAGCAACGAAGTCAGTTTGACAGTTAACTTCAACAAGAATTGCTTTATTACCGTTTTGGATGATAGTGATCGCACCATCAGCAGCAATGTTACCTGCTTTTTTAGCAGCTTTTGCTTGACCTGATTTACGAAGGTTATCAATCGCAAGTTCAATGTCACCGCCTGCTTCTGTTAATGCTTTTTTGCATTCCATCATTGCAAGACCAGTACGGTCACGTAATTCTTTTACCATGCTTGCAGTAATTGCAGTCATGTTGATCTCCTAAAATCGGTAGAAAATAAATCTGTTCAACAAAAACGGCCCAAAGAAACTCTGGACCGTTTGCAATCTCGACGCTTAATTTGCCACCATTACATGTCGCAAAAATGACAAGCTTGCGTCAAACCGCATTAAGCCTCAGAAGCGTCTTTTGCAGCGTCATCGCCTTTAGCTTGTGCATTCGCTTGTGATTGAGCATATTCTTTACCAGCAAGAATTGCATTTGCCATAGCTGATGCATATAAAGTTACTGCACGGATCGCATCGTCATTACCAGGAATAACATAATCAACGTTATCTGGGTTAGAGTTTGTATCAACGATACCGATTACAGGAATACCTAAGTTTTTCGCTTCTTTGATTGCAATCGCTTCGTGATCAACGTCGATTACAAATAATGCGTCAGGTAAACCACCCATGTTTTTAACGCCGCCTAAAGCACGTTCAAGTTTTTCCATCTCACGAGTACGCTCTAAAGCCTCACGTTTAGTAAGCTTAGCAAAAGTACCATCTTGAGATTGAGTTTGAAGATCTTTTAAACGGTTGATAGATTGGCGAAGTGTTTTCCAGTTCGTCAACATACCACCTAACCAACGGTGATCGACATAAGGTTGACCAGCACGTTGAGCTTGTTCACGGATGATGTTAGAAGCAGCACGTTTAGTACCAACGAACAATACTTTGTTCTTTTTGCTTGCAAGATTGTTAACAAAGTTCAAAGCATCATTTAACGCAGGAACAGTATGCTCAAGGTTGATGATGTGAATTTTGTTACGCGCGCCAAAAATATATTGACGCATTTTTGGATTCCAAAAACGAGTTTGGTGACCAAAGTGTGCGCCTGCTTGAAGAAGGTCGCGCATGCTTACGTTGTAATCTGCCATTTTCTTTACCTTAAAGTTTGGGTTAGGCCTCCATATATCCGCATTCTCCACCTATTGCTAGGCACCCAGAGTAATGTGTCGATATATGTGCGGATTTTTGATAACTATTCATCAGTTTTTCGCACAACTTGTATAAGCAAAATTGTAACGAAAAGCATTTGATAAAATAGGCGGCTATTTATACCATAGACGCTTGTAAATTACCAAAAGTTTTTAGAGATCATGAACACGACTTACACAGCTCCTCGTCGATTAATCAAAACGCCCGAAGAAATTGAAAAGATGCGTGTTGCAGGAAAACTGGCGGCTGAAATTTTAGACATGATTAAGCCGTATATTAAAGCAGGCGTAAATACCCTAGAACTTGATACAATTTGTCGTAATCACATTGAAAATGTACAACAAGCAATTCCAGCATGTGTTGGCTATGGCGCTGCACCTGGTCGCCCAGCATTTCAACATTCGATTTGTACTTCAGTTAACCATGTCGTTTGTCATGGTATTCCCTCTGAAAGTAAAGTTTTAAAAAATGGTGATATTCTCAATATTGATGTAACAGTCATTAAAGATGGTTATCACGGCGATACCAACATGATGTATATCGTCGGTGGAGAGACTTCTATTCTTGCAAATCGTCTCTGCCAAGTTGCACAAGAAGCCATGTATCGTGGTATGGCTACGGTTAAACACGGCTCCTATCTTGGCGATATTGGACATGCAATCCAACAATATGTTGAGTCTGAACGTTTTAGTGTTGTGCGTGAATATTGTGGTCATGGCATTGGCAATGTTTTCCATGATGAACCACAAGTTTTACACTATGGTCAGAAAGGTACGGGTATGCGCTTAGAAGCAGGCATGACGTTTACGATTGAGCCAATGGTCAATGCAGGGGTTTGGCAAACAAAACTTTTAGGTGACAAATGGACTGTGGTTACTAAAGACCACAAGCTTTCAGCTCAGTATGAACATACGATTTTGGTAACAGAAACAGGCATCGAAGTACTTACTGCTCGCCCTGAAGAAGATTTATCACGTTTTATGTAATTTATTTAGTTAAAGAAAAGCTACTTCGGTAGCTTTTTTTCATATTCTTAATTTCTTCATTAATTCATCTAAATCAAACAAAAGTCTTCATAAGCATAACAATTTTAAATTTTAACTAAACAAACCATTTAGTAAAAAACGTTATTTTTATCAGAATAAAAAGTTCCTTATAAATCGGACATGGAGTCCTCACTATGAAAAAACGCATGCTATGCATTGCAGTAGGAATTGCTGCAACCCTACCCACTATGAGCTTTGCGGAGTCGCCTTATTTTAGTTTAAAAGATGGAGATGGTTTCAAACGTTTCTCTCTTTCAGCTGGTTGGTTACATGCCATGCCACAAGGTTCTGCAAATCCTATTAATATCAATACGACTGTAGCTGAGGGAACACAATCTAAAGTAGGTGATGTATCTAAACAAGCCGTACTAGATGCAGCAGTCAAAGATTCCAATCCTATCGTTTACGGTGCGATTAATTTATGGCCAACCGATACTGTAGCGGGTCTTGCAACAGGTACAGCTACCATTAAAGGATTATCTAACTGGCAAAGCCAAGGAACAGGTTTAGAAGCAGACAATGTAGATACCGTTGGTATTATGGCAAATTATCACTTTACTGATAATTTATCTCTAGAGATTAAGGCAGGAATTCCTCCAAAAGTTGATATTAAAGGGAAAGGCGACATATACGCGCCATTAAGTGGATCAGCAAGTACTATTTTAGGTGATATTGACTTAAAACAGGATCTTCATATCACAGATCTGACCCAAGGAGGCAAAGCAGCAACTGCACGTGCTTGGCTACCTGCGGTAGAACTCCATTACCAGTTTGGTAAATCAGGCGTCAATAAATTCCGACCTTACGTTGGAGCAGGTGTGATGTATGCTTATTTTAATGATCTTAAAATGAACTCGGGCATAGAATCTGATTTAGTAAAAGCTGGTCACATGATCCAAAATATCCATGACGGCAAAGCAGGAGCTGCCTTAGATGGTAAGACATCATCAGCAGATCCTATTGTCGAATTGGAAGCGACTGATACTTTTGCTCCGATTGTCACAGTAGGCGCAACTTATGATTTCAATCCAAATTGGTTTGCCGTTGGGTCAGTTTCTTATTCAAAAATGAATAATGAAGCAAAAATTTATGTGACTGACCGCAATACAGGTAAAGAGTTGATCCAAGCAAATACTAAAATTGATATAGACCCACTTATTACTTATTTAGGTGTTGGCTATCGTTTTTAGACAAAACTTTAAAAAACAGCTTCGGCTGTTTTTTTATTTATCGCCACCTTTTAAATCATCATTCATAAAAAACATGCACCAATTGCAATCATTTTCGAAATAATGAAGAAACATAAATATCAATAAAGCATATGAGATTCATTGATAAATAGCACTCATCAATACAAATAATATTATAAATATAATTATATATTTATAATCATGTAGTTAATTTTAAATTTTGATCAAATTTATTTTTTGGCACACCCCTTGCTTAGTAACAAGCATCATGAATCAACGATGATTCATAAAAAAATTTGCTGACGGCCAATGAAGTCCGTTCTGTTCGGTTTGTGTATGCAGAAATATTGCATAGCAAAAATATATTTCGTTCAGTTCAGGGGAAGGTTATGTCTTCAAAAATGAATCTAAATGCTAAAAAAGCAACTGAAATAAAATTATTTAGCTTTTCAACGCCTGCCATGCGTGCTTTTCATATGACTTGGCTCGCATTCTTTGTATGTTTCTTCGCTTGGTTTGCTTGTGCACCCTTAATGCCAGTCATCAAAGGTGAATTTAATCTAACCAAAGATCAAATCGCAAACATCAATATCGCTGCGGTTGCAATCACAATTCTGATCCGACTCATTGTTGGCCCACTCTGTGACAAATATGGACCACGCAAAACCTACACTGCTCTTCTCATTGTTGGCAGTATCCCTGTTTTCGGTGTTGCAGCAGCAAATACTTATGAATCGTTCTTGTTTTTCCGTCTCTTGATTGGTGCTATTGGTGCAAGCTTTGTCATCACTCAATATCACACCAGTGTCATGTTTGCCCCGAATGTCGTCGGCACAGCCAATGCGGCTTCTGCAGGTTGGGGAAATGCGGGTGGAGGTGCAACACAAGCAATCATGCCACTAATTCTCGGTGCAATTGTGATGTTTGGTGTTGAACAAGCAATGGGTTGGAGAATTGCGTTGCTTGTACCTGGCATTATGATGGTAATTGTTGGTGTACTTTATTGGAAACTTACACAAGACTGTCCACAAGGTGACTTTAAAGAATTACGCGCAAACGGTGTTGAAGTTGGTAGCGGTAAAAAAGGTGGTGTTGCTATCTTAATGCAAGCTGCTCGTAACTATCGTGTTTGGATTCTATTTGTTTCTTACGCAGCATGTTTCGGTATCGAAATCTTCATTCATAACATTGCGGCAATGTACTATGTCGACCACTTCAACATGGGTTTAAAAGAAGCAGGTTTAACTGCGGGTATCTTTGGTCTACTTGCCTTATTCGCTCGTGCTTTAGGTGGAATTGTTTCAGATAAAGTTGCGATTTCAAAAGGTTTAGATGGTCGTACAAAAGTATTATTTATTCTTATCTTATGTGAAGGCTTGTTCCTCATTCTCTTCTCACAAATGAATACTGTAGCTCTTGCTATTATTAGTATGACTGTCTTTGCGCTATTCACGCATATGTCTTGCGGAGCAACTTATGCTTTAGTTCCTTTCATTGACCGTAATGCACTTGGTGGTGTGGCGGGCATTATTGGGGCTGGTGGTAATGTTGGTGCGGTTGCAGCAGGCTTCCTACTTAAAGGCTTACTAGATGTTCAAACTTGCCTCATGATTTTAGGTGGTCTTGTAACTGTGGCCGCTTTTGGTGTCATTCTCATCCGCTTCTCTGTAGAACATAAAACGAAAGAACAACAACTGTTTGACCAAGCTATGCTTGAACGCAACTCTATCACCTCTTAATCATCATTCACTTAGTGTGGGGAAACTTACCTTTCCCCTGCACAATCAAAATTAAATCTAGAAATTATAATCTCTCAGGGGTCTCAATATGAAATTGAATCTTCTTAGCTTTGCTATGCTCAGTGTTTTAACAACTACGACATTTGCCGCAGATAACTTTTTAAGTCAAACTCAATTTTCTCTCGATAGTCGCCTACGTTACGAATTAGTTGACCAAGATAACCAACTAAAAAATGCTGATGCTTGGACTTTGAGACTACGCCCTTCACTGGAAACTGGCTCTTGGCATGGCTTAAGCGCATTTGTGCAAGGAGAAGGAACTGTCGAAATTAATGATCATTTCAATAGCACACGTAATGCTGAAACAAACTACAGTACAGTCCCTGATCCTCAAAACCTACAATTGAATCAAGCTTATTTAAAATATGCTTATAGTCCAAAGTTTGATTTAAGTATTGGTCGTCAAGCTATTAATTTAGATAATCAGCGCTTTGTAGGCTCCGTAGCTTGGCGTCAAAATGATCAAACCTTTGATGCGATTAGTTTAAATATTAAACCTTGCAAAGAGTTTGGTTTGTATTATGCCTATATTGATCAAGTCAATACTATTTTTGGTAGTGAAGATGTAAAACCTAAATTTGTAGCAGCACAAGATGGTAAACAAAACAGTCAAATTCATTTAATTCAAGCTAAAATGAATTACAACCCATTGTTGAACGCAACATTATATGGGTATTTGATGGATTTCGAGGATTTAAGTGCTTGGTCAAATCAAACCTATGGCTTACGCTTAACAGGTAAGAAAAACAATTTTAGATACGTTGCTGAATATGCCAAACAAAGTGAATATGCTGAGCAACCTATAAATTATGATGCTGATTATTATGAATTAGAATTAGGTTATAGCATCACGGATCAAGGCTCAGCACTGGGTGAAATCACACTTGGCTATGAAGTGCTTGGTAGTGATGATGGAAAAATTGCATTTCAAACCCCATTAGCGACTAAACATAAGTTTAACGGATGGGCTGACTTATTCTTGACAACGCCCGTGAATGGTTTAACTGACTTGTACATTTCATCAAGTTTTAATGTATTTGGTAAAGGTAAATTAGGCACTGAACTACATCAATATCGTAGTGATGAAAAAAATATGGATTATGGTCAAGAATTCTCTATTTCTTATTCTCATGCTTTGCCTATTAAAGGTTTGTCTGCCCTAGCAAAACTCTCAGATTATCAAGCGGAAGAGTTTTCTGTAGATACTCAAAAGTTATGGTTGCAAATGGATTATAAATACTGATATTGAGTCGTTGTAATCTAATTATAAAAAAACTGTCATCAAATCATCAAATTTCGATGGTGTAATAAAAAATAAAAAACTCCAAAATTTGCAAAAAGCTTGCTGATCGACCTTTATCAGCAAGCTTTTTTCTTTTCATAAATAAAAAGGCTACTTCAGTAGCCTTTCATATTCAAATTAAATCATAAGATCATATTAGTCTTGAGGCTTAGGCAATGGGATATATTGCGACTGCGCGTTTTGTTGGGTTTTTCTCTCTCCAACTTTAACTTGCATGCTGTGTTGCTTACCATCGCGTTCAACCACCACATCAATCACACTTTGTGGTGCTTGCAATGCAACATAGTTGATTAAATGTGAAGCTGAACTAATTTGCTCATTATTGACTTGAATAATTTTATCACCACGCTTCACTCCCGCAGCATCGGCTGGCCCATCACGCAAGACATCAGCAACAACGACTCCAACAGGTTTCGCAGCCAATACGTCCTCATCCATGGTATTAGGAATTAAGCTAATACCTAACCAACCACGAACAACACGACCATCTTTCAAAATTGAATTTAATACTTGCTGACAAATTTTCGCTGGAATTGCAAAACCAATCCCTAACGAACCGCCTGATTGAGAGAAAATCGCAGTGTTTACGCCGATTAAATTCCCCGCAACGTCAATTAATGCACCACCTGAATTACCTGGATTGATCGCAGCATCAGTTTGAATAAAGTCTTCATAGGTATTGATACCTAAATCTGAACGACCTGTCGCCGAAATAATCCCTTGCGTAACTGTTTGTCCCACGCCAAATGGATTACCGATTGCAAGTACAACATCGCCAACTTCATTGCCACTGAGTTTAAACGGTAGGACAGGAAGCTTGTCTAACTCAATTTTAATCACAGCTAAATCAGTATCAGGATCTGTACCAATGACTTTCGCTTCAGCACGACGACCATCATGCAACGCCACCACAATATGTTCAGCCTGAGCAATCACATGGTTATTGGTTAGAATATAACCATCTGCACGAACGATAACACCTGAACCTAAACTATTTTCATTTTGAGGCTGTTGAGGAGCTTGATTACCAAAAAACTCACGAAATACAGGATCATTCAATAAAGGATGATTCATCTGTTTCACTTTCTGAGTGGTAAAGATATTTACCACAGCAGGCGCAGCAACTTTTACGGCAGCACTATACGAAACAACACCACCTGTTCGAGTTGTATCAATCAGAGGTTCAACCTTTTCAGCAGGCATTTTGACGCCATCAGCAGCGACTGTTGGTTTCGGCTGATGTGATTTCTGCCAAGCCAGAAAACTAAATATAACAACAACGAGTAAAACCCAAGGTAACCATGTAAATGCACGGCGCACGTTTATTATCCTCTAGGCAAAATTATGTTATGGACAAGTTTATTTATTGAAGAAGAACAACAACTTTCAGATATTGTAAAGTAAATTGATTTAAAGCAATGTAAAAGTTAAAAAAGTTTTGTCTAGCTTTAGTTACATTTAAAAATATGCTTTTATTAAGCTGAATCTATAAATGTCATTCAGTTGAGGAATCGCATGGCAAATTTGCATGATATTGTGCAATGGTGTAATCAAACTTTAAAAGTTAGTGAGTTTAAAGATTACGCACCCAATGGCTTACAAATTGAAGGCACGCCTGATGTAAATAAAATAGTCTGTGCTGTTACAGCCTCAGAAGATGCAATTAATGCAGCTATTGCGCAGCAAGCAGATGCCTTACTTGTCCATCATGGTTACTTTTGGAAAGGTGAAGCCTACCCTATTACAGGTATGCGTGGTAATCGAATCAAAAAATTAATTCAGAACAACATCTCTTTGATCGCCTACCATTTGCCTTTAGACTCACATCCCACACTTGGCAATAATGCCGCAATTGCAGATTTAATCGGTTTACAAAAACTAGAAGCTTTAGATCCATTCGAAAAGCATCCGATTGGAAATATAGGCTATTTGGAAAGTCCATTAAGCCCAGAGCAATTTAAAACAAATTTACAGGCTATTTTTGATTTTAATGTGATTCATTTGCCGAGCGAGAAAACTCAAATCCAAAAAGTAGGATTTTGCACAGGCGGCGCTCAAGATTTTATTAATAAAGCAGCAGAAAAAGATTGTGATGCTTATATTTCTGGCGAAGTCAGTGAGCGTACTTTTTATGAAGCCAAAGAATTAGGGGTTCATTATTTTGCCTGTGGTCATCATGCAACTGAACGATATGGCGTACAACGTCTTGCTCAAGCAATTACAAATCAGTTTGCTGTAGAAACTATCTATTTCGAACTAAATAATCCGATTTAATAGAATTGACGAATCCGATTTTATTTATCGTTTTTAATTGAACCTTTATTGTATATCGTTCTTTAAAAGACTGCCCTATTATCTTTGGAATCATTTACAATAGAGCCACTTAACTTAAAACCCAGCAATTGCAAGGATTGGAACATGACAACCATTACTTTACCTGCACTTCCATATGGCTATGATGACTTAGCTCCGCACATTACTCGCGAAACTTTAGAATACCATCACGATAAACATCACAATACTTATGTTGTTAACTTAAACAACCTAATCAAAGGCACTGACCTTGAAGGTAAAACTTTAGAAGAAATCATCAAAGCATCTGCTGGTGACGCTTCTAAAGCAGGTATCTTTAACAATGCTGCACAAGTATGGAACCACACATTCTACTGGAACAGCATGAAGCCAAACGGTGGTGGTAAACCAACTGGCGCAATCGCAGCGAAAATCGAAGAAGCTTTTGGTAGCTATGAAAAATTTGCAGAAGAATTTACTGCTGCTGCAACGACTCAATTCGGTTCAGGTTGGGCTTGGTTAGTTGCTGACGAAGTAAATGGTAAATTATCAATTACTAAAACTGCAAATGCAGATACTCCGCTTGCTCATGGTCAAATTGCGGTATTAACCATTGACGTTTGGGAACATGCTTACTACATCGACTTCCGTAACTTACGTCCAAAATACATCGCAACTTTCCTAGAAAGCCTAGTGAACTGGGACTATGCAAATGCAAAACTTGCTGGTCAACCAGCAGGTGTTGAGAAATAATTTTTATTTCTTGAATAAAAACTGCCCACTTTGGGCAGTTTTTTTATGCGTAAAACCTAAAAAGCATATTTATCAAGCAAACAATTCATTTTATTTATTATTCTTATTGACGCATCTGAAATTCATCCCTAAAATGCGCATCAGATTCTCCAATAGCTCAGTCGGTAGAGCGACGGACTGTTAATCCGCAGGTCCCTGGTTCGAGCCCAGGTTGGAGAGCCAAACTACTATTCTTCCATAGCTCAGTCGGTAGAGCGACGGACTGTTAATCCGCAGGTCCCTGGTTCGAGCCCAGGTGGAAGAGCCAAAATTCTAAAAAGCCCTGATCAATAATCAGGGCTTTTTTTATATTAAACACAATGCATACCTTTTAAAATATATGGTCTTATCATAATGCGTCTTATATCGCCAGAAACTGCACCAAAATTTCAACTTATAGATAGCCATGGCAAAGTAGTTCGACTAGACTCAGGTAAACGCACTTTACTTGCATTTTTCCGTGATACAAACTGTCCTTTTTGTAATTTTAGAATTTTCCAATTAACACAACATTATAAAAAACTTTCGGACGAAGGCTTAGAAATCATTGCATTTTTTTCATCAACACATGAAGAAGTCAATGAATTTGTAAGAAAACGCCCTCGCCCTTTTACGATCGTCGCCGATCCTGAAAATATCGCCTATAAAGCTTATGGTATTGAACGATCAATGGCGCGCTCTGCTTATAGCGTTTTTCGACATTTCGTCTCATGGGTTTTAGGCATCAAAATAATTGGGGCTGAGGGTTTAAAAAAGAATCTACAAAATCCAAGTGATATTATGCCAGCAGATTTTTTAATTGATGAGCAAGGTTATATTATTGAAACATATTACGGTTCTGATGCTAGCGACCACATTCCATTTGAAAATATTTATAAATTTTTAAATGCTGATCAGAACCTTAAGTAGTCTACAACACCTCGTGTTTAATTGATTTATGCAAAAATGGTGTGTTTAGCGACTAGGCACACCGCTATGGAAACGGAACGTATCATCTGGCGTTAAAATTAGATTCTTTTCCACTTCACGGATATGTTCAATCCGCTGCTGAATATTTTCTTCTGGATCTTTAAGTTTGGCAGTTTTTGCAACATCCAATGCCAGTGCCAGATAATCCTCAAAATGACGAGATTCCGATTTAAGCAAGTAACGATAGTAACGTCCAAGTTCATCGTCTACAACAGGTGCCAGCGCATAGAAGCGCTCACACGAGCGTGCTTCGACAAATGCGCCAATAATCATCACATCAATCAATGCTTCAGGTTCATAAGTACGGATCTCTTTACGTAATCCACCTGCATAGCGCCCTGCACTCAAACCCCTCCACTCTTGGCCACGTTTGTTCATGAATTCCAAAACCTGCTCATAATGCAGCATTTCTTCACGCACCAATTGCGCCAATTTCACTTGCAGATCTGTAAAAAAGCTATAGCGGAACATCAGGTTCATTGCTGTACTTGCCGCTTTTTTCTCACAGTTGGCATGGTCTTGCATTAAGATGTCAAGGTTATTCACCGCTTCATCTAGCCACGCCTGAGGAGTGGTACAACCTAAAAATGCAATGACAGGCTGCATTAACTCATCATAATTTACACTACTCATCAACTTATCTCGCAGCAGCCTGAATCGCTGCTTTCATATCTGTTACTGCTTGAGTCAAACCAACGAATACACTATCGGCAATAATCGAATGACCAATGTTGAGTTCATAAATTTGTGGAATTGCTGCAATTGCTGCCACATTATCCAAATTCAAACCATGCCCGGCATTCACAACCAAACCTTTAGCTGCTGCATATTCAGCACCTTTGATAATACGCGCTAATTCAGCTTGTTGCTGCTCATCTGTCTCGGCATCAGCATAAGCACCCGTATGGATTTCAATGGTTGGTGCACCACATGCGACAGCTGCGTCAATTTGTGCAAAATCTGCATCGATAAACAAAGACACATCACTGCCAATCGCTTTCAGTGCTTCAGTTGCCGCCTTCACTTTTTCAAAATGCCCAATCACGTCCAATCCACCTTCGGTGGTCACTTCTTGACGACGCTCAGGTACAAAGCAAACATGCTGAGGTTGAATCTCTTTGGCAAACGCAACCATTTCATCAGTTACCGCCAATTCCAAATTCATACGTGTTTTTAATAATGGACGCATACGACGTACATCATCATCTTGTATATGACGGCGATCTTCACGCAAATGTAAAGTAATCCCCTCAGCACCAGCCTGTTCACACAACAAAGCAGCCTGAACTGGATCAGGGTAAGTTGTACCACGTGCTTGTCTTAATGTCGCAACATGATCAATGTTTACACCTAAGATTGCAGCCATAAAAATTATCCTATCGGTTTAGCCCTGAATCATTATTTTCAATACATCAGGAATATCAAGTTTGTGTACTTTGAATCCAAAGTTGACGGCTTTTCAGCGGTCGATCACCCAACAAGGCGCTAATCATTTGACGGTATAGTTTACCCAATAATTGCAATTGTTCGTGAGAAAAATCCTGCCCATCTTCATAACTTTGCATGGATGTAATCAATCTACCATCAAGTGTTGAACTCGAAGCTTGCGAAACTGGTAAAAAACCATCATTGAGCTGAAATTGATAATGCTGGTTGACCTGAATGTCTTGTTGACTCGCATCTGTTGAGAAATCAATGGCGTAGCCAAGTTCCACCAATAGTACATGCTCAAATTGACGCAAAATCTGCCGAAGAAATACAGCAGCTTGTTCGTGTGTCGCCAATTGCTGTAACAGCACTAAAATTAACTGATATTGTTCAAATGTTTGCGGCATCATCTCTTCTAAGGGACATAGTCGCAATAGAATTTCATTTAAATAAAAACCAGCAAAAAATGCATCACCATGAAAGAATACAGGTTGATTCAGAATTTCCAGTTTTGTGAAGTTTTTTAGTTCAGATTTGCCCGTGGCTTGCAGACGAATTGGCTGATATTGTGGCGGTGGGGTCTGTCTTAGAATCCCATCCACCCGACCATATTCTTGTGTAAATAAATGCACAATATGGCTTTTTTCACGATATTTACGATGATGAATCAAATAACCATGTAGGACTTCATTGCGCATCATAGTACGAGACTAGTCCTTCTTTTTCTCATCCTTTTCTTCATCATCGCCATCGGGAATCACTGCGCCAACAACCGCAGCAGTTCCTTTAACAACACCTTTAGTGGTCTTATAAGCAACTTTAACAGGTACAGTCACAAGCTTGTGAATACAGCCTTGCAACATGAATACACATGTCACAATCGCGAGTATACGGATTGTTGTTTTCATACCTGTTTCCGTTATCTAAAATACGATTAAATATCGCTATAACCTAAGCTTTTTAACGCACGCTCATCATCAGACCAACCACCTTTGACTTTTACCCAAAGCGTTAGCATAATTTTTTGCTCAAACATTTTTTCCATATCTGTACGTGCATCCATGCCGATGCTTTTCAGCTTCGCACCTTTATCGCCAATCACAATAGCTTTTTGCCCTTGGCGTTCTACAAAAATGGTCGCATCAATATACGTACATGGCGGCTTTAAACGACCTGTTTTTTCATTTACTGCTGCTTCTTCGGTTTTAAATGATTCAATTTGAACCGTTAAATCATATGGAAGCTCTTCACCTAACTGGCGCATTATTTTCTCACGAATGATCTCACTCGCAAGGAAACGCTCAGAACGATCAGTAATTTGATCTAATGAATACAAAGGTGGCTGATATGGCAAATATTTTTCAATCGTGTCACGCAAATGATCTAGATTTGCACCACGTAATGCTGAGACTGGAACAATTTCAGCAAAATTCATGAGCTTGGCACGCTCTCGAATCAGCGGTAAAGCCTCATTTTTATTTTCAAATGTATCCAGCTTATTGATCACGAGGATCACTGGCATATCGGCATTTTTAAGCTTTTCCAAAACCAATTCATCGTTTTGAGTCCACTTTTGTGCATCAACCACAAATAAAACCAGATTCACATCACGCAAAGCAGAATGTGCCGCACGATTCATCATTTTATTGATGGCACGTACTTCTTTTTTATGCATCCCAGGGGTATCTACAAATACAGCCTGTGATTTCTCACGTGAATCAATCCCTACGATCTTATGGCGTGTAGTCTGTGGCTTACGCGAAGTAATCGATAGTTTTTGACCCAAGATATGGTTCATCAAAGTTGACTTACCCACGTTTGGACGTCCAACGATTGCAACAAAACCGCTTTTGAAATCTGAAGGAATGGTCATTCCTTGAGAACTAAAAAATTGATCAACTAGATTATTGCCATCTTGCTGTTCAGTTGCTTCTGGCTTATTTTCTTCTGAATGAGACATCAGGTTATTGCTCCAATAATTTTAAAATCTCTGCCGCTGCCGTTTGTTCGGCAAAACGACGACTTGAGCCCTCGCCTATAATTTTTGGCAATCCCGCTACATCACATTCCACTTTGAAATGTTGATTCGGGGCATCACCCTGAATATCTACAACCTCGTAAACTGGGAGAGGTTTTTTACGTGCTTGTAAATACTCTTGCAAACGTGATTTAGGGTCTTTCAGCTGATCGGTCGGTTCGATATGATCAAGATATGGTTCATACCATTTTAACACAATGCGTTCGAGCAAGTTGAGATCATTACTGTCTAAATAAATAGCACCAATAATGGCTTCAACCGTATCAGCCAGAATTGACTCTCGGTGGTGTCCACCTGATTTTAACTCGCCTGTGCTTAAAATTAATGACCGACTGAGTTGCAAATCATTTGCGATTTTTCCTAATGCTTCCTGTCGAACCAAAGTCGCACGCATTCGCGTTAAACGGCCTTCATTTTCCAACGGATAGGTATTGTACAAATAATTTGCAACGATCATTCCTAATAATGCATCGCCTAGAAATTCTAGGCGTTCATAATTATGTTTATGACTGACCGAGCGATGGGTCAAAGCCAGTTTTAACAATTCAAACTGTTTAAACTGGTAACCTATTCGACCTTGCAGCCGTGTATCATTGAGTTTGGTTTGCAGATTTTTGGTCAAAAGTCTTCTCAAAATTCATAACTAAACTAATATTCAATACGAAAGGCTTACGCACTTCATACTTTTTCATTACAACTAAATCATCTTTATAAGTAACTTCAGCAATATCCTTGAAATGTATATCACGAATATTATTCATCTCTAAACGTTGATCCATCTGAGTATAAAATTTACTTGGTGTAATATTTTTAGGACTATCTTTTAATAATCCTTCAATTTGAGTATCAATAATTTTGTCATCCCAATAGGCAGGCCATATTGCAACTGCCGCCTTTACAAATATCGCAAAGAAAATAATTCCGAATAATATCGCGATATAGGATGCCCCTTGTTGAGATTTACGCATCTGCATACTTCCTATGTATTTTTATTAGTTAATCTTACCATTGCGATTGAAACTTGGCAGGTTAAAACCAGGTTCTTTATGCATCCAAATATAAAAAGCGCGACCAGTCAAATTCGCTTCAGGGACAAATCCCCAAAAACGACTGTCTGCACTTTGATCTCTATTATCACCCATTGCAAAATACTGTCCTTTCGGCACAGTTACTTCCCAATCCTGCCCATTACTTTGAATAAAAACATTATTTTCTTTGGCAACAAATGGAACGAGTGCGTCAGCTCCACGTAACTTTGCAAATTGAAATTGTTCTGCTAAAGGATTACGACCATCTAAATAACGAATTAAATGCTGGTGTTCACCTAATGTTTCTTTAAAGTAATAAACTGTAGGAGTTTCTAATTGATCTTTATCACGTTTAAATTCAGTTGCGACTTTAGCAATTTGCTTCCCATTAATAGTTAATTGGCCAGCTTTAAACTGAATATGGTCGCCTGGCAAACCCACCACACGCTTAATATAGCTAATGGTTGGTTGTGGTGGATAACGAAATACGATCACTTCACCACGTTTTGGCTCACCTACATCAATTACTTTTGCATTTACAATCGGTAAACGCACACCATAATCAAATTTATTTACTAAAATAAAATCACCTGTTTCCAAGGTGGGCACCATAGAATCAGATGGGATATTAAATGGTTCATATAAGAAAGAACGAAGGATTAAGACTACTGCTAACACGGGCCAAAAATCATATGCCCATGTTATAACAAAATTTTCCTGATCACGCCCTTTATTTGCACGTTGTTTTAGTACAAATTTATCGAGTAGCCACACTAGAAAAAAAATTAGTGTAACTGGTACCAGAATCAAATTAAAATCAAAATCCACACGCCCTCTCTCACAGCACAGCTGCTCGTCTTGTAGCGAGGTTTGAAAAACCACCTCGCTCATCTTTTCTTTATCTATCCACTTTCAATACGGCTAAGAACGCTTCTTGAGGAATTTCAACACTTCCTACTTGTTTCATACGTTTCTTACCTTCCTTTTGTTTCGCAAGAAGTTTCTTCTTACGTGAAACGTCACCACCATAACATTTTGCCAATACATTCTTACGCATGGCTTTTACGGTAGAGCGTGCAATGATTTGTGCGCCAATTGCTGCTTGAATTGCAACATCATACATTTGGCGTGGAATCAAATCTTTCATCTTCTCAACCAAAGCAATACCGCGATGACGCGCATCTTGACGGTGGCAAATCATTGCCAGAGCATCCACCTTTTCGCTATTAATTAACACGTCAACCTTAACTAAAGCTGAACTCTCAAAACGCACGAAGTTGTAATCTAAAGATGCAAAACCACGTGAACAAGATTTCAACTTATCAAAGAAGTCCATGACCACTTCTGCCATAGGAATTTCAAAAGTGATTGAAACTTGATTACCTAAGAATTTCATATCTTTTTGAACACCACGACGTTCAATACACAAGGTCATGACATTACCTAAATATTCTTGTGGCACAAGAATATGACACTCTGCGATCGGCTCACGCAAATCTTCAACTGTTGAACCATCAGGCATTTTTGATGGGCTGTCGATATAAATAATATCGCCTTTTTTAGTCAATGCTTCATAGATTACTGTTGGTGCAGAACTGATCAAATCAAGATCGTATTCTCGCTCTAAACGCTCTTGAACAATTTCCATATGTAGCATACCCAAGAAACCACAACGGAAACCAAAGCCTAAAGCATCTGAACTTTCTGGTTCGAAGAACAACGCCGAGTCATTAATTTGTAATTTTTGTAGCGCTTCACGGAATGGTTCAAAGTCACTAGCATCAATTGGGAAAAGACCCGCATAGACCTGCGGTTTAACCTTTTTAAAACCTGGTAAAATAGCAACATCTGGTGTGTTCGACAAAGTAATTGTATCGCCCACAGGCGCACCAAAAATATCTTTAATACCAGCGATCACGAAGCCAACTTCACCCGCTTCGAGAATATCTGTTTCAGTATGTTTAGGATTGAATACGCCAACAGATGTAACTGGGTGAGTTTGCCCCGTTGATTTCACCAACATTTTGTCGCCCTTGCGGATACGACCTTGTTTGATTCGAACGAGAGAAACAACTCCTAAATAGTTATCGAACCATGAGTCGATAATTAATGCTTGTAAAGGTGCATCACGATCACCTTCTGGTGCAGGAATCACATCAACTAGGCGCTCTAAAACACCTTCAACCCCTAAACCCGTTTTTGCTGAACAGGTTGGCGCATCTGTCGCTTCAATTCCGATAATTTCTTCAATTTCGTGAATGACACGCTCAGGTTCAGCTTGAGGTAAATCAATCTTATTTAAGATGGGTAAAACTTCTAACCCTTGCTCAATTGCGGTATAGCAGTTTGCTACTGACTGAGCCTCAACACCTTGCGCAGCATCGACGACTAAAAGCGCACCTTCACATGCGGCCAAAGAGCGTGACACTTCATAAGAAAAGTCGACGTGCCCTGGTGTATCAATAAAGTTCAATTGATACTCTTGACCATTTGGATGGGTGTAATACAAGGTTACCGATGCAGCTTTAATGGTAATCCCACGCTCACGCTCAAGCTCCATAGAGTCTAATACTTGAGCTTGCATCTCGCGATCTTGTAAACCACCACACATTTGAATGAATCGATCTGCCAAGGTTGATTTACCATGGTCAATGTGAGCAATAATCGAGAAATTACGTATATTTTTGATATCTACGGATTTTTTAGCTTGCGCCATGGGTTACCTTAACAAAATAGAATGCTCGAAACTTATAACAAGTCATGAGCCAAAGCGGTTTAACAAAATTGTTGGGGATTATAGCAGAACAGCATTTCAAAGTATTCAAAATAATTATCCCATCAAAGCCTCTAGATGGTGATTTCAGTCCTTCGATTTACTCATATAAAGTTGAAAAATCCATCGGATTTAAATCCAACCCAATCGGTTGGTAGGCATGAGTAAAACTCGGTGACATACGCTTTGGACGACCTGTTGTAATTTCAATACACGCCCATTTGGTATTCCCTACGAATAAAATACTTTGATCCTTTGGACGGTAAAATGCGTACTGACGAAAGGAATAGAGCGCATTAATATCATCTAACCATGTCCGTAAGATGATTTCTTCACCTTCAAGTGCTGCTTTCCGATATTGAACATGATGCTCTACCGCCACCATTGCATGTTTGAGTTCTAAATATTGAGCTAGACCTAAACCTAATTTTTCAATATGCGCTGCTGCGACATCTTGCATCCACTGAATATACATGACGTTATTGACATGACCTAAAACATCAATATGTTCAGGTTGTACAGTTATTCTCAAATCAAAAATAGTACTCATAAACTTACTTATTTCGTCAATCCAAGCTCAGTCGCATACACTAATCTAAACACAGATACATTACAAAATAAAAACCACCCTATTTCAGGGTGGTTTTAAAAAAACTAACTATAGCTTAAGGCAAACGCAAACCTAAAATTGCACGCTGACCTTGGCGAATAATAGCTACTCGAGCAACACTATTTTTTGGTAGAGCCGCCATTGTTTTTACAAACATTTGACTATTTAAAATAGGTGTACCATTCACCTGAAGGATAACATCACCTGCAACAATGTTTGACAATGATGCTAAGCTACCGCGTTTAACATCCTGCACCAATATCCCACCACGGACATCCAATTTTGCTTGCTCTTCAGGCGTTAAATTACGAATGCTCATTCCAAGACCACTGGTTGGATTATTTTTATCCTCAGCGGCGGGCGTATCGTCTGGTGCAGTACCTAAAGTTGCTGAAATAGTGCGGACTTTATCGTCACGTAATACTTCTAATTGAACAGTCTGACTAGGTGCTACGCGATTTAATACATTTAACAAATCGCTAGTACGGGAAATAGAAGAACCATTAATTTTTAAAATCACATCCCCAGACTTTAAACCTGCTTTTTCAGCCGGTGACTTCGGTGTAACTTGATTAATCAACGAGCCTTCTGGTTTTGGTAATTTGTATGCTTCTGCAAGGTTACGATCAATATCTTGCAACATCACGCCAAGGTATGAACGAGTTACCTTACCATTGGTTTTAAGCTGTTGAACTACATCCATCGCGACATCAATAGGAATAGAGAATGACAAGCCCATATAACCGCCAGTACCACTAAAGATACGCGAGTTAACACCAACCACCTCACCATGTTGGTTAAATAACGGACCACCAGAGTTACCAGGATTTAATGCAGCATCTGTTTGAATGAATGGAACTGACGTTTCACCACTCATATTTCGAGATTTAGCACTCACAATCCCTGCTGAAGCAGAATAGTCAAAGCCAAAAGGTGAACCAATTGCTAAAACAGGCTCACCAACTTTTAACTGGTTTACGTTACCAATTTTTAATTCTGGGAAATTTGCACCATTTACTTTAAGCACAGCAACATCAGTGCGCTCATCACTCCCCACCAAAGTTGCATCAAGTTCACGTCGATCGTTTAAAGTAATACTGATACGAGACGCATTTTCAATCACATGGTGGTTTGTAACGAGATAACCATCTTTACTAATAAAAAACGCACTACCGTATGCAGTTTTTTCTTGTGGCCCTTGTTGCTGAGGTATAATGACTTGATTCCCAAAAAAACGTCGTAAAATTTCAGGTACTTGTTGCTGTAACAACTCTTCCTGAGTCATTTTTTTTACAACATTGACACTGACAACTGCAGGACTCACCTGCTCAACGAGGTTTGAAAAATCTACTGGTGAAGCAGCATTAACCTGTACTGCAGCAACTGTAAATACCGCAGCATACATTCCTTGTTGTAAATAGCGACTTTTCATGAAGTGAGAACCTACGTACTAATGATCTATAGAATATTAAGATTATGTTTGTATCATAACCCAACTGTAATCTTCGTAAAAATATGTTGATATTTTCAATGCATACAACGATGTAGCATATTGAAATGTGAATAAATTATGGAGAAAGTCTCCATGATTTATAAGCTTATTAACTTTTTATCGTGGGCAGCTTAATATTAGATTAAAATGATGTATTGAATAATTATCCTTATTAGACTTTAAGGTGATTGACAATTCATATCAGTGAAAATTGTTTACATTCGCTAAAAAATCGTTCAATTCTAGGCAGATTGGCACTTGCCTTTTTTGTTAAAAAGCGTTGTCATTAGTGAACGTTTAAAACTGAAGCAGATCGACATGCCTGATTTAAAAACAATTCACCATTTTGACGTGATAATTGTGGGCAGTGGCGGTGCAGGTTTAAGTCTTGCACTCTCTTTACCGAGTCATTACAACATTGCCATTTTAGCAAAAGCTGAGCTCACAGAAGCCAGTACTTTTTATGCTCAAGGTGGTGTTGCTGCGGTCTTAGACGAGACTGATTCAATTCAACAACATATTAATGACACTATGATTGCAGGCGGACATCTTTGTGAGTTGGACGCCGTGAAACATACAGTCGAAGGTGGCAAGCCTTCTGTTGATTTCTTATTGAAGCAAGGTGTTCAATTCACTTTAGATGATGATGAGCAATTACACCTCACTCGTGAAGGTGGTCATTCACAACGCCGTATCATTCATTCTGCTGATGCAACAGGTAAGGCAATTTCAACCACGCTTGTTGAACGTGCTAAAGAACGTAAAAATATTACAATTTTTGAAAATTATATTGCGATTGACCTCATCACACTACACAAGCTTAGTCATCAAGACAAAAATAATCGTGCGATTGGTTTATATGCATTAAATGAAAAAACAGAACAAGTTCATACATTCTTAGCCCCTTTCACAGCTTTAGCCTGTGGTGGTGCAATGAAAGCTTATCTCTATACTTCTAACCCTGACATTGCAACCGGTGATGGTATCGCGATGGCTTATCGAGCTGGTTGTCGTGTTGCCAATATGGAATTTAACCAATTCCATCCAACGTGTTTGTATCATCCGAAAGCGCGCTCTTTCCTTATTACTGAAGCCATGCGTGGTGAAGGTGCTTATTTACGTTTGCCTGATGGTGAACGTTTTATGTTACGTCTTGACGAACGTGCTGAACTTGCGCCACGTGATATTGTTGCACGTGCAATTGACTATGAAATCAAACGTTTAGGTATTCGTCATGTTTGGTTAGACATCACACATAAATCACCTGAATTTATCACTGAGCACTTCCCTACGCTTTACGCACGCTTGCTCGAACTTGGGATTGATATTACCAAAGATATGATTCCTGTTGTTCCAGCAGCGCACTATACCTGTGGTGGTGTCGTTGTAGATGAGCATAGCCAAACTGACTTAGATGGTTTATATGCGATTGGCGAAACTTCATATACTGGCTTACACGGTGCTAACCGTATGGCAAGTAACTCACTGCTTGAATGTTTCGTTTATGGCATGAGTGCAGCAGAAGATATTCAAAACAAACATAATATTAGCTTTGAATTTCCAGATGTACCGTCTTGGGATGAGTCTCAAGTGACTGATGCCGATGAAGATGTTGTGATCTTACAAAACTGGGATGAATTGCGTTCAACCATGTGGAACTATGTGGGTATTGTTCGCACCACTAAACGTTTGCAACGTGCTTTACATCGTATTGAAATGTTAAAACGTGAAATCAATGAATACTACCAAGATTACCGCGTCAGTAAAAACCTGATCGAATTGCGTAACCTCGTTTTAGTTTCCGAAATGATTGTACGTTGTGCGATGGAACGTAAGGAATCACGTGGTTTGCATTACACGTTGGATTATCCTGAGCTTTCTAATGAAATTCGCAAAACGGTGTTAACACCACCGAATTTTAAAGTGGAACAGCCGTTAGTGAATCAGTAATAAAATCAAGGCTAAAGATACTTCTTTATCTTTAGCCACTAAAATTATTCATAAATTCGAGCAGCCATGAGCATTTCTGCAAAGGTTTTCCAATCAGGCTGATCTAAACGGTCAACCTGATCTGTATTTTTATAATATCCATCCATATCTTCAGTCCATGAAGCTAAAGCATCAAGAAAATCAGACAGATTAATATTCTCCCAACTGTTTGAATCATCTATAAGATTCTGACGTAGTTTCCTAATAAAAGTCGCGAGCTCAGTATGATTCGATATCGTATCAATTGTCTTATCTAGATGATAACTGCCATGATCTTTATTCATGTGGACTGACCTATTTCAAATACCGCAAAGCCTCTTCAAACACCAAATCCGCATTCTGAGTCGCATCCAAACGCTTGATCCGTTCAGGCTCTGCTTGCCACAAGGTCTCATAACCCGCACGCACTTTGGCAAAGAAACTCAACTTCTCTTGCTCAAAACGATCCAATGCCCCACGCTCTCGCGCACGAGTCATCCCCAACTCAATCGGCGCATCCAACCAAAAGGTAATATTCGGCATTTTCGCCACAAAAGTTTGATTTAGTAATTGCAACTTTTCCTGACTTAAACCACGTCCAGAACATTGATATGCAAAGCTGGCATCAGTAAAACGATCAGTTAAAACGATCTTACCTGCATTTAAAGCAGGGATAATGACTTGTTGTAAATGTTGCGCACGTGCTGCATAAATCAATAACAACTCAGTATCATGACTCATTTGCTCTTCGTGATTCACCGCTAATAATAAAGAGCGAATCTGTTCAGCTAACGGCGTTCCACCCGGTTCACGCGTCAAAACGACTTCTTTACCTTGCTGTTCAAAGTACTGATGAATTTTACGGATGAGTGTCGTCTTACCTACACCTTCCGTACCTTCAAAACTAATAAACATCATTCATCCTACTTTTGCTTTGCACGTAACGCAGTTAAATATTCTTGAACTGCACGATTATGATCTTCTAAGGAAGCTGTAAATTTATGCCCACCATTACCTGTGGCAACAAAGTAAATATTTTTAGCGTCATCTGGATGCATTGCTGCTTCAATCGCTTTTTTACTTGGCAATGCAATCGGAGTTGGCGGCAAACCATTGATCGTGTATGTATTATAAGGCGTTGCTGTCCGTAAATCATTGCGAGTGATATTACCCTTATAATTATCCCCCATACCATAAATTACGGTTGGATCAGTTTGTAGACGCATACCGATTTTTAAACGACGTACAAATACACCTGAAACTTGTTCTAGTTCACTGTCTAAACTGGTTTCTTTTTCAATAATCGAAGCCATGATTAAAGCTTGATATTTATCGTTATAGGGTAAGTTCGGTGCTTTTTTTGCCCAAGCTTCATCTAATGATTTCATTTGGCGACGATATAAATCCGTTAAGATTTTCTTATCTGTTTCGCCCTTGGCAAAGAAATAAGTATCTGGTGCAAATAAACCTTCAGGGTGTGAATAAGGAATATCTAAAGCTTTTAATAATTGGTCTTGAGGTAGATCTAAAATAGTCTTGCTAACATTCGGATCTTTCTTTAAATTCTGTAGCAATTGTTTAAAAGTTGTCCCTTCAATCACCAAAATACGATTCATTTGTGCATTTTCAGCATCAGATAGCATATCAAGTACTTGACGAACACTCATCCCTTTATTGATTTCATACACTCCAGCTTTCAAACTGTCATGAATCATAAATTTTTGATAAATCTTTAAAATAATAGGGAAATTAACTTTATTTTCTTTGGCTAGATGATCAATAAATTTTGAGTAAGTATCTCCCGAAGAAATGACTAGAACCTGCTTTTTCCCTTCGACTGGATAGTTCTTAAATAAACTTGCCCAAAGCACACCGAGTACGAGCAAAAGAAAGACAACGATTACAATCAATAAGGCTTTGATAGGAAACTTAGACTTCGGTTGAGCTTTTGGCTTTTTCTTTGTTTTGGCTGGGGTTGTTGGTGGCTTTGGCATATTAATCAATCTGGCTAAGTTTCAATGTTTCAAATAAATCAAGGTAGGGTTGCTGCTCAAAAGCCCGACCATTAAATCGAATAACTGCTTTCATCGGATGTAAAGCGTTGCAGAAAAATAGACTTTGAATACGTTCAATATCATTAATCTCTACACAACCTTGCTCACATTCAATATTCTGTTGCTTCATACGAGATAGAATCTTGGCTCGCATGACGCCGTGAACGCCATTATAACGAAGTTCTGGTGTAATCCATCGGTCATTTATACGAATAAAACAATTACTGCTCACCCCTTCTACAATATAACCTTGTACATCAGTTACCAATGCTTCAAGCCACCCCTGATGGTCAGCTTCCTGCTTTAATAACACTTGTTCTAAACGGTTTAATGTTTTTAAACCCACTAAATGCGGCATATTCAAACCTAGAGCATGATTGAGTACTCCACTCTCAATCCACTCTGGTTGAAAAACTTGCATGACTTTAGGGTAATACCAAACATAAACATCAGCAGCATGTAAAGGTAAGCTATATCCTCGATCTCCCTCGCCTCGACTAATCACAATTTTTAAAGTGCCATTCAAGGTAAAATGCTGTTGTTGTAGTTGTGCTAAGGTTCTATCTACGACCGATAAATCCACATCAAGACTTAATCTTTGGCAAGCCAATGCCAAACGAGCAAAGTGTAATTGTTTTAGTTCAAACGTATCTTGAAAAATTCGCGCAGTGGTAAAGCAACCATCTCCATAATGAAAGGCTCGATCTAACAACGGAATCGAATCAATCAATTGTCCATTTTTATAACACTGCATGATCAAAAATTCAGTCTCAAATACATCGTCATCATACCCTGAAACTTAAGTTTGGCAAAAGCATGTACACAATCCATGACTCATTCATCATGATCTAGAATCCAATCGTTTATTAACAACTCGAATTAGCACGGACTCTCTAAATATATTCAGGCTTAATCTACCGAAACTCATTTTTAAATAAACATTCAATATGAATCAAATTCAACATTTTGTTTTATAGCTATATACAAAACAATTATCAGAAATTCAGCATAAGTTATCTCTTTTTTATATTTCTTTTTTATTCATATCAAATTCGATTTTAATTATTTTTTTTGCAAAAAAACTGGCGCTATGCTGCATCCATATTCCAAACAATGATTGAAGGTCTGCTGATAACAGATCGATTTAAGGGGTTTTTATGCGTTTTTCTCAAGTTAAAGTCGGTGTTATTGCCGCATTACTTTCAGTTTCTTCATTTGCGGCACAAGAATTTTTAAATGTGTCTTATGACCCAACTCGTGAGCTATATACAGATTTTAATAAGCAATTCGGTGCATTCTGGAAACAGCGTACAGGACAGGATATTGAGTTTAAGCAATCTCACGGTGGTTCAGGCAAACAAGCACGTGCCGTTATTGATGGTCTAAATGCTGATGTCGTAACACTAGCACTTGCTGCGGATATTGATGAAATCGCTGAAAATGCAAAATTACTTCCAGCTGATTGGCAGAAGAAACTACCAAATAACTCCACGCCTTACACCTCAACGATTGTTTTCCTTGTACGTAAAGGCAACCCAAAACAAATTAAAGATTGGGGTGATCTGGTTAAACCAGGTGTAGAAATTATTACACCAAATCCAAAAACATCAGGTGGCGCACGTTGGAACTATTTAGGTGCTTGGGCATGGGCAAAACACCAAAAAGGTGGCAATGATGCTAAGGCACAAGAATTTGTTCGCCAAATTTACAAACAAACTAAAGTACTTGATTCAGGTGCACGTGGCGCAACCACTACATTTGCTGAACGCGGCATCGGTGATGTTTTACTGGCTTGGGAAAATGAAGCATTCCTAGCAGTACGTGAACAACCAGGTAAATTTGAGATCGTTACACCGTCACTTTCAATTTTGGCTGAGCCTCCAGTGGCGGTTGTAGAAAAAAATGCTGAGAAAAAAGGTAATTCACAAATCGCTCGTGGCTATTTGAACTACTTATATTCTCCAGCGGGTCAGGAAATTGCAGCACGTAACTTCTATCGTCCTCGCAATGCAGCTGTTTTAAAGAAATATAGCGCCACTTTTAAACCTCTGAAGCTTGTCACGATCGATAAAGAGTTTGGTGGTTGGACAAAAGTACAAAAAACTCATTTTGATAATGGCGGTATTTTCGATCAAATCGTCAAGATCAACAGCACCACAAGATAATTTACTAATTAGGTAAATAAGGAGAGCAGACATGATTCATACCGTAATTGTTCCTGGTGTTGGTGGTAGCGAAGCTCAACATTGGCAATCTTGGTTACAACAACAACTCGTGTCTAGCTCTCGCGTTCAACAGAAACATTGGGACCGACCCGTTTTAAACCAATGGGTTGCTCAATTTGTCAAAACCGTTGCAACTATAGAAGCACCAATACAAATAGTTGCTCATAGCTTTGGCTGTTTAACCAGTGTTGCTGCTTTAGCTGAACATCCAGAGTTACAAACAAAAGTAAAAAAATTAATTTTGGTTGCACCTGCAAATCCTGCACGATTTGGCGAAGCGGGCTTTGCTCGTCACAGCTTGACTGATTACAAACAATATTTTCATCAGCTTAATATTGATGTGCCAACCACTTTATTAATCAGTGAAAATGATCCTTGGTTAGGTTATTTCGATGCTTTACAACTGGCTCAAGCTTGGAAACTGACACCAATCAATTTGGGGCAAGTAGGTCACATCAATGTGGCATCTGGATTTGGCCCTTTTCCAGACATCCTTAATTACATGTTGCCTGAAAAAAAACTGCAACCTGTAACTCGAATGAGTCAGGCAAATTTTAATTTGAAATTTGCCTAGATTCCGCTCTCAGTATTTTTTGGTTTTAGTGTTATTTATTTGCTGGTTTTAGCAAATATTTCTCTTTGAGGAAATATCATGTCGCAGCGTTCCCGAGTGCTGCCTGGGTTTGGTCTGTCTTTGGGCTTCACCCTCGCTTATGTATCTTTTATCGTACTTATTCCTTTATCAGCTGTATTTATCAAATCTTTAGGGATTGGATGGGATGGATTATGGGAAATTCTTACTTCAGAACGAATTTTAAAATCGTTACAACTCAGCTTTAGTGCTGCATTGATCGCTTCTTTAGTCAATGTAATCTTTGGCATACTGCTGGCTTGGTGCTTGGTTCGTTATAATTTCCCAGGTAAAAGAGTCGTCGATGCTTTGGTCGATTTACCTTTTGCTTTGCCTACCGCAGTGGCTGGGATTGCATTAACCTCGTTATATGCACCTACAGGTTGGATTGGTCAATATCTTGAACCTCTAGGAATTCAAGTGGCGTACACCCCGATTGGTATTACCCTTGCATTAATTTTTATTGGTTTACCGTTTGTGGTACGTACCGTACAACCTGTTTTGAGTGATATTGAAACTGAACTTGAAGAAGCAGCTTCTGCACTCGGTGCAAATCGCTGGCAAACCATTACTAAAATCATTTTACCCATCCTATTCCCTGCACTATTAACAGGCTTTGCTTTAGCATTTGCTCGTGGTGTCGGTGAATATGGCTCAGTTATTTTTATTGCAGGGAATCAACCCTATAAGACCGAAATTGCCCCCCTCATGATCATCTCTCGTTTAGAAGAATATGATTATGCTGGAGCGACTACGATTGCTGTCGTCATGCTTGTTCTCTCTTTTGCCATCTTATTTTTAATTAATTTAGTACAAGCATGGGCGAGCCGTCGTACAGGGAGAACTGCGCAATGAGTTTAAATACCAATAGCAATGCTTTAGCCATAAAGTTGCAATCTCGTGATTCAACCCGTGAACCAACATGGGTCCGTTATACATTAATTAGTATTGCACTGATTTTCTTCTTAAGTTGCTTGATACTACCGCTCATTTTGGTTTTTGTTGAAGCATTTAAACAAGGTCTTTCAGTTTACATCAATGCCTTAACTGATTCTGACACCCTGTCGGCAGTCAAACTAACCTTATTGACAGCAGCGATTGCTGTACCGATTAATGTAGTTTTTGGTGTCGCGGCTGCTTGGGCTGTGGCTAAATTCCAATTCCGTGGCAAAGCGATCCTAACCACCATTATTGATATGCCATTTTCAGTCTCCCCTGTAATTGCAGGTTTAATGTTGGTTCTAATTTTTGGTTCACAAGGTTGGGTTGGCGGTTGGTTAATGGATCACGATATTAAAATCCTGTATGCCGTACCTGCCATTGTTTTAGCCACAATTTTTATTACAGTTCCTTTTGTTGCTCGTGAATTAATTCCACTCATGGAAGCACAAGGGACCGAAGAAGAAGAAGCTGCAATTGTACTCGGTGCTTCAGGTTGGCAAACCTTTTGGAAAGTGACCCTACCAAATATTAAATGGGGTTTGATTTACGGTGTGATTCTGTGTAATGCCCGTGCAATGGGAGAATTTGGTGCGGTGTCTGTGGTTTCAGGACACATCCGCGGTGAAACCAATACCCTGCCGTTACACGTCGAGATTCTTTATAACGAATATACCTTTAGTGCTGCATTTGCTGTGTCTTCGTTACTGGCATTTTTAGCGATTATCACATTGATCTTGAAAACTTGGTCAGAAATACGCCAAGACCAAGCAAATGAACATCAACCGAATCACTAAGGAATGAACACATGAGTATTCAAGTTAAAAATATTGAAAAACACTTCGGTGCATTCCATGCACTCAAAAATATCTCTTTAGACTTTCCTGAAGGTGAATTAGTCGCTTTGCTTGGTCCTTCAGGCTGTGGAAAAACAACATTATTACGCATCATCGCGGGTTTAGAATCTGCTGATAATGGTCAAGTTTTACTTGAAGGCGAAGATGCCACCAATATCCATGTTCGTGAACGTCAAGTCGGTTTTGTATTTCAGCACTATGCCTTATTCCGCCATATGACTGTGTTTGATAATATTGCTTTTGGTTTACGCGTTCGCCCACGTGCAACTCGTCCATCAGAAGCCGAAATTAAAAAACGTGTCACGCGCTTATTAGATTTGGTTCAACTTGGATTCTTAGCTGATCGTTACCCTGCTCAACTTTCAGGTGGACAACGTCAACGTATTGCACTAGCACGTGCCCTTGCCGTAGAACCACGTGTTTTATTACTTGATGAGCCTTTTGGCGCACTAGATGCCAAAGTTCGTAAAGAATTACGCCGTTGGTTACGAACCTTACATGATGAACTACATATCACATCTATTTTTGTTACACATGACCAAGAAGAGGCTTTGGAAGTCGCAGACCAAATTATTGTCATGAATAAAGGCGATGTTGAACAAATTGGTTCACCTCGTGAAGTTTATGAAAAACCAGCAACCCCCTTTGTTTTTGATTTCTTAGGTCAAGCAAATCGTTTTGAAGGCGAACATACTAGCGGTATCATTCGCATTGGTGATGATTGCATCCAACTACCAACCTCATTAGAAGCACCGCAAGGAAAAGTGATTGCATTTGCACGACCAAATGAATTACATATTCATACCCGTCCCCAAGCGAATACGATTGAGGCAACGTTTATACGTGAAGTCTGGATTGCGGGCAAAGTGATTGCGGAGTTACAAGATCGCAGTGGACGTACCATTGAGATTTTACTTAGTGTAGAAGAAGCAAATTTACATCAATTTAGACCGAATCAAACCGTCTGGATTAGTGCAGCTCAACTTCATTTATTTGCAGACCAAACGACTCAAGTTGCTTAGAATAATATCTTGAGGGCGATTAAATAAATTTGATCGTTCCTCATCTTTTATGTGGAAAAATTATTATGAACTTTCAACAACTCAGAATTATTCGAGAAACTGTTCGCCAAAACTTTAATTTAACTGAAGCTTCTGCGGCACTTTATACCTCCCAATCTGGTGTCAGTAAGCACATTAAAGATTTAGAAGATGAATTAGGTGTACAACTCTTTGTACGTAAAGGTAAACGTTTACTTGGTTTGACTGAACCAGGTCAATCGTTATTAAGCATTGTGGAGCGTATGTTAGTTGATGCTGACAATATTAAACGTCTCGCAGATGATTTTAATAAAGTTGATGAGGGGACATTAACGATTGCAACAACGCATACCCAAGCACGGTATGTTCTTCCACCGATTGTGAATCAGTTTAAAAAATTATTCCCAAAAGTACATTTGGTTTTACAACAAGCGAGTCCTGTTGAAATCGCAGAAATGCTACTCCAAGGTGAAGCAGATATTGGTATCGCAACTGAATCTTTGACGACGGAAGAGAACTTAGCTAGCGTACCTTATTACGAATGGCATCATAGTATCATTACACCTAAAGACCACCCGTTGACTAAATTAGATAAAATTAGTTTAGATGTCTTGGCCGAATATCCATTGATTACATATCATGGCGGCTTTACTGGACGCTCTAAAATCGATAAGGCATTTGAAGATGCTCATATACATGCCGATATCGTGATGTCCGCCTTAGATGCCGACGTCATTAAAACCTATGTTGAACTCAATATGGGGGTGGGTATTGTCAATGATGTCGCTTATAACACAGACAAAGATTATCGCTTAGAACAATTAAAAACTGATGTTTTTGGAGTGAATACAACTTGGATTGCTGTGCGTAAAGGACATCTTTTACGTGGCTATGGTTATGAATTTATTTCTTTATGTTCCCCAAAAACAAACATCAAAGAACTTAAAAAAGTGGCCTATCCCGAAGAATAAATCAAACAAAATGAATAGCTTTACTACTATTAGCCATTTATTCCAACCTAAAATCTGAGCATAAAAAACGAGCTTAGCGCTCGTTTTTTATGCAGAGTTGGCAGGTTAGAACTTAAAGCTCACACCCACTTTAGCCACTGGCATCCATTCATAGCGACTCTTATTCGCAATTTTGTCTTGCTCATCAGCAACTGCCTGATTAATCGGCTTAGCTCCGGTAACACCTTTTAAGTTGTAATCATCAAGTTTTACGTCAGGGTTACCTGTGTAGTAAGCACCAACTTCACCAAACAAACCAATATTTTTATACACTGGTGCATTCAAACCTAAACCGACATAAGGCGCGATGTTATTTTTATATGACATTTTGCCACGTACACCACCCTCTTGCCCAGGATTAACAACTTCATAATCATTGTTGTCAATTGTTAAAGTACGACCTGCTGATGTACGTTTCTGAAGATCATAATCATTATCGAGATAGCCAACACCTGCTGCTACATAAAGCGAACGAGCGAATGCATTTTGACTCGCACCCCATGGATAAAGTTCAGCATTTAAATATGTGTTGTTATTCTCCATATCAAGATCATATTTGGTGCCATTAATTTTGACATCATCAGACCATGAAATATCGCCACCATTATAACCAAGACTTAAACCTACATAAGGATTAACACGATAAGAAATTGCACCACCATAACCTGTAGTACCCACTTCAGCACGAACTGAAACTGAACCGTACCAGGTTTGTCGGAGACTCAATATTCTGAGAGACTATTCCGATGAAAAAACCAAACTATACCCCCGAAATTAGAGAAAGAGCGGTTCAATTACTAATTGAATCTGAAAAAGATTAT
>JACCDZ011943005.1_pt1 | contig 67613 bp, 70 predicted proteins | sample 7449551 | NCBI WGS metagenome assembly JACCDZ01 (sample SAMN15323452, study PRJNA562643) | freshwater metagenome | isolation source: river surface water | place: USA:Blue River Watershed | collected 2017-08-18 | reverse complement strand
TAGTCTCAACGACATTTGTTAAACCTACTAGAGATTTTCTATATTGTTTTGGAGACATTCCCATAAATTTACGTAACTTCTCAGCTACCATACCTTTACGTGGCATCCATTTTGCACATAAACCATTTTCAGCGATGATTGCATCTGAAATTAGGGTGAATGCATCATTTTCCAAGTATGTTCCTACAAGAACTAATAAATCGTCCCAACGTCCATACTCTGGAATTAGGTGCAAGTTTGGTTTTAGAACCAAATCATGATTTTCTGCTAAATAAACTAGAATATCTTTGAAAACTTGACGCTCTCCAGCTCCACCGCGAACATCTCTTGCCCAAAACAAAAGTTTCATAGCACGTTTAGGATCTTCATTAAAAGCCTTTGAAAAGGTTGCAATCAAACGTTGTTTGTCTTGGCCTCTCATTGCACCAATGTTAAAGAATAGGTCAACACATGCATTCAACGAAGTTGAGTTTGTTGCCATTCCGTTTTCTGTTAAAATGTCCTCTTGTCTTGAAGCGTCTACGAATTTCATTACGTTAATTTTTAATGTTCTTTAATTATATTAATTCCTTTTGTTTTGTTTCAAAAATTATTTGTCTTTGTATATCTAATCTAAGCCAAAATAATCTCAGTAAATCCTCAAGGTCCTTGTCTTCTATATTATCCTCAAGTGCTGTTACAAACATGAAACTATTAATAAGTATTCTTGCGTTCTTGATTTGTTCCATGGTTGTGCAGTTATTAATGTTAGTGCTAATATCATTAATAATATCGGTTGACCATTTGTGCCAATCATCTGCCTGGAATAAAAAATTCATGTATATAATTTGAATGTTAATATTATACTGTAGGGAATTGAAATGTTTCATAAAAAGAAAAGACCCTAATTTCTTAGGGTCTTCGGTCCATAAATACTCTTTATGGAGTGGTTAATTCGATGATACTCAAATTATTTATTGTTAATGAATTGCTCAAATGTTTTAAATTTTTTCATTTTTGCTAAGTAATCTTTTCTCTCTTTTTTTCTTTTTAAGAATTCCTCTTCAGCATCTCCAGTTCCTGATAAAACATCTCCAGATCCTGGTTGAGTAGATGTTGGAAGTAGAGTTGCTCCCATTCCTCCAATATTTGCTGGAGTAAGATTTTCAGGAAGTCCTTCATGTTTTGTACTTGCAAAATCTTTAAGTTGTTGGAGTGTCATTGAATCTGCAAGATCCTTAACCTCTTGGCTCGCGTCCTTTGGGTCCATTTCTCCCTTTTTAAGAGAGTATGCCATTCCCATTAGTCGTTGTTGAGCTTTGCTAGTACTTGGCATATTATTTTGCGTCCAACGTTAAGAACATACTTGTTCTGATTTCAATATTGTTTGGTCCAACTTGTGAATCATAAGCACCAACAACTGCAGTTTCTTTACCAGAAACAATTGCAGCATTTTGCATACCATCTAGTTTTCTTGCAAATTTATTACAATCTACATCATCTGCAAATCCAACGTTAATTACAAAATCACCTGGAATAACAATAAACAATTCGCTGTTTCCTGGGGTATTAAGACCGTTTACTGTATCTGCCTCCCATTGTGCTTTGCTTAACGTTGCAGTGATATAAACAACAGCCTCTTCATTTTTAACTTGTTTCATTACAAGATCTTCAATAATTTTGGCTCCATCTTTATCTGCCCATTTAGTCCAAACATCATTAATTTCAGCAAGTGTTGCATTCGCATCACCTTCATATTTAACTCGTTCGATTTGTTTTTTAAATGCAAACAATACCTTACCAATGATACCTTTAGCACCATACATACCCGTCATTTGATATGCCTTTTCTGTTACGAAATCTTCGTATAGTTTAATATATTTCATATTTACCAAACGTAATTTTTATTTTCAATCTTTTTAACATTATCCATAATGTTTTTTGCACGTTGTTTCATACTACCCTCATAATAAGAACCCGCATATCCTGCTGCTTTTTCATTTTCAGCCCGTACAACTTCTCCAACATATCTTTGGTAATCATCTAAGATATTTCTCATTAGGTTTGAAGCATCACTTAATTTAACTTCGCGACCTTTAGGGTCATGACCCATAATAAGTTCACCATAAGATCCTTTTTCAGCTTTTGTTAGAGCATCTTTGATTTGATTTGACAATGTATCGATTGCATCTAAAACTACAGAGTCTAATGGTAGGCTTGACGCCTTTTGTGCTAATATTGCATTGTATCTTGCCTTATTCGCATCTTTAAAGGATTTAGGATCCATTAATGCAGTTGCATCTTTTTTAGCAGCTGCTCTTTCAGATTGTACTGCTGCTGTAGAATATCTTGCTCTAAGAATGTCTAAGTCCATACAGTATGCTCTATCCGCTAATTCAGCAACTTGTTTCATACTTGAAATTCTAGTAGCGAAACTTGCGCTTGCTCCTGATTTAGAAATACCAGCTGAATCATCTCTTTTAGTTACTCTTAAAGATCTACCATTCTTCTGGCTTTGTCTGTCATATCCACTTCCCCATTCTGCATTCATCCATTCATTATTACCATTTGTGATTGCCAATAATGTGTTTGCTGGAATTCTACTGTAGTAAGAATCAGATGCATATGGATTTTCCTTTTCATTTGTGGTAAAATACATATAGACCGCATTGGCTCTCTTCTCCTTTTTGGCAGTTTCTGGATCCATTTCAATAATGTCAACATCTTGAATTTTATCAAGTGCTAATTTAGACATATTGTAAAATGCCTTTGGAAGATCCTTTGGCATTGCGTTTGCTCCAGTTAATAAACTTGCAAGTTTTGCTGAAGCGAAAGCCTCATTAATCACAGACTCATTACACATTGAAACAAGTTCCTGTGCAATTTTCTTTGCTTTAGAACCACTATGTCCATAAGTAGACACTGTATCTAACGCATCTTCCATTAACATTCCATGAAGTTCCTCCATATCTCCACCTCTTTCATCTAAAAGGTCGTTTAAAATTGCTTCTGCTTCTGCAGCTTCTTTTGATTCTTCCAATGCGTTAACAAACTCACTAAATGATTCGTAAATAAATTTTGTTTTCATATTTATGTTTTTATTTTTATTTTCTGACAAATCGATACCCCATCCAAATTCTACATATGGAATAGCCTCACTAGGATCTACATCCCATTTCTCGGCAGCTTTAAGAACAAGCTCTCTTGTTATTTTATTATTTGGATGTTTTGCAATTTCTTTATCAAATTGACCAGGTACCCATATTTCTGGATTCTTTTCAGTTTTTTCATTGACAGTAATACCCTTTAGGATTCTTTGTCCAAAGTCTGAAAGTGAAACTCCATCTTCAGAAACTGTAAAATATCTTGCATTATTTTTAGTCCATCTTTTAGAATCATTTGAAAGTTCTGAAACTATTTTATCAAATTGTTCCTGTGGGATTTTACCATCTTTAATTGCTTCAAGTACTTTATTTCTAATCTTTGCTGCTTTACCAGCCGTAATTGCTGGATTATTTTCAGTATATTGTCTTTTAATTACAATTTTTTTACCTTCATTTAAACCAAACTCTCTGATATCGTTTTGTCCATTGTCAAATGATTTTTGAATAGCTACTAATGCCTCTTTTCTATCGCTTGCAGATTCAAACCCAATTTCATTATCTCCAAATGCTCTTGAGTATTTTTTCCATGAGTCTTTTGATAAATTAGCAACTTTTCTTAAGTTGATTACTGTAGATTCAATACGATATCTTCCAATTGTTCCGGCTGGGTAATTGTTAGTTGATAAACCTAAAACCAACTTGGCTTCAGTAACTACTGATTCATTTGCTGGTTTTGCGTGTGGATTAGAACTTCCATACGCTTCGTCCATTTTTTCTTTAATAGCCAATTGAACATCTCTGTCCTTTCCAGCAACCGCAACATCAAGTTCTTTTATCAAGTCATTTTTCTTTGCAGTTAATCCTTTTAATTCGGCAAGGATATTTGCCTTTTCATCTCCTTCGGCTGCTGCAAATTCCTTTGCCATTGCTGACATTTTATTTACAACCTCAGAAAAATCAGCTTGAATCTTGTTAATCGATCTCTCGTTTAACATATTCATAGTTTCATTTAAATACTTTTCAAATGTGTTCATTTTATGTTGATTTTATTTTATATTATAAGATTATATATTTAGATTTATTTATGAATTGTTCAAATGTCATAATTTCTTCTGAATTTTCTAAATTTTCTGGAACAACTCCAACTGCATCTTCTAGTTTTGACTTTAATTCTTTGTACATTCCATGAATAGCCTTAGGTGTCATGGCTTGAAAATCCTTTTCATTTCCATCCATCATTGCGTTTCTAACCTTTGTTGCTGAGATATTATCGTCAGTTCTTGGAATTTCAAATAGTCCAAAATCTGCTCTGGCGTTTAATTGGTCTCTATATGAGTCATTGTTAACCATGTAACCATAACCTTTCATTCTATCGGTTCCAGTTCCCCATAATACTGGTTCGTATTTAGGTCTCATCTCATTATATAATGTGTCGATCGCTGCGTTTGGAACAACATAAATTTCCTTTAAGAAAGGATACTGTTTTTTAACTTGATTGAACATGTCAACCTGTGTTTTTTCATCGTATGGTTTACTGAACTCTTCTCCCTTTTTAACCTTTGACTTAACTAAGAATACTACAACTGGAAATCCATTTTCTCTGTGAATTGTTTCCAATACCTTTGCATGTCCTAAAGTAAATGGTTGAAATCTACCAACAAACATATTCACAGGAGTTTTACCCTGTTCCGTGTGATTTACTTTAAGTGCTTCGTTTAAATTTACTGAAGATTTAATTTTATTATGTAACATGAATCTGCTGTAATCATATACTGCATTCTCATCTGTGTTTTCTACGAATATCTTTTCTTGAATTGAATCAATAAGTTCATTCATTCTTGCCATTGTATCTTTGTCTATTAAATCAGATTCTTTGGTTCTTTTCTTTCTAAATGAACTTAAGACCATTTTAAATAATTCAGCAAGTACTTCGTTGTTTACGAATTTTAATGTCTTTTCGTTTTTGATGTATTTTGTATTTAATCTAAATGATTGTGCTTCTGAAAATTCAGCACTTTCAAAATTAACACCGATGTATTTTGAAGAGTTTTTATCAACATATCCATTAAATAGAACCGACATTAGTTCTAAATATCTGTGATCTGCATGCTCTTCTTCTATGTTAATATCTTCTAAATTTTGTCGAGTAGCATATTCTAAGAAATCTGTTACTGCAATTTGATATGTGTGACTTGAAGATCTTGTGTCTCTTTTATCTGCGGCTGCTCTTGAAAAATCTTCAAGTTTAAACGATTTCATAGTTTTTCCGTCTATGAAGTTTACTATTAATCCATCAATTTCACTTTCAAGATCTGGATTTAATGCAGTTGAATAAATACTTGGATTAAACATTTTAAATATCTTTGAAGTAAAACTTGTTTTATCTTCTGTTTCTATTGTATAGTCAAATGAATCCGAGAATTCTCTGTCACTCATCGATAATAATTCAATAAGCTCCTCTCTCTGTTGTTGTGAAAGATAATCATCGAAAACAACGCTTGGAGATTGCACTTCCAATAACTTTGCCCATTTATTTAAAATCAATGGGTCATTAATGGTTTTTCTAACCTTTCCACCATCACTAAGATGCTGAATGTGTGTAAGTATTAAACCATTAGTCGGTGTTGTCGCGTAATCAATATTTGATGATTTTGTCTCTGGAAGATATTCAAATCCAAATTTCCAGTCTAATGGAAATTGAGATTTTACATCGTTAGGTAAACTCTGTAAATGATTGATGGCCATTTCATATAGAGAGAGAATAGTTCTATCAACAAAATTCAATTTATCTGATGTTGAGGATTTATAAAATTCAAATCCATTCATGTTTCTTTTAACAAGAAAGGATGATGCAGCAATCTTTTCAGTTACTAACACCCTATTTTTTAACATTTCAATAAAATTTTCTCTATTGGTCTCGTTAAAATATTCTCTTAATTTTTGTAATGCCATATTTTTTTTACTCTAATTAGTTGATATGATATTTATCTACCATATTTAATGATACCCATCAATTGATTGATAGCTGCAAATGTTCCTGTAAGTTTCATTGTTTTCCCCTTATACACAAACACAATACCCTCGGTTGGAATGATCGAATCGATTCCTCCGATTCTGTCAAGTCTTTCAAGTTCTGACATTACCTTATTAATTTGTGCAACATCTCCGCCTGTTTTAATTTTATCAGCCTCTGTTCTAATTTGTGTATGTAGTCTTTGCATTTCAGCAGCTGGGTTTGCTGCAACAAAGTTACTAGCATTTTTTAAGATAATACTACCCAATTCCAAGAATAAATCTTCAAATGGTCTAATATTTTCTTTGTATTTCTTTTTAACGTCTTCCTTGTCAAATTTCTTAATTAGTTCAGATTGATCCTTTCCAAGTTCTTTATCTAAACTTCTCATATTAAGAGTTTTCTTGTCATCATATGCCCATCTTAATAATAAACCTTCTTTAAAGTCTTGTTGTAAATCTGGGAAATTTTTGTCAATTAATTCTCTCCACCACATTTCATGGTATTTAGAAACTTCATCAGCATCTGTTAAATTATATCTTGTTCGAAGGTCTTCAACCTTCTTAATAAATTTTGCTTTATTAGCATCAAAATCAATATCTTTACCGATTTTAATAATTTGTGGAGGGATAATAGTAAATACCTTTCCTACATGTGCCTTGACGTCCTCTAGTGCCTTAGCTATAGTTTTAGCGTATTTATTATCATCTCCAATAATATTACCCTCACCGTCAGTTATTTTAATCCCATGAAACTGAATAATATCTCTATCATAATAAATCACATTTGGATTTTTAGAGTAAATAAGTTCCATATTCATAAAGTTCTTACCATTATCAAATGCCGCTAAATCTGCTGCAGATAATTTAATAAGTGCATTTGCTAAATCTTCTGCAGCAAACTGAAACGTCTCTTCAACCATTTTACTTGGATGGCCTGCAAATTTTTGTTTAAACGTATTAAGATCCATTGGATTCTTAAGTTCTGTTTTATTTCTTGCAAATTTAACTTGACCATCTTGTACTGTTGCAAATACATTTTGTCCGTCAGTTTTTTCAGTCGGATCTTCTTCGAATGTCAAATCTCCTGAAAGACCCGCTTCGATTATTTTCTTAAAGTCGCCAAATGTAAGGTCTCTCTCATCAAATGGATGGGACATATGTCCAGCAGCTCCACCTTCAAGTAATAGTCTTTCATTTAATCTTACTTCATATTTCTCAGTTAGGAACTGATTAAAATTAAGGATTTTTGTTTTCATATTGTAAATATAATAAAAAAATATGATCCAGAAAAATCCAGGTCATATTAATTTTAGTTTTTTATTAAGATTCCTGTGCAATCATAGCGTCGATAACATCATCTGAAATCCAACCGGTTGCTTTAACAAATTCTTTTGCTAATTTTAAGACTTTCTTTTCTCCAGCAAGGGTTACTTCGTTCTCTGCTCCATTTTCATTATTATCATTCCAGTCTTCAACACATCCAGATACTATTTGCTGTAATTGCATACCACCTGGATTTTCTATTTTACTTGCACCTTCATGGTAATCTTCCCAGTATTTAGCATCAAATCCTTCAGTAACAACTGATTCATCAACTGCAATTATTCTACCATTTACTTTGATATAATGATTATGTTCGTCATCTGTATATAATGGATATGATTTTCCTTGATATCAGTGGGTACCTATTTGGGTTTCTTCTCTTTCAGTAACAACTGATTCTCCAAGAGAACTTGTTAACATTCCAACCGCAGCACCATAGTCTCCGTCAACTTTACCTAAAATACCATCAACGATATCTTGTCCTTTTGCCTCATCGAAATCGGATCCAAATGCTTTCTTTAAAACTGAAAATGCGTATTCTTTAAATTCATCATCAGATTTAATTTCAGCTTCATTAACTACTGATTCTTTAATGCTAATGCCTTTTAAATCTTTTAATTCAGATTTTAGACTTGGATCCAATCCTCTTTCGATTCCCCAATTAAATGAAGCATCAATTAACATATTCAATGGTAAGTTACCATTTTTCTTTCCATAAGGTGATGTTCTAATCCAATCAATATAGTGTTGTGCTAATTCCTTTGACATTTTAATACCTTCAGCTTTAGAAGTTTCTCCTTTAACTAAAGATTGTAATAACTTGGTTGCCATTCCATGAGAACCTTCATTAACATTTGCCTCTTCTACTTTATATGTTTTACCATCAAATTCGAATTCAGTAGCTCCTTCTTCTTTTGCTTTTCTTACAGCATCTCCAAAGGCATTACCTTCTTTAAGTCCAGTATCTTTAATAGTTACTTTATATTTTTTACCGTTAAATTCAAACTCGTCTTTTCCTTCTGACTTTGCTTTAGAAGCAGCAAATACAAAAGCATTACCTTCATTCATTTCTCTACCTAATAATTTAGAGATAAATGTTTGTTGAGAATCTTCATCAATTTCAGATAGGTTAGTTAATCCCATTTCATCTAAAATTTCTGAAATTTTCGATAGGGTTTCTTGTTTCTTAAGATTGTTTTCTTCTCTCAATTTCATTTCATTCTCCTGAGCTTTAATCTCTGAAAAACTTCTAAATGATGAGATTTTGTTAACTTCTGCCATTTTAATTTTGTTTTTTTATTAAGTTATTATGTTTATATATCTCCTTCAAAATTGACTTTCTTTATAGTGTAGTCAAATTTCTCTTGTTTGTATATTGCCTGCCTCGCCTTTCCATGTTTATATAGATAATTATCCCACTCTACTGTTCTAATATCATCAACAAAATCTACAATTAATACCTTGTCTTTTGATTCATGCTGTCTCAGTCCACGTCCAATCGATTGTCTAATTATCACCTCAGACTTAAACGATTCTGTAAAGAATATGTTGTGAATTTTCTTAATCGAAATACCAGTTGAGAACGTTCCATAACTTGCAACAATTACAATCTCCTCACCTGCTTCCATCTTCTTTTTATACTCTTCTCTAATATCTGATGCGGTTCCACCATCTACATAGAATACTCGCTTATTGGTTTCTTGTCTGAGTTTTTCATATAACCTTTGTCCATGTTCAATTCTGTGGAAAAGCACTAATGAATTTCTTGGAACTCTACCAATAACACTTGATATAAAATCTAAGCGAGCTGCGTTATTAATTACAAAGTTTTGCTCTAATGCAAATACATCTTTGTTCTCATATTTATTTTGTGCCAATTCCATTAGGGCAGTCTTTTGTTTGTCAGTTGCATAATCCATTTCAATTACTTTAACAGCACACTTTGCAATGTGACCCTCATCCTGTAGGAAACTTGCTTTAACCTCTGTAATTACAGGTCCAGTTTGACTCATTAGGGTTAATTTGTCAAGAGTACCATCCTTCGGAATTGTACCTGAAAGTCCAAATCTATATTTAGCCCTAGTACATTTTTGTAGAATTGTTTTGATACTTGCTGATTTTGCCTTATGGGTTTCATCGACAATTACTGCATCAAATTGTTCAAAATATTCTTTGTCCTTTTTGATTAATGATTGGTAAGTACCTATCACTATATTTTTATTTGACTTAATCTTTTGTCCAGCAAAAATCTGCTGAATTCTTAGGTCAATTCTGTTTCTAAAGTTATAGTCATGAAAATCTTCATGTGCTTGTACCACCAATGAAACGTTAGGCACTATAAATAATATCCTCTCTGCAGTTCCCTTCTCTAGCATGTAAGCTATTGTAAGAAAACTAATTAGGGTCTTACCTGCTGATGTTGCAAGCTCTGCAAGACACTTTCTAAATTTTAATATATTATACGCTGCTTCTACTTGGTAGTCCCTAGGAGTTATCTTAGAACCCTCAAACAATTCATAAGCCCATGCCTCGAATGTTTCTGCATTTATATCTGGGTCTATTAATCTTTTAATTCCGTTTATCTTTAATTCAAAGCGATAGTCCTTACATATTCCCATCACATATCGCCATAAACCTGCTGGAATCCATTTATCATCTTTAATATAAGATACGTAACCATCCCACACACCTCTTTTGACTAAAGGATTAAATCTCCAAGAGTCAATTCGTTTTGTTAAAGAAATTCTAATCTGCTCTAACTCAAGCTCAGTTGATTCATCAATTCTTAAAAATTGATTGTCTTCTGTTAATGTTAAAATCAAATCTCATACGATCTTTTTTATAACTTGCTAATATCAAGGCGATTCTTTATTGCAAAGCCCATATTATCAAGTGTTTTTATAGATCCCTCTATAAAACCTTTTTGAGTCAGTAATAACTCAAGGATTTGTGTGTCATCTGCAATATCTGCTTCGACAAATTTTTCGCGCATCTTGTCGGTGAGTTTATAGTCAAAACTATAATACTCAATCCATTTATTTTTGTATTTAACGTCTACGGTTGCTTTTTGGGATTTGATGCGGTTTCCCATGGTAGCTAAGTTCTCTACCAATATTTGACGATAACTTAAAGTAAAAGCACTAACCTCTTCAAGATTATTACCTAACTTTAATTGTTCTGTCAATCCCTTTATTTTAGAAGTCCAATCCTCTCTTTGCTTGCTTAAGTAATCGTCAAGCTGTTTAATTTTGTCTTTCGAATCTGACATATAAATTGTTTTAAAATAATGAGTTTCCTTTTTTGTTGTCTTTAATGTACACTGAACTTTTGAACTTAGCCTTTAATTTGGGCTTAGTCACTGTAAATTCCTTGCCCTCGTGTGAAATATTTGCAGATGAAAAATCAATAATCATCTTTAAATTTTTTCTTTTGCTTCTTTCGTTTTCAAAGTCCTCGAACTGTTCGTCGATCATTTGTAAAAAATCTTTTTTTATCATAAGTGATATGCATCTAGTTTTGAGTTAGTAAAATAATCTGTCAACTTCGATAAACATTTATTCTTTGTAAGCCATGCGGCTATAACCAAATCATTTAAGTCACCTATTTGTTTAGGATATTTATCTCTATTATCTTGATCTGTATTTTTTAGATACAATTCCCATTCCTTTTCAATCTTTGTTTCGTTAAGAAACTTTTCCCATATAAATATCTTTCTACCTCGTCTGAGTTTCTCCATCATCTTCTTTTTACCGGTTGAATCATTATCAAACATATACCTAATGGTGGGAATTTCATCGAACTCTTCAGTAGATCGACCTGCAGTTGCAAGTCCAATTGAGTTTGGAATAAACATAGAGTCGATAGGACCCTCAAACATAGTAACATCTCTTTCGAAATCTACCATCATTACACCAAATATTGTTGAAACCTTTTTGACACTTGCCAATTCCTCTTCCGAAAGTACAAGTTCCTTTTCTGCCTCTTCATATATTTTTGCAAGGTCATATGTAAGGTATCTTGAATTTGCCCTTTTAACCAATGATCTGGTTTGAAATCCAATAACTTTATCTTTAGGCGCTAGATTAAGAACAACGATTCTTTTGTCCTTTGGAGAATACATAAACCTATCTAATTTTCCTGACAATAATCTATTGCGTAAATAGAAAAATGCTGGATCTCCTACCTCAATCTCTTTAAAACCAAACCATTCCCTAAGTTCGCTTCGGGTTGGTGCCAGATCATGTGCTAATTTAAATACATCATGTTCTAAAACCTCAATGGTATTAGATTCCATTTTATGTTCTTGAATATAGTCAATGATTTGAATTGAATCATCAGTACTTTGGAATTTTACATGATGTTCCTTAAGAAGTTGATATGCATTTGAATGTTCTCCGCAATTAAAACAGTGATATTGTAGAGTGTCCCAATAAAGATTACCTCGTTTCTTTTTATGGTCAGTGCTTGAGTCACCACAAAATGGACATGCCAATGTAATCCTACCTGGCATCTCCTTAATCATTTGCTTAGAAGGTTCGTGATGAGCTTTCACTACCACTTCCTTAACTAAACTTCTAATCTTTGCTTTTAATTCCTCTGTGATTTTTTGACCTGTCATAATTATTATATAAAGAAAATGGGCCAAGTTTACACCTGACCCACTCTATTTAATTATGTTAAGATTAAACTCCTAAGTCATTTAAGAAATCATCCAAATCGTCTGCATCACTATCGCTTGATGGAGATGCTACCATTTCTGCTGGAAATTCATAATCACTTCCTGTTTTCTCTTCAGTTTTAGCAGCTGGTTTTTTAGCGGCTGGTTTTGAGATAACTGAGTCCATTGAATCACCTGGATTTAAGTAGTTTCTTAAGATACTGTTTACGAAATCACGTGTTTCAGCGTCCCATGCTTTGTATTCGTATGGTTCCAATGATGGAGCTGCATCTAATTCTGCTTTGATAGTTGCCATAACCTCTTTGGTTCTTTCTGCTGGTTTTCCAGCCATATCAATCGCACTCGTTGAAGATGAGAATTTCGATTTATCGTAGTTGTTGAAGTCACCTTGACGTGTGATAATCAATTCGAAGTTTTTACCTGCAAATAGGTCAAATACTTGAGTTGGCTCACCAAATGCTGGCTTCAATTCTTCGTCAATTTTTTCTTTGATTTTGTAACCGAATTTGAAGATTTTATATTGACCTTCTAATTCTGGGTTTTGAGGATCTTTAATAACTTTAACTAGAGCGAAGTATTGCTCACGTCTTTTAAGTTTATCACTCATTTTTCTATCCACTGCTGAATCACTTTTACGTAATTTGAAAAATACATCAGCAATTGGACATTTATCACCTATTGTTGAAGGAGAATCTACCATTTTACCATCACCGCTTGCATTTGTAAGCCAGTGTACGTATTTTTTTACTAAAGAGTTTCTTGGATTTGCTGGGTTTGGAACAAAACGAATAATTGCTTTGTATGTTCCATCTTTACCATCGTCAGCTGTTGGTTTGTAAAGATCGCTTCCTGATGAAGCTGCTGTTTCATGTGTGTCTACATCTGCCACACCTAAGTTAAAAATGTCAAAATCTGCCATGTCTTAAATACTTTAATTTTTTGTTAATACTTTAAATTTGTTAATAGTTATATACTGATACCTTAAAAAGTTTCATGACTCATAGTTAAAATAGCACCTGATTCATCTTTATATTGGTTGTCATCTATCTTGGATAGACCTGATTTAGCGAGTAGGATTTCTTTTTCTTGTTCAGAAATTTCACCTAACTTGACTAATTTACTTAGAGCATTATAAAAGTTAAAGTGCTCAGTTGTATTAAAAGAATTCATCAATGATACATTTTTAAATATTAGTACATGTATTATATATCTCTATTTAAATTTGTTTCAGGACTATTTTAATTCTTTTTATGGGGTACTTGGAAATTATTTTAAATTATTTTCTGGAAAGCTGAAACAATCCAGCCACCTGACAATATAACTTATGTCTTTAAGCCTGAGGGTAAAATAAGGTTCTGGCTAAATGATTTAAAAAATAAGCATCAACCAAATCATCCATTGGTTTAGGAACATTCTTTACCTCTCCGATGTTAGCTTTGCAGAATGCAAGAAGAGATGAGGTCTCTAACGAAGAATCATTAAGAATGTTTTCAAGAAATCTGGTCCAAAGCTCATCTTTTTTCATGTTTCCCTTGCCAGCATGTTTCTTAATTGTTGAAGGTGCAATGGTCATCATTTCCAAGACTGCAAGTCTCGACATCATTTCCATTTTAAGGATTGCAGCACCTGCGGCCATGTCAATAATATTATTTGTTCCTGCAGAAGAACCATAAGAAGATCCTTCAAAGGCAATTACAAAAGGAGAATCATCGCCTGTGATTTCTAAAATCATATCAATAATGTCCTTTGCTGTTTGGGTATGTCTTTGGATTTTAATCATCTCACTCTTTGAATAAGCCTCATTGTTTGTCCAATCAGGTTGATGTGAGATCTGTGTGTCTTCAAGCATATTAAGTTCCTCTTGAAGTTGTTGTTCCTTTTTAGTTCCAGTCTTTGGTTTTAAATAACCAATAAAATTATATTTGTTATCTTTAAATACACAGATTCCTGGTGAGTTAAGGGAAAAGTCAATTGTTACAAAATTCATATTATAGATTTTTACCAAGAGAAGCACCTAAAGCAGCACCAACTAATCTTGAAGTTAACATATCATACATAATTCCAGAGTTAATTCCAAGAATATTTGCAATGGTTTTACCTACGGTTTTTCCAAGTGCAAATCCTGCAAGTCCTCCGAAGATACTTCCTAACATACCTTCGTTTGTGATCTGATTATTGAATGCTTCGATATCATAAGTACCATCTTCTTTTCTATAAGTTGATGTAAACTCCTCAATTGCAGCATCGACCTTAGCGTCTAACTCCTCTGTCCATTCAGTTTGAAGTGACTCGTTTAAGATAGCTAATTCCTTATCTGTCATGTTTTCCTCTTTAATATAATCAATAAATGTTTTCATAATCTATATATCTTAATCTATTTCTAGTGTGATGTTAAATTTATTATAGTAAAAGTTTAAATCAAATGTTGTAAACTCTGCTATGTTGGAACTCATATTTAAATCAAGTTCAGATATTGAGTTTAAGATTGGCTTTTCAAATACTGCACTCATAATATGTATACCTTCGGCATCCATTATTTGAAGTTTAACATCGTTTAACCAAGGTTCTTTAGTTGCTCTAGAATAATAATATAGTAGAGTGTCCTGCATAATCCAATAATTAATATAACCATCTAAGAGTTGCATAGTAACTTTAAACTGTCTATCAATTGTATTTTGTATTGGAATAGCTCCCCTATGATAGGTGATAGTACCATCATTTGGCGCAACTTGAATCGGATCAAATGTTATTCCAGGCAGATTAACGCCCTGTATTGAATAATTTATAAAATCAATTGGCTCTGTTATTAAATTACCTGGCATTCTATTCAAATACTTACGATATTTGTCAGCAACCTCCTTAGGAATAAAAGTCCTAGGAAATTTGAAGTTGAATAAATTATTTCTACTATTTAAAATCATTATATAATGTTAACGTTTCCGTAATATAACAGCGATTCAGTACCACCATTTTTTATGTTAATATAAAATTTGTCAGCATTTTGGTTTGTGTCCGATTGGTCAAATCTATTTGCTGTACTTTTTGCAACTTTAAAGAAAACTTCTCCATTTCCCATATCCACTCCTGGGAATGAAGGGTCATGTGATATTCTTTCCTCTATTGTTCCACTTTTAATAATTAAAACCATGTCCTCTGCATTTACCAAACTAATAGCGTTCAAAACTCCATCTCCCGGTTTTGCAACTTTAAATTTAATAAAGTTATCAGAAACTTTAGATAGTGTAATTGTTCCTGCTCCCTCTGCATCATATTTAATATCGGCAGTTGAAGTAACATCAGCACCATCTACTGACATTTTAGTGTTTGCTGCTAAAATTCCATAAGTGTCCAAAGCAACTGGAACATATTTAGTTTCTCCAACACTTGGTCTTATTGAATTTACAAATCCATTTAACTCTCTATTAACCGATGTATTTGGTAGGGTATTATAAACTACAGTTGGTGCGAAACCAGAATTTAAATTCAATTTCAATAATTTCTTACCATATTTTTTAGGTTGACTATAAATCAATGAAGCAACCTTCAATATTTGAGTATTATCAGTTTCATTATAGATTCTCATATTTACCGTAATTGTAAAATTACTAGAAATAGAAGAGTTCATAATTACTGGTCTAAATACTATCACCTCATCAAATTGTGATGTTTGTGTAAAAGTATTAGAGAATGTATTAATATAATTAAGACCAAGTTGTTCGCTTACCTGCACTTCATAAAATACGGTTAGGTCATCTCCTGATGTTTGTATTCTACCATTGATATAACTTTCAAATCCAGCAAGTGAACCATCTTTAGTTCCATAGATTTCAAAGTAGTCTCCATCATCCGAATGTTTAATGTTTGCTGCGATATCAGTGTATTCGTCTTCTTGTGAAAGCGTAACTGATTTTCCTTCTGCAACATTTATATAATCGTATCCATTAATAGTAACTACTTCACTGATTAATTTAAAATCAATTTCATAATTTACCGAAGGATTAATTGCATCGGTAGAACCTGTAGTACCAAAGAAACTTTCCTCAAATTCCAAGTTTTTAGTTGGGTCATACATGTTAACTAAAGTTGGAACTTTAATTTCGATGTATTTTGAATATGATGTATCTCCTAAAATAAATGGGTTTGGATTTTGAATCTCAAAGCTTGAAGAGTTTAAATAAACTGTTGAGTTAAAATAATTATAAACCCCAGATTCTCTCTTGATTTTAGTTTGAAATAAGAAACCATCATATCCTCTACCATAGAAAGAATAACCTGTTCTTAAGTGAAGTCTTATTGTATCATACCAAACTGCCGAAACAGTTTGAGTTGGAACAACTGCTAAGTTACTTGAATTTGTACCTAACCACTCGGTAGAATCTAAATAATTTAAAGAGTTATTTAATAATGCTAATGTGTTTGGATTTTCAGTAGGAACTGCGTAATATCTTCCAGATTCTCCAGGCGCTGTTTTAATATCATTTCCTGTTTGTGCATCTGGAACTGAAAATAGTGAGCTAGCTCTATTTGAAACTTCTATTTGTCCTCCAATAAATGTAGTACCATTTGAACTTGTATATTCATATTGGAAAGTTCCATTCGTTGTTGGTGTATAAACATAAATCGAACCAACTAAAAATCCTGCTCCTCCTGGAATATTGAATCCAGCAACATTGTCGATACTAGAGTCAGTTAAATCAAACTTATATGTTTTACCATTTCTAAGTAAAAGCTGTCTACTTGCAAATTGATTTATAAGTACATATCCACTTGCAGTAGTAACGGCAAACTCAACAACATCAGCACCAAGTTCGTTTATTAAGAAACGCGAAGCACTATTATCTCCATCAACTGTATTTAAATATTTAAGTTGAGTTCCATTATTATCATTTTCAATCTTAACCAAATCTGGATTTGATTGGTCATGATAGATGAATTCTAATAATACATCTTCGTCTATTCTTAAGAATCTTGATGATTTTGCCATTTCTTTATTGTTTTTTAAAATCTAAGCCATTTAGGAGACCATGCTAAACCGACATTGATTGTTGGACCTGGGGTAATTACATTACCATTTAAATTAAATCCATAACCAACACCAATTCCTATCGACCAACCAGCCTTCTTTTCATATTTTTGATTTAGTTTATCGTTAACTAAATTAATGTTTTCTATATTTGTAAAGGTAACTCCAGGATAAGGTGTACTTATTCTTAAAGAGTTAACTCCATTTTCATTTAGGATTGCAGCTTTTAATTCCATTCCTTGAACAAAATCAAATCTGCTAGAGTCCACTGTTAAATTATTAGTGCTGCTATTTCTTAAAACACATATACTTCCGTTAAACCTTCTCCAGTTATATTTATCCCAATTTTTTTCATCCGAAATTTTGATGATGCTCAATGTATCATTTACCACAATAACGCTTGACTTTGCATTAATGATAGAATCTTTAATTTTAATTTCAGCCTTTAATAGCGAGTTAATATTTTTAAGATCCTTATTAAGATTAAGAGAACCTTGGTATGTTGCTATTAATTTTTTGTTTGCTTCCGTTAAAGAATTTATATCAAATTCATAGGTTCTTTTTGATGCTACAAGTTCTCCATTTTTATTTCTTTCGATCTTAATAGTATCTTGGCTGGCTTTATAATTATTATAGTTTCTATCTGCAACCATTTGAACTTGCTCTACTTCTCTCTTTAATTGAGAATTTGAATTACACTGATGTAAAAAAAGCAAGATAAAAACTATAAGACCGATATAAAGAATATCAGTCTTAGTTAGCTTTAGATTTTTAATCCAATTTATTATTTTAGTAATGAATATCATAATTATTAATAAAGTAAATTACAAGATGCTGCCTGCCTATTATTTGAACATATTGTCCATTCGGCCAGGAATCCATATCCTGTTCCACTAACCCAAACTACCTCACCATATTTAATATTACTAGGGTTATTGTTATATGTATTTATAGCAATCGCAGTACTCATTCCAAGTACAGTTCCAGTACCATTGATAATAACCTGGCCGACAGTTCCTCCATTTATATAACCTCCGACAGTATTTGTTGTACCTGAATTATTATCCCCTGCTAATCTTATGTATTGTGTTGCTGGGTCCAAGTTAACAATTTTCATATTTGGGGTATTATCATTCCACGATTCTAAAGGATACTTTTCCTGGTAACCTGATAATAAATGAACATTTCCGATTTGTTTATATGTACCTGGACCACCTGTAATATTATAACTAATGTTACTAGTACCATACGGAACTCCGGTTATCTTAACCTGTAATGTTATTTGATCGTTCCATCCCAATGTAGGCGTCGATATACCTGTGAATGTAGAAGAGACAACAGTTACGGAAGCTCCAGGAGGAGGTGAACCTGCAAGCGCGATACCGATGCTATTAACATTATCAAATCTAAAAATTTTCGTGGAAATATTTCCAGCAGTTACTACTATTGTTAAATCAAAACCATCGATAGAATTTCCTGAAACAACCGTGCTACTTGGAATAGCACCATTAGTTGTAATCGAAGTTAGATTGGTTGGTGTAAGAGATCTTGTGAAATTAACACTATATGATGGTATCTGTGTAACCATTGTAGAACTGTTCCATGTAATAGTTCTTGTCGTATTGTTAACTCCCTGTGTTGCAGTTATCGATACATCAACAAATGTAGGATATTGTGCACTCTGTGCACTAACATAATTTACCGCGTATCCCTGTCCTCCTGACGTAAATGCCCCACCACCTGGAAGAGTACTAAAATAATAACCAGATGCAGCATATACTCTTATTGTAAATTGATCGGTAATGCCCTGTTGTAATGTTCTAACTGTGCTTGCAGTTAAAGATCCAGTTGGACCATTATTATCATCGTCGATATAATATGTATTTGTCGTTATTGGTGCTTGCCCTGCCCCTGCATCTTGCCAATAACAATCATCATCCCCTAAATAAATTATTTGAGGAAGCTTTTTAATTTTAAATGTAGTACCTGTTGCTGTAGAAATTGTGGTATCGCCAGTGTCGATTGTACCTTGCGTAACAAAGAATCCAGGTGCTGGCGTTTGCACGTTCATCCCTATATTTGCGCCTCCTATAATATTAGTATCATCGTTAGTTTCTCCTGCGTCACCTTGACTCGTAACTGCGATTGATGTTGGATTATCTGGTATGCTATATGAAAATGAATTAAGGTCAGGCACTATATGTGAATCTTGTGTTGACTCGCTTGTCCATGTTTTACCATTACAAATATACCAACCTGCATAATCATTAATGCCTCTACCGATACTTATCTTTAATGGAAAATCGTTTGTTGCGGGTGTTAATGATATTACCTCAGTTGTTTTAAAGTTTGAATTGTTATTAAAAACGGATGGTAAAATTGACACAATTGTTCCATAAGGAACTGTTCCTCCTAATTGATCGATGCTTTTAAAAGTTACAGTACCAGTATTGTCTGCAGCAACTGCAATTTTATCTGTAGCAGCGTTTGGATCTGTGATTTTTAATTGACCATTAATTGTAACCGGTCTATCGAACTCAACATCTTTATGGTATGTAATACCACTTGTACCCATTTCTACTAAAGGTAGTCCGGTTGTGTTGTCCGTAAATATATGGTTTTGTGCATGCCAGATTATTGAAGTGTTGTTGATATTCTGGAATCCCATCGTAAATTTATTGATAGAATTCAGTGTATCATTTTCCATTCTAAAGTTAAATGAGTTATTTAAAACATCAGAACTCGTAAATCTTAAGTTATGCGCAAAATTAGTTTTTCTATTAATAATCCATTGATATGGAGTTTGTCCAGGTGAAGTACTTTGTCCATTCTGATATTCTGAATCACCCTCCATAAATCCAACACTTACCATGGGTGGATGTAAATTAGAGGTATTATCATGTATCGGTAGGATAGTATCTACCGGAACATTACCACCACCTGCAATATTTTTCCAATATGCTGTTGTGTTTAATCCAGCAGGTCCTTCAATTCCTTCTGGCCCAATTGGACCTTGATAACCTTGAGCTCCTGTAATTCCAGTAGCTCCCTGTGCACCAACGGGACCAGTGTTTCCCATTGGGCCACCGCCATTAGCGACTAACTGATCAAAATTATAATTAATTTTGTCAAGTTTAATATTATCACTATCAGATAAATTTATCTGTTTCAGGTTTATTATCATTTCTTATACTATATTTAGATTATATATTTCTTTTTATGGGCATATAGTTATTGTTGCTAAATTTCCATAATATTGGTCAATAGTACAACTCACATTACCACCTCCAAGCGCGGCTCCAACTCCATTTTCCCAAATTCTTTTGTATTTTAATGTAGATGCTGGCGCGTTTTGACTAATAATATTAACAAGAGGTGGAGTAACATTTGGATCGAATGGAAATAACCATGTTTGATGTACGAATATTCTAGATCCTTCTCCATGTACTGTTACTAGATTTGATGATATATCACTATTTGCAATTGATTGATAATCAGTTTCAACATAGCATGACTGAGATGAATTAATTCCCGGGATTGTTGTACAAACTCCAGCAGTACTTGATGATGTTGATAGTGGACTTAAATTATCTCCCCCGTTATCTATAAATCTAAAAATATAATTGGTTACTAATGTTTCTCCTTGGAAACTTGTACCGTCCCAATATCTTCTAACTCCTGAGCTACCTGGTGTTACTTCACGGTACCAACCTGCTAGTAATACGAAATTAAATTGACCTACAGCGTACATGCTTGTAGAGTTTTCAAAGGAAGATCCATCGATCACATAAGAGGCTGCCATTGTCGTTAAATTTGCAATGTCTCCAATGTCTCCATTTAAGTCTTCAATATCCTCAGAATAAATCAAATCAACCGTATTTGCTGCAAGAGGAGAACATACTGTAGGCAAACTAAACGTTGCAGTTACACTATCCCAGTATCTCCATACTTTATTGAGCAATCCAGATGGAGCTGTTCTCATATAAAATCCACTAGGTGCAAATGTTGTAGTACCCCAATTATATAGATATACTCCCGGTAAAGTTCCTGTATTTTCCCAATTGGTAATAGCACCACCATTCCATGAATAAAGATTCTCTAGTGGATTAATAATATTACATATCCCGCCGTGTGCACTCGTTAATCTATACGTTAACGGGATATATACTGTTGTGGGGGGTGGTGTTGTACCAGAACCATCTGGATTAATCCATGTCAAATCCTCTCTTTCTAATTTCACAATGTGTACCATTCTACTTACGTAATGTGAATTAGCAGAGGATCCAAAATCTATAGTATCATTTGGTGTTGGTGATGTATTATTATCTTCCCATGTATTAGTAAGCTGGATTGAATATTCACTATTGCCATTATATACGGCATCCATAGTTATATCATATCCTCCAATTATAATTGGTGTATCATCACCTCCGTTGGTTATTTCCTCTTGTGCTGCCCCATTAGCATCTATATTATAACTAAATGAGTTTAGGTTTGGCGTTAAGTATGAAAAAACTCCAGGTTCAAATTCCCATGTTTCTCCATTACACAAATACCAACCTGCATAATCTGTATTTTCTTTACCTCTACCATATCTGTTTTTTATAACATTATTTGTTGGGTAATTTATAGTTTCGTTTAAATAAAAATTAGTTGAATTAAAATCTTCTTCTCGTATTGAAATAATAGAACCTAACGGAAAATTCTCAAAAATACTTTTCTTGTTTTTCCAATTAACATTACCATTACTGTCATCCGAAACAAGGATATACCCTTGATTTGGGTTTTTATTGTATATAAAACTATCATTAGATCTAAAATGGGATCCATTTACCACGGTCGCATTTGATTGACCTTGTTGCCCAGAAACAAAATTAATATTATTAATTTTTATTAAAGAATCCTTAATGTCATGTACTGCTTTGATAAATCCAACATTATCTACCGTATTAATTAACGTATTTAATGATGAATGTATTAATTGAAATCCTGTGTCAGACGTAACAAATTTACCAATATGCATTTCCGCATTTCCATTGTTGTTGACCAACTTCCAGTCTGAAACCTTTCCATCATGTTGCAACCTTAGATTTATTTTAGGACTAGTTGCGATGTAAGTAGGATCGTTTACATCAGATACCTTTATGTTTGACAACATAGTATACTCGCTATAATCTGATGGAGATGTATATAGTGAATCCATGTTGTGAATACCAATTCGCATAACAACCGAAGAATATTGTATCGGTGTTAAATCATTCGCCTTTGGAAATAAATACTCGACGCTGTTTGGAACATCTTTGTGGTAGATCCAATCTTCTGGAGCAAATGCACCTTGAGGACCTTGGTAACCTTGAGGTCCCATATATCCTTGAGGTCCCTGTATTCCATTAGGACCAAACGGGCCATCAACACCAGCATATCCCTGAGGTCCTGGCATTCCACCATTTGACAGTTGATTGAAATTAAAATTAATCTTGTCAATTTTATCTTTAGACCACCAGGTTGTACCATTTGGATCCAGGTCACTCTTGAATATTTCTTTAATATTAATAGCCATTAATTTTATGCTTGTATTTTAACGTGTATTTTGAAATTGTAAGTATACCCACGTCTTTTATTATATATCAATCTAAAACTTAGGCCATCATTTTGATAACTCTGAATATTGAAGTTTGTTAATTTACTAAAACCATCTTCAATTAGTTCTGAAGTATTCAAAACTGAAACAAAATTCGTAGAGAGATCTTTACCTTCAATTCCATAAATATCAACATTATCGATAATAAATCTCGTCGATATATTTGTGTTTGCATATAGTTTTAAATCATCATCAATTGAAGATTTATCTCCAAATGAATTTATTGGATTCACATATTTTTTAAAGTTAGTTCTGATTCCATCTTCGATAAGTTCTCCAAGGATTGCATCCGGTAAATAGAAATCTGCTACAACTTGATACTCGTCCTCAAACCAATGTATTGTTTCAACATTAAGATTATTAAGTCTAATTTTATCAAGTGATTCTAGGCTTTTTTCCTGAACACTTGTAAATTTCGTAATGTCATATGAATCCTTAACCTTCATAATTGTTGAAACCATAAAGTTTTTCTTTTCAACAGGGCTCAATGTACCATGTGCTTGTGTGAAAGAACCTCCTGGAAGTGACTTAACAAAATAGTCATCAGCGTACTTAGACTTAAAGAGATTAATATTCTTTTTATCAATTGCAATTTCACCAATAACAGGGTATAATGGCAATTTATCTGAAGTTTGTGAAAGTTTCAGTATATTCTTTGAATCCTCATCATTAACCTTGTGATAAAAATAGTTATTAATATAACCATAATCGTTTCTGTTGTTTTTGTAAGATTCAAACGCAACACCTTTGTTATGATTTGAATTATAAATAACTAAATTTTTATCTGTTATTAAAGGATCTAAGGGAGGATGCGTCAACATTTTACCAATGTGAACATCGGTAAATGTTATTACATCATTGAATAGTGGATTATAATCACCATTCATTCTTCTCAACAGTGTGATATATCCTCCGTCTTCTCTTTCGGTTATGATACTTCCAATCTCCCCTGAAGATAATCGATATGCTTTAGGTCTGTCTGGATCCGTTTCGGATCTAATAATCGATGGCTTAATAACATCGACACCTGATTCTATCGATAAAACATAGTCATCAAATGTTTCAACACCATTTTTATCAATATTAATATAGTTAATTTCGCCAAACGTATTAAATCTGTTTGCGAAATTGTATGCATTTATTTCATTTAATAAATTAGCAAATTCATTTTTACCACCTGCATAATATTTAAAGATATAGCTTGTTGCGGGTATTAGTGCAAATGATGTGGGGTCTAATCGATATCCACCTTGCGATGGAGGAACTTCTTTTCCAGTTGATACATCAAATAAATATGGCCATCCAGAAATAAGTACGCTCTCATCATTAAGAATACCTATAACCTTAACCGCGAACGTATCGGTACCAATATTAAAGTATATCCATGAATATTGTCCGAACTCATCCGGTCTTACATATTTTGTAAACTTAGCGCTACCATCAATAATAGAAGGATTTGATGCCCATAAAACTGATTCAGCATCTTGTCCAGGAAAACTATTATTTGAACTGCTAAAATCAATAAAGAATGGAATATCAGTATTTAATATGTCTCCTTGAAGTTCAACATCTTTCAGAGCATACATTAAATATCTGTTTATTTCCTCAACATCGTTGTCAACTACATTTAATTCTACAACAACACATATAAATTTAAATACATCATTTTTTACAGAGGTAATAACAACAGAGTTATTCAATATTGGATTTCCATTAGAATCAATATCTTTGTAATATGAGAAAACAACACCAAACTTATAATCGGTAACGTTAGAATCTGATATAAATTCAGTGGGAACTTCTTTAGTGTTTTCCTTTCTTTTTAAATAAGAGTATCTAAGTCCTCTGAAAACTGTTGAAGAGTTTTTAATACTATTTCCTTCATCAAATTTGGTCCACAATCTTTTAGCAGTATTATCATACCAAATTTTATCGATTGTGTCGTAATATCCATTCCAGTTAAAATATGATTCGAAATAATTAAATGACGTGTCTTTTAACCTATCAACAGTTACACCACCATCTCCTGCAAATCCAGTATAGTTATTAAAATTCTTTCTGCCATTACCATATAATGTCTCTGGAATTCTATTAATATGGAAATGTTCCATATTCATATACTCAACCTTTCGAGGAGAGTCAATTTCTATATTCGGAGAAAGATTATCTTCGCCGAATGCCTCGTTAACGTTTAATATGTATGGTAAGTTTCTTGCATTAGATGCATCTTTAAGATTAAACTTACAAATCGTTGGAACCATTCTACTATTTAATGCAGTTTCCTTTAACTTGTTTTCATTTAATCTATCATACTCATTTTTAATATCTTCACTAGCAACAGAGTCCTCTATTTTTTCAGCCTCAAGCACACCGCTTAATCCAGTGTAAAATGTGGAAGCCTCTATATCTATTTGTATTGTCTGAGGTTCATTTGGAGTTTCGGTTTGGTTTATGTAATTTGGATTTTTAATGATATATGTACCAGAATCATATTGTAAATCCCCTATATCTGAATTTCTTTCTGAATAAAAGTCAAAGTCAAAATCTTTAAAATCATATGCTGAAAATAAACCATGCTCAGTTCTATAAACATCATATATTTCAAAAACATTATCATTGGACAATGTCACCTTTGAATCTAATACGATTCTATATGCATCAGTTTCAATCGGGTCCTTTTCAATTTCTATGATTTGAATAAATTTATCATTGTCTTTTAATTTTACCCATTCCCCGACTTTAACATTTCCAATCTCACTTGATTTTACAAGGATAGATTGTCCTTCATCAGAACCACCAATCATTGTATGCATATTCCAGTTCAAGAAATTTGTTGTAATTCCAGGAGGAACAAGGGTATTGTTTAACCCAACATTGTTCGGCTCGGCTGAATTAATTTCTATAAAGTCTACAAGATTTTGAGTATAAATTCCAAAAACATTTTGTCTTCTTCTATTACCTGCTAAAAAGTCTTCAACAATAACTGAATTTCCATCTACACTGGCCTGGTATGTTACTACCTCTCCATTTCTAATTGCATTCGATATTGCAATTGCAATTTGTTGCAAACTCCCCTGTGTTGAGAATTTATTATCAACCGCTCTTGCCGCTGGAATGGTAGAATCTGCTATAATTAAATAGTCTCCTAAATTGTAGTTTGAAATTTCAATTTCAGTTTTGTCTCCAATAAATAATCTATCATTAGCTGCAGGTGTTGCAGTTACTGTAAACTTAATAAATCCTCTAGGATTTGGTTTTTTAGAAAGTGATGTTACAGTTTTACCTGTTTTTCCATATCCTTTAAAAAGAGCATCAACATCTATTGTGGAATTGATTAAAAATTTATTGTACTGTGAATTTACAGCACCCTTTAAATTATAATAGTTACCCTCTCTATCTTTAATATATCTTAGGGTTGGAGTATTAAAATCCAATGGCATTGGCATCATATCAATGTCATTCAAGCCCGTACCGTCTAAATTGTAGTTTGTCTTATATGTGTTCTGTGTAATCTTAATAGATTTATCACGGTCAACACCTTCACTAATAAAAGAACCTTCAGTTATATCGTCAACGTATAGACCAAAGTATCTGTATATCTTATAATCTTCAGCGGTGATGTCATCGAACAAGAATTCCAAGTTAATTACGTTAGCGATCGCAAGTCCATTTCTTTCGAAACCACCTGTTATAATCTCATTACTAAAAAATTCAGGGTAATCTACTTGGGTGTAGTACTTGTCAAACTGCTCAGCCTTACTACTAAAACCTCCGTTTACTGTGTCAATTCCATTAAAAAATGATTGTGCACCTTCTTTAAAGTTTACACTAATCGCAGCCTTTGGAAATTGTTTATCGTTAACATGGTTTGATATGTACTCCCCTAACTTAGATGAGTTACTTAAATCAAATGTCTTTACAATAGTCGCATTCTTAAGAATTTCTAAGATTCTATTATTTTGTCCATTTGTATCTTCCGTGTATTCTTTCTTGTACTCAACATTTTCTATTCTATAAATAACAAACTTAGAAGGCACCTTTCTTTCAAGCCAAATTGGAGCAAGTATTTTATATTGCTCATCATATAATTTAGTTTCATTATGAATTGCTCCATAATGATACTGATCTTCATGTTGAAATTGGTAATCTGAATAAACTGTGGTATCTGAAAACTTTCTAAGTACTTTGTATTTTTCAGTTGACGGTAAACCTCTATAAAAAGAAGCAATGTCATACGAATATCTGCCTGATGATTTTAACTCAAACCTTTGATATTCAATTCTTGAAAGTTCTTTACTCGCTCTAAATGAACTTAAAAATAAATCACCAATAGAGTTAACAACCAACTTTACGTTAGTTGTTAACTTTGGATTTGTTCTTAATATTGCGAAAGATTTATTATCTATTGAATTATCTTCAATATTAGTATTAATTGTAGCCATACAGGACGCTCTTTTTGTTTAGATTATATATCCCTTGTATATTGTGGAACAATCTAAACAACATCTTTATTACCACTGTGTTATCTCTGGATATGAGAAGTCAATTGTATTATCTGTCAAATATCTTCTACGTCCTTTGTTGTTTCCAACGTTGGCATTGTAATTAGTCAACATTGAGCTGGTAATGTTATTAATGTTTTTACCTTGTGTTGTGTATTTCGCGTAAACTTCAACATCAAACTGGAATTCATTTTTACCTAAGTCTAAAATATCAATTCCAATCTTTTTTGAATATGTCAAGTTTGTGAATACGTTTGTTGTAACACCTCCGATTCTACCTGTTCCACCGGTTCCGTAATAATCTGTCATTCTATATTGGAATACTAAGTCAATAGAGATTGAGTTTGCACTTCCACCTGGAATAACTTTCTTACCATTTTTATTGGATGCATTCACAACTAAAGATCCAAGGTTAAGAGGTGATAGGTATAAGAAAGATCCACAAGATCTACCACCCAATAAATATTGGTCTTCTGGTGAAAATCCATTTTTAATCGCGGTTCTAATACCCTTTGTAACACCTGAACTAATAGTATCTAATAATCTAAATGGAGTTTGTTTTTTACCATAAATATCATTTGCTCTTAGTGGTGCCGTTTTTGGCATTCCAACCATACCATTTCTTGCAATATCTATTGCAGCATGTCCAGCTTGCAGAAGCGGGTGGTCTTTATGCATGAACATACCATTACTGTATGCTGCATTTCCAACTGCTCCAATAGAAACCATATCAGGTGTAGTACCTGTGGTTTGACCATTGTCATACGTACCTGCCCAAATAAAATCAGTTGAACCAGGTGCAGAAATTGGAGTATATGGTTTAATTACCGCGGTTGAAAAATCAGTTACCTTTGTAATTGGATTAACCACAGGCAGCGCAGGCTGATTCTGTGAATTTAACCAATTGAATTTAAGACCATACTCATATGTGTCATATCCTGTATTATCAGTAGGATCTATATTACCATCACCATTTTCGTTAAAGATATATAGGTAATCGTCATTCGCGATGTTTTTAAATCTTGAATAAATGAACTGTCCATTTAACTGAGTCGATTGATCAGGTCCATTATTAAAATAATCTTCGTTTGAATTTTGGATATTTTGATAAACCACAGGTACAAGATCGTAATTAGCTTCTGTTGTGTAATATGTATCACTTGCATATGTAGGATCTGGAACACCTGAACCTAACCCAAATATGCTGTTCTGTGAAGAAACTGCAACTGGCTTAGTAGTATCTCCTAAAATTCTCGCAATCAACTCTAAGTCAGTTGCTTTAGTATTTGAAAGTTCAATTTTAAAGTTCTTAGTAACAATGCTACCTTTTCCACCTGCTGGAATTTCGTTAACATAATAACCAGCAAATAATTGTACTGTTGTGTTATTAGTTACTGGTGTAACGTTACCATCTTCATCAATGATTCTTACCATTAACTCTCCAGTTGTACCTTCAATTATAGCACGTAAACTTAATATTTCGTTTTGTAACGCTAAAAGTTTTTCATAAACTGTAATCGGACCTTGTTGATCTGTTAAAAATCCAGAAGCAATGGTATTGGCACTATGTGAATATGATGTATCGCCAACAGTAAATGATTCTCCAACATGGGTAAATACTCCAGCAGCCTCCAAATCTTGTTGGATTTGAACTTTTAAAGCATCCATTTCGTTTGCTTTAATTACAGTTCCCATGGCATCTGTGTTAATTTCACCTTGAGGGAATTCAATTCTTTGGATCTCAGACCAATCAGATTCTACTGGATTCGCAGGGAAACCGGCTTCTGAAATTGACTTAATCATAAATTCTACAACTTCACCCGGGCTAATTGATATGTCTAATGAGTTGAAGTTAACTGCATTTGCATCCTCTTCGCTTTCAATAATCCATTCATATTTCCCTTCAGCATTCATTTGTCTCTTTCTGACTGGTCCTAAAACCTCAACCCAGTTTGAGAATGCTGCTGTTTTTTCAGTTTGGTTTGTAGCATCGACAAATTTAATTTGATCGACAGTTGCAGTTTTACCAGTTGTAGAAACGTATCTATATCTGATTTTAAACTGAACAACTTCTTGGGAAACTTGATTCCCTATTTTCTTAGGTTCTGGGATAGCCCAAAATCCTCTAACTTTATATTTTGGATCGACTGTCTGTAAATCTGAAGATTCAGCTGAAGATTTAATTTCAGTAACTACAGATGAAAACAACTTAGCCTCAGAATCCTTTTGAGAGATTAATGAGTTAAGCTCGTTTTTATGGGTATCTTTTTCAGCAGTTGAACTAAATTTCTTAGTATTGATTAAAGATTTCTTTTGTTTAATCGACTCATCTAATTTTTTAAGTGTTTGCTCAGTTGCAACCTTATCTGCCTTAAGTTGTTTAATCTTATCAGTGGTAGTATTATCTGTAAGGTGTTTATTTATTTGAACAACTTTAAAGTTTGCTGTGTCAATTGTAGGTGCACTTGGAACAATACCAACCGCAGCAGGTGGAATATAATCTACTTTAAGTGATTTAATAAATTGTCCAAAGTCAGAAACCTCGTTTTTATAATATTCAGCAAGAGTCATTGTAACTCCTACAGTGTTTGTTATTTCTAATTCGTTTGAATAAAATCCAATACCTGGAGAATAGTTTTCAGCTGGTATTTTAGAATTTGGGTCAATTGGCTTAACAAATACAACTTGTCTTTCGTTAAATCCAACTTTAATTTCAATATCTAAATTAGTATCTACATCCTTATAGATTCCCAATTGATTTACTCCCAATTTAACAGATTCAGAACCTTCTAATAATAACAATTCAATTTGTGAAGTTGAATTATCAATAGAAACAATTTGGTATCTTGTTCTATAATTACCAGAATTTACGATTAATGAATCACCAACCTTTAATGTCTCGGTATCTTTAAGTGATTTTGTAGAGTCAGAATATGTTAATTTGTTAAGTGTATATAGTTTAACAGTTTTTGTTTGAGAAATTCCATCAATAACTTGTGTCTTTTCTGCGTTATCTATTTTAATAACGTCCAAAAATCCAGTGTACTGAATCATTCTCATTGGCATATCTAAAACCTCAGCATCGATGTAATGTACATATCTGTTGGTTGCCAATTCGTTTTTAAATGTAGCATAATCGATTTCACTAGCACCTTTATAAATTTCATCGAATGCTGTAATTGAAGCTAAATCATTTTCATTAAATACAAATCTCTCAACATAAACCTTTTCTGTTTCTACTGGAATTTGGCCAGTAACATCTAAGTTTACTGTTAATAATGGATTTAAAAAGTCTTCAAAAAACTCGTTTAATTTCGTGCTAAATGTAGTTGGTGCCGATAGATTCGTAATTGAAGGAGAAGGTCCCTTTAACCTTGCAGTATGGATTGTTCTATACGAACCATCCTTTAATCTGACGTTTGCATCAGATCCCTCAAGACCACTAATCGAGCTAATATTATTATTAAGCCTTTCAATTTCTCTCTTCAGATATCCAAACGCTGGAATCTGAATAGTCTCCATTTTTCCGGTCTTATTATTATAAAGGTCAATAACCACTGTTTCTTTATCAGTGGTTATTGCTTCATTAATTCTGTTGAATGTCTCTAAAGAGTTTGTATTTAACTCTAAAAATTGCTCAAGTAATTGTGATATCGAATTGCTAGCGCTCATATTATCTTATAATTTCAAGTTCAAATGTCTTGTTTATTTCATCGACACATATAAACTCAACATATGGTTTTAAACTAAGAATGTTAGATGTTTCCAAATATCCTTTTAAAACCCAACCTGCGTTTTTATCTGTGTAGATATTAATTTTGTATGATGTTCCTTGTGAAGGTACTGATAATGGTATCGCATTTTTAAAGGCTAGTTTAACAACTTGTCCTTTTTTCCATGTGTTGATACTATCATCTAGGTATATATTCAGATCTCCAGTTAACGCCCCATTATTAGTGTGGACTCTTACTAAATTATCATAAGGTCTTATTCTTGTGATTAATCCAGAAGAAGCTGACAATGATAGATTAAATGGATTTGATACATTCACAATATTTCCGGATGTTGAAGAGATAAAATCATATTCAAATATCTCGCTTAATGTATATCCGTAATTAGTGTTTACTAATTTAATTAGATTTGGCGTAGATTTATCTATTGCCATTCCATTACCACCTCCTAATACATCAGTATTATATTGTAATTCAGCAGGTATCTGTCCACTAATTACCTGGTTTAATCTGGTATTGACTGAGGTAATCATGTCTAAAATTGATGTAGAACTTGCATAATTTAGTGCGGCATCCTCTAGGGATTTCTCAAGTGCATTAATTCTGGCTGATAAATCTGTTCCACTATTTGATGTCATTAATATATCTTCAACTGCTGCTAATCTATCGACGATACTTGCAAATCTTGCATTAGCATCTACCATTAATTTTGCTGCGTTTTCAAGGGCCGTTGTTGTGTCCAAGAAAATGTCCATTGAAAATGTACTATAATCATTAATGTTCGCCTCAACACCTACATTATCAAGTGATGAGTTAAATTTAACATTAAGCTTTAGCGCAAACGCATTACCGTTTAATCCAGTAACATCGTTTGGCTTGTATTTTGTTAATTCAGGAATATACCATCCTGTAGAGTTTGCATCATTCTTAAAATTATCTAAAAGAATAATACCATATAAATTCGTAGATCTATTTACAATATTTGATTTTGAATATAAATCATAGTAAACAAGTATTGCGTTGAATCTAAAGTCTCCTCCTCTTTTTGAATAATCTAAGAAATTATTTAAGGTGGGATCGCTTGTTATTTTAGAATATAATGATGTGTTCCATTCAATTCCATAATTATACAATGTCGCAGGATCCATATCAATCGTACCATCAATGTTATCGGCAAGAGATCCCATTGTAAGATTAATATCTGGATGAAGTTGTCCAGTTCTTCCGTTAATCTCAGAACCTGGTGTGTAACTTGTTGCAGTTGTATTATAATTTGAAGATTTGAATAAAATGTCAGGTGTATATCCAACAGATGATGGAACGTTTACAAATATTTCATTGTATGTATTTCCTTGATAATTCTTGTCATTTGAAACGTCAATGTTTCCAAGGTACTTTACTACTCTGCTGTAATTATTACCAGTATTTGTAGTATCTTCATCCTCGATCACTCTTGAATATCCAGAAACCACTTGTTGTGATGTTGCAGGTTTAACCTGAAACGCACCTAAATGATGTAACCATTTAAAGAAAATCTTTTCAGCATCTGATGCATATATAGAAGGATCAAAATCATCATCATTTAAGATAAAGTTTTCAAAGTTCAATGCATAATTTTGTAATGTCTCTGCAAAATCTACGTTTGCGTCTCCATTCGGAGTATATGATGATGCAGGTGAAGCTCCTCCCTCGAATAAATTATCGAATTGGATATAATTTTCACCACTCCCTGGTACAGCAACAACCGGAATATCTACAAGCGCAAATTTAGAGTACTCAAAATTAATATCTGGGTTGTAATATGCTCTTGTTAAATCCCTAGCTGCACCTGAAAATGCATACATAGTTCCTCCTTGTTCCTGAGGTATTCTTATTAATGGTGTTGCCATTTAAGCTGTGTTTTTATATTTTATTAGTATGTTACAGTAGCGTTCATTGCTGAAACCACATAAAACATTGAATTAGTTGCAGAATAAACGAAAGTAACTGATCCATTTTCTCCGATCTCAACGACAGTTGGACCTGCGATATTCGTAGTATCAAATGCAACTACGAATGGTAAAACAGTACCAACGTATGTTGGAGTACCTTCCACGATGAATGTGATTTGTTGTCCATCCTCTGCTGCTGATAATGCAATAGGGTTTGAGAAAATAGTATCGGTTGCATCTAAGATATACGTAGATGCCTCATATCCAGTAGTAGGAATGTTAGTTATACCATCTTCTAGTTTTAAAACTAAGCCATTATTCAAAGTTACCTTTGAATTAAAGATAGCTTCAACATTCGCTGTAATATCTACCGTAGAAACTAAAAAAGTATCTATCGTCGTGTTGTTAACCCTTAAAGTTCCACCTTTAACTTCTCCCGTTAAGGCCAATGTTTGGTTTGTTGTGTTTAATAATGCTGCAAAATCCGCTAATTCGGTGTTAATTGCATTAAAATTGTTATTAATCACAATTCTTGATGAGGAAACACTGTCGGTTCCTAAAATCGTTGTTATACTTGCCATTTTAAATGATTTTTAATATATTTTTATTTATTTTGTTTTTATTTCCATTAACATCTGTTAATTCAAGTTCGATTATATAGTCTCCTTTGAACTTAAACAGGTATGTTAGCCATATATTACTATAATATATATCACTTACATTTTCAGTGATGTTTTTTAGCGTCCATTTCTGTGAAACAATTCCTGGCATTTTTGTGGTATCGTATGAGAAAGTAACATGATTTAACATCTTTACCTCCATATGTGTATCGATTATACAAATATCATTGTAGTCTGGATTGAAACTTGTAAAATGAACTTCTGAATCTGGTAATATCGAACCACCTAATGGATTTGTAAAACCAACATCATAAAAATCATGCGTTCTTGATGGTTCCTCTGCAACTGCTAATATATATAAACATTCATCGGTGATTCCATCGCCATTATTATCTATTTCAATTTGATTAAAATTAAACTTACTCAAAATAGGGTATGCCAAAGGATTCAAATTATTAAGTTCATCCGCTATATTTTGCCATGCCACTAAATCGGTCGAATCTGTTGGATATACTGATTGAATGGTATATGAATCCGTGATGTCTAAATTAGTACCCGGATCTATTTGTTTTATTTCTATATTAAATCCATTCGTATATCCTTGGTCTTGTCTAACATCGAATTTAAAAGAAGAGTTAATATCGGCGCCAACTCTCATCATGTCCCAATTAACTTCTTCGCCATCATTCCAAACATGCGTTTTTAATTCTTTCCATCTGTATGGTCCTGTTGTTTCATTGAACCCAGTTGGTGTGGAACTATCAACATATCTTCTAACAGTAGAGAACTCAACACCATCTTCAACATCATGAACATAGTTTGCTCTGTCTAATGTTAAATAATAAGTTGCGATAATGCTATCGACATCAGCTGTATTTTCTCTAGACCAATCCCAATCACTTCCCGCTTCGTTATATGAATATTTGTATTGATTCCAATTTAGTTTTGGAAGCATTCTTTGAAATAATCCATAGACCTCAACATTTTTACTGTTTACCTCAAAATAGTCAGCAGCTCTATATGAACTTCTCACATTATATAAATCATAAACTGCAAGTTCAACTGAGTATTTTCCAGTATATGGAAGTACTATTGGGAATTGTTGATATTCAGGGTGGAATTCTCCAGTATTATCAACGTAACCAACTCCACCTCTAAATGTTTTTAAATATCCATTAGGTCCGGTAACTGTCCATTCCATTTCATAAATTCCTTGCTTCCACCAGTTTTCCCAAGTTAACATATGATTCCCTGTGTCCTCTGCATCCATGTATGTGAATTCAGCAGAATCCCATGAATCTATAAACGAATCAGCACTTAATATAACTGGGCAACCTACTGGTATGCCTGTCAATGTATTGAAGGTAGACATATCAGAATTATAATATCCGTTATAGAATTCTGTGATCGATTGCACAATTTCCTCTCTGTCTAATTCTGAAAGAGCATTAAAATCTTGGTTAATTCCAGTAAGTCTATAATCAACTTTTCTAAGATCTTCTATAAATAATTGCTTTTCAGTAGGAAATCTACTAAACTCAATATTTGCTCCAGCCTCTTGGACTTTAATCGTATGTTGATTATTCCATACGTTTTGATTAAATTGTGAAAAGTAATCTCCCTCTCCTGTAATATCTACAATTTTTGCCTGTAATGGCAAGTAATGTTTTTGTAGTTTATTCTTTAAGCCATATAATTTGATTAAAACCTCATCCGGAGAATAGTCAGTAGATTCCTGTACTGTTGGAATATCCCATTCGTCAACTCCACCATCTGCATCATTTAATCTATATACAAGTGAAAATCTACTTGTCTTTTTAAGGTTAGAACTTGGAAGCTCGTTACCTTTATTTTTATCTGCTAAAAATCCAACAGCATCTTGATTTGGTACAGCAACTGCTTTTAATTTACCAAAGTTCTCAGATTGCTCATTGATATTTAGCCAGTATTCTTTTAGTGTTAAGTTACTATAACCAAAGAAATCAATCGCGTTTAATACCGCTTTATATGTTCCAATAAATGGTTTAATTTCACTTGCTTGTAAGAGTAATTCTTTACGTTTTTGATTCATTAATATCCAGTCAGGAGCCATCTCCTTAATGTTTGAATATTTAAGTATTACATAATCTTCAGGCGTAAGTGTCATTCCTATGTTTGACAATAAAACCGCAAGCCTTTCGTCTTCCTCTTCAGTTTCTCCATAGATTCTGATAGTTGCTATTAAGGTTTCAACCCCATCAACAACCTCGAATATATCAAGAAGTCTGGTATGGTAATTGTCAATATTACTCATAAGAGCAATATTACATTTGATTGGATTCAGTGGAAGATTTCCACCAATTATTTTAAATCCATCTATAGTGGTTCCTACACTCGCACCAACATCTAATAAATCAAAACTTTGTTCCTCGATTTTTTCAATTTCCAATTGGCCATTAACGTTCTTTGCCCCATACATGAAAATATCTTCGCTAAAATCATATCCACTAAAGAATTTAAACTTAAACGAAGTTGGCGCTGTGTTCTCGGCAATTGGTGTAACGTACTTAGTATTTCCAAGTTGACCTTCAACCTCCTCCAATATATAAATTGTAAGAGTTTCATAAAGGCCAGTAGAAACTGTTGGTAAATAACAAACACCCTCCCATATATTCGTTTCTGAATTATATAGAAGGTTCAAGTCGTTTGATTCACTATCAAAAAATCTTAATTTATTATACGCCATTATTATTTAACTTTTTTGTCTCCCTTTTTATGAGTGTAAGACTTATATGTTTTTAGATATGTAACTGAATCAACCCAGTCTGCGATGACATGTTGAATCATAATAACAAAATCATTTATTGTATCATTTCTCTGAATATAGTTTGAAATGGAGTTTGATAGAATATTGACTCTATAATTGTTAGGAAGATTCTTCCTTGCATCCATCGCAGTTAATCTACTTTCGTAAGCCTTTACCTTACGTACTTTAAATAAATTATTTAGTATACTCATTATAGTGCTTTTCTATTTTGTGCTTGTACTCTACTGAATATTGTGTTTGGAACTGCAGGCTCATCAAAGTAAATTGAAAGTGCAGCCATTTCTCCCATTTTCGCGTCATCTAATACAGTAGCTCCATTTCTATCTTGCCAACCTCCTCTAAATAATGCAACCTCTTCTTTTTCAAGAATAATATCACCAAATGAATCTAGGTTAATTACATTTTCAGGCAATGCTGCTCCCTTTTCGAAGTTAACTTTATTTTCGGTTACTGTTCTTTTAAAGAATACATATTTTTGTTTTCCATTTCCTATATCCTCAAGGATTGGTGTGCTTGGTGTAACAGTTACTGTTTCACTTATATAATATCCCAATCTTCTTGCGGTTTCCTCCTTCTCTGAAGTAAACATCACATTCACTGAGTCAATTCCATCGATACCCTCTAAAAGGGCAATGATATCTGATTTAGGTAAACGATCTCTTCTTGTGATATTAATTAAATAATCAGAAATCTTAGAACGAATTGCAGTGTATAAATTTATTTTGTCATATCCTTCAAAATATCTAACCTTAACATCCATTCTAAAGAATTGAACCTTTGGCTCAACTACCTTTACTTCGGTAGTAATCATCTGTTGTCCTGATTTTTCAAGCACATTTAAAATTCCATTAACCTCATCTTCTGAAAAGAAAAACTCATCCTGATTAAGATTAAAGTAATCATTATTTTTTGAAAGTTTACGGGCTGTGTCCGGTAACATAAACAAGTATATAACGTTGTCATCGTCAATAAAACCATCATCAGTTGTATTATATGCATCCAAGTATGAAAACATACCATAACGCGAAAGGAATGCCTCGTAGTTATCTGGTGTTGCCAGAACAAACGAATGACTTTGCATTGGTGCAATTAATTTAGTAAGCTCCACTGATTCAGGATCTGATCCCATTACCGGAGCCGTTGTAAACGCTGACTCTAACAATTGATTTAAGTTGTATGAATTTCCTAATGAATCAAAACCTTCAGTTTCAAATTTAAAATTAAGATCTTTAGAACCACTTAAATTACCTTTTACGCCATCCGTTATTAAATATTCAACGTTAATACTTGCTCCTTCTACTGGAATTTCACCAAATGAACCATTACCAAAATAAATATCTAAACCTCCGGAAATACCCGTTTTAACAAGATAACCTTTAGTTCCTTTTTTCATATCATATAAAGAATCGTACTTAGTCCATGGCTCGCTGTTCACGCTTACCTTAACTGAGTCATGATCTGTATTCTTTTTAATAGCAATATTGAAAGATTGCAATTTTTCGCCAGTACCGGTAACTGTTTGTTTTTCGATTTTACCCTGAATTACAGGGATATAAAGATATGATGGGTTGCTTTTTTCAATTCTAAATTGATCTGCGTTTGTTTTTAAGATATACTGCAAACCATTTTTGCTTGCTTTAATAACTGTGTTTGCTGGAATATTGATGGCATCTCCTGCAATTTCGTTAAACGCACTCGTATTTAATCTAACTCTAATTTCACCAACAGCAGAACTTCCTCTAAATGCGTCATGGCCGGCAAGCCTTGCCAGTCCATATATAGATTCAGCATTCTGTGCTGTTAATATATTTTGTTCAACCGTAGCGTCCTCTATATAAAAGAATACTAAGTTTGAAAGCTCTGTTAATACCTCTAATATCTGTGAAAAGGGAGAAGCTGTTGTAAACAATTCTCCACCTCTTCCATATAATCTTCCGATATATGTTCTGGTATCTGCCAACATTTCGCTAGCTTTGATTCTAGCCGTTGATAAAAATTTTAATTCTGCCATCTTTTTTATATTTTATATGTACAATCCAATTCCATATCTATTATCAATAGTAATATCTATGTAGACTGCATTTCTATCTGATTCTGTAGTGTATTCCACGTTAACATCAACTGGGAATTTGTTAGACAACGGTACCCATTGTGATATCGCGTTCGAAACAACACCCTTTAACATATCATCATTATACATTAATGAATATACATAATCCTCTAGATTTAATCCAAACCCAGGTTGCCCCATTACCTCTCCCCTATTGGTAAATATTAATGTCTCGATTTGAGTTAACATTAATTGAATCTCCTCATCGGATTGTAATTGGTCATCTCTGAAATTAGGATCCCCTATTGTCTTTATATATAGTTCCATAGTATTATATATTTGTTTAAGAATGCATCATCCAGTCTGTACCTTCATCAGATTTAATTTCTTCGATAACCTTATCTAGCTCATCAACGCCCAATCCTTGAATAGCATCTGCATTTACTGTAATATTTCCAGGAAGTGCAAATCCAAATATAGATAATTTCTGTCCAAGTGAAATTTTGATTTTAGCTGCACAATATCTAAAGAATACTTCATCTTGGAAAAGTGCACATTCAGGAATAGTTTCATAAACCTCCAAAATAATATCTTTCTTTGGGGTTTCTCCAGTGAATCTTAATTCATGGGTTAATTGGTTATACTGATAACTAATAGGATTGTGGATAATTTGTCGTGCTAAGTCAAAGAAACTCTCATTGATTACATAGTACTGTAAATTTTCTGCAGCCTCACCGGTTTTTGAACCACCATACATTCCACCCATCAACATTCTTTCAATCGCGAAATCACCTTGTGTAAAGTTGATGTCCATTGAACCACCCCAGTTTGCACCAGTTTGAAATACTCCGTATACTGAATAAACTTCATTTCCTCCAGTGATAGGGTCCATTCCTGGTAAAGTAAAACTTCTTGTGTTTTTAAAATGATCTGTTGAAAATAATTCTATCGGTAAAACCATGAAATTCTCCCTAACAGAGTACTCATAGTTTTTATAAAACCATTTTTTTGCACGTTTAACAATATTTTGTACCTCCTTTTTTGGAAGGTTCATTGGAATCATACAAGATCCTGTGATTTCATCTGCCAACTCATTAACAAAGTCATTAAAGCAAGCGCTATCCCATGATGGATCTATTAAGTTATCTTCACTTCCTACTATTATGTTACTCATTATATTATTTTTATTTTTATATTAATTCATATTTAACGATTTCAACATCATTAAATTTTGCAAGTTTTTTATCGTATCCTCCTTCTCTGAAAATTCCACCATACATCGTACCTTTAAAAGTTCCCTTTCCATATATGTAACAATCTGATGCAGTACAAGAACCATGCACATATGACGAATCTATTTTACTTGAAGTTATTTGAGTACTTGAATAATAATTACAGTAGTGCATATCAGATCCTTGAATATCACATCCATACATGTCACATTCTGAAAATTCTCCTCTTAGAAAACATCCGACAAACTCATATCCATGTAAATCTACACAATACTCTAATTTTCCATTAGCAACTTGGATTTTACCGCTATCTGAATCATAATTAATATGCCCCTTCGATATGGTACCGTGTGTGAATAATCTCATCACTCTCTCCTTAACGCTTGGCCAATATAGGTCAACCACCTTTGGGTTATCATTTAAATCAACAGTGAATTTAACATGCTTCCAATTATCTTTAATTGTTTTCCAATCTCTTCGGGCATCAATTATTCTTTGATTTTTAGAAATTATCTTCTTAAGTTCAATTGCGTTTAATCCTGAAAATTCAGTGTTTTCAGTTGATTTCCACAACTGTAATAGAAAGCTGTCAACTAAATGTAAAATAGTGGTTGTTTTCTTTTCCCAATCTGCACCTCCAATATACCTAAACTCTAAATAGTTTTTATGTCTTTTATCAAAATTAATACCATAATATTTGGTATCTGGGTAAATGAAGTTTTGTTGATTGATATATTTACCATCAAAGAAATATGTGTCCTCTTTTGGTAAAACAAATTTGATTGATTTTGCGTATGCTGAATTCTCTCTCTTTGGAAAGAATTTAAATACCTGCTCTTCATTGAAATCTAGAATGAATTTAAGAACATTCATCTTTGAGATTCTATATTTATTCTCAATCTTAGATTTATCAAATGAAAGGTTCAGGTGAATCGAGGAACGGTCATTAGTATATCCATTCTCTTCAATCCATTGACATACCTTGATTATCATTAATCTTGCCGCGAAATAAGGTAGAGCTCCAGTAACTAATTCAAGAAGCTTTGCACCACCTGACATATCGGGCTCTATTTTAAATTCATCTTTTGTTACTTCAAAATCACTATGTGCCTTTGTCTCAACATGTATCTTTTTACCAAGAAGTTTTGCAATTTGATCTGCAGTTTCTTGGGCTGACAAATTAGAATAAAATTCAAATTCAACACCAACTAGGGCATTTTGTAAAATGTTTGCTTCGTTCAGGTTATTCATTTACTAATAGATATATTAACTTACGTTAGGTTATATATCTTAGTAAATAACTACAACATGGAATCTAGTTTTGCCTGCAGTTTTTTAATTTCTTTGGTAAAATCAACAATGGATTTCTCTTTCCATGTGATATTCATTTTTTTCCAACTTTCTAACTTTTTGGCGATAGAATCTTTCATTTGTTGGTTGTAATATACCTCATCATTATTGTAGTTTTTAGCCGCATCTCTCTTTACAATCTCGTCCCAAGTCGGCCATTCGTACCAAGATTCTTTTGGATTATCTTTAATAGTTTGAATGATTTCAGCATCATTCAATTTTAAATTAGCTTCAATTTCTTGCTGCATTCTTAAAATTCTAGCTTCATAACTTTTAATATCATTATTTAGCTTTTCTGCTTTAGACATCTTCTTAATCTTATCAGAATATTCTTTTGAAATTTCAGAAGCGCCAGTTTTAGGAATATTTGTTTTAACAATATATCTATAGTGCAATCTTTGGATATTGTGACCACCTGCATAAATTGCTTCGGTTGTAAAGTTATATGCTTGTCCATCTCTCTGGATTTGAGAAGATATTTCAATATTTCCTTTGGCACTTTTACTAACATTAAGAGAAAGTAAAGAATCAGTTGGTTGTGTATATGATTCAACGGCTTTAACCATATCAAAAATCAAATGTAGTCTGGCCATTTCACGATCAAATTCACTAAATTCTTGTTTAAATTTTTCAACAAACCATTTTTCAGTAGCTGCAACCATCTCAACCACGGTTGGTTCTAATGCATCTAATATAACATTAACAATATTATTTTCTTTTGATTCGTTAATGAATTGTCCGTATGTTTTAAATTTGTTCATATATTATTTATCTGTTTTAATTATAATGTAAATATAAACAAAAAACCCGAGACTAAAAAATCTCGGGTCAATTATTTTCAAAAAGTTATTAACAATTATAGTTTTAAGAAAACTTTTCTTGTGTCAACTTCTATTCTTGTTATCTGTACGGTGATTGGGCTGTTCTTTGTAAGAGAATCAATTTCCATACCCTCAGGTAATTCGGATACATGTAACAATCCTACAATACCATCTCCAATGTCCACGAATACACCATAGTCTTTAACAGACTTAATAGTACCCACAACTTCAGTAGGGAATGATTTGTATTTTCCAGCAATTTCTTTCCATGGATCTACAGTTTCAACAACCTCTAATTGAGTTAAAGTAATTTTAGTATCACTAATGATTTCCTTAACTTTAAATTCGATTTCATCTCCTGGTTGAATTTCTCTTGCTTTATGTTTCTTAGCCATTTCAGCATTTAAATCGTTTGCGTGAATCATACCGGTTAAACATCCGTCGAATTCCACGAATACTCCGTATTTAGCAGAACCTGTAACATTTCCTGTTTTCGTTTCGCCGATTGTATTTCTAAGCTCTTCAACTTTACCAGGAATCATCGCTTGTAAATATTTTCTATGTGAAACAATAACTGTTCCTCTCTCAACAGAGTAGCTCATAGGAACTACATACATTTGAGTGTTCAATACTGATTCAAAATCTGCAAGTTTGTTAATTCCAGCTAGAGAACCTGGCATAAAACAGTCTACTCCTTGAACATTTACGAAATAACCTCCATTTGGAATCATTCCAGTTACTGTTCCAATATATGCAGTATTTTGATTTTCTGCAGATTGTAGCATTTCTCTAAGTACTGCAGCTTTAATTCCTGCTTCAACTGATCCAAGAATAAATCCTTTGCTTGTTCTATCTCCTGTGATTTCAACAGATACCTCAGTACCCGGTACTAATTTTGCCTTTGAAACTGCGCTCTCCCTTGACATATTCACATATACCATTTCTTTGTGGCCGATATCGATTGATGCCCATTCAACATCAACAGAATATACAGTTCCTGTGTGTGTTTCTCCTGGATTTACTGCAAATACGTTTTGAGTTGATGCAAATGCATTTTCCATTAGGTTATAAAGCTCCTGAGCGTAAGGCTCTCTTGAATAAACTTTGTGACCATCCTTTGTTTTTACATGAGGATTTGGCTTTTTATAAGCCGATGGGCAATCCGCCATGTGTGCATCCCAATCAAAATTAGGGTTTCCCTCAGTTGCAATTTGTTTTTTTGACATTTTTTTTTTGTTTGTTAAGTGTTAATAAATTATTTAGTTATATATATGTTTTTCTAGAATGTAGTTGGGCTTACTCCAACCATTGGAATCGGTGGACCTGAAGGTACTATAAAACCGCCTAAATATAAGAATTTAACTCCCAATAGATGTTTTGCACAAGCCACTGAAACTGCAGTAGCAACTGCCTTTGATGCAGTCGGCGTCATTGGTTGTTGTTTAAATCTCTTTCCAGTATTCCATGCCTTTCTTAAATCAGCAGCTAAAGCACTTTTATTACCATAAGATATTGGTGTGTATTTTCCGCCTAACGGAGGCACAGAAGTACATGGTGTTATTGGAGGTGCAGGTTTAAATGGTTGAACTGCACAACTTTTCCAATAATCAATAATAGCTTGAGCCATTACTTCATATCCATCACCTCCTTGTGATTCCTCTTCAGTACTTCCAGTCATTGAGTTACCCCATTTTCTTAAAAGATCGTACCACTTATTTTTTTCAGCAAGGTATCTTAAAACTTTAGAGTTGTTTCTTCGTAACTCCCTCTTTTCATAAATATACTTATCGAAAAAACTATCAGTCCCATCATCCTTTTTAATGTTTCTATCAGAGTAGCCATCCATTCTTTCATCAATATCTCTAATATAAACGAATTTGCATATGTCGGCGGCATTCAACCAATTAGGTATTCTTGTCTTATTATCAATATGTTCCTCTTGAAAGATGTACTCGTTAATCGGATTTGGTATGGTATCAGCATTTGGAAGTCCATACAATTTTTTAATTGCATCTTCTTTCTTTAGTGTTTTATCTTCTGATAGAATATCCTTAATCAAATCACTTTCGGTTAGTGTATTCTTATATTTCTTTTCATACTTTTTAAGTTCTGATTTAAAACCATCTTCAATATCTTTCTTAGTAATTCCAAATACTGAAAACTGTGAACCCTGTTTATTAAATCGTTCAATCATTTCCTTTCTATACGCCTCAGCTTTCTTAAGAGCTTTTTTACGAGCAACACTATCTTTTACTTCTTCGTATGTCTTTCCCGTTACTCCTAATATTTTAAAAACTTCCGCCTTCACCTTTTTACCAAATACATTATTGTGTCCAACATCAAGTCGATCAACCCATTCCCCATATTCAGGTGATCCGTCATTTTGGTAAACAACACGAAGCGCGATATTTTTAGCTCGCTCATCTTCTGTCATTTCTGGAATTGCTGATTTGGCTTTCTTATTTGCAAATGGATCTTTAACCTCCTCAATAACTTTAACTCCTTCTGGTTTAATTTCAAGAGTTATTGTTTTGTTTATCTCTTTTAATAAAACATCATTGGGTCCATAAACTCCCTTGAATACATAGACATATGATCCGTTTTGGATTGGTGCCAATACATGCAAAACATTATCAGTTGCAATCTGGAGTGGTTCATCCTTTCCATTAATAGAATATAAAAATTTATAATCTATTCCCTCGGTGAAGCCAGAGATTGTCATGGTAATGTATTTTTCAGGCTCTCCTGGTTTTGAAGCCTCTTCTAATAAATTAAAGTCAATTTCACCAGTAACGGGTGGTTTTTCCTCAGTTGGGCAATTTGATGGAAAGAATGGATAAAATATAAACTTCTCTAAGTTATCTTTATTTTTTTCAGTCCATTTTTCAAGTTCACAATAAGTATCAAAATTGGTGTCTGGTTGTGGAGCCTTTTCAAACATGTCAGCATATTTTGAATTAGAGAATTTGCTTTCAAATTCAACTTCCTCTTCCTCGTAGATTTTCTTAAATGCTTTTTTGAAACCATCTTCAAGAACTGGCTTTTGACCAGATTGATGCATGTTTCCGAACATTGTTTGTGAAGTTTTTACGCTATTAAAATATTCACCAGCAAGGAATACAGCAAATTCGTCTATACTCGATGCGCTCAAGCTAGATAATTTTGCAGATACTTTGTTAATAAAAATTGGCCATTGTGCAGGCATAATAATATACGTTTAGAAATTTATATATCCTATTTACCTTTCTGTTGATAATCCTTATGAGATGATTTTAGGCTGCTAACGGTTGAAGGCGTTGCAGCGGCTGGAGGTCCTGAAGGTCCAACTCCAGTGGGGTGAAAATGATTCTTATAATCGTCAAGTAATTTATTCAACCATTTTTCAAGTGAAACTCCACGAACTGCAGGTTCTTTCTCATCTTCACTTCCCTCTCCAGTATTACTTAAAAATACATTCCCAGAATCTAAGAATATTTTTTCAGCACTAGATATTTTAATATAACCTTTCTCATCGATTTGAATTAATGGTCTTTCCTTTGCTCCACTTCCTCGAGTAATTACAAGTCCATCCTCCGGCGAGTGATAGATTCTAATATTTCTTACTTCATCGTATACTAATGATACAACATCGTGTGCTGCACCTGAGGCTTCTAGAACATCTGCCTTCAATGCTTTACTTTGGTTAATTTGAAACCAATATTCCGGGTGATATATGTTACCATTATCAAAACGAACCGCAACAATAGTTCCAATATTTGGAGTATGATGTGAACCAACAAAGTCCCTATTCATTGGAGTTGCCCAAGGAATAGCATCGTTTGGCAGTTTATCAAACTTACCAAACACCTTAATACGACAACGACCCAAAAACTTAGGGTCATTATTGTCTACAACCTCACCAATCCAGTGGGTTTCTCTAATATTATCTTTGTCTAATTCTTTATCGGTTGCCATTAATTATATACGTTTCCGAGATTATTTACTGCTGCGGTATCTAACCCTTGTTTAAGAGTTACTCCTACTACATTGCCATTCACATTTGCTTGAATTGCGTTTCCAATATTTCTTTTTTGCTGTGAAACATCAGTTGCATTATCAATCTTTCTGGCAATATTTGAAAACACGTTTTCCATAGAAGGAATTCTATTAACTGTCCTATTTCTTATTTCTTGTTCTATTTCTCTCTTCTTTTCTTCGGCTAATTTCTTTGCAGCTTCTTTTGCTTTATCTTTAAATTCATTTGCCTTTCCAGTTGCCTTTTCCTTTGCCCATTCAAGAGGAGTTTTACTTGAATCTTCAACATACTCACTATCAGGCGCAGGAGATATGTAATTATCTGCATAATCAGATTCCTTTATTATTCCATTTAATATACGACCCTCTATTCTGTCAAGCGTTTCATACTTAAATGTAATTGAGTTGGATGCCATCTCTGGATTTTTAGAAAGATCTGCAAAAATATTGATTCCACTTGACATATCAAACTCACAATGTCCAAGTCCAAACATAAAATATGGCCTTGAGTCTGGCCCCATTATATCTGCATTTTTATTTTTTGTATCTATTGTTGGTTTGAATTCTCCTGCCCTAGGATTTACTCCTCCAACTTTAGTTGATAAACTGGACTGTATTGTTCGCACCTCTGTCACATAGATATAAACTTTAAATTTTCTAAGATTTATTGGAACTATCCATGTCCATTTTCTTTCGTCAAACACTGCTTTTTTATAAAGATACATTAAACCAGCAATTGGCAGATTTAAAGATTCCAGAGTTTCAATCTCTATTTTAGCATCATCACCTCCTCGATAATATTGAGTTGCCTCATACTGTTGAAGTCTTTCCAATCCTTTAAGAGATTGCCAGTACCATGGCATTTCAGTGTTGATTGTTTTAAGAGCTTTCTTAAAATTTTGAAGATCCTCCAATCTGTCTTGATAGTATTGATTGGATTCTGCGAGTTTTTCTAAAAAAGCCTCAGCTGGACCTGCTAATAGTGGTGAATTTTCAGGATCGTACCAATCGAATAACAGTGCAAACGAAAGATATGTAGGGTCCTGATATGGAAACTTCTTGTACGAACCCTTTCTAAAGTCGTTTATGTTTTTAAAATCTGACATAAATTATGTATCTTTATTTTTTAGAAACAGTAGTATCATTAATATTATTAATTCTACTTGGCCATTCTCTTCTTAATAGATTTATCTTCTGTTTAACAGATGGATCTCCAGCCTTGTATGTATATAATATTCCGCCAACAACGTAGTACCCACTTAAAAAACCATCAATAACATATGTTGCTGGATTTGACAAATCGGTGTCTTCTACTTTTTGTGTTGTATCAAATCCATTTCCCTCCTTTAAGTCCTTTACCGTTTTATCTGCTATAATTTTATCTTGTTCATTTGTATATATTACCACAGGGATTTTATGATACCTATGTATGGCTGGATTAAATGTCTCTAACTCTATGTCTAACGACATTTTCTTAACCTCATCCATATTTTGTGCATTTGCAATCGCAGCATATTCATAATTAAGGTGTACATTTGAAGTATCAGGATCTCCTGCCTTTCTACCCACATACTTATACTTAATCTCATTCTTATATCTGTCCTCGTCTCTTCTACCTTTCATTGGCTCTTCGATATCCTTCATGTTTTTACTTGCTAAAGGTTCGATATCATGTGAAACTAGTCCCTCATCTGAATCATTTTCAAAATATTGAAGTACTCTTTTGTACCCATTCTTTTTTGCAGAAGCACCTGCCTTGTTTTTTAGTGATTGAGATATTATATGTCTATTTGTTCCCGATTCTCTCATATGATTAGAAAGTAATAGGGGCAATTTAGCCTGATTTACTGCGTCATCCTTGTTATCACCAGATGGCATATCAGTCATCTCCTTATCATATGCTAAAATCGCATCTTCTAAAGTTTCCTCTGAATCAAATAACTTATTTAAATTAACATAGTTTAAATAATAATATGGATCAATGCTGAACGTCTGGAAGCTATCCTCGTCAATATACGAGTGTCTCACCAAATCTTCTAGTGTATCATACATAGAATTAAATGGTATCACTAGGTTCATCTCATCATCAGCTGCGTCAATATTTGTTGCAACACCTAATTTTAAATCATTTGCAATTGATTCAATGTGGTCTAATGATGTTCCTTTACCATAAGACTTACAATCCTCTGCATAAAGTCCAGGGACTTTAACCCTCCCTACAAAAGAATACTTACCACCCTTGGTGTCTGACTTCTGTGGTGGTGTATCAACATAAACAATATCGAAATCCATTCGTATATCCTTATATGTTGTTTTTTCAAGTGTACCCATTCTAAGATTTATAACATCACCATCCCTTGGAAAGGTATCAACACCAAACTGTCCTTTAATATCTATTAATGTAAGGTCTAATGTTGGTAAAACGCCAGTGCAATCCAGTGTCATTTTCTGAATAGCATCCATACTGAACATATAATTGTTTATCATGATAACAAGGTTTAGTCCCTTACTTGTATTAGCTCTATCATTTCCTTCAGCCTCATTAAGAGATCCAAATTCAATTTTGTCTAATTTTATAGTAGGCTCTGTTATTGTTAATATGTGATTGTCTATCGATGCCATTTATTAAATACTTATTGTACCGTTTCCGATTGTTAAATTAACTTCTCCTTCTTTTAATATATTTGGAGGTAATATTTGTGATGATCCGTTTGCTTTCTGTGCCGCCTTTCTCTGTAGATACTCAATTCTTTTTGCATCTTTAACTGGAAGCCTTCTCGTGTCAATGAATTGGTCTCTAATTGAAATTGCATTAGTAGATTTTTGAACCATTTTAATAGGTTTAATAACTGCAAGAACTGCATTGTTTTGTGGAATTTCTAAAACATCACCAAAGTTTACGGCAAATGGATTTGATATATTATTCCACTTCAATATATAGTCAACGAAATTAGCATCTCTATAATATTGTAGAGATATTAAATCCATTCTACCAACCTGGTCCTCAGTTACGATATGTTCTGCAATAACTTCTGTTGTATTTACAAAAACAACAGTTGGCCTTGTGAATATAACCTTAGTTCCATCCGTCGACAGACTCTTTTTTTCTAATGTATTAAATTTCATTAACCGTTACTTATTTTTCTAAAGACATTTACGAAGTCATCCTTCTTAGGTCTACCACCATCTTTGTTTCCATATGCGCTCACATCCGATGTTCTGTTAATGTCGGCAACATCGTCCGGTTGTAAGTAAAATCTACCTCGGCCTGAGTTAAACATTGATTCAATCTCTGCCTTATCTCTTGGTCTTGCCGGTTTTAATTTAATAACTACGACCATTCTTTCTGGAAAATCCTGAAGTGCAGTTGCTCCTTCGAAATTAATTTCACAACCAGTCATAGCAAGATTACCACATACAATTATAGGATTTAATGGATTTCCAACGGTAAGATGCCATTGCCCAGTAGGATCTCCGGTTAAAAGAGCTGCAGCCGCTTGTCCACCCTGTGGCGTGTTAAACATTTCCATTAAACTTCCTCCAATTAAATTGTTAAGTAGTTTATTGTCTGCTAAATTTTTCCAGTTTGCAGGATCTGCTACGCCCTTAAACATTTTACCCATATCAGATACAATGGATCCTAAAAATCCACCATAATCCCCTGACTTAAGTTTTGCTAAATCTCCAAGTGGTTTGGCTACAGAACCATCTCCGATATATCTTACAGATCCTCCCCAGAAAGGAGCATTGTTATATGTAAGAGCTAGTATATTCGAAAGTTGGTCTAACATCATCACCTTAGGGTTAACTCCTTCAAAACTTTTAAGTTCATATTCAAATTTTAAACTAAACTCTTGTTCAAATTTAAGACCTCGCTCTCTTACCATTGTCTTTTGAATAACATTCAATGGTCCAAATACGTGATTTGGATATGTGTTACTAAAAGCGTCGTAGCCTGCATTTTGAGCAGATGCATTTGATTCTACTGCACCCTTTCCTTTTGCCGCATTCGCTGCCGCAGCAAGATATTTGTTATTATTAACTAAATTTCCAAATTTTCCACTAGCCGCTTTGTTCTGTGATTGAAGTTCTTGAACATTTGCTTCTGCCTCTTTCCATTCAAATCCATGAGAGAACTTTAGTATATCTGCTATTGAATTTCCTGTAGCTTCGCCTAACCATGTTACTGCTCTTGCAATATCAGGTTGTTGCACATCCTCAAGAACCCCTTCTGCGGAAAGTTGCTTCGGTGTTACAATATCATCCGGCGCAGGATATGCAAATCGACGTAAAGTTATAAGTTGATTGTTTGCAATTTTTCCATAAAAGCGCGTAAGTGCAAAATCTGAATAATTATATCTGTATGCATAGTTCCCTTCAATTTTTCCTGTTATCTCAATGATTTGAGTTACGGTAGGATTAATTAAACTAACTGGATCTATTTTTCTATATCTTCCACTTGCAACGTTTAATCCATCCTTGGTTATATCAAGTGGATTTCCTCTATAATTGATCAGTGAATACTTATTAAACGCAGAATATGGTCTCGGTCCAACTGTAATAGTTTTCTTTGCAGTTGCACCTGCAGCAGTAGAAGTATATGATTCTGAATCATGTTCTTCCACATAGTATTTTGAAGAGTTTGTATTGATTATCGTAAATGGCTGGTCAAGGGCGGTTGATCGGGCTGCAGTTTGATCTGGTTTTTTAGGAGACTTAACCTTGTTTCCTCCCTTTTTAGCACCAGTGTGAGTACCATCGGGATTCGCTCCATCAACTGCATCCAAATCATATCCGGTTATACTCTTAGTGGCACTAATAAATCCTTTACCTAAGCTTGTAGATTTAGCATAGTCAAATCCTTTTTTAGCATTTGCACTAGTAGTTTCGCTTAACTGTTCCCAATAACTTTTTTTCTTTTCTTCTGCCATTGTGTGTTAGATATATTTGTTTTGTTATATATCCACGACTCTTAATACTACTCTAGATTGTCGAGGTCTATTGTTTTAGGTCTAAACAATAATTTATCAAAATAGTCCTTTGATTCACCTGCCCTATCTCCAAGGAATTTCTTAATGTGTGCTTCGAATATTCCTTTGCTGCCATAATAATATGAACCCTTTGAGTAGGTACTTCGTGTGGAAAGTTCATATAAATCCTTTATGGTTTTTTCAATAAAGAAGTCCTGTATATTATTATATAACTCATTTACTTCAGCATAAGTTCTCACACACATTACAGAATCTACAACAATTAAATATGTCTCCCACTTAGAATCAATATAATCCTGAAATTCCTTTACATTAGAAAACTTCTGTCTAGATATTCTAAATGCAGTGAGCGCGCCATCAAATGTACGATCAAATTTCATATCAAACATATATCGTTTTAAGAAATCTAAATCGTCATAGAATTTTGTAATTCGTATTTGATACCTTGGCATTTTATCGTTGAATTCAACATCATGGATAATTGCTCTTACCGGAAATACTATATTGTTATATCTATTGTTGGAAATGAGAACATGTATATGGTCTCCTTTTGAAAAAAGTTTGTGTCTAATCATCTTCTAATAATATTAACAGTATTAAATAGTTCTGCAATTTCTGCATCTACCTTTACATTATTATGTATCACTGTTAATATGATTACAACATCTCTTTCCTTTCTTGAATTTATTAAATTGGTGAAGTTTTCTGCAACGTCAAATTCAAGGTTTTTAAACAAATAAATCACGCGACTTACCTGTGTATTTGTAACAAGCAAATGTCGCGTGATTTCATTGATTATTGTCAACCCAATTATTGAATCACTAGGCTCCTCACAGTACGGATCAGATTTAATAAGTTTACTTTTAATTGATGCGTAGTCAATTACCTTGACATCGGCCCTATCAATTTCTCTAGTATACTTATTAAACTCACGTTTGGATGGACACCATACACATTCAATAATTAAATCATTCATTTATTTTTTAAACGAGGCATTCAATTCTTTTAATTGATTTTCAAGCCTCTCTATTTTTTCAAGTTTCTCAGCATCAGTCGGTTTATAATCAACTCCCCAATCTTCGATAATTTTTATTTGGTGTTTATTCTTTGAATTTCCAAAGGATAGTCCAATATCAATGCACAATTCTTTGATAAACTTAATCTTGCTTTCCTTGTTGTCGAAATCGTAAATTGTAGTTGATTCGAAACTTTCACCGCCTGAATTAATATTATCGTCTAGAACCGTTTTAATAACACCATTGTCTGCTAGTGTTATTTTAACTGTTTGCATTTAACCTAGATTTTAAAGATTCTTTAGCTTCCTTCATAAGTTTTCTTGCTAATTTTTTATCTTCTCTATAGGTTTCTTTGTTTTTAACAGCAGTTTGGGTCCATGCCTCCTCTAACATTGCAATCTCAGATTCATTATATCCAATCGATGCCCATGTTTCTTTAGCAGAATTCAATTTAACTTGAAGTTGGCTTTCAATGTTATCTAAATTTCTGTTAACATTAGCATCATGCGCTGCCATTCCATCTTCTCTCATTTTATTATACCATGCCATTCCTTGTGGAGAGAATCTTCCAAACATGTTTTTGATTTTCAAATAACCCATTGCTCTGAATTGAGCTCTTCTGTGTCTTCTCGACGGTGTTGTTGTTTTACTCATTGTAATAATTGTTAATAAAGGTTGTTACTTCTTCTGTTAAGTATTCTTGTAGTTTATTTATCTCAATTTGTGAGACTGCCACCTTGGCGATTGTATTGATTAGGTTCTCTCGATCCTCATCTGCACTATTAATTAACATGTCAAATATTTGTTTATTTGGTATGTTTAAATTGATTACAGTGGATAGAGGTTCAATATTCTTTTTAGAAAGTTTTGCCACTAATTCCTCTAATGGAGAAATTTCAGGAGTAACTTCAATCTTTGCGTTTTCCTGATTAAATGAAACCGGTTTACTTCTAATAGTTGACATTGGTGAATCTCCCATAGCAACTGATGTAAGAGAATCTGCACCAGGAAATGGCAACGTATTTCCTACTACTTCCTCTAAAAATTCGTCAATGACATTATTAAAGATTTGTGAACCGTCTGTGAACTTAGTAAATTTACTATCGCGCTCAAGTACCTCCACTACCTTGCCGAAGTTTTCACCCTTTTTCCATTGGTATCTTTTAGTTGTTTCTTTCGCTGCTTCCATTATTTGTGTATTTTGATAATTATATTCCTTTTTTGAAAATTGTTTCTTAATCCAATTTATTGAATTCTTGATCGGTTTCATTTTTATAAAATTTATGTTCAAACGAATTTATAAAATCAACCGATTTAGAAGGTCCCATAAATGCATCAATTGATTTAACCCATCTCCAGTAAAAATCCCTACTTCCATTTTCCTCAAGGTATTTAACTAACACTGATTTCTCTGGCAATATTCTCTTATTAAAACTCATTCCATGTTATTACTTGTTCAACATCTATTCCCGCGGTTTTAAGTAGTTCAACACCACTCATATCTCTATAATCTTCGGTGTAATATACCTTTTTAATTCCTGATTGTATGATTAATTTTGCACAGTCGAAACATGGGCATGTTGTGGTATATAAATCAGCATCCTCGCAGCTCATTGTGGATTTTGCAACTTTCATAATTGCGTTTGATTCTGCATGTAGAACTTCTCGTTTTGTGATAGCGTCCTTTTTTGTACAGCATCCATTTTCACATGTATATCCATGTTCCTCTTCCAATTCAATTGCAAAGTCTGGATTTTCATAATATCTAACATCGTCATCCTCGCATTTATTATCAAATCCATGCGGAGTTCCATTGTAACCATATGAAATTACTCGATTGTCTTTAACGATAATGCATCCGACCTTTCTTCGGTTTGCATAGCTGAGCTTAGCGAATTGATACGCTACCTGCATGTGGATAATTTCTATCGGAATTCTAGGCATAAAAAAAGTCTATATATGTTTTATTATATATAGACTTTTTATTTAGTTTATTTCTAAGATTATTCTACGTCCTCAGCATCAACTGCATCTTTGGATTCTTTCATTTCATTAATCTTTTTAGCGTATGCCTCTGACATTCTATTTAAACATGCCTCAAATGCTTCAGTTTCCATGTCACCTTTCATTTCGGTAAGTGTGTTAACTGCTAATTTTGCAACTAATGCTGCGTTTTCAGCCATGTATGTTTCGATTGTGTGGTCGTCATGTGCATCTTCTGCCCATTCCTTTGCTTCGTCGATTACTGCTTCATAACATTTTTCTAACATTCCATATACTGGAACCTTAGATGCTAATTTAGAGTTTGGTTCTTGAATTCCAATTGCAGTAACACCTTCTGCCTCTTGAACTTCTTCTGCCTCTTCTTCTGTTTCCTCTACGTCTTTTTCTTCAGGTTCACCTGCCTTTATAACAGTATCTTGAATCTCTTCAGTTCTATCCATTTCAGTAACGAAAGTTTCAAATGTTTTAATCTTTGTCATCTTTATTATTTTTTTTATATTATACTATGAATTTATATATCATGGTTTTTATGCATATATTCAAAACTAGAAGGTAGTACATATTTTTGTATCTTTAGTGCCTTTATTATTATGGCAATGATAACACCACCGGGCATGATTGCAATAGTAGTAAGACCTATTGTTTTTAAGACATCTCTCATTTGATTTGCAACCCATTCCTTTTCGACTTCATTCATTTTCTTTGACTGCATGGAATGTTCATATATCATGGTGAAGGCAACCTTAGTTTCAGTTCCCTCTTCCTTTAATGCACTTATAAATTTTTTAAAGTGCGCCATAAATTCGTTTAAGTGTAGATGGCTGATATTTATTTTCATTAGCTATATATCATCGAAAACTCTTTATGATATTTGATAAGAGCAAGTTCCTTCGCCTTGGCCTCTATCTCAATATCTAGATCCATTCCATATGTTTCAATAAATTCATATAGATAATCGGCATGTGCTCTTAGGATTACTGTATTATCCTCGTGTAGTTTCTTAGAGGATGAGTAGTGACATAATTGACGAATACCATTTGGCCATGTGGTTGCACATAATTCCAATGCATCTTTTTCTGGCATAGAATCCTCATAACAAAAATGGTGAAAGAAGTCAAAGGTGATTGGAGTACCGCATAACTTGTAAATTTCGTATAGGTCGCTTACGCTATATTGACTGGCTTTATCGTCATTCTCTAAAACTAATCTTGAGCTTGCACATTCTGGAAGCAATTTAAAGTTTTCTGCAAATCTGGCAATCGCAGATTCCTTGTCACCGTAAGTTCCGCCAACATGAATATTCATTGCAGCATAATGAGTTCTTGGTAAACCCATTAAATCCATTACCTTTCCATGTTGTGTCAATTCCCATACAGTATCTTTGACAACCTTGGGATTTGGACTTGCAAGAATATTAAAAGGACCTGGATGGAATGTAAGGCGTTGACCTGCTTTGGTTGCATAATCTCCTGCTGTTTTTAACAATGATTTGATTGTATTATAATTAGGCAATTCCTCGATATCATATTCTGAATTCCAAGGAAACATGCTAGAGGACATACGGTACATTGTAATTCCATTTGCATTATTCCATTTAAGAATTTCAATCATGTCTCTGAGGTTAGCTTCCGCCAACTCACCCACATACTTAATACCTTTCGCTTGAAAAGTTTTTTTAATCATGCTTCTACCGATCTTAATTCCTTTTTGTTTGTCCAGTGTTAAATTGATACAACAGTAACCGTAATTTGCTCCCATATTATTTTATATCTAATTCTTTCTTAATGTTTAAAATTATTCTTTCAGCAACACACGCTTCCTCGAGTGTAAATATATCCAAATCTTGGAATAGTAGACCTCCTCCTGTATTTACAAAAACAATATCTCCGACTTGTTCAAATGAGTCAACCTGATGCACGGTAGAATCCCCTACCAATATCACATGTGTTGTGTTTAATATTCTCTGTTTTCTTTCTTGAAACGAAATCAATCCCATTGTTTCTCGAACTTATACCAATAATCCGCAGCTGCACAATCCCTAAGGGCTTCTAAAATAATTATGTCCATTTCAGACCCACTTAGTGAGTTAGTAAATGATTCTATGATTCCTTCCAAAATGAGAGGATCTGATTCAGTACCATCTTTATAGTATTCCTTTGCTGCTGCATTTGTAATTGCGCTGCACACTCGATCGGCTACTCGTTCATTATCATTAAACCTTGTTCCAGGATAATAATCATCATTTCCCGGCAACATTTCCATAATATCTTCAGTTGAATTTCTCATTTTAAATAGAGAAATTGCAGTTGTGATAAATGGTCTTACATTATTAGATGGACTCATCATTCCTATTCCATTACATTTGATGTCAGATACTTTCATTTTTTATAGATTAAAGGGTTTCGATTTTAGGGTAACGATTACATATATCGTAAACTTTCATTACGCGTTCTGCTAATTTAGTTGGTAACTCAAGAGCATATAATTGGATATTCTCGTATAAATATCCATCGAATAAACCATATAACATATTTTCAAGGTGAAATACGTTGTCGTTTCCATCTAATCTATCATCAAATCGAATATCTTTGATAAGGCTTAGGATTTCAAATCGTGTTTCATCATTCATGTTTTCGTGTCTGTCGAAGTTTGTATACATTTTATTTGTTTTTTAATTATAGTATAAATATAACTATTATTTTTGATCCGTGAAAATTTTGTGTGTTAAATTTTTTAAATTTTTGTTAAAGTTATTAACAATTTAGTATAGGCTTCCATGTGCTGCCTCAGAGACGAAACATCCATCCTCGTTTAGAATATCTAATTCCTCGTCGGTCATTTCTCTATCATCATAGTCAGCTGATTCAATGTATGCATCACAGAAATCTGGAAAATCTTCCATATCTATTCCTCCAACACGTACGTTACTGATTTTACTGTAGTCCTAATTCTAATTTTGTCATAATGATATATTTTAATGTTGTTATTTAATTACTATACAAATATAAACAAAAAAGCCCAAACAAAAAAATGTTTGGGCAATTATTTTCAAAAAGTTATTAACAGTTATTTCCAAAAGAGCTGGACACATATAAGTATCACTGCTAAAATTAGGGATACTACTGTCTTGGCGTTTAAGGATTCACCCATCATAAAATGGGTTAGGATTCCAAATGATAACATTCCAACCGCAAATCCTATAAATCTCCCCGGGCCATATTTGACCATCATAATATTGTGCAACCAATTTGGTCGCAACAATAAACATATAAGATATGGTACTTCCACCAATTAGTGCGATAATGATTGGATTCCTTTTAAACCATGGCCATATAAATTGTCCATTCGTTTGAAACCATATCATTGACTGTCCTAATAAAAATAATAGGATTCCATAAATTAGACCTCTCAAAACAGGGCTCCGGTTTCAGTTAATAGATGAGATATAAAACTTGGACGGTGGGCTTCATTTGCTCCAAGTTCTTTAATAGCCTTAATGTGTTGTGCAGTTCCATATCCTTTATTAGAGTTCCATCCATAACCTGGACTTTGAATATCGAGCTCCTTCATCATTGCATCTCTTTCGGTTTTTGCCAAAATACTTGCAGCTGCAATTGAGGTATATTTGTTATCTCCTCCGATTACAGTTTCAAAAGGGATTCCTTCAAATCCATGGAATTGATCTCCATCCACAAGAATAAAATCAAAATCATGAGTACCTTTAACCTCAGCTAAACATTGATTCATTCCCTGTAAAGTTGCTCTTAAAATGTTGGTTGATTCAATTTGATCAGGATAGATATGTACAATACTGTATGCGATTGCATTGTCTAATACAATTTTTCTAGCGTCCTTTCGTTGTTGCTCATTAAGTAATTTAGAATCCTTTACCAATTCATGTTGAAATCCAAATGGCATAATACATGCGGCAACTGTTACAGGACCTGCTAATGCTCCTCTTCCAGCCTCATCAACTCCTACCTCAATGGTATTTTCGTTGCCGCTGTATGAATGTTTAAGTAAAATTTGTCTGGTTTCCATCTATATGAATTTGTATATTATATAGATGGATTCCAGATTGTTTCTTTATTTTTCGGGATTATCAATTCTCCATTTACACCTATCAAAATGATATTGTTTCATTGCAGAAATACCTCCGATCTTTTTACAATAAGGACATTCTACCTTGTCCTGTGGTTTTGATAATTTTTTCTTATGTTCTTCAGATAACACTCTACCTTTTTTCCATGCATGCATTTTATCCTTTTGTTCTTGTGACATATTTAATTTAGCAAGAGATTGCTTTTCTCTAACGTCAATCGGTGTTTCTAATCCTTTATTCCAAGGTTCCTTTCCTTTAAGTGAATTAGAAATTTTAATTTTTGAATCTTTAGTATGCTGTTTATCTTTGCGATATTTATTTCCTATTAAACGATTTCTAATTTTATCTCTAAATTCACTCCCATGCACCTTCCCTTTATTTGCATTAGAGATTTTATTACGGGTTTCTTGAGAAACTATTCTGCCTTTATGTGCATTTGACATTTTTTTCTTAGTTTCATCAGATAAAGTAGTACCGGTAATTGAAAATTTAGAAGATGTTGAGTTTGCTCTATTATAGAAGGATGGGTTCGAACCCACGTTAAATTTTGTATGTAATTTTATTTCTAAATTATGAGCGTCTTCTCTATTATTAAAAACTTGCACAACAACATATTTATAATCATGTGGATTATTTAATTGGTCATGTATAAAATTTTTATCAGAGCTTGATGAAAAGTATTTTATTCCAATATCCTGGGATGGCGGTGTGTTAGAAGATCTATATCCATAATAATGTTTATTATGAATTTTATTTGTGATTCGATACACATAATAATATTTATACTTTTTCATAAATGTTGATATAATTTGTAGTTATATTATATATCTTCATATTTATGAAAAAAAGCCAGGCATAGAAATTTATGAAAGTAACTACAAATCCAACATACTATGCCGGCCTTTATTTATATATTATAGATTATTTTCATCCTTCCATTTATCATATATTTCTACAATTTCTTGTAGAATTTTTGCCCTAACAATATCTTTTGATGTAAATTCATGTACGCCAACTCCCTTTACCTTATTAAAGATATTAATAAATTTATGAAAAGTTACTTTATCCTTTGATATGTCATATTGACTAATATCCCCAGTTACAAGAACCTTTGAATTTTTTCCCATTCTTGTTATAAATAAAATTAATGCATGCCATTGTGCGTTCTGTGCCTCGTCTAAAATCATGAATGCATCATCAAATGTATCACCTCGCATAAACGCAAGTGGCTTGAATTCTATTAGGCCATATTGTACTAAGCTTTCTGTTAATTCATTTCCAGCTATTTTCTTAAAGTTAGAAATATATGATTGCATGTATGGATCTATTTTGTCTGCAATATCTCCTGGCAAGAATCCAAGTTTTTCACCAGATTCTGTATTGGTTTACATAAAATTATCTTTTTAACCTTCTTTTCGGCAAGCAGTAATAATGATGTGTAGCATGCTGTAAATGTTTTTGAGGTTCCGGCAGGGCCAGAACAAAATGTTATATCGTTTTTTAATATTTGGTTGACGTATTCTCTTTGATTATTCCTTAAATTAACATGTTTAATGTTTTCTTCTTTTACTGACATTCTTTTAATATTTGATGTCTGTTCTGAACTCGTCTTCTTTTGCATAAAATTAAGTATATTTAGTCACCTGCCATTATGACAAGTTCCTTTAACTTTTTAAGTGTATCACACTTCTCATACTCCTCTAGCTCTACAAAATAATCTATAAGAAGATCTATAAACATGCTTCTCTGTCCTATTCCATGTGGAATGTCTATTGTATTTTTGCTGTCTTGATATACAATAAATCGATTAACTGTTTTTGTAAAATTTCTTGTTATTATGTAATAGCTGGATCTCATTATGGAGTCTCTTTCCTCTCTCGTAACTTCTTCCATCTGTGTTAAATCTTTTTGTAAAGGGAATAATACCCCAATCTTATATTATATATTAAGATGGACGTTAGAATAAGGGTACCTAAGGCCTTTTATCTGAAAAAGGTTAGTATATTATAAATCCCTACTTTGCTTGTATTTTGCCTTACCAATCATCTGTCTTTTTTCAACAGAAGGCTTTGTAAATTCCTTTCTATCTCTAAGCTCTTGGGTTTGCTTTGTTAAAAGGACTTTGCGCTTTAGAGTTTTAAGCGCCTTTTCTATATTACCGTTTTCTACCTTGGTTATTAACATGATAGTTTGTCTATTATTTTTTTAAGTTCGAGACATTTTTCATATTCCTCTCGCTCTTTAAAGAAGTTTAATATCTTTTGAACTCCTTCTATTTTATCTTCCACCGGGGCGTTGTGCTTAAGTGCACCCATTTTTTCGTTAACTATAGAATCATATATCAAATGCATCATATCTTCTCTCGAAGATTCCTGTATTTTCTTAATGAACTTAGTATCGTCATACTCGCCTAATTCATCCATTATGAATTTTTTATCTTTTTTAGTAGAGTGATTTGGTCTTCAGTTAAATTAATAGGTAAAGTTCTAAGCTTTACCATTAGATTACCAAATCCTTCTTGATTATATATTGGCATTCCTTTGCCAACAACCCTGAGTATTTTAGAATCGTGCGAACCCTCAGGAACTTTAATCTTTACAGTATGAACCTTGGTTTTTACTTCAAATTCACCGCCCAATAACATATCAATCCAATCTAAATAGAGATCCACGAATATATCACTTCCGTTTACAATTAAATCGATATCATGTAGTACGTTTACTGTTAGGATTATATCTCCTTTTGGGGCGCTTGAGTTAATGGGGTGGCTTTGGCCTTTTTCTCTGATTTTAAGTTTTGTGCCATTCGGAATTCCCTTAGGTATGTTAATATTAAATCCACCAGTGCCGACATCGATGTATCTTCTTGTTCCTTCATAACTTTCTTCTATTGTTATATTTATTGATACCCTTACATCTTCGCCCTTTGCATGTGCATTAAACGAATTGTCAAAGGCACCTGAAAAATCATACTTACTAAATATATCTTGCCATGCATTATTAAAATCGTGTGAAGTAAAACCTGACCTTTGACCATCGTGTTGTCTTCTCCTTTCAGGGTCACCTAAAACCTCATAAGCCTCAGAGATCTTTTTAAATTGGGTGTCATCTCCTCCTGTTTTATCAGGATGGTGTTGCTTTACCAGTTTTCTGTAAGACTTCTTAATCTCATCTTGGGATGCATCTCGTGAAACATTAAGAGTTTCGTAATAATTCATGCCTATTTTTTAGATTGTTTCGCAGGAGTTCTCTTGGATTCCTGTATCTTTTTTCTACTTTCAGCAATTTCCCTAGCCTGCTTGTTTTCCATGCATTGCGCAATTCTTGCCAGACTATCTGATATGCTCTTTAATATTTCATCGTTCATATGTTATATATTTAGATTTTAGATTTGTTCAAGAATATCCTTGATTTTTGCACACTTTTCGTATTCCTCTAATTCAACAAAAAGATCCAACATTAAGGTTAGAGTATTTTCTAATGTAGTGGTATCATGGCCACTTCGTTTCATGGCAACAACATCAACTCCTTTGTCAACTATCATTTCATAGTTTTCATTTGCCAATTTAATTTTTAAATCATACATTGCTTGTTCCATTTCTGCTTCTTTTTTGATTGTTTCAATTTCGTTTGTTTCCTCAAATAAATCGTTAGTTTCAAAATCTTCCATGTTGTATTTGTTTTAATTATAGTGTAAATATAAACAAAAAAAGCCAAACAAAAAAATGTTTGGCTACTTATTTTCAAAAAAAGTTATTAACAATTTACGTTGATAGCCTTATCGTGTAAATATTGAATTTCAGTTTCAATATTATTTCCTTTAATTGCATTTTCATAATGGTTTGCCAAGCCAGCCTCCTTATTTTGCATGCTATTTCTTCGTGCGTATTGGATATACTTAGACCTAACATAATCAGCACCAATAAATTTATAATGCAACAACTTTATTGGAAAATCGTTATACGTATCCAATATTTCAAATTGCATTTTCCATCTTCCCCATGGATGTCCATTCCATTCTCCACTTGGTCTAATTTCCACAGGAACTGGATGCAATATTTCACCATTAATTTTTGAATCTAGCTCTATTTCATGACAACCCTCAATCCATTCAAGAGATTCAATCTTATTTGGGTTAATAAGAATTGGTTTTGAGTACCATGGATCTGGTGAACCTGTTTTTATTTCCTCATATATTTGTCCATCTCCGTTTGGAAATGTCCATGATACCATTTGAAAACCTGCCGGAAATATTACCGGATGGGTATTTTCTTTTAGGAATTCAACGAGATTAGGGTGAACTATAAACTCATCACAATCGCTTACAATAATATAATCTGCATTTCCTCTTGCCTCTTCAATGCATTTGTGTTTTAAATCAAGGTGGACATAATCGTTAAAGGTTTCATGTGTTGAATAGGTTCTAACTTCAACCATTGGCCATTCCTTACAGATGCTCACAGTATTGTCTGTTGACTCATTGTCCAGGACTATTATTCTTTCACAAAACTGAGAATAATGTCTTAGATAATATGGGAGCATCTTCTCCTCGTTCCAGACTGTAACATATGCCCATATCTTCATATGCTTAAATTATTGGTAAGTAAGATAGACGCAACATCACATTCATTGTTGATTTCACATCTGCCTCACAATATGTTTTTATTTTCTCAAGATTTCCATTCCAATATTCCTCTGTTGTTTCATTACCTTTCATTACCGCTTTGGGTGATGGAATATTTAACGAGTCACAAATCAAATCAAGGGAAGCGCTATTCCATCCTGCAAATTTCCAAATATCATATGTATCTAATAGACAGTTTTCCCAAGGTTTTTTATGTTGTAGGTGTAGCTGATGAGGTACTTGAACTCCATTAACTATGGATCGTTTAATTAAAAACGGAAAGTCAAAGTTCTTAATATTATGTCCAGTGAATTGAACGCTTGGATTTTTATTGAAAATAGCCTGAGCAGTTCCCATGAATTCAGCTAAAAATTCAGCCTCATCATCTCCGTAAAAAGATCTGATTTTATCAGTAACTGGATTTCCGTCTTCGTCAAATTGAATTTGACCAATTGAAACCACAATTATCTTTGCAAACTCAGGATGGAGTGCTGCGTTTTTCATATAGAGATCTGCATCGCTAAGATCTGCACAATCTGACTCGGTTCTTCGATAATTGTCAGCCTTCTTTTCCCAGTGAATCACAGCGCCTGGTCTTGCCTCACAAAATTCGCTATAGTATTTAAATTCTGAAACTGTTTCGATATCTATAAATAACATCGACTTTAAATTCTGTACACTATACATCTTTTACGTTTTTAGAAATATTATAAATTGAAACTGGGTACCTACATGATGATGGACCATCTGCATCACATGTAAACCAAAACCATGCATGTCCATAATGTTGAGTCAATTTGTCGTTGAACTCAATTAGTGGCCCATACATTGGACTTCCTGCGAATCTGAAATGGTATCTTTCACCTAATGTTGGTTTAACCACGTAAACCTTCTCTTCTTTTTTATTTGCCATATAATATTATATAGCTGAAATTTGAAAAGTTTAAATTTTATCAAATGAATCTAGTTGTTCATGTGATTGTCTGAGTTTTAAGTATCTCTCAAACGTAATGGATAATTCAATCCATCCTCCAGTTATAGATGCTGGAATATTATCAGAACTTGTAAAATAGTGAGGTGCTTTATCTATACGGTTCAATAGGAAGTCGACCATACGATCAACTTCCATATTATGAACCCATATTTTTACAAATGTATTATTCATTCTCGTTATAAACTATGTTTGCTGCCATTTCCTCAGCCCCATATCGAGGAGGTGTAAGTAATGGTGCATTTGGATTTTCTTCGTATGCCCAATCTTTAAGACCAAGCTCTTCAAATCTATTTTTAATTTGCTCGTTATAATAGTAACCAATCGTTCTTACTCTTCTTTGAATATCTGCTCTTGCCAAATCATGTGTGTTTTGGCCATTTGCATTATTATACAAAAATTGTACATATCCTAATTTAGGAATTTTACAAGTAATCGTTTTTAAGAAAGTTCTTACGATTAATTCATAATCATCTGCGATCGTTAGTGTTCTATTATGTCCACCTATTTCAAAGTAAGTAGAACGTCTCCATGCTCGAACATGATTTGGAACACCAACAATATGTCTAATTGTTTTAGGATTAATATTATGCTGAGTTGCAACCTTCATCATTTGACCATTGTACTCTTCATCTCGATACGCTCCATATGCAAATGCAAATCCTTCAGGATATGTTTGGCATTCCCACTCCTCATTAACTTCTAATGTGTCGTTAAAAAAGAATCCTGCCTCTGGATGTTTCTTTGCTGCTTTATATAAATCTTCAGTACACCATGGAACTAGTAAATCATCATGGTCTAATTCGGCTAGGATAAATCCTTTAGCCATACAGTTTGCTCGCCATTTTACTTCTCCAATATTCCCACCACTCTTTTCTCTGAAATCATATACCTTAACACGAGGGTCATGGGCTGCAATATCCTCTGCGATCTTAAGGGTTCTACCACCATCTGTTGAATCATTGATAAGTACCCATTCCCAGTTTTGATATGTTTGTTGCCTTAGGGATTCATATGTGTTATACAACTTTTTACCTGTATTATAAATAGGTGTTGTGTAAGAAATCATCTCGGAATCTTCAAGTGAATCTACGTTTAACATAGTTGTCATCGCACATTGATAAGCGGCCTGCCCTACTTCTTCGATAGATGCTTCCTCTGGAATGTTTAACCATTTTCTACGAAACTGAAGTGGCATATATGCCATTGAAGGGAATTTTTCCCAAGACTCTCCTCTAGTTATAATCACATCAGGTTTAAATGATGCAAGAATCATGTGAATATTATCATCAGTTTTTAAATATTTGATTTCAAGGTTGTCTGCCTCATATTCAAGTACTTTTATAGATTTTAATACAGGTTCATCCTTTCCAATATACAATACCTTTGGAACCTTGGCCGATGATTTTTTCTGTAAGTAATTATAATGTGATAATGTAGTTGGTGTAAATGTAAACCATTCAGCATGCTCTCTATATACTTTGTTTATGAGAATTCCATCTGCACAATAATCAGGTAAAAATTTATATCCATATTCGTTATAAACATCGATGCGCACTATGTATTGTGCAAGATCTACTCCACCGACCTTCATAAATTGGGATGCAGCTAATCTATATTGTAATCCTGTAAAATCTTTTCCATCCACACTCTGTGAAACCACATGCACTTTTTTATCTGGATTCTCATTTGACATTTTTAATACATATTCATAAAATCCATCATGAATAATATTATCATCATCTGTGAAATAAACCCAACCACCTTCTAGGTTTGAGATTATATTAGAGCATTGTGGATATAACATTCCAACTGCATCTCCCTTTTCAAAATAGTAGTTTGTTGAATTGTCCTTTAAATCACTTAGTAATTCGGCATCGATATCTTTAAGGGTTGCTGTGTCAAATACAACATGCCATTCGATGTCCATACCTTGAGGAATATTTTTAAAAACCGATTCCTTAACTGTTCTTAGATTTTGAAGCCTTGTGCTTCTGGTTATTACATGAATTTTCATTATTATTATATTAATATATTATACATCAAAAAAGAACATATGGAATAATCTTGAATTGTCGATTGCATCTCCAAAATATTGAGTAGCTGCATGAATATTCTTCGCATCAAAAAGTACAAGCCTATTATACACATTTCCTACCTCATCTATTTTCTCAAAATTAGTGCCATCATAAAAATTCATTTCAGCACTCTTGCCCTGAAACGCTCTAACATAATTGAGTGTTTTTCTTTTCTCGTCATCAAACTTATAATCGCCCGTAACTTTACTTCTGTAAAACGCAGTTCCAGTAGATGCAGGTGCATCTGGGGTTAGGAACACAATTCCAGCGTATGTTTGGTTATCGACATGATACACAATTGGTTGGTCAGCTGTACAGAATTGGAATATTCCGTTTGCATAATTATCATGATTCCAATTGTATATTGGCTTTCCAATAATCGATTCAAGTTTTTCTTTCATTCCGATTATTGAAAATCTTTCAGTAGCTCTTTCTCCCTTATGATAATTTGAAGGAGAGAAGTTAATTTCGTTTATTACCCATTCTCTAATAAGATCTGGATTTGCATAGAAATTATCGACAACAATTAATCCTTTATCATCGTTGGCAAAGCCTGAATAATAAGCAACCCATTTTGCAAATGATTCTATTTCATAATCTACTACTTCATTTGTATCGATATCGATTACCGAAACAATGATATTTTGAAATAAATCAAATTTGCTGATGCTGATTCCAAATCCAATATTGGTATCTTTAATGTTTGGGTAAAAATCTTTAACATCAGGTCTATCTAGAAATTCAGGTGAAAGATCTGATGGCTTAGCATTCTTTAATTTAATGTTTGTTATTTTTCCATTTGTTGCAAAAATCCATCCTGTTAAATTATACTTTGATGATTTTTTTTCAACAGTATCAATATACATTAATATGTTGCTAGCCTTGGTTTGGTGTTTGATAATGTCTGCCATGATTATTATACACTTAAGTTTAGATTAGTTTATTATTATATTATATTATTATATATCAATAAAAAAGGGGACCTTTCGGTCCCCTTTAGATGCATAATTATTTTAATATTTACCACCTGCAGGTGCAAAGAAGTAAGCTCCAGCATCCTTAAAGGCAATAACTAATTGATTTGTCTCGGGATCAAAATGCATGGTTTCGATCTCGCTTGCCCATTTAGGTAAATCACCACCAGAACCAGCAGGACCAGCAGGACCCATAGGACCCTGTGGACCAGCATATCCGTATCCATTATTTCCTCTTGGACCAGCAGGTCCAGTCGCTCCAGTAGAACCAGTTGGACCTTGTGCTCCAGTTGCACCAACATTACCTTGAATACCTTGTGCTCCAACAGCACCTTGTGCTCCAGTTGCTCCAGTATTACCTTGGAAACCTTGAGCTCCAGTTGCTCCAGTATTACCTTGGAATCCTTGGAAACCTCTAACGCCCTGTAATCCTTGAATACCTTGAATACCTTGTGCTCCAACAGCACCTTGTGCTCCAACAGCACCTTGTGCTCCAGTTGCTCCAACATTACCTTGGAAACCTTGTGCTCCAGTTGCTCCAGTATTACCTTGGAAGCCTTGTGCTCCAGTTGCTCCAACATTACCTTGGAATCCTTGATCTCCTTTTATACCTTGAATACCTTGAATACCTTGTGCTCCAACAGCACCTTGTGCTCCAGTTGCTCCAGTATTACCTTGGAAACCTTGAGCTCCAGTTGCTCCAGTAGCTCCATTAGAACCATTGGTACCTGCAGCGCCAGTTGCTCCTTGTGCTCCAGTAGCTCCAGTTGCCCCTCTAACGGGTGCATTTAATACTGGTGTTGAGTTATCATCAAGTCCTATTGTTAATAAATCTTTATCTAATAATACATATTTAATTCCGCCACCTCTAGGACCTGTAAATCCTTGGTAACCTTGAGCTCCAGTTGCTCCAGTAGAACCTTGTGCTCCAGTTGCACCAACATTACCTTGAATACCTTGTGCTCCAACAGCACCTTGTGCTCCAGTTGCTCCAGTATTACCTTGGAAACCTTG
>JACCDZ010315569.1_pt1 | contig 67634 bp, 60 predicted proteins | sample 7449551 | NCBI WGS metagenome assembly JACCDZ01 (sample SAMN15323452, study PRJNA562643) | freshwater metagenome | isolation source: river surface water | place: USA:Blue River Watershed | collected 2017-08-18 | reverse complement strand
CCGCTTTTTCCATGTCTTCCACCAGGCGGGCAGCGCGGTTGTAGCCAATCTTGAGGTGGCGTTGCACCAAGGAGATGCTGGCCTTGCGGTTCTTGAGCACGATTTCCACGGCTTGGTCGTAGAGCGGATCTTTCTCGCCGACTTGCTCGCCAAACAGATCGGGACCTGAGCTGGATTCGCCTTCCTGACCAGAGCCATCCAGAACACCCTGGATGTAGTCTGGCTCGCCTTGCGTCTTGAGGTATTTGACCACGCGGTGAACTTCGTCATCGCTCACAAAAGCGCCATGCACGCGGATGGGCAATCCCGTGCCACTGGGCAAATACAGCATGTCGCCCATGCCAAGCAAGGCCTCGGCGCCCATCTGATCGAGGATGGTTCGGCTGTCGATCTTGCTGCTGACCTGAAAGGCGATGCGGGTGGGGATGTTGGCCTTGATCAGGCCAGTGATGACGTCCACACTGGGGCGCTGGGTGGCCAGGATCAGATGGATGCCCGCAGCGCGCGCCTTTTGAGCGAGGCGGGCAATGAGCTCTTCGATCTTTTTGCCCACCACCATCATGAGGTCGGCCAACTCGTCGATCACCACCACGATGTGTGGCAGGCGCTCCAGCGGCTCTGGGGCTTCAGGCGTGAGGCTAAAGGGGTTGCCAATCGGATGGCCACTCTCTTTGGCTTCTTCGATCTTGTGGTTGTAGCCCGAGAGGTTGCGAACACCCAGCTTGCTCATGAGCTTGTAGCGGCGCTCCATTTCGGCCACGCACCAATTCAGGCCATGGGCCGCCTGCTTCATGTCGGTGACCACGGGTGCGAGCAAATGGGGAATGCCCTCGTAAACCGACATTTCCAGCATCTTGGGGTCGATCATGAGCAAACGCACATCGCGCGCTTCAGCCTTGTAGAGCAAGCTCAGGATCATGGCGTTGATGCCCACGGACTTGCCAGAGCCCGTGGTGCCCGCCACCAGCACATGGGGCATCTTGGCCAGATCAGCTACCACCGGATTGCCCACGATGTCTTTGCCCAGGCCCATGGTGAGGATGGATTTGGCCTCGTTATAGGTGTTGGAGCCCAGGATTTCACTCAGGCGGATGGACTGACGTTTGGCGTTGGGCAGCTCCAGCGCCATGTAGTTTTTGCCCGGTATGGTTTCGACCACACGAATCGAAACCAGGCTCAGTGAGCGCGCCAGATCCTTGGCCAGGTTCACGACCTGAGCACCCTTGACCCCAACGGCAGGCTCCACCTCAAATCGCGTGACCACCGGACCTGGATAGGCAGCCACCACACGCACCTCGACACCAAACTCCTTGAGTCGGCGTTCAATCAGGCGGGAGGTGATCTCCAAAGCCTCGGGATCGACTGTATCCATGCGCGTGGTGGACTCATCGAGCAAATCAATTTGCGGCAGGCGCGAGTCGGGCATGTCGGCAAACAAGGGCTTTTGGCGCTCTCTGGTCACGCGATTGCTGGAAAACACCTTGGGCTCAGGCTCGATGACGATCTTCATCGGCTCGGGCTCCAGGGACTGGTCAACCTCCATCTGGCGATGCAGCGGGGATTCGTAGGTGGGTTCCTGGGGTTGCGCTGAGCCGTGGTGCGTGTCCAACTGGTTTTCCCGCTCGAGGGCAGCGGCTTGGCCCAGGGCCACATCTTTGGCCATTTCGCGCTTTTCCTTCCAACGGAAGTAACCCAGCTCCACCCAGGTGCCCAGCCGCTCTGCCACTTGCAACCACGAGAAGCGAAACACCCAGGACAAGCCCACCACCATGAACACAATGAACAACAAGGCCGAGCCATTGAAGCCCAGCCACCGATAGGCCAACTGCCCCATGATGAAGCCCATGATCCCGCCGCCATGGTGGCCGGGCACGCCCGACTCGAAGCGATACATGCGCGTCCACTCCAAACCGGCGCTGGCCAACAGCAGCATCACCAAACCCGCGCCCAAGGCCCAAGTTGAGTCATGCCAATGCTCGGCGCTGGATGAGTGGGATGCGCCCCCCAAGCGCTGGCGCAGGCTGCGCAGCCAAAGGCTGAACAAAGCGGCGTAGGCCCAATACACGGTATAGCCGAGCAAGAAGAAGCTGAAGTCCGCCAGCATGGCACCCAGCTTGCCACCCCAGTTGTGGAGCGTGGTCGCCGCGCCCGAAGTGGTCCAGGCCGGGTCGCTTGCAGAATGGGTCAACAAGGCCAAAAGCCAAAAGGCCAGCCCCAGAAATCCCAAAGTCAAACTCAGTTCTTGGTAAAGACGACGCCATCCGGTCACAGGGGCCTGCTCATCGGCGGAGTGTTCAAGGGTTTTGAGTGAATACGTCATGGTGTGAAAGGGGATTGCAGTGGATTGTCACTCAGGAGCCAGCGGGTCAGAAACCGGGCTTTGGCGGTTCCCAAGTCCGTCCAGGGTGAATCCCGCCATCTTTAAAATCGCGACAATGCATTGAAATCACAGAAAGCACATCATCATGTCAGCCAACACCCATGCCCGCGTCCTCATCCTGGGCTCAGGTCCCGCAGGATTCACCGCCGCGATTTATGCCGCGCGCGCCAACCTCAAGCCCTTGCTCATCACGGGCATGGCCCAGGGCGGTCAACTGATGACCACCACCGAGGTGGACAACTGGCCGGCCGATGTCGATGGCGTGATGGGACCGGACTTGATGCAACGTTTCCAGGCCCATGCCGAGCGTTTTCACACCCAGATCGTTTTCGACCACATCCATTCGGTCAAACTCGACCAACGCCCCTTTGAACTGACGGGCGACAGTGGCACCTACACCTGTGACGCCCTCATCATTGCCACCGGCGCATCGGCCAAATACCTGGGGCTGCCCTCTGAAACCGCCTTCATGGGCAAGGGGGTTTCGGGCTGTGCAACCTGTGACGGCTTTTTCTACCGTGACCAGCCGGTGTGCGTCGTGGGCGGTGGCAACACCGCTGTCGAAGAAGCCCTTTACCTCTCCAACATTGCCTCCAAAGTGCATGTGATCCACCGCAGGGACACCTTCCGAGCCGAGGCCATCATGATCGATCACCTGATGGAGAAGGTCAAAGCGGGCAAGGTCGAGCTGCACCTGCATCGCGAGCTCGAGGAGGTCTTGGGAGATGCCAGCGGCGTCACGGGCGTGCGCATCAAATCCACCCAATCTGCGCCCACGGTGGATCTGAAGGTCCAAGGCTGCTTCATCGCCATTGGCCACCACCCCAATACCGACATTTTCAAAGGCCAACTCAACATGAAGGATGGGTACATCCTCACCCGCAGCGGTTTGCAAGGCATGGCCACCATGACCAGCGTGGACGGGGTTTTTGCCGCTGGGGATGTGCAGGACAACATTTACCGCCAGGCCATCACCTCTGCCGGCACCGGCTGCATGGCGGCTCTGGATGCCCAGCGGTTTTTGGAGCAGTGAGCCAATCCGCTAGAATGCCAGGTTTTCCGAATTGCCAAGGCCGGCTCTCAAGCCGGGCTTAACGGGGGTCACCGCCACCCCTAGGCATCAATTGGCGAGGTGAGGGTCGTCATCCTTTTTACCTTTCTTCAAGGATGCGGCCTGTTTGTCTGGAGTGATCACATGTCCAAATTCTGTGAAGTCACCGGCAAAGGTCCCATGGTTGGTAACAACGTTTCCCACGCCAACAATAAGACCAAGCGCCGCTTCATGCCCAACCTGCAATACCGCCGCTTCTGGGTGGAAAGCGAAAACCGTTGGGTGCGCCTGCGCGTTTCCAGCGCCGCTTTGCGCCTGATCGACAAAAATGGCATTGATGCCGTGCTCGCTGACATGCGTGCCCGTGGTCAAGCTTGATACTGAAAGGAATTCATCATGGCATCCAAAGGCGCTCGAGAAAAAATCAAACTCGAATCCACCGCTGGCACCGGTCACTTCTACACGACCAGCAAGAACAAAAAGACCATGCCCGAGAAAATGGCGATCATGAAATTTGATCCCAAGGCTCGCAAGCACGTGGAATACAAGGAAACCAAGCTCAAGTGAGTCTGGGCCGGGATTGACCGGCACTTGCCTTCTGAAGGGCGCATGCCCAACAACAAACCCCGCTTCAAGCGGGGTTTGTCGTTAAGGGGCTGGGCAAGCGCAAAGCGGTGTCAAGCGCGAACCTGGCGCAAACGGCGGGAGAAATCACGCAAGGCTTCAATGCCGCTGGCTTCCGCACGTTGGCACCACGCCTGCAAATCCTGCGTGAGTTGCTCACGGCTGCGATGGGTGTTGAGCCACAAGGCCCGCAACTCTTCGCGCATGGCAACCATGCTCGACGCCAGGGGCAGGAGCTGCTTGGCCTCGGACAGTTTGGGCAGAACGCTCACCGGCACTTTTTCGCCATCCCTGTGCATCCAACGCTGGGCAACCGAGAGGATGGAGTCTGCTGGCTTTTTGGGCAGGGTCTGGATTTCAGACTTGAGCGTGCGCTGCAATGCGCGTGCGTAGCTGGCCATGAGCTCATACCGGTTGGAAATCATGGCCTCCAAGGTGCGCTCATCCGGTGGCAGGGGTGCCGTCGAGAACATGGCCTTGGGTGGCGTTTTCTTGGGATGAGCCATGCCCAGGATTTCCAGAGCGCGGATGTAAAGCCACCCGATGTCAAATTCAAAAGGCTTCACGGACAACTTGGCCGACGTGGGATAGGTGTGGTGGTTGTTGTGCAGTTCTTCACCACCGATCAAGATGCCCCAGGGTGAAATGTTGGTGCTGGCATCGGGCGCTTCGAAGTTGCGATAGCCCCAGTAGTGCCCAACGCCGTTGATGATGCCGGCTGCCGTCACCGGGATCCACAGCATCTGGATGGCCCAAATGGACAAGCCCGCAATGCCAAAGAGCAGCAAATCCAGCACCAGCATGACGCCCACACCCTGCCAAGGCAAGGCGGAATACAAATGGCGCTCGATCCAATCGTCTGGGGTGCCGTGACCGTATTTGCCGAGGGTTTCCTGGTTCTTCGCTTCGGCGCGGTAGAGCTCAGCACCCCGCCAGAACACCGTCTTCAAGCCTTTGGTTTGAGGACTGTGGGGATCTTCCTCGGTTTCACATTTGGCGTGGTGTTTGCGATGGATCGCTGCCCAGGCCTTGGTCTGCATGCCCGTGGTGAGCCACAGCCAGAGGCGAAAGAAGTGCGCGGGGATGGGGTGCAACTCGAGCGCACGATGCGCCTGGTGACGGTGCAGGTAAATGGTGACGGCAGCGATGGTGATGTGGGTCGCCACCAACGTGAAGATCACCATTTGCCAAAAGCTGGCGTTGAGCAACCCACCATCAAGTGCTTTGAGCAGAAACTGCCACACGGGCCAATCGATCAAGTGCATGAATGCATCCCCCTGGCCCTCATTCTATCGAGCGGTCCAGATGGATGCAAAAAAGGCATCTGTCTTGTGACGATGAGGCCAGGTGCGAAACCAGCGCCCGCTGACATCGGTCAGTCCGTTTTGCGGGTCGCATTTGAGCTCGTCCAAGACATCTTTGGCCATCACCGGCTCCCAAGCCGGATGCAGTTGATCAAAGGCCAAAGCCACGGCCTCATCCTCCTCGCGCAGGAAGGAACAGGTCGCATAGACCAAACGCCCACCCGGCTTCACAAGCTGGGCTGCACTGGACAAGATGTCGAGTTGAAGCTGGGCATGGCGGGTCACGTCTTCGGGTTGAACTTGCCATTTGAGTTCAGGGGCGCGGCGCAAGGTGCCCAAGCCCGAACAAGGCGCGTCCACCAGCACCGCATCGGCCTTGCCTTTGAGCCGGGCCAAACGCGGGTCGTGGTGCGATTGCAAGCCCAGGACACTCACCTGCTTCAAGCCAGCCCGCTCAAGCCTGGGTCTCATTGCCGAGAGGCGCGCCGCTGAGACATCCATGGCATACAACTGGCCTGTGCCCCGCATCATGGCGCCCAAGGCCAAGGTCTTGCCACCGGCTCCTGCGCAGAAATCCACCACGATCTGACCTCGACGGGCGCCCACCAGGGCAGCCAGGAGCTGGGATGCCTCGTCCTGGATTTCGATGTGCCCTTGCTGGAAGAGCGGCAACTGGGTCAAGCCTGTGGGCTGAGTCAATCGCAAACCCCACGACGAATAGGGCGTGGGCTGGGACTGCACACCCGAATCGGCCAAAGCCTGTTGAGCCTGCGTGCGTTTGCATTGGCCGATGTTGACGCGCAAGTCCACAGGAGCGCGGTCCATCAACGCGGACCAAAAGGCCTGGTCCAAGTCAGGGTGATCGGCTTGCGTTTGCTGCATGAGCCAATCGGGCACGCTGTATTGCACCGCCATGGGCCAAGCATTGCTGGCCTTAAGTCGTTGGGCATACAAGTGCATGCGCTCCTTGTCCAGGGGCTGGAGGCGCGCTTGCACCCATGGCGCCCAGCGTGCGCGAAAGGCTTTGTCTTGCCCGTCGGGCCATGGGGTGACCAAGACCTGAAGGTCCACCGCCACTTGTGTCGTCAAGGCATCGGGCGCCACGGCGGCCTGGGTCAGTCGCCAATGCCGCAAGACCTGGAACACACAGTCGCCCAATGCCGCCCTGTCTTGTGAGGACAAGCGCATGGGCGACTTGGCCAGGGTGGCCTCGGACAGAGCCTGGTCTGCACTTTGTCCGTCAAGAATGGCCTGCACCACGTGCGCGGCCAAAGCCGGCAGATCGGCAGGCCCCTCTGGGGGGCGTGATCGTGCGCGAGCGTGAGCCAAGACCCGAGTCAAAACACGCCGGCTGTGTCCTGCATGCGTGCAGACACTTCGCCCAGGTGGTGCAGGCCATCGCCCCAGGTCATCTCCAGGACCGTCAGGCGTTTGAAGCAATGCCCCACCATGTATTCGTCGGTGACCCCAATGCCACCATGGAGCTGAATAGCCTGCTGGCCTACATAGCGCATGGACTGGCTCAATTGGTACTTGGCACGAGCGACCGCTTGGCGCCGCTCAGCGGCTGGTGCGCCCAGCTTGAGGGTCGCGTAATAGCTCATGGACCTCGCCAGTTCGAGCTGCATCTTCATGTCGGCCATGCGATGACGCAAGGCCTGAAAGCTGGAAATGGCCACACCAAACTGCTTTCGGGTGTTGAGGTACTCGGCGGTCATGCCCAGGGTGGTGTCCATGATGCCCACAGCTTCCGCACAGACCATGGCCACGCCCACATCGGCACACCAATCCAGGGCTGATTGGCCGTCTTGGGTGACTTGAATCGCCGAGGCTTTGTTCAGGCTCACGTCGCCCAGGCTCGCGCCGTCTTGACCCGCATAGGGCCTCACCGTCACCCCTGGGGCATTGGCCTCCACCAAAAAGAGGCTGAGCTGTCCCTTGGCCATGGCTGGGACCAGGAAAGCGTGCGCCTGCGAGGCCATGGGGACCACGCTCTTGAGGCCCGTGAGTTGCCATTGCCCCGACGCGGATGGTTCGGCCTGGGTCTGACAGACCTCCAACCGATATCGCGCCGCACGCTCCTGATGAGCCAACACGCAACGCCACTGGCCTGTGGCCAGATTGGGCAGGTGCTGGGCTTGCAAAGCCTCGCTGGCGTGAGATTGCAGTACTTGGGCAGTCATCCAGGTTTGGACCATGGGGTCCATCACCAGGCCTCGACCCAGTTGCTCCATCACCACCATGGCCTCGACTGCGCCCATGCCCAATCCGCCATGGGCATCGCTCACCGCCAGGGCAGCCAAGCCGAGGTCAGAGAGTTCACGCCAGGTGTCTTCGCTAAAGCCACCCTTGGCCACGATCTCGCGGCGGCGATCAAAGGTGTAGGAGCGCGCCACCCACTTGGCCACGGCATCGCGCAACTGCTCTTGTTCGTCTGTGAAATTGAAGTCCATGTGATCTCCTCAACCCAGGATGGTTTGCGCGACGATGTTGCGTTGCACCTCGTTGCTGCCACCATAAATGGTGGTTTTACGGATGTTGAAATAACTGGGCGCCAAAGGTGCGCAATGCAAGGCTCCCACCGGCACACCTTGCCAGCCCGCGTCCATGGCCTCTTGGATGAAAGGCACGCTGTAGGGACCAGCGGCAAGCATCATCAATTCTGAATAGCGTTGCTGGATTTCGCTGCCCCGGATCTTGAGCAAGCCAGCAATGTCCAGGCTTTGCTTGCCAGACTTTTCAGCACTCAACACGCGCAGCACCATCATCTCCAGCGCCACGATGTCGACTTCCAGACGGGCGATTTCGTCCTTGAAGCGCAGATCGTTGTCCAGGCCTTCAGCCTTGGCGATGCGCTTGAGTCGTTCCAATTCACGTTTGGCACGGTTCACATCGGCAATGTTGGTGCGCTCATGGGCGAGCAGGTATTTGGCGTAATTCCAGCCCTTGTTTTCCTCGCCGATCAGGTTGCTTGCGGGCACTTTGACGTTGTCGAACCAGACCTCGTTGACCTCGAACTCGCCATCGATCAACTTGATGGGTCGCACGGTGATGCCGGGCGTCTTCATGTCGATGAGCAAAAAGGAAATGCCGGTTTGTGGCTTGCCCTCGTGGCTGGTGCGCACTAGGCAGAAGATCCAGTCACCGTACTGCCCCAGGGTGGTCCAAGTCTTTTGGCCGTTGACGATGTAGTGGTCACCTTCACGGTCTGCGCGTGTTTTCAGGGACGCCAAATCAGAGCCCGAACCCGGTTCACTGTAGCCTTGGGACCACCACACTTCGCCACTGGCAATGCCTGGCAAAAAACGCTGCTGTTGCTCGGGGCTGCCAAACGCCATGATCACGGGAGCGACCATCACGGGGCCAAAGGGGACGATGCGCGGAGCGCCTGCGAGCGCACATTCCTCCTCAAACAAATGCTTTTGAACAGCCGACCAGCCGGGGCCACCAAACTGCTTGGGCCAACCATAGCCCAACCAGCCTTTGCGCCCGAGGATCTTGGACCATGACTGCATGTCGTCGCGCGTGAGACGCAAGCCCTGGTGAACCTTGTTGGAAATCTCGCTGGGCAAGTGGTCCCTGACCCAAGCTCTGACTTCCTGACGAAATGCTTCCTCTTCTTGTGTGAATGCCAAATCCATGTCTGTCCTTGTGGGTGGATCAAGAATGCATTGTTGTAGCACGAACGTGCGAATTGGTCAGATGACCCCGGTCTGCAAGCTCTTGATAATGGCGACATGAACGACATGGTGATCCTGATTTCTGGCAGTGGCTCCAACATGGTGGCGCTGGCGCAAGCTGCCCAGCAACGGCACTGGCAGGCGCGATTTGGCGCCCACATTCGCTGCGTGATCAGCAACCGCCCCGATGCGGCGGGACTGGCCAAAGCCCGCGACCTTGGCTTGCACACCGAGGTGCTGGATCACCGCAGCTTCAAGGACCACCCCCAACCCCGAGAGGCCTTTGATGCGGCGCTGGCTGAACTGGTGCAATCCCACCAACCCCGATGGGTGTTACTCGCGGGATTCATGCGGGTGTTGACCCCCGTTTTTCTGGACCGGTTCGAACATTCGGTGATGAACATCCACCCTTCGCTGCTGCCAGCCTTCCCCGGATTGAACACCCACGAACGTGCCTTGGCCGCCGGCTGCCGATTTGCGGGTGCAAGCGTGCACTGGGTGAACTCCGAGCTCGACGCCGGTCACATCATTGATCAGGTGGTGGTTCCGATTTCTCCCGGCGACGATGCCCAGAGTCTGGCTGCCCGCGTGCTGACCCAGGAGCATGTGCTTTACCCCCGCGCAGTCGAGCGGGTGCTCTCAGGCCAGACCTGAGGCTGGGTCAATTCATCGCGCTATGAAACATCGCCCAGGGCTTGGCCTGGGCAGGGATCAGGCCGCCAGACGGGACGTTCTGGGCAGATGGGCCATCAGGAATTCCATCTGGTCATTGAGGATGCGACGGTTGCGCAAAATGAAATCCTCCCAGAGGCTGGGCACATAGGGCGCATACAACAAGGGCATGCCCGCCTGTTCGGGCGTGCGATTGCCTTTGCGGTGATTGCAGGGCTTGCATGCAGTCACCACGTTCATCCAGGCATCGTGCCCGTTTTGCCCAAAGGGAATGATGTGCTCACGGGTGAGTTCGGTTTCGTGGAAATGGTCCCCGCAATAGGCGCACAGGTTGCGATCCCGTGCAAACAGTTTTGAGTTCGTGAGACCTGGGCGCAGTTCGAAGGGGTTGATGTTGGGCACGCCTTTGGTGCCAATGATGCTGTTGACTGTGATGATGGATTGCAAGCCTGTTCGGGCATTGATTCCGCCATGAAAGACGGCGATTTCGGCACCGACTTCCCAGCGCACCTCATTGGCTGCATAGTGAATGACAGCCTGCTCCAGCGATATCCAGGACTGTGGCAGCCCCTGAGCCGAGAGTTTGAGCACCTTCAACCTGCACCTCCCAATCGTTGGACGGGCACTTGGCGACAACAGCGCGCAAGCGCCTGAATTCGGGTATCGGACACAATATAGCCGTTTTTGATGTCAGTTCTTCAAACCCCTGTTCGACCCATGCGCATCTTTCGCGGTTTTCATCATGCAGACATGGCCGATGCCGTGGCCTTGACCATTGGCAGCTTCGATGGGGTTCATCGTGGGCACCAGGCCATGCTCGCCTTGCTCCGTTCGGAGGCCAGGCAACGGGGCTTGCCCAGTTGCGTGCTGACCTTTGAACCGCATCCCAGGGACTTTTTCGCTGAACTCACAGGGCGGCTCGATCTCGCCCCCCAGCGCATCTCGACCTTGAGGGACAAGTTCGTCGAACTGCAAGCCTGCGGCATCGACCAATGTGTGGTGCTGCCCTTCAACCTGGCGCTGAGCCAAATGAGCCCACAGGAATTTGTAAGCCAGGTTCTGGTCAAGGGCTTGGGCAGCAATTACGTGTTGGTGGGTGATGATTTCCGCTTTGGAGCCAAACGCCAGGGTAACCATGAAGCCCTGGTTCAGTTTGGTGAAGCCATGGGCTTTGATGTGGCGCGCATGAACAGCTACGAGGTGTCCGATCCTCGCATGAGCACCAACCCGCGCCTGGGTGGCGCGGTGCCTTCACCGGTGCGCGTGTCCAGCTCATTGGTCAGACAAGCCCTGGCTTCAGGGCAAATGGACGAAGCCGCAAGCCTCCTGGGTCGCCCGTATTCAGTCAGTGGCCACGTGGTGCATGGCCGCAAGTTGGGCCGTGAACTGCAATGCCCCACCCTCAATCTGCGCTTCAAACATGCGCGACCCGCTGCTCAGGGGATTTTTGTCTCGCGCGTGGTGGGACTGTCTGATCAGCCTTTGCCGGCGGTGTCCAATTTTGGTGTGCGCCCCTCCCTGGATCCCAATGACGTCAACGCTGGCCAAGTTCTGCTCGAAACCCATTGCTTGCAATGGCCGCCCGAGCTGGGCATGCAAGGGGGCTACGGTAAACTCATTCGCGTGGAACTGCTGCACAAACTTCACGATGAACTCACCTACGACAGTCTGGATGCCCTGAACCGGGGCATCGCCAAAGACTGCGCCGATGCACGCAGCTGGTTTGCGTCCAGGCACGGCGAAACCCGCAGACAAACCACCCGCGACCGAATTTGATCGCGTCCTTGAGCCCAGGACGCTCAGATCCCATCGGCTCCTCCTTTTTCAGATCTTGCGTCCACGCAAGCGCCCCCGAACAACGAATGCATTTGACTCGTCATGACCGAACCCTCTACTGATCTTCGTTCGACCCTGAATTTGCCCGACACCACCTTCCCCATGCGCGGGGACTTGCCCAAGCGTGAACCTGCGTGGGTGGCGGATTGGCAAAGCCAAGGGGTCTATCAACGATTGCGCGATGCACGCAAGGGATGCGAGCTTTTTGTTCTGCATGATGGCCCCCCCTACGCCAATGGCAAATTGCACATCGGGCATGCGCTCAACAAGGTGCTCAAGGACATGATCGTCAAAAGCCGTCAGCTCGCCGGCTTTGACGCCCAATACATTCCCGGCTGGGATTGCCACGGCCTTCCCATTGAAAACGCCATTGAAAAGCTCCATGGCAGGCACCTGAGCCGCGATGACATGCAGGCCAAGAGCCGCGCCTTTGCCACCGAACAAATTGATCAGCAGCGCGAAGACTTCAAGCGGCTTGGCGTGCTGGGCGAATGGGACAGGCCTTACCGGACCATGGACTACGGCAATGAGGCAGGTGAAATCAGGGCCTTCAAGCGCGTGATCGAGCGTGGCTTCGTATACCGGGGTTTGAAACCCGTGTATTGGTGCTTTGATTGCGGCTCGTCGCTGGCTGAGTTTGAAATCGAGTATGCCGACAAGAAAAGCGACACCCTCGACGTGGCATTCGAAGCCGACGACACCGCCGCCTTGGCCAAGGCCTTTGGCCTCCATGCGTTGCCCGCCGGCCTCAAGGCCTTTGCCGTGATCTGGACCACCACCGCTTGGACCATCCCCGCCAACCAAGCCCTCAATGCCCATCCTGAATTGAATTACGCGCTGGTCAGTACTCCCAAAGGGGTATTGCTGCTGGCGCAGAGTCTGGTGGAAAAGTGCCTTGAGCGCTATGGTCTGCAAGGTCAGGTGCTGGCCACCGCCACAGGCGCCATGCTCAAGGGTCTGGTTTTTCGGCACCCCTTGTACGACTGCGAGGTAGATGCAACCAGCGGACCCTACAGCTATCGGCGCAAATCCCCCCTTTATCTGGCCGACTATGTCACAGCCGAAGATGGAACAGGCCTTGTTCACTCTGCACCAGCCTATGGTGTGGACGACTTCAATTCATGCGTGGCCCATGGCCTGGCCTACGACGACATCCTCAACCCGGTACAAGGCCATGGGGTTTATGTCGATCAGTTGCCTTTCTTTGGTGGTCAAAACATCTGGAAAGCCTGCGCCCAGATCATCGACACCTTGCGCCAGCATGACCGGCTGATGAGCACGCAGGTGATCACGCACAGCTACCCCCACTGCTGGCGACACAAAACCCCCGTCATTTATCGCGCGGCAGCTCAGTGGTTTGTGCGGATGGATGAGGGCACTGGGGTGTTCGAGAACCCCAGCCTCAAGCCCAGGCAAACCTTGCGACAACTTGCCTTGGAGGCCATTGAACAAACCAGTTTTTATCCGGCCAGCGGCAAAGTTCGCCTGAGGGACATGATCGCCAACCGCCCCGATTGGTGCATCTCGCGCCAGCGCAGCTGGGGCGTGCCCGTGCCATTTTTCTTGCACAAGGACAGTGGCGAGCTGCACCCGCGCACCATGGCCATCCTGGATCAGGCGGCCGACATCGTGCAGCAAGGCGGCATCGAGGCCTGGAGCCGTGTGAAGGTGGAAGACATCCTCAACCAACCCGGCGATGACGCGGCCAGCTATGCCAAGAGCACAGACATTCTGGAAGTGTGGTTTGACTCGGGCTCCACGTTCTTTCATGTGCTGCGCGGCTCACACCCCACCGTGGGCAGTCAGGCCTCACACCACACTCAGGGTCCAGAGGCGGATCTGTATCTGGAAGGTCATGACCAGCACCGCGGCTGGTTCCATTCCTCCCTGTTGCTGGGCTGCGCCCTGGAAGGACGTGCACCGTATCGGGGCTTGCTCACCCACGGCTTTGCTACCGATGGCCAGGGTCGCAAGATGAGCAAATCCTTGGGCAATGTGGTCATTCCGCAAGAGGTGAGCGACAAGCTCGGCGCTGAGATTGTGCGGCTATGGGTCGCCTCCACCGATTATTCGGGCGACCTCAACATCGACAAAAACATCCTCGCGCGCGTGGTCGATGCCTACAGACGCATCCGAAATACCTTGCGCTTTTTGCTCGCCAACCTCGGCGACTTTGATGCGCAGCAGCACGCCTTGCCCCTGGAGGAGCTGCTGGAGATCGACCGCTATGCGCTGAGCCAGGCGTCCGCCTTGCAAGCTGACATCGTCGGTCACTGGGAAGCATCGCGTCGCGTATTCGAGGGGGGGCACTTTGGGGTCTATGAATTCCACCCCGTGGTGGCCAAGTTGCAGATTTATTGCTCTGAGGCTTTGGGCTCTTTTTATCTGGACACGATGAAAGACCGCCTCTACACGACCCAGGCCCATTCCAAGGCACGTCGAAGCGCTCAGACTGCCTTGTGGCACATCACCCAGGCGATGCTGCGCTGGATGGCGCCATTCCTGAGCTTTACCGCTGAAGAGGCCTGGGCAAGTTTGGGGCAAACCGAGTCCATCTTCACCCAGACCTATGTGAAGTTGCCCGAGGTGGACCCTGCGCTGATGGCCAAGTGGCAACGCATTGAGGACCTTCGCGATTTGGTGAACAAGGAGATTGAGGCTTTGAGAGAAAAAGGCCAGGTGGGGTCTTCCTTGCAGGCCGAGATTGATCTCCATGTGCCGCAGTCAGATTTTGATCTGCTCAGCAGCCTGCAGCCCGATTTGGCATTTGTCTTCATCACCTCCAGGTGCGATGTGCATCTGGCAGATCAGCTTCAGATCAAGGTCACCCCATCGGCTCACACCAAGTGTGAGCGCTGTTGGCACTATGAATCGGATGTGGGCTCACACCCTGACCACCCCGGTGTGTGTGGCCGGTGTGTGAGCAACCTGCATGGGGCTGGAGAAGTTCGTCACCATGCCTGAGAGCCCCAGGGTTGAAAGCCCCCAGCCAGAGCGCATGCGCACGAGCCAGTGGGCGCGGTGGGCCATCGCGATTGGCTTGATCGTGGTGCTGGACCAAGCCAGCAAGGCCTGGATTTCGTCGTTGCTGGAATTTGGTCAAACCCTGCCCCTCAACGCCTGGCTCAACCTGGTGCGTGTCCACAACCCTGGCGCGGCGTTTTCATTTCTGGCCGATGCAGGTGGTTGGCAAAAATGGTTTTTCATTGTCCTGGGCCTGGTGGCCATGATGTGGATGGCCTGGATGATTCACACCAACCCCAAGCGGCCTTGGTTTTGCGCCGCCATGAGCCTGCTCATGGGGGGCGCTGCTGGCAATGTGTGGGACCGTGTGCAACTGGGTGAGGTGGTGGATTTCATCCAGGTTCACGGCAACTGGTTGAGCCTGGTGTTTGCTGGTGGCTTTTTCCCCAGCTTCAATGTGGCCGATTCCGCCATTTCTGTGGGCGTGGTGTTGATGCTCGTGGACGAATGGCGACATGCGCGCCAATTCCAGGGGGCTGAAAAAGACTCTGCTTAACGAGGCAGGCCTGGAAAGCCGCCGGGTCCCATGCCTTTCATGCCGCCCAGACGCTTCATCATCTTCATGAGGCCACCGCCCCGCATTTTTTTCATCATGTCCTGCATCTGGCCAAACTCGTTGAGCAACCGATTGACATCTTGAACCTGAACGCCAGCGCCTGCGGCAATGCGACGCTTGCGGGTGGCCTTGATGAGATCGGGCTTGGCGCGTTCCTGAGGCGTCATGCTGTGAATGATGCCCTGCTTGCGGGCGATGTCTTTTTCGGCTTTACCCAGGTCTGCGCCCTGAGCCTTGGCCGCCAGCTGTGAGGGCAATTTATCCATCAGCTCGGCCAGGCCGCCCATGCTGCGCATTTGCTGGATTTGAGCCAGGAAGTCATTCAGGTCAAAAGAATTCCCGGATTTGAGTTTTTCGGCCAGTTGCTGCGCGGCTTGCATGTCCACGTTGGCGGTGACTTGCTCAACCAGGGCGACGATGTCGCCCATGCCAAGGATGCGCCCCGCATGGCGCTCAGCATCAAAAAGCTCGATGCCGTCCATTTTTTCGCTGGTGCCGGCAAACTTGATGGGAACACCCGTGATTTGCTTGACCGACAAGGCCGCGCCACCCCTGGAGTCGCCATCGGTCTTGGTCAGGACAATGCCCGTCAAAGTCAGGGCGTCATGAAATGCCTTTGCGGTTTGAACCGCATCCTGACCCAGCATGGCATCGACCACGAACAGGGTTTCAATCGGCTTGAGCTCTGCTTGCAATTGCTGGATCTCTCGCATCAGGACGTCATCGATGGCCAGGCGACCCGCCGTATCGACCAGCAAGACATCGAAATAATGACGCCGTGCGTGATCCAGGGCTGCTCGGGCGATGTCGATGGGTTTTTGATCGGCCTGGCTGGGGAACCACTCGGCTGCGGCTTGCGCCGTCACGGTTTTGAGCTGTTCAATGGCAGCGGGTCGGTAGATGTCGGTCGAGACCGTGAGGACTTTCTTTTTGCGTTTTTGAATGAGGTACTTGGCCAGCTTGGCCGTGGTGGTGGTTTTACCTGCCCCTTGAAGACCCGCCATGAGGACCACCGCGGGCGGCTGAGCCGCCAGGTTCAGATCGCTCACACCTTCGCCCATCGTGGCAGCGAGTTCTTTTTGAACGATGCTCACCAGGACCTGGCCTGGTTTGAGTGAAGACAAGACCTCCTGGCCTAGCGCCTTGTCTTTCACCCGCGCCATGAAATCTCGAACCACGGGCAAGGCCACGTCGGCCTCAAGCAAGGCCACCCGGATTTCCCTGAGCATGTCCGCGACGTTGGATTCGGTGATCCTGGCTTGCCCACTGATGCGCTTGACCAAGTGAGAAAACTTATCGCTTAAGGTAGTTGCCATGAAATGCCCTTTCGGCCTGATGCGAGTGAACACAGAAACGCTACACTCGATTCATGATTTTATCGATGCCCGCTTTTGCTCATCTGTGGACCTCTGTGTTGGCCGCATTGGTCTATGCAGTGGGCGCAGTTTGGGGGCAGCGACTCAACCCCAAGCATGCCATCATCTTATTCACGGCCTCCTGGCTGATCCATGGCCTTGCGCTGGTGATGGGCTTGCATGACGAGTCTGGCGCGCCTCGCTTTGGGTTTGCACCGGCCCTGTCGGCCATGGCTTGGCTGGTGATCCTGATTTATGTGCTTGAGAACCATTGGTATCCGCAATTCAAAACACGCTGGGTGCTCATGGGTTTGTCGGCTGCGAGTGTGCTGCTGGCCATCGTCTACCCTGGTCAGGTCTTGCCCAGCCAAGCGACGGTTTGGTTGCCCATGCATTGGACGCTGGGCATCGCAGCTTATGGCTTGTTCGCAGCGGCTGTTTTCCATGGCTGGTTGTTGCAACGCGCCGAAAAACTGCTGCGCTTGGCCGAACCGAATGAGGAAATGCCACCCCTGCTCACGCTGGAAAGGCTGACTTTCCGATTGGTCACCTTGGGATTTGTGTTGCTGACCCTGACCTTGGCGGTGGGCATCGTGTTTGGCGAACAACTCTATGGCCCGCAATTTGCCCTGAAGGCTGATCACAAAACCATTTTTTCCTTCCTGTCCTGGTTCACCTTTGCTTACCTTCTGTGGGGGCGATACAGCCTGGGCTGGCGTGGTCTCAAGGCAATCCGGGTCTTGTACCTGGGCGGGGGATTCCTGTTGCTGGCCTACGTGGGATCCCGCTTCGTCCTTGAAGTCCTGCTTGGAAGGTTGGCATGAGGCTGGTGCTCATCCTGGCTGGATTTTTTTTGGTGATCTTTCTGATCAAGCGTACCTTGGCCCGCCGTGAACAATCCAGTGCCAAGGCCCATGGCTCTTCACAAGCTACAAATCACCACTCTGCCGTCAACATGGTCGAATGCAGGCACTGCCATGTGCATCTTGCACAAACCGAAGCCCTGCAACGAGGCAACGACTTTTATTGCTGCGCCGACCATTTGCATCTTCACCATCCCCCCAGGTCCACATGAACCACCCAGATGCGCAACTCTGGCAAGCTGGCTGGTACAGATGGGCACGCCGTCGGCCAAGCCCCCATCACGGCCCCAGGCCTGCTTCGCGTGAGGTGAGCCTCGGTGTCATCCATTGCATTAGCCTGCCACCCGATCGGTATGGCTCATCCGACATTGAAGACTTTTTCCTTGGTCAGCTCAATGTCGATGCCCACCCCTACTTTCAAACCATTGCCGACCTCAAAGTCTCTGCCCACTTTTTGATTAAGCGCGGCGGCGAGCTGATCCAGCTGGTCAGCGTGGACGATCGCGCCTGGCATGCGGGGGCTTCTGAGTTCCAGGGTCGCTCCAATTGCAACGACTTTTCAGTGGGCATTGAACTCGAGGGCAACGACCACAGCACTTTCGAGCCAGAGCAGTACGACACGCTGATTGCGCTTTCGCAATCATTAGTGAGTTTGTATGACATTCAGCACTGGGTGGGTCACTCCGACATTTCGCCAGGCCGCAAAACCGATCCTGGGCCTGGCTTTGACTGGCTTCGCTTTCGCCGTGCCATAGGTTCAATGCCCTGAACAATCGACGTCCATTCGACAAGATCGTTCCACTCTATAAAACCCCCTCCCTTTCTTTTTATTTTTTTCGATTTTTTCTAGGGGAAATCGCTAGAACACTATCCCTAGTGTGTTGTCACGGGTCTTCACCCCATATATAGTGTGGTCTTGGATTTTCACAGTTTGCTTTGGATGAACCGATCGGAACCCAAAGCATCTTTTTTTGACCCTTGGGACATCGACTCACATGCAAACCATTTCTTCGTCCGTGGAACACGCTGCACCTTTCCAAACAAACGAAGCGACTCCCTCCAACACCTCTGCCAGCTCGCCTTTTCAACAGTATCAGATCATTCGCCGCAATGGCTCGGTTGTCCCCTTTGAGCCCGCCAAAATTGCCGTAGCCATGATGAAAGCCTTTTTGGCTGTTCACGGCACGCAAGGCGCAGCCTCCGCAAGCGTGCGTGAAACCGTCGACGATTTGACACAGAACGTTGTGCGCGCACTGATGCGCTCGCGTCCAGGCGGCGGTACTTTCCACATCGAAGATGTGCAAGACCAAGTGGAACTCGGTCTGATGCGGGGCAGCCACCACGAAGTAGCTCGTGCATACGTGCTCTACCGCGAGCGTCGCGCCCATGAGCGTGAACAAACCAAACAGGCCGCTGCGGTTGAAGCACCCGCCCTGCACGTCACCGTCAAAGGTCAGCGCGTTGCGTTGGACAAGTCCAAACTTGAAGCGCTGATCAACACGGCTTGCAAAGGCCTGGCGCCCGAGGTGTCGCCCGCGCCCATCCTTGAGGAAACCCTCAAGAACCTGTACGACGGCATCCCCGCCCCTGAAGTCATGAAGGCGGCCATCCTGGCCTCGCGCACCCTGATCGAGAAAGATCCCGACTACACCTTCGCTACGTCTCGCCTGTTGATGCACACGATTGCTGAAGAAGTGTTCGGCAAGGAAACCACCTTTGAGCAATTTGGACAACTCTATCAAGAGCAATTTGCTGGTTTCATCCGCAAAGGGGTGGAAAACGATTTGTTGGACCCCAAACTGCTTGAGTTCGACCTCAAGCGCCTGGCCAAGGCCATCAAACCCGAGCGAGACATGCAGTTCGATTACCTGGGTCTGCAGACTCTGTATGACCGTTACTTTTTGCATGTCAGCAAGCAACGCATCGAAATGCCCCAGTCCTTTTTCATGCGTGTCGCCATGGGGTTGTCACTCAATGAAATCGACCGCGAAAGCCGCGCCATCGAGTTTTACGAGGTGCTGTCTTCTTTCCATTTCATGTCCAGCACGCCCACGCTCTTCAACAGCGGAACCCTGCGCTCCCAACTCTCAAGCTGCTACCTCACCACAGTGCCTGACGACCTCGACGGCATCTACGAAGCCATCAAGGAAAACGCCCTCTTGTCCAAATTTGCGGGTGGCCTTGGCAACGACTGGACGCGTGTGCGCGCTCTGGGCAGCCACATCAAGGGCACCAATGGCGAATCGCAAGGCGTGGTCCCCTTCCTCAAGGTGGTCAATGACACCGCCGTTGCAGTCAATCAGGGCGGCAAGCGCAAAGGTGCTGTTTGCACCTATCTGGAAACCTGGCACCTTGATGTGGAAGAGTTTCTGGAGTTGCGCAAGAACACGGGCGATGATCGCCGCCGCACCCACGACATGAACACGGCCAACTGGATCCCCGACCTGTTCATGCGCCGCGTCATGGAAAACGGCGAATGGACCCTGTTCTCTCCCTCTTCCGCGCCTGATCTGCACGATCTGTTTGGTAAAGCCTTTGAAAAGGCTTATGTGGCCTACGAAGAAAAAGCCAAGCGAGGCGAAATCAAACCCAGCAAAACCATTCAGGCTGTTGACCTGTGGCGCAAGATGCTGACCATGTTGTTTGAAACTGGTCATCCGTGGATCACCTTTAAGGACGCTTGCAACCTGCGCTCGCCCCAGCAGCATGTCGGTGTGGTGCACTCATCCAACCTCTGTACCGAGATCACCCTCAACACCAACGACGATGAAATCGCCGTTTGCAACCTGGGCTCTGTCAACCTGGTCAAGCACCTTAAAGATGGCCCCAACGGCAAAACGCTGGATCACGAGAAGCTGCAAGCCACCATCCGGACTGCGATGCGGATGCTGGACAACGTGATTGACATCAACTATTACGCAGTGGCTAAAGCCCGCAACTCCAACCTGCGCCATCGTCCGGTGGGCCTGGGAGTCATGGCCTTCCAGGACGCGCTGTATGACATGAAGCTGCCATACGCATCCCAAGAGGCTGTTGAATTTGCCGATCAAGCCATGGAAGCCATTTGCTATTACGCATACTGGGCCTCCACTGAACTGGCCAAAGAGCGCGGCACCTACACCAGCTACAAGGGCTCCTTGTGGGATCAGGGGATTCTTCCTCTGGACACGCTCAAGCTGCTTGAAAAAGAGCGTGGCGGCTACGTCGAAGTGGACCTCTCCAGCACTTTGGACTGGGAAGCCTTGCGCGCCAAGATCGCCAAGGACGGCATGCGCAACTCCAATTGCGTGGCCATTGCGCCAACTGCCACCATCTCCAACATCATTGGTGTGGACGCCTCCATTGAACCTTGCTTTGGCAACTTGTCTGTCAAATCCAACTTGTCGGGCGAGTTCACCATCATCAATGCCTACTTGGTGAATGACCTCAAACGCCTGGGTCTGTGGGACGAAGTCATGGTCATGGACCTCAAGCACTTTGATGGTTCGCTCGCGCCCATTGACCGCGTCCCCCAGAACATCAAATCCCTCTACGCCACCGCGTTTGAAGTGGAGACCAAATGGCTGGTCGAAGCGGCTGCAAGGCGCCAAAAGTGGATTGATCAAGCGCAATCGCTCAATATCTACATGGCTGGCGCATCCGGCAAGAAACTGGACGAAACCTACAAACTTGCATGGCTGCGCGGTCTCAAAACCACTTACTACCTGCGCACCACCAGTGCAACCCATGCTGAGAAGTCCACCGTCAGAAGCAATCGACTCAATGCAGTCTCTTCTGAAACGGCCTCTGGCACATCCAGCGCAATGGAAGCAGCTGCTGCTGCTGCAAAAGCTCAAATGAGCAGCGCACCAGCGACCGACATCAAGTTTTGCGGCGTCGATGACCCGACCTGCGAAGCTTGCCAATGAGTCATGAATCGATGCGATTGAACAACAACGAGCGCATCGATTCTGATCAAAATGTTGAAATTCCTTCACAACGATTCATAATCACGGCACGGACACTTATATGTTGACCTGGGACGACCAAGCGAAATCTTCTTTGAACACACAGACCCTGAATGAATCCATGGGATTCATGCAGGGAGTGAATGCCTCCCCCACCCCTTCTTCCACGTCTCAATCAGCTCCGTCATCGTTGCGTCGTGTCAATGTGGCTGACAAGCGCATCATCAACGGCCAAACCGATGTGAACCAGTTGGTGCCCTTCAAATACAAATGGGCCTGGGAAAAATACCTCGCAACCTGCGCCAATCACTGGATGCCCCAGGAAATCAACATGACCCGGGACATTGCCCTTTGGAAAGACCCCAACGGTCTGACTGAAGACGAGCGCCGCATCGTCAAACGCAATCTGGGCTTTTTTGTGACAGCTGACTCCTTGGCAGCCAACAACATCGTGCTGGGCACGTACCGTCACGTCACCGCTCCCGAGTGCCGTCAGTTCCTGCTGCGCCAGGCCTTTGAAGAAGCCATTCACACCCATGCCTATCAATACATTGTTGAGTCGCTGGGACTGGATGAGAGCGAAATCTTCAATGCCTACCACGAGGTGTCCTCGATTCGGGACAAGGACGAGTTCCTGATCCCCTTCATCGATGCCATCATGAACCCGGAGTTCCACACTGGCACACCTGAAAACGATCAGACCCTGCTCAAGTCCCTGATCGTCTTTGCCTGTTTGATGGAAGGCTTGTTCTTTTATGTTGGCTTCACCCAGATTCTTGCCTTGGGTCGCCAAAACAAGATGATGGGTGCGGCTGAGCAGTACCAATACATCCTGCGTGATGAGTCCATGCATTGCAATTTTGGGATTGATCTCATCAACCAGATCAAATTGGAAAACCCCCATCTGTGGACCCCGGAATTCAAACAAGAAATCAAAGCGCTGTTCCTCAAGGCTGTCGATCTTGAGTATCGGTATGCCGAAGACACCATGCCTCGTGGCGTTCTCGGCCTCAATGCCTCCATGTTCAAAGGCTATTTGCGTTACATTGCGAATCGTCGAGCCACGCAAATCGGGCTTGATCCCCTCTTCCCCCAAGAGGAGAATCCGTTCCCATGGATGAGCGAGATGATTGACCTGAAAAAAGAACGTAACTTCTTTGAGACCCGCGTGATTGAGTATCAATCCGGCGGGGCACTTTCCTGGGATTGATCCATTGAATAACCTGACCCGTACGAACTCAACTCGCATTCGACTGCTTCGTCGGGTAACCCCATTCTTCCTCTTGGATGGCAACATCCAGGGGGTTGAGTCGCTTCTGCCTGCTCAGGCTGAAGTGTCACACCAATGATCCATGACATGATCAAGGAGTCAAACTATGGCAACTGCAAAAAAAGCCGCTGCAAAAAAACCCGCAGCAAAAAAACCTGCAGCTAAAAAAGCTGCAGCCAAAAAGCCCGCAGCGAAAAAAGTAGCTGCTAAGAAGCCCGCAGCTAAGAAGCCCGCAGCCAAAAAAGCTGCTGCCAAAAAGCCCGCAGCGAAGAAGCCCGCAGCGAAAAAAGTAGCCGCTAAGAAGCCGGCCGCGAAAAAAGCTGCAGCCAAAAAGCCCGCAGCGAAAAAAGCCGCTAAAAAGCCTGCTGCCAAAAAAGCCGCTAAAAAGCCGGCTGCGAAAAAGGCCGCTAAAAAGCCTGCTGCCAAAAAAGCCGCTAAAAAGCCGGCGAAGAAAGCAGCGAAAAAACCTGCTGCCAAAGCAGCCCCTGCTGCACAGACCACTTTGAATCCTCAAGCAGCTTGGCCGTTTCCTACGGCCAGCAAGCCCTGAGTGACTCAACGGTCTTTCATCAAACCCAGCCAACCGGCTGGGTTTTTTATTGGCTCAAACCAGACAGATCATGGTTTTGTGGACCACGGCAAGCCACCTTGATGGCACCGGCGCGATTGCCCAATTGAGCACAGCGCAATAAATCCCATCCCTGCTCGAGTCCAAATAAAAACGCGCCGCGCCAGGCATCGCCACAACCAGTTGGATCGACCACCGCGCTGGGAGTCTGGGGTGGAACATGGGTCTTTGCCCCATCAACCCATACCTCGGCGCCTTGGGCACCCAAAGTCACCACCAGTCCTCGGACCTTTTTGGAAATCTCGGAGGGAGTCCAGCCCGTGCGGTCACAAAGCATCTTGCCTTCGTAGTCATTGACAGTCACCCAAGTGGCCTGCTCTATGAAGGCCTTGAGCTCAGTGCCATCAAACATGGGCAAGCCCTGCCCAGGATCGAACACAAAAGGGATGCCAATCTGATGCAACTGCTCTGCATGATCCAGCATGGCCTGTCGGCCATCAGGAGAAATGATGGCCAGCTTGATCGATGAATCTGCAGCGATGACTTGGGTGTGGGCTGAGTTCATCGCACCGGGGTGAAAGGCAGTGATCTGGTTGTTGTCCATGTCCGTCATGATCATGGCCTGAGCAGTGTATTGCCCTGAAATTTGGTGAACACAGCGTGTGGTGATCCCCAGGGACTGCAAGCGCTCCAAATATGTGGTCCCATCTTCGCCAACGGTGGCCATGGGTACGGCCTCGCCTCCCAAACGATTCAAGGTGTAGGCAATGTTGCCAGCGCAACCACCGAAATCCCTTTGCAGCATGGGAACCAAAAAGGACACGTTGAGGATGTGGAGCTGATCGGGCAGGATTTGATCTGAAAAACGCCCCTCAAAATTCATGATGGCATCAAATGCCAAAGAACCGCAAATCAATGTCGCCATGCCAACTCCGTTCAAGGATAAAAAAGTTCTGCCCTGAAACCCACGATCTGCTCAGCCAATCGGGGGGGCACCTGGAATTTCACATCAATGGGATAGCTCATCCCGCCATCAAGCTGAGGAGGTAGTTGAAGGGTTTGGTGGGAAAAGTATTTACGTATCACGGCCGTTTCGGTCGCATCGATCAAGGTCAACATCAAATCGGGGGTGGCAACGGTTGAGTTCGATTGATTCTTCAAGCTCAGTTGCAGCAGATGTGAAGCAGCAGGTGTGATTTGGAACGTGCTTTGCTCCACTTCTACACTGTGCAATTGGCGTGGCCAGCCCAATTGACAATGACAAATCGAATCGAGATGAGCCATCCATTCAGGAGCAGCTGCATAGAGTTGATTGCGATTCATCCAGACCAATTGCAAGGCCAGGGTGGCCGTGAGCACCGCCATCCACCTGCCCCACCCGAGGCGAGAAGAGGAATGACGGCCTTTGCCATGACGGGTGAATGAGGGAGTTTCCAACTCATGGGTCAAGGTGTCCCCGGAGCCAGACTCGGCCATGTGCATGGCAGAAGCGGAGGACATGGAAGCCGGTACGGTTTGAAGTGGGGTGTCGCTGCCCTCTTCCACACCAAACAAGTGTCGATCCGCTTCAAAAATGCTGGCGCAGACCCCGCAGCGAACCAAGCCGCTGGCAATGCGTATTTGTTCAACTGTGATGACAAACGCCGTTGAGCAATGTGGGCATTGGGTACTGAACTGCATGGCCTATTGTAGAAAGCCCTGCCGCATTCAGCTGACCCGCTTTTGGCCAGTCAGTAAAACCCAGCCATCTCTCTCGCGGTGAACTTGCAATTGAATCCAGGGGGCATAGGCATCTGAAACCTCCTGAATTTGCCGCGACAGGATGCCAGCCAGGACCAAATGCCCCTGCGGCTGAACCAGCTGACACAACAAAGGTGCGAGCACCTTCAAGGGGGAAGCCAGGATGTTGGCAACCACCCAGGGGTAAGGGCCTTTCACCTGATCGGGTAAACCCACCGCCCTCAGGCTCACCTCATTGGCCTGCGCATTGGCCCGTGTGGAATCAACCGCTGCGGGGTCGATGTCCACTGCGTCTACCACTGCCACGCCCAACTTGGCTGCGGCAATGGCCAATATCCCTGACCCGCATCCATAGTCCAAAGCCATGCCGGGTACTTCATGGTGTTCGGCCATCCACTCCAGGCACATGCGTGTGGTGGGATGAGTACCCGTACCAAATGCCAGACCGGGATCAAGCCGAATGTGCTTGCGGGCTGCCCGAGGCACCTCGTGCCAGGTGGGGACCACCCAAAAGTCAGGGGTGATGGCCAAAGGCTCAAATTGCGACTGGGTCAAGCGCACCCAATCCTCGTCGGGCACGGCAACCAGAGCCTCGATGTGGCAGCGGGCAAAAAAATCCTGAGCGAGCAGCACCGTCTGCGCATGGGTGGCGGTGGCTTCGTCAGTGAACAGAGACTTGAGTCGGGAGTGCCTCCAGGCCACCTCGCTCAATGGCATGCCAGGCTCACCAAATCTGGCCTGCTCCTGATCGGTTCCCTCATCGGCATCCTCGACGCTGACACTGAGTGCATCCAGCGCCATGAGGGCTTCGCTGACGATTTCAACATCGTCTTCCGGCACCAGGATAGCGAGTTCGAGCATCAGCGTTTATGGGCTTCCAGCCATTTTTCAAGGTAATGGATGTTGGTGCCCCCCACCAGGAAATTGGCATCCAAGAACAGCTCCCGGTGCAAGGGAATATTGGTTTGAATCCCTTCGACCACGGTCTCGCCCAGGGCGGAACGCATCCTTGCCAGGGCTTGATCGCGTGAGTCGCCATGCACGATGACCTTGCCAATCATGGAGTCGTAATTGGGCGGCACAAAGTAGTTGGTGTAGACGTGAGAGTCCACCCGCACGCCCGGACCACCTGGCGGATGCCACATGGTGATTCGCCCTGGCGAAGGCATGAAGTTGAAGGGGTCCTCGGCATTGATCCGGCACTCAATGGCGTGACCCCGGAATTCAATCTGCTTTTGGGTGAAGGGCAACTTTTGACCCGCCGCCACCATGATTTGGGTTTTGACAATGTCAATGCCGGTGATCAGCTCCGTCACTGGATGCTCCACCTGAACCCGGGTGTTCATTTCGATGAAATAGAACTCGCCGTTTTCATACAAAAACTCGAAGGTGCCAGCTCCTCGATACCCGATCTTCTTGCAAGCAGCCGCACAACGCTCACCAATTTTTTCAATCAACTTCCTGGGGATGCCAGGCGCAGGTGCTTCCTCAATGATCTTTTGGTGGCGTCGCTGCATGGAGCAATCGCGCTCGCCCAGATAGACCGCGTTCTTGTACTGGTCAGCAAGGATTTGAATCTCGACATGCCTGGGGTTTTGGAGGAACTTTTCCATGTACACCGCAGGATTGCCAAAAGCAGCCTGAGCTTCGGCCTTGGTGGTTTGCACTGCATGGACCAAAGCCGCCTCGGTGTGAACCACCCGCATGCCACGCCCGCCACCGCCGCCAGCGGCCTTGATGATCACCGGATAACCAACCACCTTGGCCATGCGGCGAATGGCCGCAGGGTCGTCAGGCAGCTCGCCGTCTGAGCCCGGAACACAAGGCACACCCGCCTTGATCATGGCTTGCTTGGCTGAGACTTTGTCGCCCATGAGGCGGATTGAATCGGCAGTGGGACCAATGAAGGTGAAGCCACTCTTTTCGACGCGTTCTGCGAAATCCGCGTTCTCGCTCAGAAAACCATAGCCAGGGTGAATGGCTTCGGCATCCGTGACCTCGGCCGCAGAAATGAGGGCAGGCATATTGAGGTAACTCTGTCCGGATGGGGCAGGACCAATGCAAACGGCCTCTTCGGCCAGCTTGACATATTTGGCTTCCCGATCAGCTTCGGAGTAAACCATGACTGCACGCACCCCCAACTCGCGGCAAGCGCGCTGGATCCGCAGTGCAATTTCGCCTCGATTGGCAACCAGTATTTTTTTGAACATGCCAGAACTCAAGCCATCACAAACAAAGGCTGGCCATATTCAACCGGCTGCCCGTTCTCAACCAGGATTTGCGTGATGGTGCCGCCTTGGTCTGACTCGATTTCATTGAGGATCTTCATGGCCTCGATGATGCAGACGGTATCGCCTTCCTTGACCGTGCTGCCCACCTCCACGAACGGGGCGCCACCCGGGCTGGAAGAGCGGTAGAAAGTTCCCACCATGGGTGATTTGATGACCTTGCCTTCCAAGGCAGCAGGCGCAGAAACCTCGCCACCGGTGGCAGGTGCAGATGCGGCAGGCGCGGCGGGGGCAGAAGCCGTGGCGGCAGGCACGGGCATCATGGCTGGCGCCACGGACGCCACGGGAGCCAGGGTCATGTGGGGGGCTGGCTCATTCTTGACAATGCGGACCTTGCCTTCGGCCTCGGTGATTTCCAGCTCAGAGATGTTGGACTCGGAGACCAAGTCAATCAGTGTCTTCAGTTTTCTCAAATCCATGGGAATTGGCTTTATCTTTCAGAAAAGAGGTGCCAATTTAACCCAAAAATCTGGCTGACACGTTCTTTTCAAGAAACTTTTGCCAAATCAGCCAGGTCTGCCGCATGCAACTGCCCCAATTTTTTCATTAAAACTCGTCCATCTGCTGCTAAAGCCAGGGTAAATGGCAGCCCGCCACGGTCATTGCCCAGCTCTTTCATGAGTTCAGTCCCGTTCAGGCCAGCCATGCCAATGGGATAAGTCATGCCCATGTCGGTGATGAAGCGCCTGACTGGTGTGGGCTGATCAATGGCCAATCCCAGCAATTGCCATCCATTGATGGCATTTTGGCGATAGAAGTCCATTAATAAGGGGATTTCCTGAACGCAGGGGGTACACCAGGTTGCCCAAAAATTAATCAAAAGTGGCTTGCCACGCAGACTGGACAGCGCCAACGACGCGCCTTGCGGCGTATCGAAAGAGGAAGACCACAGCGCCTGGGACGCTTGTGGGCTCAACAAGTCCGCTTGTTGTCGGCGCCAGGTGGCCCAACCCAGTCCAGCCGCCACGACTCCGGACACTGCAGCCAAAGCCAGGAACCCCCTGCGCCCCCCTGCGGCGGGAGAGCCTTTGTCCTCGTGCGGGGGAAGGGGTTGAGGGGACTCAGTCATGAGCGGACTCCAATAAGGTTTTCAGGGCGTGGGCAGAACCCATGCGGGTGCGCCCCCGCGCATCCGGTTTGAGCTGACCTCGGACATCGTCGAGGTCCAGGACGGTCAACAGCAAGGACACCTCTTCACCCAAGCCCTCACACCGCACCCAGGTTTGAAGGACATCCACCTCCTCACCGGATTTGGCATGGGTCGCCGCCAGCTCAAAGTCCACCCCCATGTCCAGCAACTGCCACTCAGCCGCCTTGGGGTCATTGCAAAAGAGTTGCAGGTGAATGGGGCTCAGGCGAGTCGCGGTGCCACGCCAAACCGCCCCGCACAAATGGGGGTTCAAGGCCGCCAGTCGCTTCATCCAGTGGCTGGCTGTTTGGCGCAAGGCCAGGAGTTCCCGGGGCTGGGTGTCGGCGTGAAAGAGTCGCAAATGTTCGAAGACGGCTTCTTCGAGCACATCGTTGTCCGGCCAAGCCAGTCTGCGCCCCGCCCCAAGCTGCTGTGCTGCACGGCGTTTGGCTTGCCCATAGTCGAGTCCCTCCTCGACCACCATGAGTGCGGCCTGATGAATCAACTCGGTCATCACAGATTCCATATCGACATTCTCGCCGCTGGAGCCCATGGGGCGCTTCTACAATTGGACGATGCACATACACATTCTCGGGATTTGCGGCACATTCATGGGTGGTTTGGCCGCCCTGGCGCGCGAAGCGGGTCACCGCGTCACCGGTTGCGATGCGGGCGTTTATCCCCCCATGAGCGATCAACTCAGGGCCTTGGGCATCGAACTCATCGAGGGTTACGACACAGACCAGTTGGCCCTCAAGCCTGATGTCTTTGTGATTGGCAATGTGGTTTCTCGCGCGCGCTTGCCCAACGGCCAAGCCCGCTATCCCTTGATGGAAGCCATCCTGGACGCAGGTCTGCCCTACATCAGTGGCCCGCAATGGCTGGCCGATCACGTCTTGCAAGCTCGCCATGTGCTGGCTGTTGCGGGCACGCATGGCAAAACCACCACCACGGCGATGCTGACACACATCCTGCATCAGGCCGGACTGCAGCCCGGCTTTTTGGTGGGTGGCGTGCCCTTGGACTTCGGGGTTTCGGCGCGACTGGGTCAAGGCACCTCAGCCCATCCACGCCCCTTGTTTGTCATCGAGGCCGACGAATATGACACCGCCTTTTTTGACAAGCGAAGCAAGTTTGTTCATTACAGACCTCGCACGGCCATCCTCAACAACCTTGAATACGACCACGCCGACATCTTTGAGAACCTGGCTGCCATTGAAAGGCAGTTTCATCACCTGATCCGCAGTGTCCCAGCCCAGGGCAGGCTGGTGGTCAATCGGGATGGCCAAGCCTTGCAACGGGTCCTGGCCATGGGCTCATGGAGCGACGTGGCCGAATTTGGTGCGAGCCCGGACTCGCCCTGGCAAGTGCATGGCAGCGAACAACACTTCACTGTGCAACACCAGGGCCGCGCACTTGGCGAGATCCGCTGGACACTGAGCGGGCAGCACAATCAACTCAATGCCCTCGCAGCCGTGATTGCCGCCGAGCATGTGGGGGTGCAACCTGCACAGGCTTGTGAGGCTTTGTCGCAGTTCAAGAACGTCAAGCGGCGCATGGAAGTGGTGGCTCGAATCGGATCAGGCTCCAAGGCCATCACCCTCTACGACGATTTCGCCCATCACCCCACTGCCATACAAACCACCCTGGAAGGCTTGCGTCGGCAAGTGGGGTCAGCGGCACGCATCCTGGCGGTATTTGAGCCTCGCTCCAACACCATGAAGCTGGGCACCATGCGCGATCAGCTCCCAAGCAGTCTGGCCAGCGCAGACCTGGTCTTTTGTTTCTCAGGCGGCCTGGATTGGGACGCCGCCCAAAGCCTGACCCCATTGGGCGAACGGGCATCCACGCATGATCAGATCCCCCAATTGGTCCAGGCCATTGCTTCAGCGGCACAACCGGGCGATCACATCGTTTGCATGAGCAACGGCGGCTTTGGTGGCATCCATCAACAATTGGCCCAAGCCCTAGGCCAACACGCGCCCTCACCCCTCTAGCACTCGCTCACCCAGAGGGGTTTGGATCACAGCCCTGAGCCTGGCCGACCCGTGCTCCATTCGTGTCACCACAGGCACTTCTTCTGACAAGGACAGGGCTTGTAAAGGCTCAACCAGTGTGCACTCAGGCGGATGCAGCAATTCCAGCCTCAGCAATCGGCAACCCTGCTCAGGCATGAACTCCGTGGGGTGTTGAGGCCCTTGCCATGCAATGCAGGTGGGCAACAAGCCATCCATCGCCATCTGCCCATCCTCAGTCAGGGTGATGTGCCATTGCCAAGGGCCACGCTGCATGGGCACAACCGTGCCGGGATGCCAAGGCAGGCCTGCGACCAGCTCGGCCATGGATGAGGTCCTCACCACCCAGGTGGCCAACCTGGGCACGCGGAGTCGCTGGGGGTCGTCCATGCCAAACCAGCGCGCCCGCACCGCAGCAGGTGCTTGGGGGTTGGGGGCAATGACCTCCAGGTACGACGAGTCGCCCAGGCGCAGGAGTCGGTTGTGGGTAGCCATGCCCAGATGCTCGCCGCCGCCCTGCGGCTCCACGCCCAGCACGGCTTTGACATGGGCACAACCACTGTCGAGGTCCGCCGCCGTGACCACCAGGTGATCGAGCTGACACAAGGCCATGTCTCAGCGTGCCTTACGCCGCGCTGCGATGGCCTTCGACAGGATGTCCACCACCTCGACCGATTGCTCCCAACCCAGGCAGGCATCGGTGATGCTCTGGCCGTATTTGAGTTGACGCACATCGTCCTTGCCAGGGGTGAATTTTTGTGCGCCCGCTTCCAGATGGCTTTCGACCATGACGCCAAACACGCGGTCCGAACCAGCTGCGACTTGCTGGGCGATGTCCTTGGCCACATCCACCTGGCGCTCGTGCTGCTTGCTGCTGTTGGCGTGGCTGAAGTCCACCATCAGGCGCTCGTTCAAATGGGCTTCACGCAAGGTCTTGCTGGCGGTCTCCACACTGTGCGCATCGTAATTCGGGGTCTTGCCACCGCGCAGAATCAAATGGCAATCGGCATTGCCTTTGGTCTGCACGATCGCCACCTGCCCGTTTTTGTGAACCGACAGAAAGTGATGCCCCCGCTCTGCGGCATGAATGGCATCAATGGCAATCTTGATGTTGCCATCCGTGCCATTCTTGAAACCAATCGGCGCTGACAAACCGGATGCCAGCTCGCGGTGCACCTGGCTCTCGGTGGTGCGCGCACCAATGGCGCCCCAGCTGATGAGGTCACCGATGTACTGGGGTGAAATCACATCCAAGAACTCCGAGGCGGCGGGCAAACCCAGGCGGTTGATCTCAATGAGGAGCTGGCGAGCAATGCGCAAGCCCTCATCGATGCGATAGCTTTCGTCCAGGTAGGGGTCATTGATCAAGCCCTTCCAGCCCACGGTGGTGCGGGGCTTTTCAAAGTAGACGCGCATCACGATTTCCAGGTGGTCTGCATATTGATCACGCAGGACCTTGAGCCGACGCGCATAGTCAATGGCCGCGGCGGGATCATGGATGGAGCATGGCCCCATGATGACCAGCATGCGATCGTCCTCCCCCTTGAGGATGCGATGGATGGCCTTGCGGGTTTGCGTGATGAGCTTTTCAACCGGCGTGTGGTGAATGGGGAAAAAACGGATGAGGTGTTCAGGTGGCGGCAACACAGTGATGTCCTTGATGCGTTGGTCATCGGTTTGACTGGTTTTTTCGTTGCCGGGTTGGTATCGAGCATCTTGAACTTGAGTCATGGTTTCCTCATCGTTGAAAACAAAAAAAAACCGCCGGGATCCGGCGGTTGGTGGGGGGTTTGATTCAGGTTGGCTTCAAACCTCTCGACCGCCGGTGGGGCGTGAGAAATAAAAGTAGCCAAAGAAAAACAAATTCCCGTTCATGGCGCCGAATGTAACACAGCCTTCATCGGGCTCATTTCAAAGCGGCTGACTCAAGCCCCGAACAGCCAGGTGCAAGGCGTCCATGGCCTGATCGATCACCTGCTCCCGCCAGGCATCGGTATCCACATAAAAAGCCTGCTTCATGGTTTGACGGATGGATTGAGCCAGCGCTTGGGGTGCCTCGGGATGCTGATGCAACCAATGGTCGCCCCTGAGGGCATACACCACCTGGTCAATGGGCTGCGTGCCGTACTCCAAGGCGATGCCGGTGTACTGCGCCTGCGCGCACTCGTCGGCCACCGAGGTCCACATGAGCCCCGTGAGCAGCGCCGAGGTGGAGCTGCCGTCATAAATCGAAGTGACCCCTGAACCCCACCAAGCCCTCGCGCGGGCAACCGCTTGGGCATCGTCAGCGCCCGCATAAATGCGCTCGCCCACGCCAGTAGGCCCCAGGCCCGTGTGCAGGTCCAGCCAAGCCAGCTGCTGGCATTGGCCCGCATGCTGGCGCAAGACCTGGCGGATGGTGCGGTTGCTCCAGGTGGGCGCTTTGCCACCAAAAAACAACCCCTCCTCAAATTCATACTGCCCGCCAGAGACGGCAGCTTGAAATCCCGTCAACCCATGGGTGGCGATGTAGTTCGCCACATCCTGCCGATTGCGCTCATCGGGCGGCCAGACCTCAGGGATCAGCAGGGGGTGGACATCGCGGTATGCGGTGTTGTGCGGCAAGGGGCGGCTGAAGTCGTGGAAGTTGCGGTTGATGTCCACGTTCTCGTGCGTGACCCGACGCCCGTGAGAAAACCCATGCGGGTTGAGCGCATGCACATGCACCACCGCCACACCCGCCTGCCGCGCAGCCTCGCGCCAAGCCGCATTGCCCAGGGCATGGATTTGCACACCACTGCCGCAATAGCCCTCGATGCCATGACAGGCACTGGTCACCAGCAGCACGCGCTGTGCGTGCAGATCGCCATCACGCACCACATCCATGGCCAGGGTCTCGCCCTCAATGCCTCTCAAGGGGTGAAGGTGGGACTCCACTTCAAGGCCTGCGGCTTGGGCTGCAGCCAGGAACTTGAGCCGGGCCTGGGCGTACGAGCTGGAAAAAGCCGTGTGAATCGCGTGCATGAAAGGCCTGCTTGGCAAGGGATCAGGCCGTGCCGCCCACGGTGAGCCCGTCAAGGCGCAAGGTCGGCTGACCCACACCCACTGGGACGCTTTGCCCCTCTTTGCCGCACACGCCCACGCCACTGTCCAGGGCAGAGTCGTCCCCAATGAGAGAGACGCGTGTCAAGGCATCGGGGCCATTGCCAATCAGCGTTGCGCCCTTGACGGGGTATTGGATCTTGCCGTTCTCCACCCAATAGGCCTGGGAAGCAGAAAACACAAATTTGCCACTGGTGATGTCGACTTGACCACCGCCAAAGTTGGTGGCGTAAATGCCTTTTTTCAGGCTGGCAATCACCTCGGCTGCCGGGGTTTGGCCTGAGAGCATGAAGGTATTGGTCATGCGCGGCATGGGCACATGCGCATAGCTTTCGCGCCGGCCATTGCCCGTGGGGGCCACGCCCATGAGGCGGGCGTTGAGGCGATCTTGCAAATAACCCGTGAGGATGCCATCTTCGATGAGCACATTGCGCTGGGTGGGTACGCCCTCGTCGTCCACACTCAGAGAGCCACGACGCTCGGCAATGGTGCCGTCGTCGAGCACGGTCACCCCTTTGGCGGCGACGCGCTGACCCATGCGCCCGGAAAACGCGCTCGAGCCCTTGCGATTGAAGTCACCCTCCAGGCCATGGCCAATGGCCTCGTGCAACAACACACCTGGCCAACCCGGACCGAGGACCACAGAAAACTCGCCCGCAGGGGCCGGTCTGGCCTGCAGGTTGACCAGCGCCGAATCCACCGCCTCGCGCACATAGGTCTCCAGGTGCGACTCATCAAAGCGGGTCAGGTCAAATCGCCCACCGCCTCCGGAAGACCCCACTTCACGTCGGCCGTTTTGCTCAGCAATCACCGTGAGGCTCATGCGCACCAGGGGGCGCACATCGGCCGCCATGGTGCCATCGGCGCGCACCACCATCACCACCTCGTGTTCGCTGGCCAGCCCTGCCATGACCTGCACCACGCGCGGGTCACGCGCACGCGCCATGCGCTCGATGCGCTCGAGCAAGGCCACTTTGGTGGCACTGTCGAGCGAGACGATCGGGTCGGCGGATTCATAGAGCGCGTGAGGCTGTACCCAGCGCGTGGCCGCCTGCTTGACCTTGCCGCTGCGACCAGCCGCTGCAATGGTGCGAACCGTTTTGGCGGCATCGATCAGGCTCGCCTGCGAAATCACATCCGAATAGGCAAAGGCGGTTTTTTCACCGCTCACAGCGCGCACACCCACGCCCTGGTCGATGCTGAATGAACCGCTTTTGACGATGCCCTCTTCCAGGCTCCAGCCTTCGCTGCGTGAATATTGGAAATACAAATCCGCGTCATCGACCTGATGGGCGCGGATGGTGGCCAGCGCCTCGTGCAAATGCGCCTCGGTCAAACCAAAGGGCTCAAGCAGTCGGGATTGGGCAAGCTGGAGGCGGGATTCGGGGGCGTGTGAGGAGGAGGTCATGAGCACATTCTAGGAAAGACCCTGCTCAGCAGGGCTGCGTGGTTCAAACCAGGCCCAGACACAAGGTCTTTGCCTTCATGCCTCTGGGCGCTGGCCACGCAAACTCACCAACATGGCCGCATCATCATGGGCGGCCCAGCCCAGCTCGATGGCCTGGGCAAACGCAGCCGTGGCCATCTGCCCCAAGGGCGTTGGCGCGCCGGCTTGCTGAGCCATCTTCAACGCGAGTTGGGTGTCCTTGCCCAGCAAGGTCATGTGGGCGCGTGGCGCCCAATCGCCCACCAGGGCTCGGGGAAGGCGGTCGCCCGCAATCCAGCTTTTACCGCTGGAGGACTGAATGACATCCAGCGTGACCTGGGGATCCAGCCCCATGTGCATGGCCAGGTTCATGACTTCGCTCGCACCCACGAGGTTGATGGCCGCGAGCAGATTGTTGACCAGTTTGGTTCTGGCGCCATCGCCCGTGCGCTGACTCACGTGGAGCGCCGGATCGGCCAGGTCATGCAACAGCATTGCGTGACGATCAAACAAGGCTTGCGAACAGGCCACCATGAGGCTCATGCTGCCCTCTTGCGCACGCACAGGTCCACCCGACATGGGCGCATCGATCAGGTGCGCGCCGCACGCAGCCAGACGCTCGGCGGTGTGCAACACATCCTCCACGCCCAGGGTGGGGCACAAAAGCACGGTGTGCGATGCGTCCACCGCCTTGAGCAAACCCTGCTCGCCGTCGAGCACCTGGTTGACCTGGATCTGATCGACCACCACGATGGCCAAGACCTTGCACGCCAAAGCCAGCGCATGCGGGCTATCGTGCAATTGGGCACCGGCTTGGCTGAGGGCTTTCATGACGGTGGGATCGATGTCGTGCACATGGACTTGCCAGCCCTTGTTCAGGAGGTTGCGCACCATGCCCCCGCCCATGTTGCCCGCACCGATCACGCCAAACGTTTTCATGCTCACCTCAGGACTGAACCAGTTGCTTGGAACGGGCGACGGCCATGAGGATGCCCAGACCCAATCCCATGGAAACCATGGCCGTACCGCCATAACTGATGAAGGGCAGCGGCACACCCACCACAGGCAGGATGCCGCTGACCATGCCCATGTTGACGAAGGCATAGGTGAATTGGGTCATCACGATGCTGCCCGCGAGCAAACGGCTAAAGAGCGTTGGACCTTCCAGAGCGATGGTGAGGCCGCGCATGATCAAAAAGAAAAAGGCTGCAATGAGGACCAAGTCGCCCACCATGCCGAACTCCTCGGAATACGCAGCAAACACAAAGTCGGTGGTGCGCTCGGGGATGAAATCCAGATGGGTTTGTGTGCCCTTCATGAAGCCCTTGCCCAAAAAGCCGCCCGAGCCAATGGCAATCATGCCCTGGATGATGTGAAAGCCCTTGCCCAAAGGATCACGGGAGGGGTCGAGCAGGGTGCACACGCGCTGTTGCTGGTAGTCGTGCAAGAGCGGCCAGTCGACGCCATCGGCGCACAAGGTATCGCCAAAGAGCACCAGCCCCCCCACGCCCACAAGACCCAGGATCAGGGGAGGCACCATCCAATACCAACTCAGACCTGCAAAAAAGATCACATAAAAGCCCGCCGAGAACACCAGGATGGCCGTGCCCAAATCGGGCTGGCGTGCAATCAGAAACAGAGGGACCCCCAACAAAACCGCCGCCACGGCAAAGTCCAGGGTTCTGAGTTGCCCCTCACGCTTTTGGAACCACCAAGCCAGCATCAGGGGCATGGCAATTTTCATGATTTCACTGGGTTGGATGACCACGCCAATGTTGAGCCAGCGCCGCGCACCCTTCTTGGTCAAGCCAAAGAGCGCCACGGCAATCAGCAAGGCCACACCCAGGGTGTAGAGGGGCACGGCCAGTGCCATGAGGCGCTGCGGTGGAATCTGGGCCATGACAAACATCACCAAGCCGGCAAGAAAGAGGTTGCGGGCGTGATCGTAAAAGCGCAAACCGTTAGCAAACCCCGATGAGTACATGTTGAGCAAGCCAATGGCCGCGAGAATGAAAATGGCAAAGGCCAGCGGTCCGTCAAAGCCCTTGACCAGCGGGGCCATGCGCTGCAGCAATTGGGGGCGTTCTATGACGATGGGCATGGGCAGCAATGATACGACCCGCGACCCCAATTCAGGCATGATGCGCGGCATGGCACTCACGCACTTGATTTATCTGCACGGCTTTCGCTCGTCGAGCCGCTCCACCAAGGCCCAGCGCATGGCGCAATGGGTCAATGGCTTGGGCTCGCGGGGTGTGAACCTGCACTGGTCCTGCCCCGACTTGCCCCCTGCCCCGGCTGCGGCTTTCTCGCTCATTGAGTCCCTCACCCACGATTGGCCTGGTCAGACCATGGCGGTATTGGGGTCATCGCTGGGCGGGTTTTATGCTGCACGCCTGGCTGCGCTCAAGGGCTGCAAAGCCGTGTTGCTCAATCCGGCTGTCGATCCAGCCCGAGACCTCAAGCGCCACCTTGGACCCCAAACCCTGTGGCATGACCCCAGCCAGTCCTTTGAGTTCACCCAGGACCATGTGGCGCAACTGCAAGGGCTGCAAGTGGGACCCGGCACCGCCTTGCCCGACACCCCTGACATGCTGGCCGTGATCGCCACCGGCGATGAAGTGCTCAACTGGCAGGAGATGATGGTGCGCTACGGACACAGCCAGGTCCACCTGATCGAAGGTTCTGACCATGCGCTGAGCGACTTCGATGCGCAACTGCCCGTCATCGAGGCCTACCTCATGGGACAATGACCGCCATGCATTTGATCTTTGAAGACGCAGGCAAGTTGCACTTTGGCAAGGTGCTGTCTGAGGCCCAGGCCTCTGCGCAAATCGAACTCGCCTCGGGCAAGCGCATCAAGGTGAAATCCACCCACTTGTTGCTCACCCTCTCGGCTGCCCATGCCCCTCAGGAGTGGCAGGAGGCGCAATCCCTGGCTCAAGAATTCGACCTCGACCTGGCCTGGGAATTTGCGCCCAACGAAGAGTTTGGCTTCATGGACGTGGCTCGCGAGTACTTTCAGGACTCGCCCACAGCCACCCAATCGGCCGCCACGCTGCTGGGTCTTCATCAGGCCCCTCACTACTTTCGCCGCCTGGGCAAAGGCCGCTTCAAGAAAGCCTCGGCTGAGGTGGTGCAGCAGGCATTGCAGGCCATCGCCCGCAAAAAAGAGCAGCAAGCCCAAATCGCCGAGTGGGCTGATCAACTCATTGCGGGCCAGTGTCCCAGCGACATCCGCGAACAGTTGTTCAAGATCCTCTTCAAGCCCGACAAGAACGGCATGCATTACCAGGCCGTGGCACTGGCCACCCATCGCCTGCAGCAACCCGTGCTCGATGTCTTGCGCCAGGCCGGTGCCATCACCTCGGCCTATGCCTTTCATTGGCAGCGGTTTTTGTTTGAGCACTTTCCCAAAGGCACCCGCTTCCCCGATCTGCCCTTGCTGCAGTCCCCGCAGGATTTGCCACTGAGTGACGTGGTGGCCTACTCCATCGATGACTCCCACACCACCGAGATCGATGACGCCTTGTCGGTGCAAGGCCTGGGCACCGACACCTGGGTGATTGGCATTCACATTGCCGCGCCGGGGGTGGCCATCACGCCGGGCAGCGCCTGGGACAGCGTGGCTCGCGAGCGGCTCTCCACGGTCTACATGCCTGGCCACAAGATCACCATGCTCCCTGATGCGCTGGTCAAGGCCTTCAGCCTCGATGCGGGCCAGCCTGTGCCCGCCTTGTCGCTCTATGTGCGCTTTGACAGCCAAACCCTGGCCTGTCTGGGCAGCGAGACCCGGCTGGAGCGCATCACCATTGGCGCCAATTTGCGTCACGACCAACTCGATGAGCAAGTCACCGAGACCTGGCTGCAAGCCAACCCGCCCAGCCAAACCCATGGCCTGCCCCATGGCGAGCTGCAGGCCTTGTACCGCCTGGCTGTGCACCTCAAACAGGGGCGTGAGCTGGTGCGCGGCAAGCCCGAGCAATTCAATCGCCCCGACCCCGTGTTTCGCCTCGAGAACGTGCCCGACACTGGCCCCACCGGCGAAGAACAGGTCCACATCGGTCAACGCCGCCGGGGCGCGCCCCTGGACTTGATCGTGGCCGAGGCCATGATCCTGGCCAACCGCACCTGGGGTCAGTGGATGGCCGATTTGGGCGTGCCCGCCATCTACCGCAGCCAGGCCAGTCTGTCGCCGGGCATCAAGGTTCGCATGGGCACCAAGCCCTTGCCCCACGCAGGCATGGGGGTGCCGTGCTATGCCTGGAGCACCTCGCCTCTGCGCCGCTATTCCGATCTGGTCAACCAGTGGCAGATCCTGGCGTGTGTGCGCCAAGGTCCCACCGCCGCCCTGGTGGCGCCCTTCAAACCCAAGGACACCGACTTGCTGGCCATCATTTCGGCATTCGATTCGGCGTACTCGGCCTACAACACCCACCAATCCGCCATGGAGCGGTTCTGGTCGCTCAAATACTTGCAGCAGCAATCGTTGACCCAACTCCAAGCCCAAGTGGTGCGCGATTTTCCCGACGAGCCCCCCATGGTGCGCGCCGCCCAGCTGCCGCTGGTCTTTCCCTTGCTGGGCGCACCGCCCTTGCGACGCGGCCAACAGGTGTTGGTGCGCCTGGCTCACCTGGATGAGTTGTCGCTGGACATCCGCGCCGAATTTGTCCAGCTCATGGACGAAGCCCAGACCAGCGATGCCGCCCTCGAAGAAGAAGAGTTGCCCCAGCCCAACCTGGTGTTGGTCATGGAGGCCAACGAACCCGAAAATCCCGCCCCATGAACATCCATGCCTGGCTAGATCGCTGGTTTCCCCGCCCCACCCGAGTGCTGGAACTTTGCCTGTTGGCGTCCTTGCTGATCCATGCGGCGGTGCTGGCGGTGCGCTTTGTTCCAGCCCAGCGACTCGATCGCCTGCTCAACGTCGATCAGCTCCAAATCATTCTGGTCAATGCCTTGAGCAACGCGCCCACGCCCGATCAGGTTCAAGCCTTGTCGCAAACCAACCTCAAGGGCGGGGGTGAGTCCCCCAATAAGGTGATGGCCGCCTCGCCCCTGCAGCGCACCGCACAAAACCAGGCTGGCCTAGACGGGCAAAGCGAAGAAGAACGCAAACTCGAGCAAATCAAGGCCCAGCAGCAGCAACTGGTGGCGCGCATCCGCACCCAGCTGCAGCAAATTCCCATCCCCGAGCCTGGCGAGAGCGCCAGTGAAGCCGCGCAAAAGCGCCAGCTCATGCTCAAGCACCTGGCCGAGCTGGAGAAAAAAATCGAGCAACAAAACGCCAGCCCCCGCACGCGCTTTGTGGGTCCCTCGACCAAGGAGGTGGCCTATGCCGAGTTTTATGACCAGGTGCGCTTGCGCATCGAAGCCCATGGCACCAAACACTTTCCCAGCTTCAATGGCAGCAAACTGTATGGCTCGCTGACCATGGTCATCACCATCGATGCCTTTGGTCGTGTGCGGGATGTGCAAATCGCCCAGGGCTCAGGGCAACCCATCCTGGACCACAAGGCCGTGTCCATTGTTCATGGCAGTGGCCCCTTCGAAGCCTTCAAGCCCGACCTGCGCAAGCGCGTGGATCAAATCGCCGTGGTCGCCCGCTTCACCTTCACCCGCGAGGGTGAAATCAACTCCGAGGTGGCCGCCCCATGAGCCGATTGCGGCGCGTGGGCACGCACCTGGCCTTGTGGCTCAAACTGGTGCTGCTGGCAGTGGTGTTGTTCCAGCTGGTGATCGTATGCCGTGTGGTCATGTTGCGCTGGGTGGATCCCGCCTCCACCAGTTTTCAACGCAGCCAGATCTGGCAACTGGTGCGCGACAAGCCCTTTGGATTTGAATGGCGGCAGCAGTGGGTGAGGATGGATCGCATCTCGCCCGAATTGGCCCGCGCGGTCATCGCTTCTGAAGACGACTTGTTTGTCCAGCATCCGGGTGTGCGCTGGGACACGATCGAGCAAGCCTGGCGGCGTAACGAGCGCGCGCAGTCGCGCTCCAAGAACCCCGAACGCTCCAAGGTGGTGGGCGGCTCCACCATCACCCAGCAGCTGGCCAAGAACCTGGTCCTCAGTGGCGAGCGCAACCTGTTTCGCAAGAGTCAGGAGCTCTTGATCACCTATGCGCTGGAGTTGACCCTGGACAAGCGTCGCATCCTGGAGCTCTACCTCAATTCGGTGGAATGGGGGCGAGGCACTTTTGGTGCCCAGGCCGCGGCCATGAAGCACTTTGGCGTATCTGCCAAGCAGCTCGACCGCATGCAAGCCGCCCAGTTGGCCGTGCTCTTGCCCCGACCCCGTCATTACGAGCGTTTTCTCCAGGGACCTTATGTGTCCGAGCGCAGCCTGGTGCTGATCACTCGCATGCCCCTGGTGCAAATCCCCTGAAGGTCAAGCCCATGAGCACTTACCTTGGCATCGACCCTGGCTTGCAAAGAACCGGCTTTGGCGTCATCGAGTCTCAAGGCCAACAACTGCGCTATGTGGCCAGCGGCACCATCCAGACCACGCATCTGGAGCGTTCCGATCTGCCCGCCCGCCTGGGGGTCATCGTTGAAGGCATCCACGAATTGATCCGCACTCACCGCCCCACAGCGGCATCGGTGGAAATCGTCTTCGTCAACATGAACCCCAAAAGCTCCTTGCTGCTGGGTCAGGCTCGCGGGGCAGCGATTGCAGCCCTGGTCTCTGCCCAGGTGAAGGTGCACGAGTACACGGCCTTGCAATTGAAAAAAGCCATTGCAGGTCATGGGCGCGCCCACAAGTCGGAGATCCAGGAAATGGTCAAGCGCCTGCTCAAGCTGCCTGGCTTACCCGGTCCCGATGCGGCCGATGCGCTGGGGCTGGCCATCACGCATGCGCGCATGGCCGACGTACTGGAGAAATTGCAACAACCACGCCTGGCCTATCGGCAAGCCAGGATCCAGTGAGTCACCAGGCCGGGGCCAATTGCGCCAGCCCCGAGGGCAGCTTGGACTCGTCCTCAAACGTCACCACCTCGTAGGCTTGGGGCTGATCGAGCAGTGCGCGCAAGAGGCGGTTGTTGAGTTCGTGCCCGGAGCGAAAGGCCGCATACGAAGCCAACAAGGGCTTGCCGAGGATGTAGAGGTCCCCAATCGCATCGAGGATCTTGTGCTTGACGAATTCATCGTCGTAACGCAAGCCCTCGGTGTTGAGCACCTTGTAGTCGTCCATCACGATGGCATTGTCCAACCCGCCCCCCAGCGCCAGGCCATTGAGGCGCATGGTTTCCACATCCTTGGTGAATCCAAAGGTGCGGGCACGGGCAATCTGGCGCACATAGCTGTCCTTGCCCATGTCGAACTCCACCGCCTGGCCCGTGGAATCCACGGCTGGATGGGCGAAGTCGATTTGGAAGCTGAGCTTGAAGCCATGGTGAGGGCTCAGGCTTGCCCACTTGAGGTGTTGACCCTCACCCTGGGTCACGCGAACTTCCTTGAGCACGCGGATGAATCGCTTGGGCGCCGACTGGAACGTGATGCCCGCACTCTGCAACAGGAAGACGAACGAGGCAGCCGATCCGTCGAGGATGGGCACTTCCTCGGCATTGATGTCGATGTAGAGGTTGTCAATGCCAAGGCCGGAGCAGGCCGACATCAGGTGCTCGACGGTGATGACGCGAACCCCGTTGGCACTCAGCGTGGAGGCCAAACGGGTGTCGGTGACGTTGAGCGCGTCCACAGGCAGGTCCACCGGCGTGGGCAAGTCCACGCGACGAAACACAATGCCTGTGTCAGGCGGAGCCGGCCGCAGGATGAGCTCCACGCGGCGTCCGCTGTGGAGGCCCACGCCCACGGCCTTGGTCAGAGAGGAAAGGGTTCTTTGCTTGAGCACGACTCGATTTTAGTCTGCCTGCTTGCGCAAGAAGGCCGGGATCTCATACCCATCCATCCCGCTGGAGGCCATGGCATCGACCTTGGCCGTGGCATTGACGCGGTTGGTGCGCCACACGCTGGGAATCTGTGTGGATTCGTAGTTGCGCTGACCCAGGCCAGCGTTTTGAGCGTTGCCCGCAAGGGTCTGGGGATTGACCACTTCGTGCGGTTGGGTGGCAAAGGGCTGGTTGTCCGTGCCCGTGCGCAACACCGTGAGGCTGGGCTGCTGATGGCGCGACTGTTGGTTGGACAAGCCAGTGGCCACCACGGTCACGCGGATCTGGTCGCCCAGGCTTTCGTCGTAAGCCGTGCCGTAAATCACGTGGGCATCGGGCGAGGCGAAGGCGCGAATGGTGTTCATGGCCTCGCGCGACTCTGACAGCTTCAAGCCGCCCTTGGCCGCAGAGATCAGCACCAACACGCCTTTGGCGCCGTTCATGTCCACCCCTTCGAGCAAGGGGCAGGCAACGGCTTGCTCAGCGGCGATGCGGGCGCGATCCGGACCCGTGGCTGTGGCCGTGCCCATCATGGCCTTGCCTTGCTCGCTCATGACGGTGCGAACGTCTTCAAAGTCCACGTTCACCAGGGCTTCGACGTTGATGATCTCGGCAATGCCGCCCACCGAGTTGCGCAGCACATCGTTGGCGTAGGCAAAAGCCGAGTCCTGGCTGATGTCGTCGCCCAGGACCTCCAGCAGCTTTTCGTTGAGCACCACAATGAGCGAGTCCACGTTCTCTTCGAGTTCCTTGAGACCGGCCTCGGCATTGGTCATGCGGCGACCCCCTTCCCACTCGAAGGGCTTGGTCACCACACCCACGGTGAGGATACCCATCTCGCGGGCGATGCGTGCCACCACGGGTGCAGCACCCGTGCCCGTGCCGCCCCCCATGCCTGCGGTGATGAAGACCATGTTGGCCCCTTGCAGGGCTTCACGGATTTGCGCATCGGCCTCCTCTGCCGCATTCAGGCCACGCTCGGGCTTGCTGCCTGCGCCCAGGCCGTTGGCACCGAGCTGGATGGTGTGGCTGGCCAGTGACTTGCGCAAAGCCTGCGCATCGGTGTTGGCACAGATGAATTCCACACCGCGTACGCCGCTGCGGATCATGTGGTCGACGGCATTGCCTCCACCTCCGCCCACCCCGATGACCTTGATCTGGGTATCGGAGTTGAATTTGGGGTCTTCAATCATGTCGATGACGTTCATGTGTGCTCTCCTAAGAATGTGCAATTGCCAAAGTTGAAATCTGATTGTTGGAATGAAAGAGAAACGCTGAAATCCGGTGGGTCACCCTGCCTGGGCGGGGATTGGGCCAAAGCCCTGGGGGTGGTGGTCGATGTGCGCATCAGAAATTCCCCACGAACCAGTCTTTGACATGGCCCCAGACGTTTTTGACTTTGCCGTGTTTTTGCGCGACCTTCTGACCACGCACACGACCCAGGCGGGCTTCTTCGAGCAAGCCCATCACCACAGCCGCTCTTGGCTGGGACACCAGATCAGACAGCGCGCTCATGTGCTGGGGCATGCCCCGGCGCACGGGCTTGAGAAAGATGTCTTCGCCCAACTCCACCATGCCAGGCATGACCGAGCTGCCGCCGGTGAGCACAATGCCCGAGGACAGGATTTCCTCGCAGCCCGATTCGCGGATGGCCTGATGCACCAGCGTGAAGATTTCTTCCACGCGCGGCTCAATCACCCCGGCGAGGGCTTGACGGCTGAGCATGCGCGGACCACGGTCACCCAATCCAGGCACTTCCACCTGCATGTCAGGGTCAGCCAGCAATTGTTTGGCGCAACCCGACTCGACCTTGATGTCCTCGGCATCTTTGGTGGGGGTGCGCAAGGCCATGGCAATGTCGCTGGTGATCAGGTCACCCGCAATGGGGATGACCGCAGTGTGACGAATCGCGCCGCCGGTGAACACCGCCACATCGGTGGTGCCAGCACCAATGTCGACCAGCGCCACGCCCAGTTCCTTCTCGTCAGCTGTGAGCACAGACAGGCTGGAGGCCAGGGGGTTGAGCAGCAACTGCTCGACCTCCAGGCCGCAGCGGCGAACCGATTTGATGATGTTCTCCGCTGCGGTTTGAGCCCCCGTCACGATGTGCACCTTGGCTTCAAGGCGAATGCCGCTCATGCCAATGGGCTCTTTGACGTCCTGACCGTCGATCACAAATTCCTGCGGCTCCACCAGCAACAGACGCTGGTCGTTGGAAATGGTGATGGCCCTGGCTGTCTCCACCACGCGCGCCACATCGGTGGCCGACACCTCGCGGTCCTTGACCGCGACCATGCCGTGCGAATTCATGCCCCGGATGTGGCTGCCCGTGATGCCGGTGTAGACACGGCCAATCTTGCAGTCGGCCATGAACTCGGCTTCCTTGAGGGCGGCCTGGATGCTTTGCACTGTGGCTTCGATGTTCACCACCACCCCACGCTTGAGGCCGCTGCTGGGGGCAATGCCCAAGCCCGCAAGCTTGAGGGTGCCGCCCGCTTGCACCTCGGCCACCACCACCATCACCTTGTGCGTGCCGATGTCGAGTCCCACCACCAGATCTTTGTATTCCTTAGCCATCGATCACCTCGTCACATATGAATTGGTTTTTTGTGCAGGCCACTTGGTCTGCACACCTTTGAGTCGCAAGGCATAGCCATGGGCATGTCTGAGGTCCACATGCTCCAGGTCCACGGCCTTGCGACCCACTCGCTCGGCCACCACTGGCAAGCTGTTGATGAAATCGTTCACGCGCTGGATCACTTCGTCTTCCTCACCGCGACCCATTTCCATGGTGATGCGCTGGCCCAGCTGAACCGACCAGCTGCCCCTGGGGCTCAAATTGAGCACCCGAATGGGTTGACCCAAGGGCTGCAACACCGATTCAAGCCGCTTGTGCATGCGCCAGACCAGCTCAGACTCTTCATCTGGACCTGAGAAGCGCGGCAAATTGGCGTCTTCCACTTCATCGAGGTTCACCACAAACACCTCGCCGTGGTCATTGATCATCTTGGAGTCCTGCTCGTTGCCCCAAAAGGCAATGGGCTGATGCTCTTGCAGTTGCACGTGCAACCTGCCGGGAAATTCGCGGGAGACCTGCGCCTTGCGAATCCAGGGCACCGCCTCGAACACCTTTTGCGCCTGCCCCATGTCCATGGTGAAAAAGTTGCCGCTCAATCGGGGCACCACATTGGCTTTGAGGGTGAGGCCATTCAAATGCCGGAAGTCGCCCGAGACTTCGATGGACTGCAGGCTGAACCAGGGATGGCGGATGCCCCACCACAACAAGCCTGCCAGCACGAAGATCACCACCAGCACCTGGATCAGCGAGGCCGTGGCATTCATGAGGCGAATGTCCAGCGGCAATTCATCGCGGATTTGGACGGCCATGACGTTCACCATCACGCAGCCCTCCGGGGTACATGGTCCAGGCGGGCGCTGGACAACACCATCCAGCACAAGTCCTCGTAGGAGAGGCCGGCTTGCTTGGCCGCCATGGGCACCAGCGAATGCGTGGTCATGCCGGGCGACGTGTTCATCTCCAGCAAACACGGCTGGCCATCGGCCGCATTGAGCATGAAGTCAGCTCGCCCCCAGCCACGGCAACCCAGGGCCTCGAAGGCATTGAGCGTCAATTGCCGGACCTTGGTTTCGAGATCGGCGGGTAAGCCACTGGGACAGTGGTAGCGGACCACATCGGTGAAGTACTTGTTCTGGTAGTCGTATTGGCCTTGAGGTGCTTCGATGCGAATGACAGGCAAGGCCTGGGGACCCTGCGCCGTTTCAACCACGGCACAGGTCAACTCAGGCCCCTCGATGAAAGCCTCACACAAGGCTGTGGGCTCGAGTGCCAGACAGGCTTGAACCGCCTTGATCATGTCCTCACGTCGCGCCACCTTGCTCACCCCGATGGACGAGCCCTCATGGGGTGGCTTGACGATGAGGGGCAAGCCCAATTCATCGCACACGGCCAAGGCCTGCGCGTCACTCACGGGCGCATGCAGCACGCGGCTGGGTGCATTGTGCAAACCGTGGCTGGTCCAGATGCGCTTGGTCATGATCTTGTCCATGGCCAGGGCAGAGGCCATCACTCCGGAGCCTGTGTAAGGTATGCCCAGCAACTCCAGCGCGCCTTGCAGGCTGCCGTCCTCACCACCACGGCCATGCAAGGCAATGAAGGCGCGGGTGATGCCCAGCGCTTTCAATTCGGTGAGGGGGCGTTGTGCAGGATCAAAGGCGGTGACCTCCAGCCCTTTGGCTTGCAAGGCCGACAACACGCCTTGGCCAGACATCAATGAGACCTCGCGCTCGCTGGAATGACCGCCCATGAGCACGGCCACGCGCTCGCCTTGCACATCCATGGGCATGGGTTGGAGCTTCATGCCGACCCTTTCTGGTTCACCTGCTGCGCCTTGAAGCGCTGGGGCACTTGACCAATCGAGCCTGCGCCCATGCACATCACCACGTCGCCATCGCGTGTGGACTTGACCAGCAACTCGGTCAAGTCATCCAGGCCAGGTGCGAACACCAGCGACTGCTGGCCTGCCACACGCAAGGCATGCGCCAAGGCACGGCCATCGGCTGCCGCGATGGGGGACTCGCCTGCCGCATAGACCTCGGTGAGCCACACCACATCGGCATCGCGCAGCACGCTCACAAAATCCTCGAAACAGTCGCGAGTGCGGGTGTAGCGGTGCGGCTGGAAGGCCGCCACCAGGCGACGCCCCGGGAAAGCACCCCGGGCGGCAGCGAGCGTGACCTTGAGCTCGGCGGGATGGTGGCCGTAGTCTTCAATGAGGTGGAACTGCCCGCCATCGGCACTGGTCCAATCCCCATGCGATTGGAAGCGTCGACCCACGCCCTTGAATTCAGCCAAGGCCTTGACCACCGCGTCATCGGGCACACCCAGCTCCACCGCCACCGCAATGGCCGCCAGGGCATTGAGCACGTTGTGCACGCCCGGCAGATTCAGGCTCACTGTCAAGGGCGGCAAGGTCACGCCATTGCTGCGGATGACCTGGAAATGCATGCGCGAGCCTTCGGCTCGGATGTGGGTGGCGCGAATTTGCGCCTGGTCACTCAGGCCATACGAGGTGATGGGTCTGGACACCTGGGACAGGATGGATGACACCGCAGGATCGTCCACACACAGGATCGCCGCGCCGTAAAACGGCATGCGGTGCAGGAAGTCCACAAAGGCTTGTTTGAGCCGATCAAAGTCATGGCCGTAGGTGTCCATGTGATCGGCATCGATGTTGGTCACCACCGCCATCACGGGGTTGAGGTTGAGGAAGGAGGCATCGCTCTCGTCGGCCTCCACCACGATGTGCTCGCCCTTGCCCAGCATGGCATTGGCCCCGGCGCTGTTGAGGCGCCCCCCAATCACGAAGGTGGGATCCAGCCCCGCTTGAGCCAGGATGCTGGCCACCAGGCTGGTGGTGGTGGTCTTGCCGTGGGTGCCTGCAATGGCAATGCCTTGCTTGAGGCGCATGAGCTCGGCCAGCATGACCGCGCGCGGCACCACGGGGATCCAGCGTGCATGGGCTGCCACCACCTCAGGGTTGTCTGCGCTGACTGCGGTCGAGGTCACCACGGCATCGGCACCCGCCTGGTGCTCGGCTGCATGGCCCACGTGGGTGACGATGCCCATCTGTCGCAGGCGCTCGAGTGCGGGACCTTCATTCAGATCCGAGCCCGACACCACATAGCCCAGGTTGTGCAGGATTTCGGCGATGCCGCTCATGCCCACACCACCAATACCGACAAAGTGAATGTGACGGATGGCGTGTTTCATGACACCAACTCCTCACAGGCGCGCACCACATGCGCTGTGGCTTGGCGTTGGCCTTTGTCTCTGGCCTTGCAGGCCATCTCCATCAGGCTGGCTCTGTCCAGGGACAGGATCAATTCGGCCAGGCGCTCGGCGCTGAGCTCGCGTTGCGGCACCAGCATGGCCGCATCCTCTTGCGACAAGAACCGGGCATTGGCGGTCTGATGGTCGTCCACCGCCTGGGGGAAGGGCACAAAGATCGCCGCCACGCCCACCGCAGCCACCTCGGTGACGGTGCTCGCACCTGCGCGGGCGATGACCACATCGGCCTGCGCCAGTTCGGTGGCCATGTCGTCGATGAACGCGCGCAAGTCCCCATTCACGCCGTGCTCCTGGTAGTGGGCGATCAAATCGGGCAAATGCTTTTCACCGCTTTGATGCACGACCACGGGACGCGCCGATTCGGGCAACAGGCTCAATGCCGCTGGCACACGTTCGTTCAAGGCCTTGGCACCCAGGCTGCCGCCCACCACCAGGATGCGCAGCGGACCGGTGCGATTTGCATAACGCTGGCGTGGCTCAGCCACATTCAGAAAGTCTTCACGCAAGGGGTTGCCCACCCACTCGCTGTTTGGCAAGGCCTTGGGGAAAGCGCACAAGCGCCGCGAAGCCCAGCGCGACAACCACCGGTTGGCCGAACCCGCGATCGCGTTTTGCTCGTGCAGCACCAGAGGACAACCAGTGAGACCGGCCATGAGGCCGGTGCTGAAGCTGATGTAACCGCCAAAGCCCACCACCACATCAGGGCGGTAGCGGCGAATCACACCCAGGCTTGCCCACAGGGCCTTGATCATGCGCCAGGGCAAACGCAGCCAGGTGCCCAGGCCTTTGCCGCGCACGCCTGAGAACTCCAGGGTCACCAACTCAAAGCCATGGCCTGGCACGATGCGGCTTTCCATGCTGGGCGCAGGTCCACCCAACCAGCGCACTTGCCAGCCTTGGCTGCGCAAGGCCTCGGCCACCGCCAAGGCGGGGAAGATGTGGCCGCCCGTGCCACCTGCCATGATCATGACCGAGGCCGTCATCGGCGACCTCCGTGCATGAGCAGGCGGTTTTCATGGTCCACCCGCAAGACGATGGCCATGCAGACCAGGTTGAACAACAAGGCCGAACCGCCATAGCTCATGAAGGGCAGGGTCAGGCCTTTGGTGGGCAAGGCACCCAGGTTCACGCCGATGTTGATGAAGGCCTGGAAACCGATCCAGATGGCAATGCCCTGGGCCACCAGACCAGAGAAGAGGCGGTCCATGGCCATGGCTTGGCGGCCGATGTACATGATGCGGCGTGTGAGCCACATGAAGATCACGATCACCAGCAACACGCCAATGAAGCCAAACTCTTCGCCAATCACGGCCAACAGAAAGTCGGTGTGGGCTTCGGGCAGCCAATGCAGTTTTTCCACACTGCCGCCCAGCCCCACGCCGGTGAATTCACCACGACCCAGTGCAATCAGGGCATGCGAGAGCTGGTAGCCCTTGCCGATGGCGTTGTCTTCGCTCCAGGGATCGAGGTAGGCAAAGATGCGCTCACGTCGCCACGACGAGGACACGATCATGATCACAAAGGCCACGATCAGCAAAATCGCGTTCAGGAAGAACATGGTGGCGTTGACGCCGCCCAGGAACAAGATGCCCATGGCGATCACGGCAATCACCATGAAGGCGCCCATGTCGGGCTCAGCCAGCAGCAAAAAGCCCACCACCCCAATGGCTGCCGCAATCGGCAACACCGCGCGGAAAAAGCGCTCTTTGACGTCGAGCTTGCGCACCATGTAGTTGGCGGTATACATGAGCACGCCCAGCTTGGCGAATTCGGACGGCTGGAAATTCATGATGCCCAGCGACAGCCAGCGGCGAGCGCCATTGACCCCTTTGCCGATGAAAGGCACCAGCACCAGGATGAGCAACACCAGGGAAGCAATGAAGACCCAGGGCGCCCAACGCTCCCAGGCCGTCATGGGAATTTGAAACACCAACAAAGCGGCCAAAAAGGCCAGGCCCAAAGACAGGGTGTGCCGCACCAGAAAAAACGAGGGGGTGTAGCGCCCACCAAAGCGGGGGTTGTCGGCCATGGCAATCGATGCCGAATACACCATGACCAAACCCAGCGCCAGCAAAGACAGCAAGGCCATCAGCAACGCCGGATCAAAACTGCGAATGGTCACCGGCGCGGCCTTGGTCCTGGCAAATTCCTGGCCATGCAAGCGAACGGGCAACTCGTCCACGGTGGGTTCCTGGTCGGCCTTGGGCCACCATTGGCGCAGTCGACTCACCAGTGCATTCATGGTGTGCCTGCCTCCTCGCCCAACTCCTGAACAGCCTGCACAAAGACCTGGGCACGATGGACATAGTTCCTGTACATGTCCAGGCTCGCGCAAGCCGGCGAGAGCAACACGGCGTCGCCCGCCACGGCGCAACGTGCAGCACGGCGAACCGCCTCGGTCATGTCCACCGCATGGTGGATGTCCACGCCTGAAGCTTGGATGGCGGCTTCGATGAGGGGGGCATCCTGACCCATGAGCACCACGGCGCGGGCATGCTGGCGAATGGGTTCGAGCAAGGGTGAAAAGTCTTGTCCCTTGCCCTCACCGCCCAGGATCACCACCAGGCGCTGCTGCACGCCAAGGCCTTCGAGGGCGGCGACGGTGGCGCCCACATTCGTGCCCTTGGAGTCGTCGATGTAATGCACCTCATCGATGATGGCCACCGATTGGGTGCGATGCGGCTCGCCAGCGTATTCGCGCAAGCCATAGAGCAAGCTGGCCATGCTGCGTCCTGCGGCGGTGGCCAGGGCCAACGCAGCCAGGGCATTGAGGGCATTGTGCCGCCCCCGGATGCGCAAGGCGTCCGCAGGCATGAGCCGCTGCACATGGATTTCGGGTTCTTCGTCGTTCTTGCGGCGCTTTTGGGTTTCGTCGGCGGGATGCGCGCGCACCAGCCAGGTCATGCCATGCACCTCTTCCAGACCCCAGTCACCAGGGCGTTGCGGCAGATCAGGACCAAAGCTCTGCCAGCTCAGGGTCTGCTTGGCCTTTTTGCATGCCTCTTGCGCACCGTTTAGCCAAGCCATGATCGTGGCGTCGTGGCGCGGCACCACAGCCAGCGCGGGCGTGGTCGCGGCCGGCACAGGGCCAAACACATTGAATTTGGCGCGGGCATAGGTGGCCATGTCGCCGTGCCAATCCAGATGGTCCTGGGTGATGTTGAGCACGGTGGCGGCCGTGGGCTTGAAGTCATTGACCTCGTCGAGTTGGAAACTCGACAACTCCAGCACCCAGATGTCAGGCAGCGCATCCTTGAGCTTGAGCAAGGTGTCCATCAGACATGGCCCCACATTGCCCGCCATGGCCACGCTCGCGCCACTGCGCTCGATGAGGTGGGTGGTGAGTTGCGTCACGGTGGTCTTGCCATTGGTACCGGTGATGGCGAGGATCTTGGGCGCATAGCCCTGCGCTTGGTGCAATTGATCCAACTCCGACTGGAACAAGGTGAGCTCGGTGCCCACCCACAAGCCCTGGGCTTTGGCGGCTTGCCACACGGCTTGCACCTTGTTTGGCGTCAGACCCGGGCTCTTGAACACCGCCCGCACATCGCTGCCTTGCACCAGGCTGGCGTTGAATTCGCTGTGCACCAAGGTCACCTGGTCTGCCCATTGCGCGAGTTCGCTGGCATGGGGAGGCTGGGGCCTGTCGTCCACCACGGTGACGCGCGCGCCCTGGCTCACGCACCAGCGCACCATGGACAAACCCGAGTCGCCCAGGCCAAGGATGAGAACGTGGGTATGGGCTTGCATCATCTGAGCTTGAGGGTGGACAAGCCCACCAGGCACAAGAGCATGGTGATGATCCAGAAGCGAACCACCACCTGGGTTTCCTTCCACCCACTCTTTTCAAAGTGGTGGTGCAAGGGCGCCATCTTGAGGATGCGCCGACCTTCGCCAAAGCGGCGCTTGGTGTATTTGAAGTAACTCACTTGCAGCATCACCGACAAGGCTTCCACCACAAAAATGCCACCCATGACGGCCAGCACAATTTCCTGTCGAACGATCACGGCGATGGTGCCCAATGCGCCGCCCAGCGCCAACGCGCCCACATCGCCCATGAAGACTTGCGCCGGATGGGTGTTGAACCACAAAAAGGCCAGACCTGCGCCCGCCATGGCCGCGCAAAAGATCAGCAACTCGCCAGCCCCCGGGATGTGGGGCAGGAACAAGTACTTGGAATACACCGCATTGCCGCTCACGTAGGCAAACACGCCCAGAGCCGAGCCCACCATGATCACCGGCATGATGGCCAGGCCATCAAGGCCATCGGTGAGGTTGACGGCGTTGCTCGAGCCCACAATCACCAAATAAGTCAGGATCACAAAGCCCAGCACGCCCAGCGGATAACTCACTTGCTTGAAAAACGGCACCATCAGGTTGGCTTTGGGCGGCAGGTTCACATCAAAACCCGAGCTCACCCACGAGAAGAACAACTCCATCACGCGCCAGTTGCTGTTTTCCGAAATGCTGAACACCAGATACAGCGCTGCCAGCAACCCGATGAGGGATTGCCAGGTGTACTTCTCGCGCGAGCGCATGCCTTCGGGGTCCTTGCGCACGACCTTGCGCCAGTCATCGACCCAGCCAATTGCACCCATGCCCCAGGTGACGATCAGCACAATCCACACAAAGCGGTTGGAGAGATCAAACCACAACAGCGTCGAGGTGGTGATGGCAATCAGGATGAGCACACCGCCCATGGTGGGCGTGCCTGCCTTGGCCAAGTGCGCGCTCACGCCATATTCGCGAATGGGCTGACCCACTTTCAATTCGGTCAATTTGCGAATCACCCAAGGCCCGGCAATGAGGCCAATGAGCAAGGCCGTGAGGGCAGCCATGACGGCACGGAAGGTCAGGTACTGGAAGACACGCAAAAAACTCAGGTCTTCATGGAGGGTTTGCAACCATTGCGCGAGGTTCAGCAGCATGAGGCCTCCTTGCGACCGGCAAGGGTCAGCACCTGTTCCACCAGTTGTTCCATGCGCATGAAGCGCGAGCCCTTGATGGCCACCGCGCCCAGGTTGCCCATGTGCTGCACGACCGCGTGTTGCAAAGCGGCCATGTCGTCAAAATGCTGGCCATGGGGCATGGCCGCGCTGGCGTGGCGGCTCAACTCGCCCAGGGTAAAGAGGTGATCGATGCCGCGCGTGGCTGCATGAGCGCCCACCTCGGCATGGAAGGCTGGCCCTTGGTCGCCCACCTCGCCCATGTCGCCCAGCACCATGAGGCGCGGACCGGGCAAGGCGGCCAGGGTGTCGATGGCCGCGCACACCGAGTCGGGGTTGGCGTTGTAGGTGTCATTGAAAAGCTGGACCGCATGGCCCTGCCAATCGAGCTGCATCAGCTCCGAGCGACCACGAACAGGCCTAAAGGCATTGAGACCTTGAGCGATGTCCACCAGATGCACGCCAGCTGCCAAGGCCAGCGCCACCGCTGCCTGGGCATTCTTCAGGTTGTGTTCGCCCGCCATGTGCAATTGCAGCGTCAAGGGACCCAAGGGGGTGACCATGCTCAGGCGCCAGTGATCGTCCATCCAGCGGTGGCGGACCAAGTCCACCTGCCCGCCACGGCCAAAGGTGCGCGTGTCGTGGCGCCCCGCCAGGGACTGCCACAGCGGCGTGTGCACATCGTCAGCCGGGAACACGGCCAAGCCCTGGTCAGCCAGGTGGTCAAAGGCGCTGGCATTCTCACGCGCCACGGCCTCGACCGACTTCATGAATTCCTGGTGTTCGCGCTGGGCGTTGTTGACCAGCACCGCCTGGGGTCGCGCCCACTGGGCAATCTGGGCAATTTCGCCGGGGTGATTCATGCCCAGCTCCACCACCGCGACCTGGTGGTGGTCTCGCAGCCGCAGCAGGGTCAATGGCAGACCAATGTCGTTGTTGAAATTGCCTTCGGTGGCCAAGGCATCCTGGCCCCAGTGCGCGCGCAAAATGGCCGCCACCATTTGGGTGACGGTGGTCTTGCCATTGGAGCCCGTGACGGCCAGCAAGGTCTTGCCCCAGCGCTGACGCCAGGCAGCTGCGCACTCACCCAAGGCAGCGCGCGTGTGCTCGACCCGAATCACCGTCACCGCAGGGTCTAGCGAACGCAAACGGTCTGGTGCGCAGTCCACCATCACCGCCACTGCACCAGCCTGCACGGCCTGCTCGAGGTGATCGTGTCCATCAAAACGCTCACCGCGCAAAGCCACAAAACAGTCTCCCGCCTGGACCTGACGACTGTCGGTGCACACCCGCTCGATGTTGCGCCAGGGCGTGCCGCTTTGAATCCTGGCTGCAGGCAACAAGGCCTGCACGTCGGTCAAGGTCCAGGACAGGGTCTGGCTCATGCCGCCCTCCAGTCGCGCAAGGCGGCCTGGGCATGGCTGGCATCCAGGAAGGGATGGCGCACGCCTTGAATCTCTTGGTAGGCCTCGTTGCCCTTGCCAGCAATCACCACCCAGTCCTGGGCTCTGGCCTGGGCAATCGCCTGGGCAATGGCCAGATCGCGGCGCAACTCCACGGTCACGCTCGCGCCGGGTTCACTCAGGCCACGCTGCATGTCGCGAGCAATCGCCATGGGGTCTTCGCTGCGCGGGTTGTCGCTGGTGAGCCAGAACTGGTGACTGAGGGTTTGGGCTTCGCGCGCCATGAGGGGGCGCTTGGCCGCGTCGCGGTCGCCGCCACACCCCAGCACCGTGATGACATGGCCTTGTGTGGCCTGCGCGAGGCGACGCACCTGGGTCAGCACTTTGCTCACGGCATCGGGCGTGTGGGCATAGTCCACCACCACATGGGGCACACCGTTTCCACCCAGACGCTGCATGCGACCCGGCACAGGCAAGAGGCGCTGGATGGCTTGCGTCACGCGCCCTGGCGGCAAGCCCCAGGCCATGAGCACAGACCAGACCAGCAAGAGGTTGTCCACATTGAAGCGACCCAGCAAAGAGGTGGTGAGGCTTTGCTTGCCACCCGGCCAGCGCACCTCCATCGCCTGTCCCTGACCATGGGGCAGATCACGCAAGCCCGTGAGTTGCACGCGCGCAGTGGGCAATGCCCCTTCGTCCACGCCCTCGCGCGAGCTCACGGTCCACACATCGAGCTCGGGACGTTGTTGTTGCAAGCGCTTGGCCAGCGCCTCACCAAAGGGGTCATCCACATGGATCACCGCCACCTTGAGGCCTACCCATTCAAACAGGCTGGCCTTGGCCTCACCATAGGCTTGCCAGGAGCCGTGATAGTCCAGGTGATCCGGCGTCAGGTTGGTGAAGACGGCCGTGTGCAGTTGCAATCCTGCCAAGCGGTGCTCCACCAAGCCAATCGACGAGGCCTCCATCACACAGGCCTTGAAGCCAGCATCCACCCAGCGGCGCAACTGGCGGTGCAAGGCAATCGCATCGGGCGTGGTCAGGCCATCGTGCCCAGGCTCGGCCTGCAACTGCAACTGAGCTTGGGCTTCATCGGTTTGCACATGCCCCAGCCCCAGCGTGCCCACCACCGAGCAAGGCTGGTCCAGTTGTTGAAGCACATGACTGAGCCACCAGGAGCTGGAGGTCTTGCCGTTGGTGCCGGTGATGGCCACCATGGCCAGCTCACGGCTGGGTTGCCCGTAAAACGCATCGGCAATCCAGCCACTGGCAGATTTGAGCTGCGCATACGAGACCACCTTGTCGGTGTCCATGCTGTCTAAACCCAGGTGTTCCAAACCCTCGTTGTCGACCATGCAAGCGGCAGCGCCCTGGTCCAGCACCAGCGGCACATCCAGACGGGCATCGTGCCGGCGCCCCGGCCAGGCCAAAAAGCCGTCGCCCGCCTGAACGCGTCGGCTGTCGCCCTGTAAATCACCATGCACGCGCGCGCGCAGCCAGTCGGCGGCTTGCAATGGGGTGTGCAACACGGGCGTTGTCATTCCACAGCTCCGGTTGACTTTTGCGTGATCAGCATGGGTTGAATGGCCTTGTCGGGCGCCACACCCATCAACCTGAGCGTCTGCTGCACCACATGACTGAACACCGGCGCAGCCGTGTCACCGCCAAAGTAAACGCCCCGCGGGTTGTCGATCATCACCCCCACCACCAGGCGGGGCTCCTCAATCGGAGCCAGACCCACAAAAACGCCGCGGTACTTGGAGGTGGAATAGGTTTTGCCCTCGAGCTTGCGTGCTGTGCCCGTCTTGCCGCCCACCGAATACCCAATGGTCTGAGCTTTGGGTGCTGTGCCACGCTCGGAGGTGGCCATGGCCAACATGCCTCGCATGCGCTGGGCCACCTCGGGCTTCATCGCGCGCGTGCCACTGGGGGGCTCTTTTTGGCTCATGAGCGAGAGCGGCATCACCACCCCGTCGTGGGCAAACAAGGTGTAGGCCTGAACAAGTTGGAAGAGGCTGGTGGACAGGCCATAGCCATAACTCATGGTGGCTTGCTCAATGGGGCGCCAGGTGGCGTAAGGCTTCAAGCGGCCGGCCACTGCACCGGGAAACGGCACCTGAGGGCGCTGCCCGATGCCGACCTGGGAGAAGAGTTCCCACACATCCTTGGGCGGCATGCGCAGCGAGATCTTGACTGTGCCCACGTTGGAGGATTTTTCAATCACCTGCTCCACATTCAGACTGCCATGCGGATGGGTGTCAGAGATGGTGAAGCCCGCCATGTTGATCTTGCCGGGGGCGGTATCAATCATCGTGTCGGGTCTGATGATGCCTTTGTCGAGGGCCAGGCCCACCACAAAGGGCTTCATGGTCGAGCCAGGTTCAAAGGTGTCGGTCAAGGCACGGTTGCGCAGGTTGGCGCCCGTGAGCAAACGCCGGTCCTCGGGGTTGTAGCTGGGGTAGTTGGCCAGGGCGAGGACTTCGCCAGTTTTGGCATCGGCCACCACCACACTGCCCGCCTCGGCCTGGTGTTGCCGCACGGCCTCGAGCAAACGCTGGTAGGCAAAGTACTGGACCTTGCTGTCGATGGTGAGCTGCACATCGCGCCCGTCTACTGGCGGGACCATGCCGCCCAAATCTTCCACCACCTCACCGAGGCGGTTTTTGATCACTCGGCGCAAACCCGACTTGCCGCCCAGATCGGCATTGAACGCCAGCTCGATGCCTTCTTGCCCGATGTTCTCCACATTGGTAAAGCCCACCACGTGCGCAGCAGCCTCGCCCTCGGCATACATGCGCTTGTACTCGGTGCGCATGAACACCCCCCTGATCTTCAGGTCTGAAATGGCTTTGGCCACCGGCTCGCTCACCTGCCGCTTGAGCCAGACAAAGCCCTTGTCTTCGTCCTTGAGCTTGTCTTCCAGCTCGGCCATGGACAAGCCCAGCAATGAAGCGAGCTGTTTGAGTTGCTCGGGGCTGCGATCAATGGATTCCGGGCTTGCCCACACACTGGGCACGGGGACACTGGAGGCCAGCACCACGCCGTTGCGATCCAGGATCCGGCCTCGGCTGGCTGGCAATTCGAGTTGGCGCACAAAGCGCACCTCGCCCTTCTTTTGATAGAAGGCGTTGTGCAAAACCTGCACGTGCAAGGCACGCACCGCCAGACCCAAAAAGCCCAGGGCGATCACCGCCACAATGAACTTGCTGCGCCATGTGGGAATGTCGGTGTTGAGCAAAGGGCTGCTGGACAAGCCCACGCCTTTGCCACTCATGGCTTGCCCCCCCTGGATTCGGTGGCAGGCGCAGCGCTCACCACGTGTGCACGGCCTTCGGCATCGACCTTCACAAACTGCGTGATGGCGGGGGTGATGCCTTGCATGCCCAGGCGCTCACGCGCCTGTCGCTCCACACGCTGGGGCGTGGCCTGTGCACGGCGTTCGGCTTCGAGGCGATCGAGTTCGATTTCAAGGCGGTGCGCTTCCTGGCGGCTGCGTTCGATTTCTGTGACCAATCGGCGTGATTCATACTGCACCCGCACCAACACCAGGGCGGTGACCATCACCGCGAGGAAAAGCAGCACGTTGAGGCGGGTCATGCGTGCCCCTTGAGTGCGTGCGTGCGTTCAGCCACGCGCAAGATGGCGCTGCGGCTGCGTGGGTTGGCAGCGATCTCGGCCTCGCTGGCCTTGAAGCGCCCCACGGCGCGCAAAGGCATGGGCTGCTCGGGTGCAAAAGGCACGCGTCGATCCACCATCGCCTTGGCATGGCGTTGGATGAATTGCTTGACGCGCCGGTCCTCCAGCGAGTGAAAGCTGATCACGGCCAATCGCCCCCCTGGTTTCAAGATGTGCAGACTCCCTTCAAGCGCTTGCTCGAGCTGCGCAAGCTCACCGTTGATGTGAATCCGAAAAGCCTGAAATGTGCGCGTTGCAGGGTTCTGGCCCGGCTCGCGGGTTTTGACCGTGTCAGCCACGAGCTGGGCCAGCTCAAGGGTGCGGTCAAGGGGACCCCTCTCTTGCCTGCGTGCTGCAATCGCTTTTGCAATGGGTAGAGCAAACCGTTCCTCGCCATATTCACGAATCACCTCCGCCATGTGCGCCACCGTGGCCGTGGCCAGCCATTCGCTGAGCGCCTGACCCCGCGTGGGGTCCATGCGCATGTCCAGAGGTCCGTCGTTGCGAAACGAAAACCCGCGTGCCGGATCGTCGATCTGCGGAGAGGACACACCCAAATCCATGAGCACGCCCTCCACGCTGTGTGCGGGCAACTCGCCCAGGGCCACAAAGGCGTCGTGCCGAATTTCCAGACGGGCATCCTGAATCGAGGCAGCCACCTGCACTGCCTCGGGATCCCGATCGAAGGCAATCACTCGCCCCTTGGGTCCGAGTCGGGATAAAAGCAAACGGGTGTGACCGCCCCGACCGAAGGTCGCGTCCACATAAGTGCCATCGGGCTTCACGTCCAAGGCCTCGATGGCCTCGTGAAGCATGACGGTGGTGTGTGTCCATTCGGTCGTCACCTCGTCCTCAGAAAGAAAAATCCTTGAAGGCGTCAGGCATGCCCGCTTGCATGGCCTGAGCTTCGTGAGCGACGTAGGTGGCCTTGTCCCACAACTCGAGGTGTTGACCCATGCCCAGCAACATGACTTCCTTCTGAATGCCGGAGGCCTCGCGCAACTCGGGCGAAATCAGCACCCGGCCAGTGACATCCATGTCCACGTCCATGGCATTGCCCAAAAAGATGCGCTTCCACCACTGCGCATCCATGGGCAAGGCCGCAATGCGCGCTCTGAATTTTTCCCACTCGGGGCGAGGAAAGACCAACAAACAACCGTGCGGGTGGCGCGTGATCGTGAGCTGCGAATTGGCCAAAGCACCCAAGACCTCGCGATAGCGAGTCGGAACGGACAAACGCCCTTTTCCGTCGAGATGGAGTGAAGAAGCCCCTTGAAACACGATGAACCCTTGCTTGTCGATCCAGCTGCAAAAATGGGTTTTGATCCCTCTTTTTTGCACTAAGTTGCACGAAACCCCACTTTATCAGGAATCTCTCTTTTCAAGCAACTGCAAGAGGCACTTTTTTTCAATTAAATCAATTACTTATGCTTGCAAGAAAATTCCACCGAAGTAAAAAATAAAACCCTTCAAAATAAACGACTTACAAGCAGCATTAAAAGTGACTCCGGCTCAAACAGGCAAAAAAAAGCAGGCCTGGGGCCTGCTGGAGTGGGGTAAAGGGCGAGATTCTCAGTCGCCAAACATTTTTTGCTTGAGTTCGCGGCGCTGCTGGGCTTCCAACGACAAAGTGGCGGTGGGTCTGGCGAGCAAACGCCCCACGCCAATGGGCTCACCCGTTTCGTCGCAGTAGCCATAGTCGCCCGAGTCGATGAGGGCAATGGACTGCTCGATCTTCTTGAGCAATTTGCGCTCGCGATCACGGGTGCGCAGCTCCAGCGCATGCTCTTCCTCGATGGTGGCGCGATCAGCGGGGTCGGGCACGATGACCGTGTCCTCACGCAAATGCTCGGTGGTCTCACCCGCGTTGTTGAGGATGTCTTGCTTGAGTTGCTGCAAACGCAGTTTGAAAAAAGCCAACTGGACATCGTTCATGTAGGCGTCGTCGGGCATGGCCAGAACCTCTTCGTCGCTGAGGGCATGGACGGGTTTGGATTTCCAGTTGTTGGCCAATTGAGGATTCTTTTTCACGGCAGCAGGCACCACAGGAGGCGGCAAGGATTCCGCGCGGGAATACGAGGCCTTGGCCGTGGTCGAAGCCACCGATTGCCCCGGAGGCGGCGGCACCAGCGACATGGCTTTGGCCGCGCGGGCGGAGACCTTGCGGCCATCGGCATGGGTGGGTGCGGCAACTGGCGCAGCGACCGCGGGGACCGCCGCAGCCGTCGCAGCGGTTTTGGTTTTGGAAGTGGTTTTGGCAGGCGCAGGCGCCTTGCTGTGCGAGGTGGCCTTTTTGGCCGCAGGAGTTTTCGTTGCTGTCACTGTGTTGCGAGTGGTTGGCTTGGCGGCCTTGGCGGGGCTGGAAGCCCCCTTTTTGGACGCGGCGGGGGTTGCAGGTTTGCCGGAGGATGTCTTGACCACTGGCTTGGAGGAGGATTTTTTGACGGGCGCTGTGTTCACGCGGCTTGGTTTGGCTGCTGGTTTTTTGGCGGCAGGTTTTTTGGCCACGGGCTTTTTGGCCACCACTTTCTTGGCAGCGGGTTTTTTGGCAGCGGGCTTTTTGGCAGCGGGCTTTTTGGCCACCACTTTCTTCACCGCCGGTTTCTTGGCCGCCGGTTTCTTGGCCACTGGTTTTTTGGCGACCAAACGGGAAGGTGATCGGGTCACGGCTTTGGCGACAGGCTTGGCCTTTTTCTTGGCAGCGGCTTTCATTTCACTCTCCCATTGAATACGACTAGGGCGTAGGTGTTGCCCAACCCCGGCGAATTCGCATCCACGAGCTGGGCGTCAGTGCGCCGGGATTGTAATCACGCATGACACTGGGACAGACCCTGAAGGAAGAGATCTTTCGGCAAATCGATCCCGATGAACACCATTTTGCTCACTCGCTGCTCGCCAGGTGCCCATTTGGGTCCCAAATCGCTGCCCATGAGTTGGTGGACGCCCTGAAAAATGACCTTGTGATCGGTGCCTTTCATGTGCAAAACACCTTTGTAGCGCAGCATCCGGGGTCCGTAGACGTCCACGATGGCCCCCAGGAAATCCTCCAGCTTGGCCGGGTCCAGTGAGCGATTGGTGCGAAACACAAAGCTTTTGACATCGTCATCGTGGTGATGGTGGTGGCCATGGGCGTGGTCGTGTGCATGCGAGGGATGGTCGCAGTGCTCACCGTGCTCGTGGTCATGGTCATGATGATGGTGGTGGCCGTGGTCGCTGCCCTCGTTGAGGAAATCCGGATCGATGTCGAGCTTGGCATTGAGGTTGAAGCCCCGTAGGTCAAACACTTCCTTGAGCGGCACCTGCCCGAAATGCACCACATGCTGTGGCGCACGCGGGTTCATGTGCTTGATGCGGTGTTGCAGGGCATCGAGCTCGGCGGGGCTCACCAGATCGGATTTGGTGATGAAGATCTGATCGGCAAACCCAATCTGTCGACGCACCTCCTGGCGGTCGTTGAGTTGCTGGGCAGCATGCTTGGCGTCGACCAGGGTGACGATGGCGTCGAGCAAGAACGACTCGGCGACTTCGTCGTCCATGAAAAAGGTCTGCGCCACGGGTCCGGGATCGGCCAGGCCAGTGGTCTCGATCACCACCCGGTCAAAGGCAATTTCCTTCTTGCGACGGCGCTCGGCCAAATCGCGCAAGGTGGTTCGCAAATCCTCGCGGATGGTGCAGCACACGCAGCCATTGCTCATCTGGATGATGTTCTCGGTGGTCTCGGACACCAGGATGTCGTTGTCGATGTTTTCTTCACCGAATTCGTTTTCGATGACAGCGATCTTCATGCCGTGGGCTTCGCTGAGCAAGCGCTTGAGCAAGGTGGTTTTGCCGGATCCCAGGAATCCGGTGAGGACGGTGGCAGGTATCACAAAAGGCCTTTCATTTTTTGATCACCATGAGTCCCTTGAGGTATTCGCCTTCGGGGAAGCACAGGGTCATGGGGTGATCTGGGGCTGCAAAAAATCGCTCGGTGATGTAGCCATCGACGCGCGCGTCCGTGCCCGCTGAGGCCACGATTTTATGAAAGAGCTCGGCGCCAATGCCACCCGAGCAACTGTAGGTGAAGAGCACGCCACCTGGCGCGAGCAATTTGAACGCCAGGCGGTTGATGTCCTTGTAGGCGCGCGCTGCGCGCTCGGCGTGGGCGGCTGTGGGGGCAAATTTGGGCGGATCCAGCACGATGGCATCAAAGCTTTGGCCTTCCTGGATCAGGCGACGCAAGCTGGCATTGACATCGGCATCCCAGAACTGCGCATGCTCGCCCTGCACGCCATTGAGCGCCACATGCGAGCGCGCGCGCTCCAGCGCCGGCGCCGACGAATCAATGGTGATGACCTGAGCCTGATCATTCAAGAGGCCACTGGCCTGCATGCCCAACAACGCGGCCACGGTGAATCCACCGGTGTAGCCATAGCAGTTGAGCACACGCTGGCAACGCCGCTGCGCCACCACCTGACCAAAGCGCCAACGCGCATCGCGCTGATCCAGGTAATAGCCGGTCTTGTGACCTTCGGCCACGTCCAGGGTCAGCTTCATCTGGTGTTCGGTGATGGACAACTCGGTGCGCCCCTCGTCGGCATCGGGTTTGCGCAGCCAGCCTTTGACGGGCGTGAGGCCTTCGAGCTGCCTCACCCCCGAGTCGGATCGCTCGTGGATGCGGGACAGGCCACTGACTTGCAGCATCAACTCCGCCAGCACGGGTTTGAAACGCTCGGCACCACTGGAGAGGAACTGGGCGCACAAGGTGTCGTCATATCGGTCCACGATGAGACCGGGCAGGCCATCGGCCTCGGCATGGACCCAGCGCCAGGCGTTGCTGGCAATGCCCAGTCGCTCGCGCATGGTCCAGGCGGTGCGCAGCCGCTCGGCCAGAAACAATTCATCGATGCGCTGGGCTTCATCAAAACTCCAGATGCGCACGCGGATCTTGGAGCTGGGGCTGTAGGCGCCCCAGCCCAAAAAGCGGTCATCGCTGGCCACCACGCGCACGGTCTCGCCAGAGTCGGCACGGCCTTTGGCAATGGCCGTGTCAAACACCCAGGGGTGTCCTCTGAGCGCCGAGCGCTCCTTGCCGGGTTTGAGTTGGATGGTCTTCATGGGGGTGGGGTCAAAGGCTCAGGTGTTGCGCTTGGCACGGGGGTGAGCCGAGTCGTAGGTTTGGGCCAAATGCTGGAAATCCAGTCGGGTGTAAACCTGAGTGGCCTGGATGCTGGCATGTCCGAGTAACTCTTGCACGCCACGCAAATCACCGCTGGACTGCAAGACATGACTGGCAAACGAGTGGCGCAGCATGTGCGGATGAACCGAGGTGGGCAAGCCCGCACCCAAAGCCCATCGCTTGAGCGACTGGCGCAAGACATGAGGGGTGAGGCGCTGGCCTCTTCTGCCCAGGAACAAGGCCGGGGTGGGATGGGCGGCATCCAGCCCCTGAGCCCGGATCGACATCCAGGCCTCGACGGCATCGAGCGCCGCCTGCCCCAGGGGGACGCTGCGGCGCTTGCCGCCTTTGCCCAGCACATGGACCTCGCGCCCTGGCACATCGATCCAGCCCGCCGCCTTGGGGCTGGCTTGCACATCCAGACCCACCAATTCAGACACCCGCAGGCCGCAGCCGTAGAGCAATTCAATCGCCGCATGGTCGCGCGCGCGGGACCACGGGTCTGCATCAGGGTCTTGGTGCTGAGCCAGCGCCACGGCATCGTCCACCGACAAGGCCTTGGGCAAGGGTTTGGCCGCCTTGGGCGCCTTGATGCCCACCAGGGGATGGTGACGCAGGAAGCCCTGTTGCACGCCATGCGAAAAAAGACTGCGCCAGCACGACAGCGTCAACGCCAGGCTCTTGGGGGACAGACCCTGGGCATGCAAACGCGCCACGGCCGCGCGCGCCCAGTGGGCATCGACCTGATCCAGGTTCAGGCCGCGCTCGTCGAGCAAGGTGCGCAAGCGCTGCAACTCAAAGGCATGAATGGCCAGGGTGCGCGGCGAAAGTCTTTTTTCATGCCGCAAATGGTCCAGGTGCTGCTCAACCCAGTTTGGCCAGCCAGGCGCCTCACCCATGCGGCCTCAACCTTGCTGCAAGCGCGCCAGGCACGCCCCAGCCAGGTTGCCCAGTTGCTGCAGCAACTCCGTGCCCATGTTGGCGTGAAAGCGCTGGGGATCGGGCGAGGCCAGGACCAGCAAACCAAACACAGGTGCCAAAGGGGCTTCGCTTGCGGCGTTGGCACGCAAGGGGATGACCGCCATGGATTCGATCTCGTCGGGATGCGACATCCATTCGAGCAAACCCGTCATGGGCACAGGACCGCACAAGGGCTTATCCAGACCCTGAGCCCAGGCCGACACATCGGGCGAGACGCCTTGCACAAAGGGCTCGGCCTCGTAGACCTTGGAGAGGTTCCACAGGCGCAAACTCACCTGGGGCACCATGAAGCGGTGAGCCAGCGTCTCGGTCACGCGTTGCGGCAGCCCCGTGGCCGCACCCGCGCGCATGAGGCCTTCAGCCCAGGACATCAGGCGTTGATGCAAGACATCGTTTTCACCGCCATGGCGGATCAACTCCATGAGTCGCAACTCAAGCACGCGGATTTTTTCGCGCAGCATTTCGGTCTGTCGCTCGCTCAGGCTCACCGCCCGGTTGCCATGGGGGCTGGTCAAGCGCACGGCTGCCAGCACCTCGGCATGACGGGCAAAGAAATCAGGGGTACTCACCAAGAATTCGACGATGTCGTCTTCGGTGACGGTGGACAGGGGTGAACCGCTCATGGAGCCAACTCCTCAGGAATATCAATGTCGCCAGTGAACACTGTTTGTGCCGGTCCGGTCATGAACACCGAACCTGCGGGATCTGGCCAGGCGATTTGCAAAACGCCCCCTCGTGCATGGACCGTGACCTCGCCTTGAAGCCAGCCCTGGCGTAAGCCGGCCACCACAGCCGCGCACGCGCCAGTCCCGCACGCGAGGGTCTCGCCTGCACCGCGCTCGAACACGCGCAGACGAATCGTGTGCGCATCCACCACGTGCATGAAGCCCACATTGACCCGCTCGGGAAACGCCGGGTGGTGCTCCACCAGGGGACCCAGGGTGGTCACCGGTGCTGTGTCCACATCGGCCACCCTGAGCACCGCATGCGGGTTGCCCATGGAGACCAACGCAAAGTCCACCGGGTCATGCCCCTGCACCTGGAGCTGCCAGCACAGGCCGGCAGGCCCGGGCTGGGCGCTGGCGTGCTGGGGGGCAAAGGGCAACCGGTCGGGGTGAAACCAGGGTGAGCCCATGTCCACCCGCACCGCGCCATTGGGCAAGGTCTGCAAGATCATGAGCCCATGGCCCACTTGCGCGCGCACCGTGTCGCGATCGGTCAAGCCCTGCTGCTGCACAAAGCGCACAAAGCAGCGCGCACCATTGCCACAGTTTTCCACCTGTGCACCATCGGCGTTGTGGATCACGTATTCAAAATCGGCATCGGCGCGACGGGGTGGGCGAACACTCAGGATCTGGTCTGCCCCCACGCCAAAGTGGCGGTCCGCCAGCCAGCGGTATTGGGCGGCATTCAGGTTCAGGGGGGCACGGGTTTCGTCGAGGACAACGAAGTCGTTGCCCGCTCCATGCATTTTGGTGAAGTGAATGCGCATGGCTGCATTATCTGCAATCGCGACAGGCCAGCGCGCCATGCTGTGCTAACTTGCCCCATCGATCAACCCTGTTGCAGCTCAGGAGACCCCATGCGCATTCCCGAATGGACCCCATCCGCCCATCCCCAGCCCGATGACCTGGTGCAAGCCATCCTCAAGCGCCGGGGCGGCGAATTGATCAACCTGGACAAGGCTTTGCTTTGGAGCGAACCGCTGGCACGCGGCTGGAATGTCTACATGGGTCATGTGCGAACAGGCCTGGGGGCATCGCGCAAATGGCGCGAGCTGGGCATTTGTACCGTGGCCTTGCTCACCGGCGCGCAATATGAATACCACCACCATGCACCTGATTTCCTGGCCGCTGGCGGCACGCAGGCCGAACTCGATGCCCTTGGCCGTGCAGTGCAGGCGCAGCCCCTCAAGGCGGTCGATCAGCCCGAGCTGGGCGCCGTTGAACGCCTCATCATCCAGTACGCCGCACAGATGACGGTGCAAGTGCGGGTGGACGACAGCGTGTTTGCCCGCATGCAGCAGCAGTTCACGACCACCGAGCTGGTGGAGATCACGGCGGCGATTGCCAGCTACAACATGGTGGCGCGCTTTTTGGTCGCCCTGGGCGTGAGCCCCGAAACCTGAGCTGCTGCCTGAGAGAATACCGTCATGGTCAGACCCACTCAATTCCTCCATCCCCAACGCGAGCCCTCACCCCTGCTCAATGCCGCCACCGTGCTGATGTGGCGCGATGGCCCCCAAGGCCCCGAGGTGCTCATGACCCGCCGCTCCATGCAGGCGAGTTTTGCACCTGGCGCCTTCGTCTTCCCCGGCGGCGGCATCGATGACAGCGACACCGCCGCGCACGCGCTCAGCCTGCGGCGCAGCACGCAATCGGACTTGCGCCTCACCCAGGCTTTGGCCGCCATCCGGGAAAGCTTTGAGGAGCTGGGCATCGTCATCGCCGACCAAGCCGATGGCCAACCCGTGACGGCGCAAGACATTGCCAGGCTGGACCGCCAAGCGCCTTTTTACGATCAGGTCAAAGCCCTGGGCTGGCGCCTGAGGGCAGACCAGGTCTGGGTGCTGGCGCACTGGATCACCGACCGCGACATGCCCAAACGCTTTGATGTGCCCTTTCTCGCGGCGCGCATGCCGCAAGGGCAAATCCCCGTGGCCGATGAGCGCGAACAATTCGAGCCCATCTGGATTCGCCCCGAGGATGCGGTGCAACGCCATGCAGAGGGTCAGTTCTTCATGATCTTTCCCACGCTGCGCACCCTCGAGCGCCTTCGCGGCTTTGCCTCGGTGGACGCCCTCTTTGACGCCTTTGTGAGCGAGCAGCCCCTCTTTGTGAGTTGCCCACGTGCGGGCAAGCGCGCTGGCGAAATCGCGCGCTTCATGGAATCGGACTCGCCCT
>JACCDZ010726709.1_pt1 | contig 67755 bp, 44 predicted proteins | sample 7449551 | NCBI WGS metagenome assembly JACCDZ01 (sample SAMN15323452, study PRJNA562643) | freshwater metagenome | isolation source: river surface water | place: USA:Blue River Watershed | collected 2017-08-18 | reverse complement strand
TTCTTCAAGGACAAGACCCACCCCAAGCCCGGCCCGCTCCACAGCGTGATCTCGCTCGCGCGCAACACCCGCCTCACGCTCGACGAGACGGTGAAGCGCCACTTCCCGCAATACACCGATATCGCGCACCGTTTCCCCGCCTTCGCCGCCGCCTACGCCGCGGCCAAGAAGGAGCAGAACGTCCTCGATTACGACGACCTCCTCGAGCTGTGGCTCGACCTGCTCGTGAAATGCCCCGACCTCGCGGAGTATTTCGCCAACCGCTTCCGCCACCTGCTCGTCGACGAATACCAAGACACCAACACGCTCCAGTCCGAGATCGTCGACCGCATGGGCTCCCACCACCGCATCATGGCCGTGGGCGACGACGCCCAATGCATCTACTCGTGGCGCGGCGCGAATTTCGAAAACATCATGACCTTTCCCGACCGCCACGAGGGAACGGCCATCCACCGCATCGAGACCAACTACCGCTCCACGCCGCAGATCCTAGCCCTCGCCAACGGCGTGCTCGAGGCCCAGCCGATCGGGCGGCATTTCGAGAAGAAGCTCATCGCCGCCCGCGCCAACTCCCAGAAGCCCTGCGTGGTGCAGGCGATGGACGACCGCGAGCAGGCCGAGTTCATCGTCAAACGCGTGCGTTACCTGATCGAGGACGAGGGCGTGTCGCCCGCCGAGATCGCCGTGCTCTACCGTTCGCATTTCGTAGCGCTCGAGACCCAGCTCGCGCTCTCTCGCGCCGGCATCCCCTACTCCATCACGAGCGGCGTGAAGTTCTTCGAACGCCAGCACGTCCGCGACCTGATCGCGCTGATCAATTTCGTCTATAACCCGAGCAACACCCTCGCCTGGTCGCGCCTCGCCTGCCTGCTCCCGAAGGTCGGCGAGAAAGGCGCGCAAAAGATCCACTCCGCGGCGCTCGATCACGCGAAATTCCTCCAGCAGGACTTCATCGAGGCGCTCGCGAGCGACGACGTGAAGGCCAAGGTGCCGCCCGCGGCGAAAGACGAGTGGGCGCAGTTCTGCGCCTCGCTCCGCGAGGTGGCCCACGCGATGCGCGACGAAAAGCCGGCACGCGTCATCGAGCTCTCGATCGAGGGCTGGTATGGCGACTACCTGAAGGGCGCTTTCGCCGACTACACCGACCGCCATGAGGAGTTGAAGGCGCTGGTCGGCTTCGCCGCGCGCTTCGACGACATGCAGGACCTGCTCGCGCAGATCGTGCTCCTCAACGGCGAGACGACCGACAAGTCCGTCGCGCCCGACCAGGAGGCGATCAAACTCACCACCGTGCACCAGTCGAAGGGGCTCGAATACGACGCCGTGTTCGTGATCGGCCTGGCCGACGGCATGTTTCCCGGTCGCCGCGCCATCGAGGACGGCGACGTCGAGGAGGAGCGCCGCCTGTTCTACGTCGCGGTGACCCGGGCAAAGAACGAGCTCTACCTCTGTTATCCGAAGATCGCGTCGCGCGCCGGCCCCGGCGGTATGATGCTCGTGCCGAGCCGCTTCATCACCGAGCTATCGCCCGGCCTTTACGAGCCGCTGCGGATCAAACGGCAGTTCGGCTGGTGAGGAACGTTCGCGGATTGCGCACTGGAGGGCGGGCCGCCGTGCCCGCCAAAACACGCAACGCGACGCAGCCAGATCCGCGCCCCCCAAAAAATCAGGGCCCGCTCAGTGCGCGCCGCCTTCGATCTCGCCGGGCTTGAGCAGGCCGGCAAAGAGCGATTTGTCCGCCGCCTTCATGTAGGCCTCGGTGGCGGCGACGCTGCCGTCCTTCACGCGGGCGAGCAGGCTCTGGTCCATCGTGATCATGCCGTCGGTTCGTCCGTTCTCGATGATCGCCCGGATGTTCGCGATCTGGCCGCTGCGGATCGTGTTGGGCAGCGCCTCGTGCTGGAGCAGGATCTCGTGCACCGCCACCCGGCCCTTCGGGATTTTCTTGCAGAGGAGCTGGGAGACGACGCCGGCGAGACAGCCGGAGAGCATGACGCGCACCTGGTTTTGTTCGTCGGCAGGGAAGGTGTTGATGATGCGGTCGACGGTCTTGGGCGCGTTGTTGGTGTGGAGCGTGCCGAAGACCAGCATGCCCATGGAGGCGCAGCCGAGGGCGAGCTTGATGGTCTCGAGCTCGCGCATCTCGCCGAGGAGAACGATGTCGGGATCGTGGCGCATCGCCCCCTTGAGCGCGTCGGCGAAGGTGCGGGTGTGCTCGCCGACCTCGCGGTGGACGATGGTGGACTTCTTGTTTTGGTGAACGAATTCGATCGGGTCCTCGATCGTGATGATGTGCCGGGCGAGGTTCGCGTTGATGTAGTCGATCATCGCCGCGAGCGTAGTGGATTTACCGCTACCGGTCGGACCGGTCACGAGCACGAGGCCCTCGTTCAGATGGCAAAGCTTCTTCAGCGTCTCTGGCAGCTTGAGGTCGTCGAAGGAGAGTATCTTCGAGGGGATCTGGCGAAACACCGCGGCCTGGCCCCAATGGTTGTAGAGGTAGTTACCGCGGAAGCGGGCCAGCCCGGGGATCTCGTGCGCGAGGTCAAGGTCCTTGCGCTCGAGAAAATCGGCCCAGCGCTGCGGCGGGCAGATCTCCCTGAGAAAGGTCTCCATCTGGGCGGCGTCCAAAACCTGCTCCTGAAGATCGGCGAGACCGCCGGAGATGCGGGCGCGAGGAGGCTGGCCGACCGTGAGATGCAGGTCGGAACCGCCGCGTTCGAGCATGAGACGAAGGAGGGAATCGATGGCGGGCATGGCGGGGTGCGATGGGTTCAGACGATGCGAGCCTTCAGGACGCGGTTACTGATGTTGGCGCGGGCGGTCTCGGCGGAGATGCGCCCCTCTTCGTAAAGCTTGAAAACCGTCGTCTCCATGAGGCACATGCCCTCGCGTTGACCGGTCTCCAGGATGTTGCGCAGGCCCTGCATCTTGCCCTCGCGGATAAGAGCGGAGACGGCGGGGTTTCCGACGAGGATCTCGCAGGCCAGAACGAGTCCGCCGTCGACGCCGGGAAGAAGGCGCTGGCAGACGACGCCGCGAAGACTTTCGGCGACGCTGGCGCGGATCTGCGTCTGCTGCGATGGAGGGAACACGTCGAGCAGGCGGTTGAGCGTGGTGGCGGCGTCGCTCGTGTGCATGGTGCCAATCACGAGGTGGCCGGTCTCGGAAGCGCTGATCGCCATCTCGATCGTCTCCAAGTCGCGGAGTTCGCCGATGACGATGACGTCCGGGTCCTCGCGAAGCGCGCCCTTGAGCGCGGAGGCGAACGACCTCGTGTGCGGGCCGACCTCGCGCTGCGTGATGTTGCAGCCGCGGGCGACCTGCACGACCTCGATGGGATCCTCGACCGTGATGACGTGGTCGTTGCGGCGTCCGTTGATCTCGTCGACGAGCGCGGCGAGCGTGGTGGTCTTGCCCGCGCCCACCGGACCGGTGACGAGGATCAGGCCGTTGTGGTAGGTGAGCAGCTTGAGGACGGCGTCGAGATTGCGCAGTCCCAGATCGTCGAGCTTCGGAATCTTGGCCGCCACCATGCGATAGGAGCCGGCCGGGCCGCCCTTGTGAAACATCAGGTTCACGCGATAGCGGTTGCGGGCGTCGAGGGCCAAGGCGTAGTCGAGGTCCTTTCGCTCAAGGTAGAGGGCTCGCTGGTGCGGCGCGAGCAGCACGGTGTTAAGCCGCAAGGCCTCGTCCCCGCCGAGGATGTGGGACCCGATGGGGCGCAGCACGCGCTGCTGGCGGATGAACGGCGCGGAGCCGGCCGACAAATGAAGATCGCTCACCCCTTCACGGGCGCAGGAGCGGAGCAGATCACGCAACATCACCGCCAGCGAGGCGTCGTCCATCCGGGCGATGTCGCCGAACGGAAATCCGTCCAAGCCGCCGACCGGCGCAGGTTCCCGCCCGGCCGGCTCGGGCTCGGGAATCGACGTGAACGGAGGAACCGTGAGCGGAACGTTGGCGGGAATCGTCGCGAACGCCCCCCCCGGCATGCCGGGCGTTCCGGAGAGAACGGAAACACCCGCGCCCGACGGAGCCGAAGCGGAACGATGCAGACTCGGCACCGGCGCCTTCGGCTCCGCGGGGCGCGGGAGAGGCGAATCGGCCGCCTTGTCCTCGACGAAGGGATCTTCGTTCGGCGGCCCGATCTTTCCCTTCGCCTGCGCCACTCCGGCGGCCAGCTCGAGCGCCTCGATTTTCGCCTCGGGCACATGGCCGCCGTCGACCAACTCCTGTGCGAAGCCGAGGAGATCGACGTCTTCGCCGAGCTTACGGCGCACCGCGAGGGCGGACTTCACGTTGAAGATCTCCTGATCGATGCCGAGGCGCGCCAGCCAAACGATGGAAGACTTCATTTTCCCGACCTTCGACAATGCGACCGGGAGTGTAAAAGAGTTTTCAGGCCCAATCGCGCTTCTTTTCCCTCAGTAAGAACGGGCGCGGCTTTTCACCCGCCTCGCCAAGCGTAAGCTGGCGAAATGTTACACGACGCACACAACCACCTTCAGGACGACGCGCTCGAGCCACATCTCCCGCGCATCGCGGAGGCTTGGCCGGGGGTCGCGGGCGCGAGCGGCCTGATGGTGGTGAACGGCACGCACCCGACGGACTGGCCCCGGATCGCGGCCCTGGCGGAGCGACACGCGTTTGTTCGCCCCGCGTATGGCATCCATCCGTGGGATGCCGGGGCGCCGCGTCCGGCCGACTGGAAGGAACAGCTGGCCGCCAAGCTCGACGCCGACCCGCGAGCGACGGTGGGCGAGATCGGCCTGGATCGATGGATCCTCGAAATGGCCAGGCCGGACGATCCCCGTCTCGCGGGGGTCCGACGCGCGTCGATGCCGGAGCAGATTGAGATTTTTCTCGAGCAGCTTCTTCTCGCGACATCCCGAGATCGGGCGGCCACGATCCACTGTCTCCACGCTTACGACGACCTGCTTCCTCTGCTTCGCCACCGGCCGCTTCCAGCCCGCGGCTTTTTGCTCCACGCGTTTGGCGGGCCGCCCGGGCTCGTGCCCGAGCTTGTCGGCCTGGGTGCCTACTTCTCCTTCAATCCCTCCTTTCTCGACCCGCGCAAAGCGCGCCAACGGGATACGTTCAAGCTCATCCCCCCCGACCGTCTGCTCTGCGAGACCGACGCGCCCGCGATGCTTCCGCCACAAGCTTGGCGCACACACAAACTGCCCCCGTCCGCGGACGGATCTCCGGTAAACCATCCCGGCAATATCGAGGCCGCCTACGCCGGTCTGGCGGCCCTACGAGGCGAAGATACCGCATCGCTCGCCCAACGGGTGGCGGAAAATTTCCACCGGCTTTTTTCCGCGCGATGACAGCCCGCTGTTTTTAACTGCCCCGTCACGTTTCCCGTCGAACCCCGACATGCCGCTTCGTTTCATGTCCGAAACCACCGCCGCGCCCTCTCGATTTCTCGCCTGGGCCGCAGGCGATCACGAGGCCATGGAACGACTCCTCGCCGAACAGGATCCGTCTCGTTTCGAGGAAACCTGCCGCGAACTCGCCGACGCGCACCGGATACCGCTTCAGGCGGGCGAAATCGCCGCGGCCGTCGCGGCGTCGCGGAGAGCATGGGGGCAGCGTCATCTACCGGAGCCCGTGGTGTCGGGCCACTCTCGACCGAGCGCGCGCGAGTCCGCCCTTCCGCCTGCGGACTGGTTTCCCGTCCACCTTCACACCCACGCCAGCCCGGCGGTCCTCGAATGGGCGCGCTTTGGACCGCGCCGGCTTTTCGATCCCTTTTTTGAACAAAGCGCAGGCGCCGCCTTGCGCGCTCCCGGCGCGCTGCTTTTTCCCTGGCGCGGCACGGTGGACGCGCTGGAGGACGAAATCGGCGACGCGCAACCGGAGCTCGCGCCGGCCGGGTTCGTGTTTCACCTGTCCCGCTGCGGCTCGACCCTGCTTGCGCAAGTGCTCGCGGCGAGCCCGCGAAACCGGGTGCTGTCCGAGGCGCCTCCCATCGACCAACTCCTCGCGCACGACGCCGGGATCGGCCTGCCCCGCGAGCGGCGCATCCGCAGGCTGCGGGCCGTGGTCAACGCCTACGCCCGAAAGCGCGCCGGAGACGAAAGCCGCCTGTTCATAAAATGGGACGCCTGGCATACCCTTCATCTGGATCTCATCCAGGCGGCGTTCCCGCGCACACCGTGGGTCTACCTTCACCGCGACCCGGTGGAGATCCTTGTCTCACAGCGACGGCAACGTGGTTACCAATTTCTGCCGGGGGCGATGGATCCGCGCCCCTTCGGCATCGCGCCGGAAGAAATCCCGGCCTGCGACCTGGATCGCTACACCGCGCGTGTGCTTGGAGCGAGCGCGGCCGCGGCGACAAGGGCGCTCGCCAACCCCGCCTCGCCCGCCTTCGCGGTGGACTATCCGGATCTGCGCGAGCGAATACCCGGCCTTCTGCGACACTCCTTCGGTTTGTCCGACACCGACGCGCAGGAATGGTCCGCGGTGCAGGAGGCGCTCACGCGAAACGCGAAGAACCCGCGGATCCCGTTCTCCGACGACAGCGAGCAAAAGCGACGTGAGGCGGACGAGACGCTTCGCACGCTCGCGGAAACCTGGCTCGGGGAAAGCCGGCGCGCACTGCTTAGGCACCGAAACATCGCGGACGCCGACACCCCCGGCGGCGCAGATCGGCACCACTCCGCTAACGCCTAACTTTTTGTGGAGTGAAGGACTCCGTCCCCGTCGCGACGAACCTACTGATCCCGAAAGTCGGACACAGCGGTCCGCCCTGCATCGGATCATATCCCCACCGAGAGTCTTGACGAAGCAATGCCAAAGTCTGCGGGCACCCACGGTCCGGCCGCATTCGACGCGCCCGTCGCGAGCAAGGACACGGAGGCCCGCGATTCAAAAATGGGGAAAACAGGAGCCCCGCTCGCAGACGGTTCGAGACGTCGCGCCCCCGTCAGTCGGAACGCGCCTTCGTCGCCTCGGCGCGGGCGGCCTCCAAGATCTCATCACGCAGCCAATCATTCACCACGCAGTCGATCGTCAGGTGCACGCGATCCCCGTCGCCGTCGTTATGAACGCTGTGCAGCTCGGTGAAATCATTATACCAGCACTCGCCGGGATTCATGACGACCCGCTTTCCGGCCACCATGAAGCGCACCTCGGGATTCGTCGTGATCGGGATATGGAGGCGCAATTCCCCGTCCTCCAACCGAAGCCGGTAGTCCCGGTGCTCCTTTACCACCGAACGCGGACGCACGCGCAGAAAACGAACCGCGAGCTTCGGGCAGGGAAACGAATCCACGACCGCGGCGATGTAGGGACAGCGGGCCATCAGCGGCGTGTCGTAAAAATCGGTGCGGGTCGGATCCGGGTAGATCTTGGAAGCGTCACCCCCGATGGCGCGCAACGCGACGACGCTCCAGTCGCCCTCGTAGTAGCGGGTGTTGAAATGAGGCACGAAATCGGCGGAGACTATGCGGGCGAGATCCGCCTGCAGACGCGCCACATCAAATCGCGACCGCAGCTTGAGACTGGCGGGCACCGCCGTCGGCGCAACACACGCGGACAAGGAAGCCGCGATGCGGCATGAATCGTCTGACATGGAAGAGAGGGATGAACCGACCTTTGATTAAATCGTCCGGGCAGAGCCCCGGCGTTTCAGATGCGCCCAGCCCGATCCTTATTCAGCTCCGATCGCTCGCCTGCGCGAGGAAGCAAGACCGCCAAGAGCACAGACGCAGCGAAACGTCAGGGTGAAACCTCGAGGCGACCTACTCCGTGATCTGGGCGTTGACGCGGAAGAAGCGGGTTTTCTCGGCCGCCACCGACACGGGACAGGGAACGCTCACGACCTCATACAATCCGTCGGTGGCGAGCACGGTCGGGCTTTCCGCGACGTTTTCCCACGTCGCGAGATCGGCGCCAAACTGGCCCGCGTAGGTGATGCCCTCGGTGAACGCCGAGGCGCGACGCAGGAAGAGGGCACGGAGCTCTGTTCCCGTTCCCGACGGCGCGAACACCAGGATGGGATTGCCATAGGTGGAGAGAGCGCCCCCTCCGGCCAGGCTTCCGACATAGGAGAGCGAAGGAGGACCGGAGGCTCCGCTCCGCGGGTTCGTGCCAAAAGCGAATTCGATCAAGTTCGCCAAGCCATCGGAGTCGGGATCGGCGAGCGCGCCGCTGACGCCAGGTTCGGACAGCTCCGCGCCGGAGAAGTTCTCCAGACGCCAGTCGTCGTAGACCAACTTCCGGACGGTCAAGGTGCCATCGGCGAAATTGAAGCCGTAGTTGGCCGCGCTCAGCGTGCCGATCGAGGCCGAGATCGCGTAGGCTCCAGGGTTGCTGGCCGTGGAGGCAGGAGTGCTCAACGCAGGAGCCCCGGAAAGCACCGCGCTCGTATCGCCGCCGACGAAGCCGCTGATCGAGGCGGTAAGCGTCGGGTTGGCGTAACCGTAGGGGCGGATTTTGTTGTCCGCCGAAACCAGGAGCGCGACCGGAGCGACGGTCAGCGTGCCCGACGCTTCGCCCTGATAATTCGCGTCGCTGATCGTCCCCACCACCACGTAGGTTCCCGCATTGGTCGGCGCCGATCCGGAACCGTCATACGTGAAGTGAACCGTCAATCCGCCTGGCGAAGTCGTCGCCGTCGCCACCCGCGCGCCGCCGGAGTAGGTCTGGCTCAGGCCGCCCAAGTTCACGGTCGCGGTCGCCTTTGCGATGCCCAGGCCAAGGGTCGCGGAGCCGATGTTTCCGGCCGCATCCGTGGCGCTTATCGTGACGGAAAACGATCCCGCCTGGGTCGGAACGCCGTCGATGACGCCCGAAACCGGGTTGACGGAAAGACCCGGGGGCAAGCCGGACGCCGCGAAGGAAACCGGCGAGCCCGAGGCGGTGATCGTATAGCCAAACGAAACGTTGTAGGTGCCGCTCGCGGTGGTGGCGCTGGTGATCACGGGCGCGGCGTTATCGACGACAAACGTGGTCGCCGGTCCGGCGGCCGCGGCGAGATTCCCGGCGGTATCGCCGGCCGTGCCCGCGGCGACGCTGATACCCAGGCTTCCGTTTCCGGCGATGGACGAAAGAGTGATGGTCCGGGTCGAGCCGGTGCCCGAAACGGAGACGCCGCCCGCGGACGCGGTGCCCGTCGTATTCACGGTCACGTTGGCCGAGCCCAGGGAAACGGTGTCCTGCCCGGCATAGCTGACGGTATAGCTGACCGGTCCGCTCCGGGTGAGCGACGTGGAGGGAGCCCCGATCGTGATCGTGGGCGCGGCGGCGTCGATGGTGACGGCGAGCGCGGACGAAGCGGCGCTCGTTCCGGCCAGATTGGTGGCCGTGGCGGTGATCGAATAGGCGCCGTCCGCCAAAGACGACGTGGTGACGGAATAATTGCCCCCCGTGGCGACGCCGGAGCCGACGGAGACGCCATTGCGAAGGATCGCCACGGTGCTGCCCGACTCGGCGGTGCCGGTGAACGTGGGCGTGGAATCGTTGGTGATGTTGTCCGTGCCGGAGGCTCCGGTGTCGCTGGCGGTGGAGAGGTCGGGGACGGAGGGGACGCCGGGAACGACATCGCCGCCCTCGAGCGACACGTCGTTGTAGAGCGAGCCGCTGGTGGGGCCGATCAAAACGGTGCGGCCGCCGCCACCGAGGTTGAAACGCAGGATGCCTTGCGCGGCGACCGCGGCGCTCGCGTCCGCGACGTAGATGTAACCCGCCGAGGGGTCGACCGCCAGGCCGCCCGGCTGGGCGAAATTGGCGGCATCCGACGCCAGCGTGACCAAGCCGCTGCCGTCGAGGTTGGCCGACTTCAACGCATCCAGGGACGTGGTGGCGCTGCCTTGCGTGAAATAGATCTTCGATCCGGCGACGGCGACGTCGTTGTAGATGGAGGAGGCGGTCGGCGCCACGACCACGGTTCGACCGCTCCCGTTCAGATTGAAGCGGATGATCCCGCCACCGCCGACCAAGGCGTCCGCGACGTAAATATATCCCGCGCCCACGTCGACCGCCACGCCGCCGGGCTGGGCGAAATTCGCGGCGTCGGAAGCCAGCGTGGTGACGTTGCTGCCATCCAGATTCGCCGACTTAAGCGCATCGAGGGAGGTGGTCGCGCTGCCTTGCACAAAGTAGATCTTGGAGCCCGCCACCGCGACGTCGTTGTAAATGGCGGAGGCCGTGGCGGGGATCACCACCGTCCGCCCCGTTCCGTTCAGGTTGTAGCGGATGATGCCACCGCCCCCGACCAAGGCGTCCGCGACGTAGACATAGCCGTTGGTCGAGTCGACCGCGATGCCCTTGGGCTGGCTGAAATTGGCCGCGTCGTTGGCGAGGACGCTTACGCTTGAACCATCGAGGTTCGCCTTTTTGAGCGCATCCAGGGACGTCGTCGCGCTGCCTTGGGTGAAAAACAGGCCGGCGCTCGCCGCAGAGGGCAATGCGGCCAGGGAAAAGAGGCCGGCGCCAAGCGCGGCTAAAGACGGGAAAAAAGAGACGCGTTTCATGGGCGATCCAGGGTCGGAAGGTTCTCGGGAAAAAGCGGGCGACGGCAAAAGGAGCCGGGGAGCGTGGTCCCGCGGCTCCTTGAAGGGGGCGTCAGTTGCGCGAGGGATAAATGCCCTCGAGCGCGATGATGAAGTTGATCGCGAGGAACGGGGACATGTTCGAGTGGGGCTGGCTGCCGCCGGCGACACCGATCGTCACGGGGTTCATGGTGGCGTTGATCGGAGACGCGACGAAGTTGAAGGTCGTTCCGCCTTGGTCGGCCGCGAGCACGTTGCCCTCCGGGGTTCCTTGGTCCGCCTGGACGTTGCTGCAAACCAGCGCGTGATTATGCGCCGGCATCTGATTGCTCAAAAGCGTCACGGTTTCCGTGCCCCCTTGTTCGCCCAGCGCGCGCGGGCTCAAACCCGGCCCCTGCCCCTGCTGCATCGGATAACGTCCGCGCAAATCGGGAAGAGCGAAAGTGGTCTGGCCGTTGCCGCCGTAAGTGACGCCCAAGATGCTGAAAAGCGCGGTGTTTTGGGCGATGGCGAGGATCTGGCCCTGACAGAATTGCCATCCGCGAGGGGCAAAATTGCCGGCAAAGATACGAATTTCACCGATGAAGGGTTCGGACATGATGAGGCCTTGGATAGGAGGTTGCGGGTTATGCGTGGGAAATCGCCGCCCGGACGGATGGCGAAAGGGGGATCGGCGAGCGGACGCGCGCGGCTTTCTGGATTGCGGCGGAAGGCCGGTCCGACGAAGCCACGGGCGATTGACTAAAAAAGCCGCCAAGAAGCTTCCGGAATTTTCGCTCCGCCCCGCCGCTCCGCCCGACGAGGCGTTTCTGCTGCGAATCTACGCCGACGTTCGCGCGCGCGAGCTGGCCGGCACGGGCTGGGACGCCGCGCAACGCGACGCCTTTCTCCGCCAGCAATTCCAAGCCCGGCGCGCCGATCACCGCGCCCGCTTTTTCGGCGCGGAGGAATCCATCGTCGTGATCGAGGGCACGGACGCCGGCGTGTGGATGGTGTGGCGAAACGCGGCCGAGATCCGTCTCGTGAACATCGAGCTCCGCCCCGAGCAAAGAGGGCGAGGAGTCGGAGGCGCCTTGATCCGAGGCTTGCTCCGCGAGGGTAAGGAAAGACGCGTGCCCGTGACCCTCGGCGTGCGAACGGACAACTTGCCCGCGCAAAGACTTTACCGGCGCCTCGGGTTTATTCCCAGACAGACGGAAGCCGGTTACCTCCGCATGGAAGCACCCCCGGGGCTGGTGTAAGAAATCTCTGGGCTCCGCCATTAGTGCAACTTCCTGTCGGCGAAGTGGAGTGAATAAGTATTTCCACTCCTACAATGAAAAATACACCACTATCGCAGGATTTATGTAAAATGGTCAGAAACCATAAATACCTATTGTGAAATAGGTAAATTATTAACGTAGCTCGAAGCATCACCTCAGACGCGAATCATAAGTAAGCTACGTATAATGTGCCATAATCATCCAAACCACCGCGGCGGCAGGCACGGAGGGGCCCAAGACGCCAAAAGCCGACCGCGCCGCTTATCGCACCGGCGTCTTGGCGGTCAAAATCAGCGCCACCGCCTCCTGCGCCGCCGCGAACCCGAAGGGAGCGGTGACCCACGCCGCCGCCCCGAGTCCGGCGGAACAATCCAAACGCGTGCTCGAACCGGGCTCAGGCGAAGCCGAGCAGGTGCCATCCGCCCAAGGGTAGACCGCCGGCTCCGTGCTCCAGACCACCCGGATGCCGTAACGATGCCCCTCCCCGCCCGGAAAGCCGTGATCGCGCCGGAGCGTCTTGCGCACCTGCCGCAAAAGATCGTCGCCGCCGGACTCGCCCAGGTCTCCGACGCGCAGGCGCGTGCCGTCCCGCTTGCCGCCCGCGCCCCCGGTGGTGACCACCGGCAGGCCGCGCTCCACGCAGGCCGCGAGCAGGCGGGCCTTGTGCGAGACGGAATCGATCGCGTCCACCACCACGTCGTAGGGAAGCCCGGGCGCGAGCAGGCGTCCGGCGCTGGAAGCGGTGAAAAACTCCTGCACCGCCTCCACCCGGCAGCCGGGATTGATCAGGCGTATTCTTTCGGCCAATACATCCACCTTCGCGCGTCCGATCTGGCCGTCGAGCGCATGGAGCTGGCGGTTGACGTTGCTCACGCAGATCTCGTCGAGGTCGACCAGGGTGATCGCCCCCACCCCGCCGCGCGCCAGCGCCTCCGCGCTCCACGAACCCACCCCGCCGACGCCGACCACGCAGGCGTGAGCCCCGCGCAACCGCTCAAGCGCGTCGCGGCCGTAAAGCCGGGCGAGGCCGCCGAAGCGCGACTCGTAATCGTCGGGGGATGCCTGGTTCATCGCGTCGCGCATCGGTTCATGAGCAGGTCCACCGCCGCGGCCGCCCGCGCCTCGCGTTCCGCATCGGCGCCGTAGACGCGCGTCCACCGCGCGCCGGTCGCCTCGAGCTTTTCCAGGAAGACCCGCCGGCACATCGCCCGCCCCGCCTCGTCCGGAAAGCAGCGCTGCGGGTCGGAGGCCCAGGGCAGGTCGGTGTCGCAGAACAAAAACAAGTCGGTCGACCGCGCGCGGCTCGCCGCCTCCGCGCGAACCCACGCCGGACAGGCGCCGGGAAACAGCAGATCGTCCCAAATCGCGCAGGTGAGAAGGTCCGTGTCGTGAAACACCACGCGCGCGCCGGACTCCGCGGCGAGCGCACGCGCCGCGTCCTCGCCCGCGACCTGCCCGCGTCCGATCGCGTCAAGATCGGCGGCGGTGATCACGCCCGCGTGGGCGTCCCAGTATTCCCGCACATACTCCGCCGACCAAGGCGCCCGATGACGCGCCGCGAGACGCTCGGCCAAAGTCGACTTGCCGGTGGACTCGGCGCCAAAGAGGACCACGCGCATCGGCCCCGCCCCGACCGCGTTCATGCGGCCCCCTCCGCCCGCGCCCCGGTCTCGCCCCGCACCGCCAGAGCTTTCGTCCACTCCCGCCACCCGATCAGCCCGAGCACGAGGTATATGCCGTAGAGAAACGCGGTGAATGCCAGTTCGGCCGACCAATAGGAAACGATGGCGACCAGATTCACGATCGCCCACACCGGCCAGTTTTCGACGCGCTTGCGGACCTGCCAGACCTGCCCGAGGACGCTGAAGGCGGCGATGAACGCGTCGCGATAGGGCATAGGGGAGTCGGTGTGCTTGTCCAGCCAGGCGGCCCAGGCGACCGTCAGCACAGCCGCCACACCCGCGCCGATCGCCCGCGCCGCGCCGCTCAAACGCGTCACAGGCAGCTCGGGGGCGTTTCCTTTGTGCCGGGTCCAGTGCCACCATCCGTAGGCGAGGCAGGCGAAGAAAAACACCTGCAGTCCGGCGTCGGTGTAGAATTTAGACCGCCAGAACAACACGCCCTGCACCGACACGGCCGCAAGCCCGACCGGGAAGGCCCAGAGGCTGCGCCGCGTCATCAGCCAGACGCCGACCACGCCCAGCGCGAGGTTGGCCAAATCCAGCGGCCCGGAACCCGTGATCCCGGCCCAGATGTTCGACAACCAGGCGTTCACGGGTGCCCGGCCACGTAGGCCTCCAACGCCTCGCGCGTCACGGTGTGCCGCGCCGCGCAGCGCGGGCACTGGAGGGTGATCGCGCTTCCTTCGCCAAACAGCCCCGCCGGATCGTTTTTCATCACCGGCGCGAGCACCTCGAGCATGCGCTGCTGATTGCACCCGCAGTGCCAGCGATAGACTCGTTTCTCCATCTCGGCGACGGATTCGGAGGAGCCCTCCCCGCCGGGCGCGAGCTTGCGAACCGTGTCCGCGTCGAGCGCGGCGAACCAAGCCTGATCACAATCGGGATGCTCGCACACCAGCGCGAACTCCTCCTCGGAAAGCGCGAAGAAGCGCACCGGCCGCTGCTCGCTGCGGGCGTAAAAGGTCTCCATGCCCGCGATCGGATCGGAGCCGGCGAAAGGCACCACGCTGCGCCGCTTGGGCTGACGCCCGCGCACCACGTCGGAGTAGAAAAGATTTTCCGGAAACTCCTTCACGTTCTCGTCGAAGATCCGCCCGGTCACCGCGCCCGTCTCGTTGTCCCCGGTGAGGAACAGATTCACCCGCGGGTCCTGGATGTTGATCGTCCACGCCGTCATCTCGTTCCACGGCCGCGAGGCGCAGTGCAGGACGAAGGCCGCCAAGGCGCGCTTGAACATCGCGTCGTGCGCCTCGGCCGGCTTCACGCCGTGGCTCCCGAGATGAAGGTAATAATCGACGTAGAGGTCCGACAGGTTCGCCCGCGCCACGAGCACGTTTCGGCCGCGCACGAAATAAGTGCGGACCTCGAGTCCCGGCTCGGCGGTGTCGACTGGAGTGGATTGGGCCATGGGAAGCAGACACGGAGAAACAGCCGCGCCCGCTTGTCCAACGCGGAAAACATTCCCGCGCGCCGGCACTTATGGCGTCGGACCGACACAAAGTCTTAACCTGGAAAAACGAACCCGGGGCTTGGCATGCGGTCTGCATTATGCATGTTCAAATCCAGCTCATCCAAATGACGTCCCTCTCCTCCATCATCGCCTACCGCCGCTCCGGTGCTTCGAAAACGAAGACCGCGAAGCGTTCCGCCGGCATGATGCAAGGCCGTCAATGCCACTGGTGTCAAAAACACCAATCGGCCGCTCCGGGCCGACGAGTCTGAGCACGCGCCAGCTCAAAAGCGCGTTCGCTCCCTGAGACAAGACTCTCGCTCCCGGCGGCCTCCACGAGGCCCGTTCGGTCCTCCGTGGCCATCCCGCAGACGGCCCTTCCGGGCTTTGACCGTTCAGACTCCTACCTTCGCCACCCCGACCAATCCCTTTTTTTCCTTTCCCACCATGAACACGATCCTTCCGCCCACGCTGACCAGCAACCGTCGCCCGGGCCGCGCCGTCCCCGCCCTTGGCGAGACCCGCAGCCCGCACTACGATTGCCAGCATCACGGCGACACCATCGACCTCACCGTCTTCCTCCCCGGAGTGGACGCGGCCGGCGTGGAGATCGTCGTCCGCGGCCCCGATTTGGTCGTGATCGGACGGAAAACTCACCTCGTGCGCGTCAACTTCGCCGCCGCCCATCTCGAACACGCCCAGCGCGACTACGAACTCCGCCTTCGGCTCGGCCGCGAACTCGACTACGCCAGCCTCAGCGCGGAACTCGCCGACGGCGTGCTCAGCGTCCGCATCCCGAAACGCACGGCCGTGGCCGCCGCGGCTTGATCCAAACCGGCAGGCGCGAACTTAGCCTTCATCCGGCCCGACGGTTCGCCGCAGGGTCGGTTACACATCCGCCTCCCGGCCCGGAGGCGGATGTTTTTTCCGCGTGACCCGCGATTCAGCCAGACCGAGGCACATCACCGCGAGACCGTCGATACGACCGAAGACACACGAATGCGTCGGGAAGCCATCGGAGGAATCGAGAGCGAGATCCGCCGGCACCGGACCAAGACCCTGGGATTAACCGGCGGACCTATGGTGCTGTTAAAACCCGACTCAGTCGCACGAGAAAAAACCAAGACGGCCGAGGCGAAGGTGTTCTCCGCGCGAAATCCGCCGATCCGCGCACCAAGTTTTCCGCCTTCGCCTGCGTCCGCAAACAGCGTGGCCGGATCGACGCCGAGGAAATGGCGATCGTCGCGTCCGCGCCAGTCGGCGAACTTTGCGGCGAGTTGTTAGACCGACGACATGACAAGGGAACGACCAGCGCCCGGCGCGCCGGAGACGGCGGGTCAGCCGTTCAGTAGCATGCCCTGTTCGCGGGCCCGGAACGCGCCGGGCGACTCGCCGGTGCGCTGGCGGAAAAAGCGCCCGAAATAGGACGGATCCTGAAACTGGAGCTGGTAGGCGATCTCCGAAACGGTGAAGGAGGAGTAGACGAGCAGCCGCTTCGCCTCGAGGAGAAGCCGATCATGGATGTGGTCGCTGGCGGTGCGTCCGGTGTGCTGGCGCAAATCCTCGTTGAGATGCGAGCGCGACACCTGCAACAGCGCGGCATAGTCGGAAACCTTGAGCAGTTTCGGAAAATTCTGCTCCAGGGCCACGCGGAAGCGCTGCGCCAGCGGATGCACCGCCTCGGCCCGCCCCCGGCCGACGGGGCCGACGGAAACCTCCGCGTCCTGCATACGCTTCATGTGCTGGCGGGCCTTGCTCAGGATGATCGTCATCAGCGCCCGCACGATATCCTCCAGACCGATATCGGGACGGCTCGATTCCTCGAGCAGTCGCTGGAAAGACTCGTCCATCTCGCGGGCGGCCGCCCCTTCGAGGGAAAGCATCGGCATCGCCATGTCGTGCAGGAAGGGCATGCGCCCCAGCAACCCGGGATGATTGGCGTCGGCGTTGAAAAACTCCGGCGTGATGCCGGCCATCACGCCACGCGTGGCCACCTCGTGTCGCCACGAATGCATGCGGCCGGGAGCGAAGAAGAAGAGACTGTCGGCGCGAAACCGGGCGCGGCGCAGATCGCATTCGAGTTCGCCGCAGCCTTCGCGCAGCCAGATTATCTGATAAAAATCGTGCCGATGCGGGACGTGACGCAAATTCCGCGGATCGGCGGTCTTGTCGTAGGGATAGACGTGAAAATGCCGCGTGCTGGATCCGTAGTCCTGAAAGACGTAATTCGCCACCGGATCGAGCGTGGGCGTCCGCGCAGGCGTGGCGCGCAGACCGGCCGCGCCCCCGCTCGGCGCCGAGACGTTCGAGACAAGGGAGGACCACTGGGCGGGGGCTTCGTTGGCTGTTATCATAGAGATGCTTCGAGTTTACGTGAGTCGGATGTCCCGGTCCGGCCGCGCCGCGCGAAACCGCGCCGCGCCGGGCGGAGACATCCCCGGGAATAGCGTTCATCATGCCAGCCCCCGACCACGGCGGATCACGCGACCGGACTTTTGGCGGATTATTAGGAAAAAACCGCGCCCGAACGCACCGGATTCGCTCCCTCGATAACCTGAAGCACGTTAAGTCGGATCGCGTATCCGACGGACAAGCGCGCAAGATGTCTGAGCCCAAGTCGCTTCGCGTGGGCCCACTTTGCCGAAGACGGAACTGCGCAGGGATTGACCGACAGGCGGGGACCGACGCGGCGGACACGAGAGCCCCCAAGCGCACCCGCGCTTCAACCCCGCCCCCCCTGAGGCGAGCCAGAATGAAGACGCCAAATGCTCCAAGAATCGCTCGGACCGCGACCCGATGGAGCCAAACACGGGGGCAAGCTAGGATCGCCGGCCCCTGTCGCCTCTCGCTTCCCCGCGCGCCTCATGCCGAAAAAAACAGGCGGACGCGGCCCGGACCTGGCGATCGACGCGGTCGGGCGGCCCACGGCTCGGCCTACGACCAATTGAAGCAAACCAGAACAACCACGCCTACGCGCTACGCCTGGCCATGCGCACCGTGCGCAGAGTTGGCGTGCTCTCCGTTCCCGGCGTGTATTCGGGTTTCAGCGACAAGGGTCCCTGCGGAGCCGTCGTCGGCAAGGGGGAGCATCCAACAGGGCAAGACCCACACGCACCGCTACCTGCGCCCGCCGCCCGATATGATCCCGGACGGGCAAATAGATCCGTCCTACGTCGTCGCGCACCGTGTCCCGCTCACCAAGGCGCCCGACGTCTACGAGATTTTTTGCGAGAAAAAGGACGACCGCATAAAAGTCGTGCCCGATCCACGCCGCGCATCCGGACCCGATGTTCGTAATACGAACATCGGCCGACGCGGCGCAGGGCGACGAAGAGTCCGCACTTGCCGAGGCGCGCGAAGCGCCGCAGCGTGCGCCTCTCGAATGTCTCGCCTCGCCAAAGTCGCCTTCGCCCGAATCGCCCGCGCCATCAAGCGCGAGCCCGGGTGTGCGTTGGCCAACACGTGCTGAGAAAAACAGCAGACGAATCAGCCAAAACCGCACCCGAATCCGGTGCGGTTTTTTCGTCTCCGCACCGGACGACCGCCGCCACCGACCACCATGTCACACCACGCCAACTCCACCCGCTCCGGACGCCGACTCATGCTGCTCGCCGCCGCCTTTTTCGTCGCGAACGTGCTCATCATTCGAGCCTTTGGCCGCGGTGGCGCGGACGTGTGGACGATCGCGGCCCTCCGTTTCGCCGCGGGGCTGGTGTTGTGCCTCGCCCTGCACCGGAGCGAACTCGACGCGGAGGCGCTTTTCACCAAGCCGCGTCTCATCCTGCGCGGGCTGCTCGGCGGCGCGACCACCTACGGCTTTTATCTCACCGTGGTGCAACTCGGCGCGGGGCGCGCGACGTTCCTGAACAATCTCTACGTCGTCGTCTCCGCGCTGCTCGCGGTATGGATGCTCGGCGAGCCCTTCCGCCGACCGCTCGCGCTCGGCGCGGTCGCGGCGCTCACCGGCCTGGGGCTGCTCACCGGAGCCTTCTCCGGGCTTCTGCAAACGGGTCCCTACGACGGCGTCGCTCTGGTCTGCGTGCTCGGCTCGGCCTGGGTGGTCGTGACGATCCGCCAGCTTCACCAGGAAGGCGTGTCCACCGCCACGATCTTCGCCGCACAATGCGTATACGGCCTGCTGCTGAGCGCGCCGTTCCTCGTCGCCCACGCCTCCTGGCCGGAGCCCAAGGCCTGCGCCGGACTGGTGCTGGGCGGCGTGTTCGCGGGCGCCGGGCAGCTCGCGATGACGCGCGCCTATCGCCATCTGGCGGTGGCGGAGGGCGCGTTGATCCAGACCCTCGTGCCGCTGGGCATCGCGGCGGGCGGTCTGCTGTTCTTCGGCGAAACGCTCGGCTGGGCGGACCTCGTCGGCGGTCTCCTCATCGTCGGCGGCTCGGTGCTGCCGATGCTATGGCCGCCGGAAAAGCCGTCTCCGCTAAACGCAGGGGGCGGTGTCGCTAGCGCCACGCGCCCGGTCGCCCCCGCGGCACGCGCTCAGACGCCGAGATAGGCCTCCCTGACACGGGGATGGTCGAGCAGTTCGGCGCCTGTTCCCTCGAGCACGACGCGGCCCGTTTCCAGCACGGCCGCGCGGTGCGCGAGACGCAGGGCGAGATTGGCGTTTTGCTCGACCAGCAGGATCGTCACGCCCGTCTGGTTTACGTCGTGCAGGATCGCGTAGATTTCTTTCACGAGCTTGGGCGCCAGTCCCATCGAGGGCTCGTCGAGCACCAGCGTCCGCGCCCCGCTGAGGAGCGCCCGGGCCACGGCCAGCATCTGCTGCTCGCCTCCGGAAAGCGTGCCGGCGTGCTGGTCGCGACGTTCCTTCAGGCGCGGGAAAATCGCGAACATGCGCTCGAGGTCGGCGGCGGCGGCCGCGCGGTCGCGTCGCGGCCAGCAGGCAAGACGAAGGTTTTCCCAGACCGTGAGCGGACCGAAAACCCCGCGCCCCTCCGGCACCTGGACCAGTCCGGCCGCGACGATCTCCTCCGGCTTCAGACCGGCGAGATCGCGTCCGTCCAGACGCACGGAGCCTCCGTAGGGACGAAGTCCGGAGAGGGCGCGCAAGGTCGAGGTTTTGCCCGCCCCGTTCGCGCCGATCAGGGTGAAAATCTCGCCGCGCCTCACCTCGAAGCCGATCCCCTTGACGGCGGCGATATCGCCGTAATTCACCGTCAGGTCGACGACCGAAAGCGCCACGTCCGCGCCCGCGTCGGAGGCCGCACCGGGAACGGAGCCGGCCTCCGCGTGCGAGGAGACCGGGGCGGACGGGGCGGCGCCACGCGTCTCCTTCGTCGCCACTGCCTCCTCGCCCAGATAGGCGTCGATCACCCGACGGTTCGCGCGAATCTCCTCCGGCGTGCCCTCCGCGATCTTCACGCCGAAGTCGAGGACACTGATCCGGTCGCAAAGCCCCATGACGAGCTTCATGTGGTGCTCGATGAGAACGATGGTGACCGCGAAGTGGTCGCGCACCCATTTGAGGAAACGGAGCAGCTCGTCCATCTCCGCGTGGTTGAGGCCGGCGGCCGGCTCGTCGAGGAGAAGCACGGCGGGCTTGAGCGCGATGGCGCGGGCGATTTCGAGACGGCGTTGGAGCCCGTAGGGCAAGGCACGCGCCGGTTGGCCGGCAAGGTGGCCGAGGCCGAAGGATTCCAACAGGGCGAGGCTTTCGTCTGCGGAGCGCGCCTCGTCGCGACGAAGCGCCGAAAGCGCGAACAAGGCGGAAAGCGGCGAGGTCGAAAGGCGCGTGTCGTAGGCGAGGCGCACGTTGTCGAGCACGCTGAGCTCCTTGCAGAGCCGGATGTTTTGAAACGTGCGCCCGATGCCGCGCCGCGCGATCTGGTTCGGGCGCAAGCCGACGAGGCTTTGGCCGCGGAGACGGATGTCGCCCGCGTCGGGGCGGTAGATGCCGGTGATGAGATTGAAGAGCGTGGTCTTGCCCGCTCCGTTGGGGCCGATGATGCCATGCGCATGGCCGGCCTGCACGGAAAGATCGCAGCCGGAGACGGCGCAAAGGCCGCCAAAGCGCTTGGTGACGCCGTCCAGCCGGAGCAACGGCCCGGATTCTCGGGGATCGGAGACAAGCGAAGTCATGGCAAGCGGGCGGCGGAGCCGGAGGACGGGCGACGCGGCAAACGTTCGCGCAAGGGCTTTATCCAGGGCAACTCGTGCATCCCCATGATGCCGCGGGGCCGGAAAAGCATGAGGAGGACAAGAATCAGCGGCAGCACGGCGAGGCGCCAGGGACCGAGGGGCATGAGAAGCTGCGAAAGCACGGTGAAGGCGCCCGCGCCCACGACGGAACCCGCGAGCGAAGCCACGCCGCCGAGGTAGACCATGAGCAGGATCTCGGTGGAGCGCACGATGTCGAAGGTCGCCGGGTTGATGAACTGAATCTGGTGTGCGAACAATCCGCCCGCGACGCCGCCGAAGAAGGCCGAGACGGAAAAGGCCAGGATCTTGGCCTCGCGGGTGCGCGCGCCCATGGCGACGGCGGCGATCTCGTCCTCGCGGATGGCGGCGATGGCGCGTCCGAATTTCGAATACACGAGGTTGCGCAGCACCCAGATGGTGACGACGGCGGCGCCAAAGACGACCGGCAGCGTGGTCAGCCGGGAGATGCCGAGCAGGCCGCGGGGACCGCCGACCCAGGAAAGGTTTTCCAAGGCCGATTTCACGATCATAAGGAAGGCGAGCGTGACGATGGCGAGGTAGTCGCCGCGGGTCTTGAACGAGAGCAGCGCGAGCAGGAAGCCGACGAACGCCGCGACCGCGCCTCCAAGCAGGAGCGCAAACACGAAGCCGACCACGGGCGCGCCCGGCACGAGCGCGGCGAAGCCGAACTTCGCCGTGCCGATCGAGGCGGCGTAGGCGCCGAGGGCCATGAAGCCGGCGTGGCCGACGGAGAACTCGCCCATGTAGCCGTTGACCAGGTTGAGACTGGCGCAGAGGACGACGTTGATGCCGATGGTCGCGAGGACGAACTCGGCGTAGCCGTTGACCAGCGGGTGGAAGGCATGGACGACGGTGAAGGCGAAGCCGAGCGCGAGCGCCACGGGCAGCGCGGAACGCGAGCGGGCGGCGGCGGCGAAAAACGAACGGAGAGACGACATGGCGCGCGGTCGCAGGCGTCAGACCTTCTGGTTCACCGGCCGGCCGAGCAGACCGTGGGGCTTGAAAAGCAGGATCACCAGCAGCAGCGAATAGGCGATGAGGTCGCGGTAGGTGGAGGGAAACGCGATCACCGCCACGACTTCGACGATCCCGATGATGTAGCCGCCGAGCATCGCGCCGCGGATGTTGCCGATGCCGCCGATGACGGCCGCGATGAACGCCTTCCAGCCGACCAGCACGCCCATGGGCGCGGCGATCACCGGATAGGCGAGAGCGTAGAGCACGCCGGCCGCGCCGCCGAGCGCGGCGCCGACGCCGAAGGTGAGCGCGATCACCCGATCGGCGGGAATCCCGAGGAGCGGCACGGTTGCGCGATCGACCGCGATGGCGCGCATCGCCATGCCGAAGGGCGTGCGACGGACGACATAGTCGAGCGTCGCCATGAGCAGGAGCGCGACGCCCGTGATGAGGAGTTGCAGCGCGGACACCTTCACGTCGCCAAAGAGCGTGTAGGCGTGGTCGGCGAGCAGTCGCGGCATCGAGCGCGAATAGGGGCTGAGGCTGTTGACCGCGTTGGAGATCACCAGACCGCAGCCGAGCGCGGTGATGATGGCGGAGACCTTCGGCGCGTGGCGAAGCGGGCGGTAGGCGAGGCGCTCGATGAGCATGCCGAGTCCGGCGTTGATCAACATGACGAGCAGGAGCACCGCGACGAAAGGCAGCGGAATCCAGAGCACGAGCAGCAGGCAGACGAAGGCGCCGAGCATGAACACGTCGCCGTGGGCGAAGTTGATCATGGTCAGCACCCCGTAGACCAGGCTGTAGCCCAGCGCGATGAGCGCGTAGATCGAGCCGAGCTGGAGGGCGTTGATCGCCTGCTGGACCAGGTAATCCATGCGCGAGATGCGGTGAGACGGAGGCTAAGGACGATCAAGGCGCGGCGTTCGCGACCCAGGAGAACTTGCCGTCCTTGATCTGGAGGACGACGGCGCTCTTCACGGGATCGCCGCCGCCCTCGGGAGTGAAGCGCATCGCGCCGGTGACGCCGTCGCGGGCGGGCACGGCGGCGAGGGCGTCGCGCACGGCCTTGCGGTCGTCGATCTTGCCGGAGGCCTTTACGGCGTCGAGGAGGAGGCCGAGCGAGTCGTAGGTGAGCGCGGCGACGTCGTCCGGAGCCTGGCCGTATTTCGCGGTGTAATCGGCGACGAATTTTTGCGCGGCGGGCGTGGCGATCTGCGTCGAGTAGTGGTTGCAGAAATACGAGCCCTCCACGTCGGCGCCGCCGAGCTTGATGATCTCGGGCGTGCTCCAGGCGTCGCTGCCGACGAAAGGCGCGGCGATGCCGAGACGGCGGGCCTGCTGGGCGATGAGGGGAACGTCGTTGTAGTAGGCGGGCATGAAGACGACCTCGGGATCGGCGGCGCGGATCTTGGTCAGCTGCGCGGAGAAATCACGATCGCCGGTGGTGTAGGTCTCGAAGGCGACGACCTGGCCGCCGTTCTTCTCGAATGCATCCTTGAAGAGCGTGGCCTGGCCGTTGGGCGCCTCGGAAGCGACGTCGTAGAGCACGGCGGCGCGTTTCGCCTTGAGGGTGTCGAGGGTGAACTTGGCGAGGACGCGGCCCTGGAAGAGATCGGTGAAGCAGCCGCGGAAGACGAAGGCCTTGTGCTTGCCGGTGGCCGCGTCGAGGGTGGTCTTGGGGTTGGTGGACCAGGGCGAGATCATGGTCACGCCCATCGACTCGGCTATGGCGGAGGCGGGAATGGCGCAGGCGCTGGCGTTGGGCCCGACCATGGCGAGGACCTCGTTTTGCGAAATGAGGCGCTGGGCGGTGGCGGCGGCCTGGTCGGGCTTGCCGCCATTGTCGCCGACGACGAGATCGACCAAGTGCTTTTGGCCCGCGACCTCGAGGCCGCCGGCGGCGTTGAGCTCGGCGACAAGCAGCTGGGCGGCGTTGCGACTGGAGGTGCCGACGGCGGAGAGTTCGCCGGTGATCTCGGCGTTGAGCCCGATCTTGATCGCGGCGGGGACTGAGTCGGAAGAGGAAGACTGCTTGGCACAGCCGGCGAGGAAGACAAGCGAGGCGCCGAGGGCGAGGAATCGGATCAGGCTGGAGGGGGACTTCATGCTTTTGGGGATCAGGCGAGTGCATGGGCATGCCTCGGGGTCTAGCAAGCGCGGCGGCGGAAAATCGCGCGCCACGCCCACGACGAAAATCGTGCGGGCTTGAGATGAGCGGGAGAGAAAAATCCGCAGGCCCGAGAGCATCATGCAACACGCGACAAAGGCGACGATCACTCCATGACAGGCCGGGGTGTGAGCGATAGAGCCTTCTTCGCCTTGGGTGAAACCCATAGAGCATAAAGTGTCCGCCCACGAGGAACGGCGCGCATCCGCATCCAGATCGGGGGGGGGCCAGGCAAAAAATCCGACACGACGCTGAGCTCGCGCCGCTCAAATCCCTCCCCACCCAATGCGGCGACACCGGGTGGACGACGCAGACGCCGTTCTCCCCATGGACGCAAAAATAGCGCGTGGCGCCGAACCAGCGGGACCCTCGCTCGCCAAACTCGGCGAAGGCGCCCTCCCCGCCGCCTTCACGCGCCCGACCGCAGCCTCGATCAAACGCACGAGACCGGCGAATTTCCGCAGGAAGATAAGGGGCGCGGAGTCCGTCGCGCCCGCCTCGCCGGCCAAAGCCGCGAGTCCCTGGAAAACGACAAAAGCCACGCTCCTGCAAAACACACGAAAGCGGGCCAGGGAAGGCATGCGGCTGTCGCCGGCGAATTCTCCACGGGCGCAGGCGAGTCCGGCCAAGGCGATGCCCGGCCATCCCCGAAGGTTGCGAAACAGACCGCGTTGCTGCTGCATCCCGGCATGGCCAAAGCGAAATCCGGTCCCGATCTGGCGAAACTCAAACGCGCGGCAAAGGCGGCGGCGGCCAACGCCTACGCTCCCTACAGCCGCTTTCGCGTGGGAGCCGCGATCTGGACGGACCGAGGCCTGTTCACGGGGGCCAACGTGGAAAACGCGTCCTACGGGCTGACCAACTGCGCCGAACGGACCGCGATCTTCGCCGCGGCGGCGGCCGGCGCGCGAAAACTGGAATGCGTCGTGGTCTACACCCCGACCAAGGGCGCGACGGCACCCTGCGGAGCGTGCCGCCAGGTCATCTTCGAGTTCGGCCCGGAGGCGCGCGTGATCTCTTGCTGCGACGGCAAGGAGATCGTCGATGTGGCGATCCAAACGTTGCTGCCGGGGGCCTTCGGTCCGGCGGATCTGGGAAAGTGACGCATCGCACGGACGCGTGCGGTCACGGAAGCACACCGTTCAGACAAGCGGCAACGAACGATACAAGAGGGCGCCGCGCCCGCCGGAGCCGCGGCGTTCAGTGCGCAGGCGCGGTCGCCCCGGCGGCCGACGCGAGCGACTCGGAGAGCCGCGAGAAAAAGACGTCGTAAGGAGCGCGATCACGGACCAAGGAAGTCGTGACCATCCCGGCGGAGCGTTCGTCGCGCGCGTCCGACTCGAAGGCCTCGCGCAGCGTCATCGCGACCTTGGTCGAACCGGGATCCAAGGTCGTGACGGTGATCTCCAAGGTGTCCTGGCGGGCTCCGTCAAAATTCGAGGCTTGGCGGCGGGCGGCGGAAACGCGCCCCATCGCGCCGTCGATACGGTTGACCGCGTAGCCGAGGGAATTGGCGCTCGCGACGCAGGCGTCGAGCACGGCGGCGCGTTCGGCGTCGATCACGCGCGTGGCGAAGTCGGGCGTCGCCCAGCGCGAGCCCAAGACGCCGGGCAGGCGCGAGGGGGCAGTGGCGGAGGAGGACGACGCCCCTGAGGCGCAGCCGCCGAGAAGCAAAAGCGCGAGGCCGGCGGAGGGGGCGAGACGGCGAAGCATCACCGGGAAACGACGAAACGACATCAGGAGGAGACTCCGGCGGCGGGCTGTTGTTGCGAGATGCAGTGCAAGGTGCCGAGACCCCAGATGAGATGATAGCAGTCGACGCCGACTACTTTCCGGTCCGGGAAACAGCCCTGGATGATCTCCAAGGCGCGGGCGTCGGGGCCGGGCTGGCGGAAGGTGGGCACGAGCACGCCGCCGTTCACGATGAGGAAGTTGGCGTAGCTGGCGGGCACTCGCTGGCGATTGAAGCCGAAGGGGCGCGGCATGGGGACCTCGACGATGTCGAACTTCTTGCCCGCGGGCGTGCGGAACTTTTTCAGACGCGCGAGGTTTTCGGCCAGGATCCCGTGGTTCTTGTCCTTCGTGTTCGGCTCGACGCAGGTGATGAAACCGTCGGGCTTGAAGAAGCGGGTCATGTCGTCGATGTGCCCATCGGTGTCGTCGCCGATGATCCCCTCCCCCACCCAGTAGATGTCGGTCACGCCGAGATAATCGCGCAGGGCCTGCTCGATCTGCTCCTTCGTGAGATGCGGATTACGATTGGGATTTAGCAGGCACTGCTCGCTGGTGAGGAGCAAACCCTGGCCGTTGACGTCGATGGAGCCGCCCTCGAGCACCATGTCCTTCACGAAGCGACGCAGCTTGGTGGCCTTCTCGATCGACGGAGGGATCTCGTTGTCGAGGTCGTAGGGGGGGTATTTGCCGCCCCAGGCGTTGTAGGCCCAGTCGGTGAGCGCGACCTCGCCGGTCTTTTGGTGCTTCACGAAGATCGGTCCGTGGTCGCGGCACCAGGCGTCGTTGGTCGGGTGGTCGTAAAAGGAAACGTTGTCCAGGTTCGCGTCGGCGCGTTCGCAAAGGCGCCGGGCGCGGGCGTGGAGCTTTTTCGAGGCGTTGATGCGGACCGGCTCGAAGCGGCTGATCGTCGCGACGATGTTGGCGAAGTTATACGGGACCGGGCGGAACTTGCCGGGCCAGGAGGCGTAGTTGTGCGGCCATGACAGCCAGATCGCCTCCTGCGGCTCCCACTCGGCCGGCATGCGGAAACCGAGCGCGGAGGGCGTGTCGGACGCCGCGGACGCGGCGGTCTTGGCGGCTTTTTTCGCCGGCTTGGAGGAAGGCGCGGAGGCCGGGACGGAGGCGGACGCCGTTTTTTTGGCGGCGGCGGAGGAGGCTTTGGCCATGATCAGGCGGTCTGGTCGATGAAGCGCTTGGTGAGATTGCCGTAGGCGTCGATGCGTCGGTCGCGAAGGAACGGCCAGTGCGTGCGGGTCACGTCGACCTTGGAGAGATCGATGGGCACGATCATGATCTCCTCCTTGTCGACGGAGGCCTTCGCGAGGATCTGCCCGGACGTGCCGGCGACGAAGGTCTGGCCCCAGAACTCGAGGCCATCGCCGCCGACGCCGTCGATGATCTCGTGGCCGACGCGGTTGATCGCGGCGACGTAGCACCCGTTGGCGACGGCGTGCGAGCGCTGGATGGTCTCCCAGGCGCCGTGCTGGTTGACCCCGTATTCGGCCTTCTCCTTGGGATGCCAGCCGATCGCGGTGGGATAAAAAAGGATCTCGGCGCCCTGCATGGCGGTGAGACGGGCGGCCTCGGGATACCACTGGTCCCAGCAGATGAGCACGCCGATCTTGCCGAACTTGGTGTCCCAGGCCTTGAAGCCGACGTCGCCGGGCGTGAAGTAGAATTTTTCGTAGAAGAGCGGATCGTCGGGGATGTGCATCTTGCGATACACGCCGAGCACGGAACCGTCGGCGTCGATGATGACGGCGGTGTTGTGATAGAGCCCGCTGGCGCGCTTTTCAAAGAGGGAGGCGATGATCACGACGCCGTATTTCTTCGCGACCTTCTGGAAGGCGACGGTGCTCGGTCCGCCGGGGATGGGCTCGGCGAGGTCGAAGAAACGATGCTCCTCGCTTTGGCAGAAATACTGCGAGGTCACCATCTCCTGGGTGCAAATGATCTGGGCGCCCTTCTTCGCGGCCTGCTCGGCCAGGGCGACGGCCTTCTTCAAGTTGGCCTTGGGGTCGGCGACGCAGGCGTGCTGCAGGAGGCCGAGCTTCACGATCGAGGACTTGGGCATGAGAGGAAAGAGAAGCGGTGAACGGGAGACGGAAACAGAAAAGTCGCGAGCGGATTTCCCGCCCGCGACCCGGAATTTTTCAAGCGCCGATCAACCGGCGAAAGCCGGAAGGTGCGAGAGCGTAAACGTCGGACGAGCGCGGCCGGACGCGACGGCGCGCGGCGCGGCGGCCTAGTAGACGACCTTGTTGAGCGGATACTCGACGATGCCTTCCGCCCCGTAGGACTTCAGCACCGGGATGATTTCGCGCACGACGCTCTCGTCGATGATCGTTTCGAGGGCGACCCAGTCGGGATTGCTCAGCGGCGAGATGGTGGGATTGCGCAAGGCGGGCAGGCGCGCGATGACGTTTTCCAGCGAAGCGCGGGGCAGGTTGAGCTTGAGACCGACCTTGCTGCCGGCCTCGAGGGCGCCGCGGAGCATGAGGGCGATGGTCTCGATCTTCTTGCGCTTGGCCAGATCGGCCCACGCGGCCTTGTTCGCGATGAGCTTGGTGTTGGTCTCGAGCAGCGTGTCGACGATGCGAAGCTTGTTCGCGCGAAGCGAGGAGCCGGTCTCCGTGATGTCGACGATGGCGTCGACCAGATCCGGCACCTTCACCTCGGTCGCGCCCCAGGAGAACTCCACAAGCGCGGGGATGTTGCGCGCGGCGAACCAGCGCTTGGTGGTCTCCATCAATTCGGTGGCGACGCGTTTGCCGGCGAGATCGGCGGCGGTTTTCACCGGCGAGGCCTCGGGCACGCAAAGCACCCAACGGCTTTTGAGCGTGGAAGCGCGGCTGTAGACGAGATCGCAGACCTCGACGACGTCGGCGTTGTTCTCCTGCACCCAATCCCAGCCGGTGAGACCGCAATCGAAGAAACCATGCGCGACGTAGCGGGCGACTTCCTGGGCGCGCACGAAACGCCCGTCGAGCTCGGGGTCGTCGATGGACGGCTTGTAGGACCGGGAGCTGGTCGTGATTTTCCAACCGGCCTTGGCGAAAAGCGCCTTGGTGGATTCTTCAAGGCTGCCCTTGGGCAGACCCAACATAAGGAGAGGCGTGGAGGCGGACATGCCCCAACGGAGCGACGGGCGACAAGGCCCTTCAAGGCTAATTTCGCCACCCGCGGGGAACTTGCCAAAAGGTGAACAAGCACACGCCCCAGGCCGCAAAAAGATTGCGAGGTTGGTTCTTTACAATTTGCCGCAAATGTAAAAAACAGGGCCAACAAGGCCTAGTGGAATTATAAAAATCATCCACGAGACCCAAACCAAGCCCCAAAGAATCTTCCCATTCGCAAATGAGCAACGAGCCGATTCCGCTTATCTTGATCGTCGAGGACGAACCCGAGCTGGCCAAGTTGATTTCAAGCTATCTCGAGGAAGCCGGGATGCGCACGCAGGTCTGTCATCGCTCCCAGCACGCCCTGCGTTTCCTCAAGAACAATTTCGCCAATCTCCTGCTTCTGGACATCACCCTTCCGGACAAATCCGGCTTTGAGCTACTCGAGCAATTGCGGGCAGAAGACATGCAAATTCCAGTCATTTTCGTGACGGGAAACAGCATCGAGGAAAGCAAGGTCCGCGGATTGGAAATGGGAGGCGACGACTACATCACCAAGCCCTTCAGCTACCCCGAACTCGTGGCCCGCATTCGAGCCGTGCTGCGTCGCGCGGAGAGCAGCGGAGACCTGTCGCTCACCCGCAATGTAACGGTGGTGGACGATCCCTTCGACTTTTGCGGAGGAAAAGTGAATCCGCAACGTCTCGAACTGACCCTGCCTGATGGCAGCGTGGTGAAGATAGGGCGGAAGGAAATCGGCATCATGGCCCACCTGAAAGCGCACGAGGGCGAAGTGATCCCGAGAAAGGCGCTCATTCACGCCGTGTGGGGTATACATGCCAATGTCCGCAGTCGCTCCCTTGACCAATATATCGTGAAAGTTCGCGATTTCTGCCGCACCTCCCCTGCCGGCGTGGATGCCCTGCGGACCGTGCACGGGGTCGGCTATATCTTCGATCCCGAAGGCAAACACCGCGCCATCGCGGCGTAAAGCCGCACGGCTCGCATCCTCGGCCACGACGCCGATGAGCCGCGTCGCAAGATAGCGAATACAAGAGGATGCTCGCGACCTCGCCCCCCCCCGCGAACAACTTAAAACAGCTCCGGTTGCCCGTAGCGTTTCTCCGCCTCGGCCAAGGTGGTCCGCATTTCCATCTCCTTGAGAAAAGCGAGAAGCGACGGAACGTCGGCGGACGTTTGATGCACCGCAGGCAAAGACAGGCCCAGGTTTAGGGTGACCAAGCGGCGATTGAGCCTTAGACGGGCGCTCGCCTCTGCCAAGGGCACGCGGAAGCGTTCGGGCTCGATCGCAGCGCTGGCGCCAAGGATGCCTTCCAAATCCCCGTATTTCCCCAACCACTTCACCGCGGTCTTCGGTCCCACGCCGCTCAAGCCGGGAATGTTATCCGAAGTATCTCCGATGAGAGCCAAGTAGTCGGCGATCTTTGCCGGAGGCACGCCGAACTTCTCCCCTACCCCGACCGAGTCCAACAGCCGCCAGCCCAGCTTTGGCTGCGCGCTCGGAGGTGGTAGCAAAATCTTGATACGCTCGCTCACGATCTGGGCGAAGTCCTTGTCGGAACTGACGATCAAGACATCGTCTCCGGCAGCCGCGCGCGCGACCGCACAGGACGCCAGAAGATCATCGCTCTCCACCCCGTCCTGTTCGACAGCCGCAAGACCGAGCATGCGGGTGACGCGCTTCACCGGCTCTATCTGCTTCTCAAGCTCCGGGGGCATTTCGGCGCGCTGCGCCTTGTAAGCGGGATGAAGCGCAAGACGATCCTGAGACCCGCCTAGGTCGAAAAACACCACGGTGTGATCCGGTTTTTCCTGATCCATCAAGCGCCAAATCGACTTTGCCCACCCGTGCAGCGCATTCGTCGGAAATCCGTCGGCGCGGGTCAGCGCCGGCGTGGCGAAAAAGCAGCGGTAAACAAGATTGAAGCCGTCGATGAGGAGCCAGCGGGACATGTTGAATTGAAAACAGTGAAGTGAAGCCCGACGCGATAAGCGGCAGCCTTAAAAGCCGCCGGGCGCAAAAAAATCCCGGCCGGAATAACCGGCCGGGATTTGTTAAACCCAAACGAAACCGAAGGAGATTACTTCTCGGTGGTGACACGGAGACGCGACTCCGAGCCTCCGGGGGTAACCACGGTCGGGTTCTGGAACAGCGAGCTGGGCTCGACGCCCTTCAAGCGCTGCTTCTTCAAAGAGCCTCCGGGAGAAACCAGATTCGCCGTCACGAAAACAAGCAGGTTGCGCTTTTCGGACGCCTCGCCCTTCGACTGGAAGGCTCGGCCGATATACGGGATATCACCAAGAACCGGAACCTTGTCGTTCACACGGCGGACTTCTTCACGGGTGAGGCCGCCCATTACCAGGGTGGCGCCATCCCAGACGGTCACGCGGGTGTTGATTTCGCGAGACGAGAAGATCGGCTGATAGAATCCGGAGGGAATCGTGACGGTCGTGCCACCGCTGATGGCGACGGAGGTGCCGCCGTATTCGACGTAACCTTCGAACTCCGTGACGCGGGGATTGAGTTCCAAGCTGATGGAATAGTCATCCTCTTCAACCGTGGGCGTGACGCTGAGCTCCACACCGACGTTGCGAGTCGTGAAATCGGAAGGATTGCCGGCGGTGATCGTGACACCCGCGGAGCCACCCGAGTCGCTGCCACCGGACGTGCCTACGTCGGACTGAATCTCGCCGTAGCTTTGAGGATAGCGCAATTCCTGGGCGACCGTGATGGTGGCGCGACTCCCCGACATGACCGTGACCTTCGGCGCGCTCAGCAAATCACTGCCGTTGCGACGGGAAAGCGCACGAAGGGAAGCATCGATGGAAATATCCCCGATGATGCCGGAGAACGCCCCCAACGCGGCCACGCCACCGCCCAGATCAACCGTTCCCGGAGGAGAAGGAGGAGCGTTGTCGATCGTCAAATCGATCGGCTCGCCGCTCAATCCGCCGGAGCTGATCACGCGTCCTTGCGAGCCGGAAGAGGAGCTGACAAACGCGCCGCCCAAGCTGCGAACCGCGCCGGAGTTGCCGGCTTGGAAGGTGTATTCGTTGCCATTCTCGGTAAACGAGAGGCTGTTCCAGGAAACACCGAGTTCGTCGAGAGTGCCCTCCTTGACATCGAGGAACTTGGCCTCGATCTCCACTTGGCGGATGTCGTTGTAGCGAGCGAGAATGTTACGGATCTTCTCGATGTTACGGGGCGTCTGGGTGACGATGATCGCCGCGCCGTCATAAGCGAGGCTGGAGTTGGGAACGCCATCAAAGCCCACGCCCGCGGCTTGCAGAAAGCGACGGATGGCATCGGATTCGCCGCCCGAAGAACCACCTCCGGAAGGAGCGGCGGCGGGTGCAGGGGCGAAAGGATCGGCGGAGGCAGTGGCGGCAGGCGTGCTGGCCGAAGAAGCGCCCAAGCCCGTCATACGGGTGAGCGTCGCCTTGTTGATCGGGAATTGCTCGGTGGTGAGGTTGGCCGTGCCGCCATTCGGGCGAATCTGCACAAGATCCGCATCAATGACATACTCGTAGTCGGTGTTCTCGGTGACAATATCGAGAATACGCTTAAGCGAAAGGCCGCGGAGGGTGATGTTGACCTTGGGCACGTTGGTGCCGGCCAAGGGGCTGCTGAGCACCAAATTCACGCCCTTCGTTCCAGTGGTGGCGGGATCGTATTCTTCAGAAAGCGCGCTCAGAGTGCTCACCACTTGGCTGAGCTCGGCCCCGTTGAACGAAACGCTGGGGAGAATAATCGACTCAAGCTTGGCGCTGAGGGTGGTAGCGATCTTTACCTTTTGGGTCTCATCGGTCTTTTGCTCGATAAAGACGCCAGGACGCTGCCAGGACTTGGCAACTTCCTCGAGGAGCTGCGAACGGGTCTTTTCGCGATTCAAAACGCCGATGCGGGCCTTCTCCTCCGCGATGCGGCGAAGGAAATATTTGGCTTCGGCGTTATCTGCGGCGATGGTCTCAATCGTGCGGAAAGTCTCTTGAGCCTCATCATACGCGCCGGCGGCATACTGACTGCGACCTTTGGAGGAAAGCGCCGCGAGGTTCTTTTGTTCGGCGACGAACTCGGGATTGATCTTTTCGATCGACTGAAGCGGCGGACGAAGCTCGGTCTCCTCGATCTTCGCTGACTGTTTCTTGGCGGCACGGCCATCCGGAGAGGTCGCGGCGATATAAGCGTCCAAAGCGTCTTTCGCGCCCTTGGTGTCGCCTTGCTCAAGAAGACGCTGGGAGCGCTGGAGCAGCAAATCGTTCTTTTGCTTGGAAAGATCCGCCAGCGTGCCTTGGGTCAACGTGTTGGTGGGAAGCGAAGCGGAAGCGGCGGTAAGCTTGGCCGCGGCACCGTCAAAATCACCGTCTTTGGCGAGCTTGGCGGCAAGTTTGCTTTCGGATTTGGCGGCGGCGAGAAGCGCCTTGACGCGGGCTTCCTCAGCCTTGGCAAGCTCCGCGGAGACCGCGTCGGGAGAAGGCGTCGCAGGCGGTTGGACCTGAGCCTGGGGCGCGGCGACCTCGGAGGCAGCGGGAACTGCGGCATCGGCCACGGGAGCGGCGGCCTCAACCGCCGGCGCGACAGGCTTGTTTGGATCGTAAACAACCACCGGAAGAGAATCCGAGGCGACTACGGCGGGAGCGGCGGACTCGGCGGTTCCCGCTCCTTTCGCGATGACCTCGTTCACTCCCGTAAGGAGCCTCTGCACCGTGACATCATTCGGAGCAAGAACGAGAAGCTGTTCGAGATTCGTCTTGGCGGTGGCAAGATCACCGTTGTCACGAGCGCGCAAGGCCTCGGCCATCAGGCGAATCTTGGTCTCGGTCTGGCTCTGCGCCACCAGCTTGCTGGCGGGAACCGCCAGAGAAAGCATCACGGGGGTCGCAAGGAGCAGGAGCACCTTTTTCGGGAGCTTGGTGTAGTTCATTAGGGGATAAAGTGTAGGAGCTAAAAGCGGGGCGGATTAAAAACCATCCAAAAGTCGAAACGAGCGTTTAAAAGGCAGGAAACGCCGCGCCAGTCGCGGGTGCGCCTGCGGGGGGCGTAGGGGCGTTGGGATCTGAAACGACGGGCGGGGCTGGCGGCGGAATAACCAATGTCTTGGTCTCGGGGGCCGGCACCGAGGGGCCTTCGCGGGTTACCACCGCGCTGGGCGGCTCGACCACCAAATCGCCGACGCGATAGGTTGTGTCGCCGACGATGAAAACGTCGCCGGACTTGGCGACACGCTCCGCGCCGTCGGCGGCCTTAAAGGTCACGATCGGCGGCCCATCGGGAACTCGTCCCTTGGGATCCAAAACGATTTCCGCACCGGTTTCGGTGTCGCGAACAACCGCGGCCACCTCGACATACCGCAAGGTCGTGCCACCCGCCTGGGGGACGACTTTGCGCTCCGCGGAAAAACGCACGATTTCAAGCTTCAGGTCGGGAAGCTTTTTGCCCGTCGTTCCAAAAACAACGGCTCCGGTCCGAACATTGAGAAAGTTGCCGCGGGCTTGCGCGCCTTCGCCGACATAGCCGACGAGCTGAAGGCGAAACAAGGGTTGATCAACCTTAACAAGGTCCAATCCGAACTCGGAAACAGGGGGAGGCAGGGTCTCGTCGGGTTTCCCGATCTCAACAAGGGGAGTGGGTTCGGGGGGGACGACCGTAAACTGCTTGGTCTGGGTGTTGTAGTAGATTTTCGGGGGCGTAAAAACGTCGTAGATCCACTTTTCCCCGGCTTTTTGAGGAGTGGCCTCGGCCCAGCTACGGGTTTCGGGCGTGATGATCTTGATCGCGCTCGGTTCGTAGGCGGCTCCGGAGGAAGGCGCGAGGGGAGGCGTGCGCAATTCGGAGATGCTCGATTGCTGGACGAAGGCCCAGCCGCCGGCACAAATGATGGCAAGGCCGCCGATGGCGAGGAAGAGAGTGTCGTTGGTCTTGGCGGACATGGAGCTCAGGGATTCGATGCTGCCGGGGCCTCGGCGTTGGCGGGGGTCTTTTCCACAAGGGAGATAAACTCGACTGTGACGACGAAACGGGAGTCGGTCTGCTCAACGAGCGGCTTGACGGCCTCAACCGTCTGGGTGGCCGAAGGGATATCGCCGCCAAAGCCGCCGCCGAAATGGGTTGCGGGAGCCGGGGTGGTGTTCGCCCTGGCGCGGGAAGCCCCCGTCTCGGGGCCGTCAAGCGGCGCGACTTCCACGGAACGAACGACCACGGGCAGCTCAAACTTGGCCAGCTGATTCAGAACGGAGCGGAGCGAACTCGAGATGCCGACAAAGCTGATGCGAAAGGGCGTCGTCTCAACAAACCCGGGAACACGCGCGGAGGTGCGCGGATCGATCACGAAGTAATCGCCGCCCTCGGTGCCGCTACCCGCGGCCGCGAAAGGAGAGGGCTGCCCGGCGGCGATGGCGTCGGCCTCCGCCTGTTTTTCGGACGGGGTGAGAGGGCGCTCGCGCTGAAGCGAGAGAATCTCACGAGGACGAGCCGCGATGAGCACGCTCATGAGATAATCGGCGAACTGCTTTTGACGAAACACCGGAGCGATCAAATCGCGATCCGGGCCCGAACTCGCGTAGAGGGAAAAGCCCAGCCGGTTTTCGGCGGGAAGCGCGATCCCGGATCCTTGGGCCGAACCGCGGACGCGTTCGACGTAGTTGGCGATCTCATACCACGCGTCCGTGGACGAGGCGGGGACCGTGGCCGCGGAGAGCTTGGCGGCGGTTTCGCCCGTCGCGCGAAGCAACTTGCGAATCTCGTCGCGGGTTTTCTCGGTCTCCTGGCGATCGGTCTCCACCAACGCCACGTTCTCCCGAGATGGAAAGGGCTTTTGGCGTGAAAACGCGTCCAACTCCTCCCGCTTCTGGATGATCTCGTCGGCAAGCTTGGCCGCTTGCGAGCGCTGGCTGAAGACCAGCCAAGCCTCCCCTGCGGTCACCGCGCCGATCAGGAGAAGCGAGGTGTAGAAAAAAGGATGTGATTTAAAGCTGGCCATGGGGTCAGAGGGGACGAGCGGGATCGATCACGAGAATGAAGTCGAAGCGGAGGATGCCCGGCGTGTTCGGATCAAAGCTTTCGCGCTCGACCGCGGAGATGAACTGGGAGTCCACGAAGCTGGCCAAGAGACTCTTCACTCGTTCGTAGGAGTCGGGGGAAACACGGGTGACCGGATTTTTGCGGTCCAGCAGACGACCGCTCAGCTGAAGGCGCAAAACCGGCTTCACGGGAGTGCCGTCCGGATTAGTCGCCTGAGGCTCGGCGGGAGCCGCGGCGCCGCCAAACAATCCGCCGCCGCCTTCCGCACCGGAAGATCCGTTGCCGGCGCGAAGAACAGAGAGGCTCTCGAGCCAGACGTCTTCGACCTTGATCAGGCGATCCTGAAGGTCGGAGAAGAAATTGATCCAGTTGTTCTTCGACTCCGCGAGGCTTTGCACGGCCAGAATTTCCGACCGCGCCTCCTCGAGCGCCGTCAAATGGCCGCGAATCTTGTTCTGGCTGTTCTGCAGCGGAAGCGTCTCCTGTTTGATGAGATCTATTTGGTCGCGGGCCGCGGCCACGGAGCGGCCGGATTGGATCACCAAGGGAAGAAGCGAGACCGCGACAAGGCCGGCGGCGGCGAGCAAGACCGGCTGGCGTCGCTTGAAGGCGAGCTTGCTGGCCAACGCGGCGGGAAGGAGATTGATGGTCTTGCGCTTGGGATCGGCGGGGATCGCGAGGCCGATGAGGCTGCTGAGCACCGAGGCGGCCTCGATAGCCTGGGTGGCTCCTGGCGCGATCGTGACGTTTCGCAACGGATCAAGACGCTCGCAGCCGATCTTGAGACGCTCCTGAAGTTGTCCGGGCAACTCGGAGAGCATGGAACCACCGCCGGTGAGATACAAGGCGGAGGGCTGCTCGGCGCCGCTCTGACGTCGATAATTCACGACGGAGCGCGTGATCTCGAGGTGCAGCTTGGAAACGAATCCGGAAACGGCGTTGGCCACGGCGGCCCGGGCCGGGGAAGACGCGGGCAGCTCGCTTTCGCCGCTCAACACCTGAACCTTGATCGTCTCGCAATGGGTGAAGTCGTGCTTCAACTCCTCGGCGATCGCCTGCGTCAACGTGTTGCCCGCGAGCGGGATGGTGCGAACAAAAAAATGTTCGTTGTCGGCGAAGATCAGATTGGTCGAGCGGGCGCCGATGTCCGCGATGATGACGCTCCCGGAAACCTCCGGGTAATTGTAGCGAAAGCAGCGGAGAACGGCGACACTGGAAGGCTGAACCGAGACCACGCTGAGGCCCGAGCCCGCCAGCGCGTCACATGCGCCCTGCACGACCTCTTTCTTGGCTGCCGCAAGCATGAGCTCCAAGTCCAGTCCCTGCTCGGCGACGACCTGATAATCCCAAACCACCTCATCCAAGGAATAGGGGATGTTTTGCTGCGCCTCAAATTGGACGATCTTCGCGCGCTTCGACTCCTCCACCAAGGGGGTCTTGATGAACTTCCCAAGGATATGATGTCCCGGAAGACCAATGGACGCCGCGCCGACAAATTTCTCCCGACGAGCGGACTCGGCGAGGGCTTGGGCGATCATCCCGGTCCAATCGGACTCGAGGGATGCGTCGGGGTTGAAGGCGTCGAGTGCGATTTTCTCGAGTTGCAGACGTCCGGACTTGTCGCTGGTCACGAGCCCGCAGGCGAGATGACCGGCGCCGCAGTCCACGGCGAGAACGCGGGGTAAAGACATAGGGGAAAAATTGTGTGTTTCAGCAGGAGGAAAACGCAGCAAGCCGAAACTTGCCACGAATGTGGATTAAGGCTCCCGAAAATCAGCGGGAGACCTCGCGACGGACGATGCTCGGCGCACGGCGTTGAGAGTCCAAGGCGAATGGCGAGAGATGTTGCGGAACAAGAACGCCCTCGTTGCGCGCGCCCTCGGCGGAAACCTTCGACAAGAAAACGCCGCGCTTGTCCGGATCCGCGACCTTGGCGGAAGCGCTTCCCCGCATGGGTGGAATCGGCCGCCCGCCCACTTCGAACTCGACCAGGAAATGTTTGCCCGTCTCGCCAGCCACGAGGCGATCACGCTTCACAACCTCGGGCGGAAGATAAAAACGGAACACCGATTTCACCCCGCCTTCAAGACTGGCGGCCTCGGCGCTCGCACGATAAAAACTCCATTTTTTCGACGGACCGTCGCCCAGCTCGAAGCCAAGATTCAAGACAACGCGCACGTTGTCGACAAACTCGCCCATCACCGCCTTGCCTCCCGGGCGTGCGGTGACCTCGACCAGGACCTCCAGCCAATTATCGCCCAAGACGCTGCGGGCCGATACAAACTTCACGTCCGTCACCTCGACGTGGTGCTCCCCGACCTCGGCGGGCGCCACGGCCGCAGGCGCCGGTTGCGCGAAGACACCGATCGGAACCGCGGTCGACGCCAGAAGAGGAAGCAGCACCAGGGGCGAAGGTATCTTCATGAGGGGAGGCGCGGAAGATTGGACAAGCGCACCTCAGCGTCACGCACAAACTCCCCGACGATTCCGGTGTTGCATCCAGAAAAATCCCCGATGCCCGCGAAAGCCGGCGCGCCGCGGGCTTCGCGCGGCCAAGATACGAGCATAGCTTGGCAAATTCGGCCCTGGAAAAAATCGTCGCCGGCGCGACCCGCGGCGCGCACATCGGCCCCAGCCCGCCCGTCGGCCCACGTCCCACGCGCGAACCAAATAGTATCATAAAATAAACTACACACGCGCCCTCGGGACATGACAGGCGCCCACGCCTCGTCGGACGAACATCCCGGCCGCCGCATCAACAGGGGCGCGCCTGTCTTCGATCCACCCGCAAACCCGCCTGCGACGGCGAAACCGCCGACGACGCGGGTAGGCAAACGCCAAGGGCGCCTTTTGGATGGGATCCTGTCGGGACGGATGGGCGCGGCATGAAAAACAGGGACCGGGTTTCCTCAAATCACGAGTCGTCCCCGTCGACGCGACCGCGATAAAGCCGCGCGATCCGGTGCTCGATACGCCATGTGGCCCGACCGTGATTTATCCGATCACAAGACGCCTCCGTTTGGGCCGCGCACGCGGCGGAGCGGCGGCGATTTCCCGGCGAACGATCTCGCCGTCCCGCAAACGTCCCGAACCGGGTTGCAAGCGAGGCCCGCCATGCCCACGCCGGACGCGCCCGGACACCGTCCATCGTCCAACTTCACGGTTCCGATCACGACGATAATCGGCGGGAGGCGCGATCAAGAGGCGACGACCGCGACGGCCGCGTGCGAACCCCCGACGGCATCGTTGTATTCTTTTTAAGAATACGTCTTTTCCCAGCGCCCCCGGGATCGCGACCGGCGCCGCATAGGATCCGGGCGCGGCGCGCGGCATCCGACTCCAATCCCGTGCGCCAAAAAACGGGACTTTTCATGCTCGAACGGAGTTTTCCTGAGATCCGTCGCACGGCAAACGCGCGCCCGCATTCACACGACAGCGGTCACTGGACGCGCCGACCGATCCATGCCGAGCGGCGCCGCGTCCGGGCCTCCGGCCACCCCGCCAGTTGGTCGCTAGCCCAGCTTGCCCCCGCTCGGCCGGAATCGATCGCGAAAGGCGCGCGCCTCGCTCCCGCACTCGAATGGCAAAGGGAATACGCTAAACTGTTTCGGACGTTTTCTTTGCCCGCCACCGGGAGGAATCTACCCACTCGCCGGATAGCCCCTACCCTTTCGCCGCCTTCACCCAGGCAAGATTCACCCTATGCCCCCGACACCCCGCCTCCGTCAATCGAGCCGATTTCATCGCTTTGGTCTCATTGGCCTCGCAGCCATCTCGACGGCCTTGCTCGGCCCCGCCCTCGCCGCCCGCGCCGAATCCCCCGCCCCACCGGATTGGGAAAATCCCGCGGTGTTCCGACGAAACAAGGAACTGCCGCGCGCCGCCAAAACCCCCTTCCCCACCGAACGCGCCGCGCTCACCTCCGCTCCCGCCGCCAGCCCTTGGCGACTCTCGCTCAATGGCGAATGGAACCTCCACTGGTCGCCCACCCCGGCCGGCGTGCCCGCGGGCTTCGAGCGCCCCGGCTACGACGACAGTGATTGGTCCCGGATCCCGGTTCCGTCCAACTTGGAGATGCAGGGCCACGGCACCCCCATCTATACCAACGTCACCTACCCCTTCCACCGGGACGCCCCCCGCGTGATGGGCGAACCCGAACCGGGCTGGACCACCTTTATCGAGCGCAATCCCGTGGCCTGCTATCGCAGGACCTTCCGCGTTCCCGCCGACTGGGACGGACGCCGCACCTTCGTCGTGTTCAACGGCGTCGCGTCCGCGTTCCGTCTCTGGGTCAACGGCCGCGAGGTAGGCTACTCCGAGGACAGCCGAACACCCGCGGAATTCGATCTCACGCCCTACCTCCAGGCAGGAGACAACACACTCGCCGTGTCCGTCTGGCGCTACAGCGACGGCGCCTACCTGGAAGACCAGGACTACTGGCGTCTCTCCGGGATCTTCCGGGACGTCTATCTCTGGTCGTCGTCGCCACTTGATCTGCGTGACTTCGAATTCAGCGCGTCGCTCTCGGATGATTTTCGCCAAGGCTCGCTCGCCGTCACCACCCGCGCCCGAGACCTCTCAGGCAAAGGCCAAAACTACGGCGTCGAGCTGCGTCTGCTCGCCTCCGACGCCCGCTCCGCCTCCCGCCCCCTCGCCAAGCTATCCTTCGGCGGCGCCGCGCCCGCCGACGGGACAGACCACCAGGCGTCCGCCCGGGTGGACGGGCTAGATATCCAACCGTGGACCGCGGAGACGCCCCGTCTCTACACCGCGCTCCTCACCCTCCGCGACGCCTCAGGCAAAGATCTCGCCCACTACGCCACCAAGATCGGCTTCCGCCGCGTCGAGATCCGCGACGGCCAGATGCTCGTCAACGGACGCCCCGTCCTGATCAAGGGAGTCAACCGCCACGACCACGATCCGCTCACCGGACAATACGTGACCGAAGCCGGCATGCGCGCCGATCTCGACGCGATGAAGCGGCTTAACATCAACGCCATCCGCACCTCCCACTACCCGAACGATCCGCGTTTCCTCGATCTCGTCGACCAATACGGCTTCTACGTCATTTCCGAGGCCAATCTCGAGACCCACGGCTACGGCACCAACCGGAAAAACCTCATCGCCACCGACGCCGCATGGGGCCCGGCCATGCTCGACCGGCTCGTCAACATGGTCGAGCACTTCAAAAATCATCCCGGCGTCCTGATGTGGTCGCTCGGAAACGAGGCCGGCGACGGGCCGAATTTCGAACGCATGGCCGGATGGGTGAAGCATCGCGATCCGTCGCGACTTCTCCACTACGAGGGCAACTACGACCGGACCTACACCGACCTTTACTCGCCGATGTATTTCAAGATCGGCTCGCTCGAGCCCTGGTGCCGCCGGGAGGAAAAGAAGCCGCTGTCCGCGCAGCAGCCGCTCATCCAATGCGAATACAGCCATACCATGGGCAACTCCGCCGGCGGCATCGCGGAATACTGGTCGCTGATCCGCCGCGAACGTCTCCTGCAGGGCGGCTTCGTCTGGGATTGGCGCGACCAAGGACATCTCCGCGAAAAGCCCGCCGGCCATACGCCGTCTCCCGCCGCCGCCGCCGTCGCCGCGCTCGACCCGCTCCGCTTCGTAGCTCCCGACGGCCGCCTGCGCTACTTCGCCTACGGCGGCGACTACGGAGACAAGCCCAACGACAACAATTTCTGTTTCAACGGCATCGTCGGCCCCGACCTCGTCCCAAACCCCCACGCCGTCGCGATCGCCCACCAATATCGCAACATCCTCGTGAGCGGGCTCGACCTCGCCGCCGCCAAGCCGCTCGTCTCCGTCTTCAACGAGAACTTCTTCCTCGAGCTCGAGGGCCAGCGCGTCCGGTGGACGTTGCTCGAGGATGGCCGCCCCCTGCGATCGGGAACCGCCAGACTGCCCCGGATCGCCCCGCAGGCCTCCGTCGACTACGTCGTCGATCTGCCCCGCGTCCAACGCCGCCGGGACGCCGAGTATCACCTCAACCTGGAATTCTTCCAAGGCGTCGATCGTCCCTGGGCGCCGGCCGACCACGTCGTTTCGCGCGAACAACTGACGCTGGCGTGGACCACGCCCGCCGCGCCCGCCCCGCTCGCTCCGTCCGCCTCTCCCGCCCTCGCCTCCGTCACCCGGTCTTCGGAGGAAAACCGCACCACGGTGCGAGGTGACGCCTTCGTGGCCGTGCTCGACGACCGCAACGGCCAGCTCGTCTCCTACCAGCTGGCCGGCCGCGAACTGCTCGCCGGTCCGCTCCATCTCAATCTCTGGCGCCCGCCCACCGACAACGATCGGGGCAACGGCATGCCCAAGACCTGCGCCCCGTGGCGCGAAGCCGGGCCGAACGCCGTGGCGAGCTCCCGCGCCGGCGAAAAAACCGGCGGCGGCTATCGCCTGGCCTACGAGCTCGCGGTCCCCGTGGCCGACAGCTCGGCCACGCTCGCCTACCTCTTCGCCGCCGACGGCCGCGTCGACGTGAGCCTCGAGCTTCGTCCCAAGGGGGAAAAGCTGCCCGCGATCCCGCGCGTCGGCCTCAGCGCCGCCCTGGCCCCCGAACTGCGCCGATGGACCTGGTTCGGCCGGGGCCCGCAGGAAAACTACCGCGACCGCGCCGAGGGTTGTCCGCTCGGCGTCTGGAGCGGCGACGTCGCCAAGCTGTGGTTCCCCTACGGCGAACCCCAGGAGACCGCCAATCGCACCGGCGTGCGCTGGGCCGGGTTCCTCGACGACCGCGGCGCCGGGCTGCGCTTCCGCGCCGTCGACGGCGGCCCCCTCGAGGTCGGCGCGTATCCGTTCGCCCAAGACGATCTCCAGACCGCCGGACGTCGCCACCCCGCCGACATCCCGCTGCGCGATTTCGTGACGATCCACATCGCCCACGCCCAGATGGGCGTCGGCGGCGAGGACTCGTGGGGCGCCTGGCCCCGTCCCGCCGCGATGCTGCCCGCCGACCGGACCTACCGCTACACTTTCCGCATCGAACCGGTCACGCGCTAGACATCCTCCGCCCCCTCCGATCCGACGGGGCGTCGCCCCTGGCGCCGCGACCCCGTGGCCACCGCCCGCTCGCCGGGCGGAAGGCGGGGTTTTCACCCGAAACGCCCTCGACCGCCTCCTTTCCCTCCATCGTCCAATCCCATGCAACCTATCCCGGCCCTCCGCCCCCTGCTCGCACTCGCCGGCTTCGCCGCCGTCCAAGCCCGCGCCGACATCGCCTGGCTTGATGTCCAGTCCGCCGACTCGCCCGTCGCCACGCTCCATCAGATTTTGTCCGCCGCGAACGGAGCCAGCGCGGTCAACGGCCCCGTGCGCTTCACCCTGCTCGGCGACGGCATCGCCTCGCGAAACCGCGAGTTTCACGATCCCATGTTGCGCGACTTCGCGATGATCGACGGCGACGGCGCCGCCATCACGGTCCGCATCGACGGCCTTCCGGCCGGCAACTACGTCGTCGAGTCCTGGCACTTCGACCGCTCCTACCCCGGCGCCATCGAGATCGGCTTCGGCCCCGCGGGCCAGAAGCCCGAGATCGTGGTGCCCCGGCACGTTTTCTCCACCACGCCCGCGCTCTACACCATCAAGTCGGACGGCAAGACGAGCTACGAACTCACCTTCAAGGACGGCAACGACGACAACCGCGTCCGCCTCAACGCGCTCCACCTCCGCGCCGCGGACGAACCCGAAAGCCCTCCCGGCGTCTTCGTCGACATCGGCTACGCCAACACCACCACCGTGAGCGGCGTTCCCGACCCCTTCTTCACCACCGACGCCGCCGACCCCGGCTTCGTCAAAGGCCCGCTCTGGCGCCAGCGCACCGGCTTCGGATTCAACATGGGCGGCAACCGGGACATTTACGAGAAGGACGCCAACGAGGGCATCGGCAACGCCGCCCCTCTCGTCACCATCGCCCGCGATCTCCCGGTCGGCGCGACCTACGGCGTCTACGTCGCCTTCCTCTCCATCCCCGCGCAAAACTGGCAGGTGAAAGCCGGCCTCTCCGCCGACCGCCTCGCGCTGTTCAGCCGCAACCGCCCCGCCAACCGCGTCATCGACCTCGGCCAGAGCGCCGAGGCCGGGTCGAATCGCAACCAATACCTCGGCTTCATCGGCAACGCCACCGTCGGCCCGGAGGGCGCCCTCTGGCTGTATTCGGATGATGGCGACGGCACCGACCTCACCTGGTCCGCCCGCACCTGGCTCGACGGATTCTTCCTCGGCGCCCCCCGCGTCGGCGAATGATCCCCCCGCACCGACACCCGCCTAATTTCACCCTCATGACCTTTCGCTTCATCCCCGGACTCATCTCCTTCTTCGCCCTTTCGCTCGCCGCCCGCGCGGCCGAGCTTCCGCCGGGCGTCTTCGTGGACATCGACGCGCGCAACACCGCGCCCGCCTCGGACGCCCCCGGCCCCTTCTTCACCGATAATCCCGCCGATCCCGGCTTCACCAAAGGCCCCCTCTGGCGAAAACGCCCCGGCTTCGGCTTCGACGCCGCGAAAAACCGCGAGGTTTTCGAGAAAGACGCCAACGAGGGCGTGGGCGACGCGCTCCCGCTTGTCACGACCGTCACCGGCCTCAAGCCCGGCGCCCGGCACGGGGTCTACGTCGCGTTTCTCTCGATCCCGACCCAAGGCTGGCAGGTCAAGGCCGGGCTCTCGCCCGACAAGCTGGAAACCTTCACCCGCACCCGCCCCGCGGGCCGGGTGATCGATCTCGGCCTCAGCGCCGAACGCGATTCCAACCGCCACCAATACCTCGGCTATATCGGCGAAGTCACCGTGCCCGACGACGGCGTCCTGCGTCTGTATTCGGATGATGGTGACGGCGTCTCCACCGACTGGGCGGCCCGCACGTGGCTGGAGGGTTTCCATCTCGCCGCCCCCCGGGAAGGCGCCACGACCGCGCCCGCCACGATCGCCGCCGAAAAACCCGCGGTCGTCGCAAAACCCGCGCCCGCCGTCCGCCCCGCGCCGCAGACGCCGTCCGCGGCGCTCCCCGCCGGCGCCGTCCGCATCGCCCCCGACGGCGCGTGGACCTGGTTCAACGACGAACGCGCCATCGTCCACCAGGGCTCGATCTATTCCGGCTACGTCCTCGCCGACGGCCGCTACGGCGTCACCCGCTACGATTTCGCCGACGGCAAGTCCTCCCACATGGTGATCAGCACCGACGCCTCCCGGCAGCAGGACGACCACAACAACCCTTCCCTCACCGTCCTCCCCGACGGCCGCATCCTCGCCCTCTACTCCAAGCACATCGCCGGAAACCAATTCTACCAGCGCACCTCCCTCGTTCCGCGCCCCTCGTCCGACGCCGACTGGGGCCCCGAGATCGCTCGCCCCACCCCGGCGGCGACGACCTACGCCAACACCTACCGCCTCTACGGCGAGGCCAACCGCATCTACAACTTCCATCGGTGTATCAATTTTAACCCTACACTGACCGTTTCCGACGATCTCGGCGCCACCTGGCAGCCCTCGCGCCAGTTCATCGGCAGCGGATCGGGCCGCACCCGGCCCTACATCCGCCTCGTCTCCGACCACGAGAAACGCATCGACCTGACCTACACCGACGGGCACCCCCGCGACGTCGAGAACTCGCTCTACCACCTCTACTACTCGGGCGGCGCCCTCCGCCGCAGCGACGGCTCGGTCATCAAGCCCATCTCCGCCATCCCCCTCGACCACGACGCCGGCGAGCGCGGCTCCGTCATCTACCAATACAACGACGCCCCCTGGGGCGCGGGCCAGGGCCCCGACGACTGGATCCCGACCGGCCGCGCCTGGAACTGGGACGTCCAATACGACCCCGCCGGACGCCCCGTGGTCGCCTTCCAGGTCCAGCGCGACAACCTCGGCTGGAGCAACGACCGCATCTACTACTACTACGCCCGCTGGACCGGCTCCGCCTGGCAAAAACGATTTATCGCCCACGCCGGCCGCCCGCTCTACGCCGCCGAGGACGACTACGGCGGCGGCATGGCCATCGATCCGCAGGACCCCCGCGTCGTCTACATCTCCTCGAACGCCGCCGATCCGTTCAAGCTCTCCGAGACCACCGACGTCCCGCTTCGCCCCCGCAACCGCTACGAGATCTGGCGGGGCTTCACCGCCGACGGAGGCCTCACCTTCACCTGGACGCAGCTCACGGTGGATTCCGAGGCGGACAACCTGCGTCCCATCGTTCCCGAAAACCATGGGCGCACGGAGTGTGTCCTCTGGTTCTACGGCAACTACCGCAGCTACACCAATTATGCCGCTCAGATCGCAGGCCGCATCGGCAAGCCGCTGCCCCCGCCGGTCCTCGCCGTGACGCCGGCCCCCGCCAAAGCCGCGCCCACACCCGTCCCCGCCGCACCCAAGGCGCCCGCGCCCGCCGACGGCCAGCAAATGCGCAATCCCGTCCGGCGCTGATTCGTGGGATTCGTCTCCTCCGCCCTTCGCCTCGATCCCGCCGCGCCCTCCCACGGTCGCGGCGAAGGCGGCGGAGTCCTTCGCGGGCGTCGTCGTGATGCGACGCCCGCTTCCATGTCGTAGCCGCCCGACCCCCGCCCGATGCGCTCGTCCGTCCCGCTCCGTCTCGCGTTAATTTTCGCCCTCATCGCAGGCGCGACCCACGGCCAAACCTCGTCGTCGCTCGAGCGCCGACGCTCGATCGAGGAGGCGATGCGTCGCGCCAACGCCTACTACCAGGCCAACTTCGCCCTCGGCACCGCCGTCTGGAATCGCGGCGCCTATCACGGCGGCAACATCCAGGCGTGGCGAACCCTCGGCCTCGCGCCGGACCTCGCCTACGCCGTTCGCTGGGCCGAGTCCAACGCATGGACCGTCGGCCCCGAGGCCGGCGGCAGCGCCGACGCCGACTCCCAAACCTGCGGCCAGACCTATCTCGACCTCTACGAAATCGATCCCCAGCCCGTCCGCAAAGCGTCGATAAAAAGCCGCGTCGACCTGCTCGTCGCCAACCCCGCCACATCCACCGACGACTGGTGGTGGATCGACGCCTTCTACATGGCCGCGCCCACGTTCGCACGGCTCGGACGCATCGAAGGCGACCCCGCCTACCTCGACCAGATGCTCGCGATGTATCGGCACATGCGCGACACCCGCGCGCTGTTCGACCCCGCCCGCGGGCTCTGGTATCGCGACGCCACCGCCAAGGGCCGCACCGGCGCCAACACCCCGCAGTTCTGGGGCCGCGGCAACGGCTGGATCATCGCGGGCTGCGCCCGGGTGCTGGAGCAACTCCCCGCGGGCGATCCCCGCCGCGTGGATTTCGAGGCGATGCTGAAAACCATGGCCGCCTCCCTCCTGCCCCTTCAAGGCGCCGACGGCTTCTGGCGCTCCAACCTGCTGTTCCCCGCGCAATATCCGACGCCCGAGACCAGCTGCACCGCCTTCTTCGCCTACGCCATCGCCTACGGCGTCAACGCCGGGCTTCTGGACCCCGCCGTCTACACGCCCGTCGTCGAGCGGGCCTGGGACGGCATGGTCTCCACCGCGCTCAACGGCGCCGGCCGCCTCGGCTACGTCCAGGCCATCGGCGCCGCCCCCGCCGCCAGCACCGCGGACGGCGGCCAGGACTACGGCTACGGCGCCTTTCTCCTCACCGGCTGCGAATTGCTCAGGATGAACGGAGGCCCCGCCCCCGTCTCGGCCGTCGCCGGCCCGGCGCAAACACGGGCCGACGCCGACGGAAACTACGCCGAGACCTTCCGGCTCGACGCGTCCGCCACCGTCCTGCGCGACGCCTCGCCCGCCCGCTTCACCTGGTGGCTGGGCTCCCTTTTCCTCGGGGAGGGCCGGTCCCTCGACGTGGAGTTTCCCCTCGGCGCGCACGACGTGACGCTGGCGGTGGCGCACGGCTCCGACGCGCCCTGCCTGGACCGGACCACGATCCGCGTCCGCCCGGCGCCCGCCCTCGAGCTCGAGGCCTCCGCCAGCGGTAGCCAGATTCCGAATACGCCTCAAAACGTCCTCGACGGCGATCCCGCCACCCGCTGGTCCCAGGAGGGCGACGGACAGTGGATCTCGTTCCGGCTTCCCGTCGCCGCCGCGCTGGACCACGTCGACATCGCTTTCTATCTGGGCGACACCCGCCGAAGCCTCTTCGATCTCCAGGCATCGCTCGACGGCCAGACATGGGAGACGCTGTTCAGCGGATCCAGCGGCGGCGCGAGCGCGGGGTTGGAACGCTTCGTATTCCCCTCCCGCGTCGTCCGCCACGTCCGCTACCTCGGCCACGGCAACACCGCCAGCGCCTGGAACAGCCTGACCGAGTTTTCGCTGCCCCTCCCCGCGATTCTCGACTCCGCCGACACCGACGCCAACGGCCTGCCCGATTCCTGGGAAATCCGCCACTACGGCGCCATCGGGCAAAGCCCCTCGCTCCGATCCGCCTACATCACGGGCCTGACGCCAGAATCCGGGGTCACGGACGGCGCGCTTGTCATTCGCCGCTCCGCGGAGAGCGATCACCCCGAACTGCGCCTGAACGCCCGGCCGGCCTTCGGGCCCGGCTACCTGGACAAGGTCCGCCGCTACCGCGTGCTCCGCAGCCCCGACCTGACCCCCGGCTCGTGGTCCGCGCTCCCGGGTTATGAAGCGGCGCGAGGGGAAGGGATCGACCTAGCCATCCCGTTCGCAATGCCAGAGGCCGCCGCTTTTTTTCGGGCCGAGATCTGGCTTGAATAGACCACCCGCCGCAAGTGGACCAAAAACACTCCGCGCAACTGCGGCATGCGCCATGTCAGTCGAGAATACCCACAAAAAAGCCGCTCCCTTGCGAGAGCGGCCTAGCGAACAATCCTTTAAAACAAATTACGCCGTGCGGCGGCGGCGCATGGCTGCGAAGCCAAGCGTGACGATTCCAAAGAAGGAGGCGAACGAGGAGGGCTCGGGAATGACGGAAGTAAGAACACCCGTGGCTTGGCTGAACTCGTAGCTGCCGTTGCTCCAGAGTCCGCTGCCATTGTTGGTGAAGCCGGCGACGGTGAAGCTGGCGCCGTAGCTTTCCAAGAGAGTGGAATTGTCAACGATCGTCCAGCTGGCTCCCTGGGTGGTGGAGGCGCTGGCGAGATTAAAGGAGAAGGTGCCGTTGAAGATCGCGGTGCCGTTGGTGCTGGCCATGCCGGAGATCTTGTTGTTGACACCTGCTGCGCCGATATCGAACGAGAACTTGCCCGTATCGGTCAGCGTGAAGTAGGTAGAGGTCGAGGTCGAAATAAGGTCGCCGGTGAACGAGTTGTTGCCGGAGAAATTGACGGCACGATTCGAGCCCAGGCCGTCCGTCGCGCCAAGATACAGCTTGGCGGTGCCGGAAATGGCGGCGCTGATATTGATATTACCCTGCTTCGCTCGAATGGAGGAATCGCCAATCACGGAGATGGAGCCGGCGAGATTGAACAAATCGCCGACGCCATTGAGATGACTGATCGCACCTGCATTGAGGATCAGGTTGTTTACAGTGATGAGCCCGCTCGTTCCCGTGCTCTTGTAAGTGAATCCGAACAGATCCGTGGAACTTGCCCCGTTCATGTTCGAAGTCGTAAACCCGTTGGCGATCGTCAGCGAGTCGCCCGCAAAGGTCACGGTGGGGTTGGCCGAAGCCGGAGTGCGGAGACGAAGACCGGAACCAACCGAGTAGGTGTTGCCGGCGATCGGAGCAGCACCACCAACCCAGTTGGTGCCAGCGGCGAACGAAGACGCGTTGAGGCCGTCGGAGGCGTTTAGATTGATCAGAGCCGCAGAAGCAGCCGAAGCGCTCAGAAGCGTGGCCGCTGCGAGCGAGGGGAGTGCTAGTTTATTCATATAGGGTGAAGCCCGTGCAGGATCCACTCGAACCCAAACACCGCACAACAGCGCCGTGGCTATAGCGTAAACCTACGCTTGATGACGCAAAAAGAGACGAACGGTCACTCGGCCCAACGGTCGCGTCCCGTCATTTACGCTATAACTAAGCCGGAAGCGCCGTCGAAGGCAAAAGACATATAAGCAACTTCCCCCACCCAACCGATCACATCCATGTCATCCCTCGGTCAATTCCGCGCCCCCTCCTCGCGCCTTCACGCCGCCATCGCGGCCCTCCCCGCCGCCGTTGCATTCGGCGCCTCCGGCCTCCTGGCCCAAACCCACATCGCCACCGGCGCCAATGGCTTCGTCACCGAAAGCTCGCTCAATCTGGGCACCTTGACGCGCGACACCGGCGGCGCCGCCCTTTTCTCCGGGACCGGCACCATCACCGCCGACGCAGCTCTTTCCAACGGATTGCTCGGTTCTTGGGCCCTTGTTCAAAAAACGGGAACTTCCGCAAACAACGCCCCCGACGGCTTCACCTTCGCCACGCTATCCGGCGGCACCGTAACACCCTACCTCGCGGCCACCGCCATGACCGGCGCCGGCGCCTGGGGCGGCATCCCCTCCGGCGGCGACGGCACCCTCAACTACGACGTCAGCGGAACGATGGCCGTCACCGGCCTCTCCCGTAGCGTAAACACCCTCCGCTACACCGGCGCCGGAGCGACCCAGGTCGGCAACATCAACAGCGCCGGCGATCTGCTCACCGCCAACGGATTCATGAACGCCGGCTCCGGCGAGTTCATCATCGGAGGCACCGGCGGCGCCAACAACTACGGCATCAACGTCACGGTCGGCGCGTCCCGCGAACTCGTCCTCGCGCCGGTGAGCGCCAATCTCACGCTTCGCAACGCGATCAAAAACAACGCCGCCGGCGCCAGCGCGGTCACCGTATTCGGCACCGCCGGCAAGACGGTCACCCTCGCCGGCGTCAGCGCCTACACCGGCCAGACCACCGTCGCGGGCGGCAACCTCCTCGTCAGCGGCACCGGATCCATCAACACGTCCAGCGGCATCACGGTCAACGGATCCACCGCCAAATACATCCACACCAGCTCGGCCGCTTCCTCCCGCACCATCACGCTGACCCGCGGCACGGTCGACGGCACCGGCACGCTGGGCTCCGTCAACGTCGCCGACGAACCCGCCGCCGTCATCGCCAACGGCAACGGCGGCACCGGCGCGCTCACCCTCGGTGCGCTCAACTTCGGCGGCAACGCCACGCTCAATCTCAACTACGTCTCCGGGACCCGGCCCCTCGCCGTCACCGGCAGCCTGACCACGATCCCCGCCAACGGCGTCGTCGCGCTCAACGTCGCCTCCTCCGGCTGGAGCACGGGCACCCACAACCTCGTCGGCTTCGGCGGCTTCTCCGGCACGGTCTCCGACTTCGCGCTCGGCACCGTCTCCGGGCTCAACTCCCGCCAGTCCCTCGGCGCCCTCGCGCTCACCTCGGGCAACCTCACCCTCCAGATCAACGGCGACTCCCCGCGCTGGACCGGCGCGCAAAGCTCCGCCTGGACCACCGACGCCGTCGGCGGCGCCCGCAACTGGCGCCTCGTCACCGCCGGCACCGCGACCGAATACCTGGCCGGCGACGAAGTCCTCTTCGACGACACCGCCACCGGCTCCACCACCGTCGAGATCGGCACGGCCAACGTCGCGCCCGCCGCCACCACCTTCAACAACAGCACGAAAGCCTACACCGTCTCGAGCGCCGGCGGCTTCGGCATCGCCAACGGCTCCCTCGTCAAGAGCGGCTCCGGCACGGTCGTGCTCCTCACGCCCAACACCTACGCCGGCTCCACCACCATCAACGCGGGCGTGCTCCAGCTCGGCAACGGCTCCGTCGACGGCTCCATCGCCTCCAGCTCCGGCATCGCCAACAACGGCACCCTCGCCTTCAACCTCGCCGGCAACCAGACCTACGCCAACGCCATCACCGGCACGGGCTCCCTGACCAAATCCGGCGCGGGCGTGCTCACCCTCTCCGGCGCCAACACCTACACCGGCGGCACCACCGTCAACGCGGGCAAGCTCGTCGCCACCGCCGTCGGCCTCAACGGCGGCCCCGTCGCCATCGCCTCGGGCGCCACCGTGACCTTCACCGGCAACAACCAGATCAGCACCAGCGCGGTCTCCGGCGCCGGCGCCATCCTCAACGACAGCGCCAACACCATCGTCTTCACCGGCGACCACTCCGGCTTCACCGGCTCCTTCACCCACGCCGCGACGAACAACAACACCCAGTTCAACTCCGCCGTCGCCGGCAGCGCGAACGCCACCTACACCCTCTCCGCCGGCGAACTGATCTTCGCCGCGAACGGCGACTACACGGTGAAGTTCGGCTCGCTCTCCAGCGCGGCCGGCAACATCCGCGGCGGCAACACCGCCACCGGCACCGCCACCGTCGAGGTCGGCGCCCTCGGCGCCAGCACCTCCATCGCCGGCAACCTCAACAACGGCGCCACCAAGATCGTCGCGCTCCGCAAGGTCGGCGGCGGCACCCTCACCCTCTCCGGCAACAACACCTACGGCGGCGGCACCGTCGTCAACGGCGGCGCCCTCGTCCTGAACGGCGCCCTCACCGGCGCGTCCGCCACCAACTCCGTGGCCGTCGCCGCCGGCGCGACCATCGGCGGCAACGGCACCATCGCCGGAGCCACCACCGTCGACGGCACGCTTTCCCCCGGCGACTCCGTCGGCGTGCTCACCGCCTCCGGCGCCCTCACGCTCAACGCCGGCTCCACCACGCGCCTCGAGATCAACGGCCTCGTCCGCGGCACCGAGCACGACGGCGTGAACGTCGGCGGCGCCTTCACCCAGGGCGGCGCCTTGAACCTCGTCTTCGGCTCCTCCGTATCCTCCGGCAACTACACCCTGTTCCAGCTCGGAGGCACCGGCGCCGGCTCGTTCACCACGGTCACCGCCAGCAGCGCGGCCAACCCCTCGCCCGTTTCCCTGAGCGCCTCCTCCGGCGTGTGGACGGGCTCGCTCGGCGGCGCCGCCCTCAGCTTCAACTCCACCACCGGCGTGCTCACCGTGACCGGCTCCCAGACCGCCCTGCAAACCTGGCGCTTCGAGCAATTCGGCGTCTACGACGACACCGCCGCGATCCTGGCCGGCGACACCGAGGACTACGACGGCGACGGTCTCGCCAACCTCCTCGAATACGCCCTCGGATCCAATCCCAAGGGCGCCGGCGCCAGCCCGATCACCGTCGCGCGCTCCGGCAACGTCCTCACCCTTGCCTACAGCCGCCGCAGCCCCGCCGATCCCGCTCTGACCTACACGGTGCAGGGCGGCTCGGACCTGCTCTCCGGCTTCACCACCGCGACCGGCTCGACCAACACCGTCGGATCCACCTCGACCTACACCGACAACGTCGATCTGGGCGCCGCCGGCGTGCGCCGTTTCCTGCGCCTGTCCGTATCCTACACCGCGCCCTGATCCGTCGCGTCCCGGTCGCCTCGCGACCCGTCGACGATCCCAGGCCCCCCGGCATCCGCCGGGGGGCTTTTGTTTTGGAGCGCGGCGGCACGACGCCGCCTTCGACGACGAGCTTCGGCTCGTCGCCCCGCACATCCCCACCCCGACCGGACCGCCTCACGCTCCTCCGCGCGCCCATCGAGGACGCGTTTACGCTACACCTAGCTACGTTCATTTATCTCTCACCTCCTATCCGGTCCCCGATAAGGTTTATCTTCCACCCGTCTTTCTCGCCGAATCGCGTCGCCACCTGGCTTCGGAAAGTCCGTCGCCCCCCCCCGCCGTCCTCCATGAATCGCAGTCCCTTCCTCGCCGCTCTCGTCGCCTCCTCCGCCCTGCTCCACGCGGCGCCCGCCCCTTACTCGCCGGACGCGAACACGGTGATGCTCTTCCATTTCGACGAGGCCTCCGGCGGCGTCTCCGCCAACGCCGTCGCGGGAAAAAACAATCTCTACACCTGGACCTTCAGCAGCTCCACCGGCGCGGCCAACACCGCCCTCCTCGGCGCCGCCGGCTTCTCCGGCTTTGGCAAGTCCATGGATCTCGGCTCCTCCGCCGTGAACGTCGGCGCCGCCTACGACGGCAACGGAAACTCCGCCTACAACGGCGAAACCACCGACGCCATCGCCCACTCCGCCCTCGGCATCGGCGGAACCAATCCCTTCACGCTCGAGGCCCTCGTCTCGCCCAACGCCCTCAACGCGCTCAACCGCGAGATCATCGCCACCGACTCGAGCGCCGCCACCCGCGGCTTCCAGTTCCGCCTCACCTCCGCCGGCCTGATCGAGTTCAACATGATCGGCGTCAGCGGCGCCCAGAAAACCGCCACGATCCCGACCAGCGGCGCCCACGCCATCGCCGTCGGCCAATGGTTCCACGTCGCCTTCGTCTACGACGGCGCCAACTGCCGCTTTTATTGGACCCGCCTCGATTCCGGCGCCACCACCGCCAATCAGATCGGCACGACCCAGGCCCTCGGCCTGGCCGGCGCGGGCTCGATCACCGGTCCGCTCGTCATCGGCAACGAAAACCGCGGCGTCGGCGGCGAAGGCGCCCAGTGCAAGATCGACGAGGTCCGCATCTCCAACATCGCCCGCTCCGCCCAGGGCTTCTTTTTCGCCGACCCGAACGACACCGACGCCGACGGCCTCGCCGACAGCTGGGAAATCACCCACTTCGGCGCCCTCGCCGCCCAAAACGGCGACGGAGATCCTGACAACGACCTCGCCACCAACGCCCAGGAATTCGCCGCCGGCACCGACCCGAACTCCTCCGCATCCTTCCCCGACACCGACGCCGACGGTCTCGTCGACGGCTGGGAAATCACCCACTTCGGCTCCCTCGCCGCCCAGACCGCCGCCGGCGACGCCGACGGCGACGGCGCCACCAACGCCCAGGAATACGCCGCCCGCAGCAAACCCGCCGATTCATGGTCCGTCCCCTCCGACATCGACGGCGACGGCCTGCCCGACGCCTGGGAACTCGTGCGCTTCGGCACACTCGCCCACTCCGGCTACGACGACAACGACACCGACGGCTACACCAACCACGCCGAACAACTCGCCGGCACCTCGCCCCTCGACGCCGCCTCCATGCCCGTCTGGACGCCCCCCACCGCCACCCTCGTGCGCGACTCCGTCGTCAGCGCCAACGCCCGGCTCTTCGCCAACGGCGCCACCTACGGACGCGCCATCAACGGCATCGCCTACCAGAACCAGATCCTCCTCAGCTTCGAAAATTACCAATACACCGCCTGGTATGACAACACGGCCCTGACCGTCTTCCTCGCCCGTCGCGCGATCGACGGCGCGACGCCCGGCGCGTGGGAGATCGTCAACACCGGCTCCACCTTCGTGAACGGCGTCGGCGGCGACGCCCACAACGTCATCACGCTCGGCATCTGCGCCACCGACGGGACCCTCCACATGGCCTGGGACCACCACGGCCACACGCTCCGCTACCGCCGCTCCGTCGCCGGCCTCTGCACCACCAACAAGGCCGCCTGGGGCGCGGGCATGCTCAACGCCGAGCAAAACTGGCTCGTCGCCTCCGGCCAGACCGTGACCGTCGTCACCTACCCGCTCTTCATCAGCGCGCCGGACGGCAAGCTCGTCTTCCAATGGCGCTACGGCAGCTCCGGCGACGGCGACAACTTCCTCAGCGTCTACAACGGCGCTACCGGCTCGTGGAGCACGCCCGTGCAGTTCGACTCCCGCGTCGGCACCTACGTCGAGTCCGCCACCAGCTCTAGCCGCAACGCCTACCTCAACGGCCTCGACTTCGCCCCCGACGGCTCCCTCCACGTCACCTGGACCTACCGCGAAGGCGCCGGCACCTCCAACCACGACATTTGCTACGCCTACAGCCCCGACTTCGGCGCCACTTGGCGAAACAACGCCGGCGCCGTCATCGCCGACACCACCCTCGGCCAGCGCATCACCCTCACGTCCCCGGGCATTCTTGTTAAGCGCAAGGACATGCTTCAGCTCATGATCAACCAGCAGACCCAGTGCGTCACCCCCGACGGCCGCCTGCACATGATGATGATCCACCGTCGCGAGGACCCCGGCTACGAATACCCGAACTACAGCACGGCCAACTACTCGATCAACGGCACCGCCTACTACCACTACATCCGCGACCCGCAGACCAACCAATGGTCGCAGCGCCGCATCCCGCCCGACATCGCGCCCGTCGGCTCCCGCCCCGCGCTCGGCTACGACGCGCAGGGCAACCTCTACGCCACCTTCCTCACCTACACCGATCGCAGCCAGGTCTTCCCCGGCTACCGCGGAGGTTATCTCGCCGTCGCCACCGCCTCGAAGCTTTCCTCCTACACCGACTGGAAGGTCGCCTACATCTCCGCGACCAAGTTCAACGGCGAACCGCAGCTCGACCAGACCCGCCTCGAACGCGACAACATCCTTTCCCTCTTCGTCCAGGAGGACAGCGCCATCACCACCGCCGTCGGCACGTCCCTGCACGTGATCGAGTTTTCCGTCGCCCCGGCCGTCATTCCCGACGCCGACGCCGACGGCCTGCCCGACAGTTGGGAGAACACCCACTTCGGCGGCACCGCCGGCCAAAGCGGCGCGACCGACTCCGACGGCGACGGACAGACCAATCTTCAAGAATACATCGCCGGCACGAATCCCGCCGACGTCGCGGACTACTTCACCGTCGGCGGCATCCAGACCGCCGCCGGTGGCGCCGGAGTCCAGATCACGGTCGCGGGCAAGACCGGCCGCGTTTACCTGCTCGATCGATCCACCACCCTCGGACAAGACAGCTGGACCCAGATCGACTCCTCCGGCCCCGCGGAGAGCGATGGCGCGGTGACCTTCATCGACGCCGCCCCGCCCGAGCCGCGCGCCTTCTACCGGGTTCGCGTGCAAACGCCCTGATCCGCGTCTCACCCGCGTCGGTCCGGGCCGCCCGCCGCGCGGACAACCCCGCCCGTCCGCGCGCGCACATCGCCCACGCCGACGCGGCTAGAAAAGCCGGGGCTCGCCTTCCCCCCAAAACGCCCTCGGGGCCGTTTTCGTGGTGGGTAAACTCACCACGCCATCACAGCGGTCCCGACCCCGACTTCGTTTGAAGCCCGCTAACGAACGGGCGATCCGTCCGGCTTTTCATCGAGAACCCGCCGGACCGCCTCCGCGAGCTCACGCACCGAAAAGGGCTTCGCCAACACCTCGCGCACCCCGATCCGGCTCAGACGCTCCGCGCTCAGCGTGGCGTCATAGCCGGTCATCAGGACGATCCGCAAACCGGGCCGCAGCTTGTGAAGCTGGTCCGCCAGCTCCGGCCCGCTCATGCCGGGCATGGCCACGTCGCTGACCACGAGATCCACCTCGTCCAGCCGGCCGCGCAACCGCTCCAGCATGGCGGCGCTGTCGTTGCCCGCCTCGACGCGATAGCCGAGCTGCGAAAGCATGATGTCCCCCACCTGCAGGATGGACTCCTCGTCGTCGATCAGCACCAGGCGCTCGCCCTTGCCCTGGGGCAAAGGCGCCTCGTCCTCGATCAGCAAAGGCTCGGCCCGAGGGGTATGCGCGGGGAAGTAGAGCTCGAACACCGTGCCATCCCCCGGCTGGCTGCGAACCAGCACCGCTCCTTCGTGCGCCTGCATCACGCCATGCACCACGGCGAGCCCCAGCCCGGTGCCCTCCCCCTGCGCCTTCGTCGTGAAAAAAGGCTCGAAGATGCGATCCATCACCTCGCGCGTCATGCCCCGTCCGGTGTCGCTGACCGAAAGCCGCACGTGCGGGCCCGGACGCGGCTTGCCGCCGGCCCGCGCCGACTGCTCCGCGGTGACATCGACCGCGTCCAGCTTCACGCCCAGACGGCCCGGACGATCGCCCATCGCATGACCGGCGTTGGTGCCGAGGTTCATGAGCACTTGGTGGACTTGCGTGACGTCCGCCAGCACCGGCGGCAGATCCGGGGCGAGATCGACCTCGAAACTGATCATCGCCGGGATCGTCGCCCGCAGCAGCGAAAGCGGCTCCTGCACGACGCGGGCCAGCTCCACCGGCTTGCGCTCGTGGCGCCCGGGGCGGCTGAAGGTGAGGATCTGGCGCACCAGCGCGGTCGCCCGCGCCCCCGCCTGCGCCAAGGCCTTCAGGTAGCCGTCCACTTGCGCCGAACCGCCGCGCAACTGGAGCTGCAACAGCTCGGTGTAGCCGGTGATCGCGGCGAGGATGTTGTTGAAATCGTGCGCGATGCCGCCTGCGAGCGTGCCGATGGCCTCCATCTTCTGCGCCTGCATGAACTGCTCCTCGAGCAGGCGGTTCTCGGTGATGTCCTCCGCGGTGCCGACGATGCGATAGACGCGGCCCCCCGCGTCCCGGATCGGATAGGCGCGATCGCGAACCCAGCGGATGGAGCCGTCCGGCCGCACCACGCGGTAGGTCTCGTTGTAGTCCCCGTCGATCTGCCGGCGGGAAGCGGCGGCGACCCGCTCGCGATCCTCCGGATGGACGGGTTTCAGCCAGTCGGACGGACGCGCCATCACATCGGCGCAGGACCGGCCCCAGATCGCCTCGTAGGCCGGGCTGATGTAGAGCATCTTCTGCTTCTCGGGATCGGTGAGCCAGAACACCTCGTGGATGTTCTCCGCGATCTGGCGGAAGCGCTCCTCGCTGACCCGCAAGGCCTCCTCCGTGCGACGCCGCGCGCTCACGTCGAGCTGCACCCCGATGTAATTGGAAACGCGCCCCGACTCGTCGCGCACGGGCGTGATGGAGACATGGTTCCAAAAAGTGCTGCCGTCGCGGCGATAGTTCAGCACCTCGCCCTCGTAGGCGCGCTCGGCGGCCAACGCGGCCTTTATCGCGGCGACATCATGCGGCGAGGTCTCCGGTCCCTGCATGAAGGAACAGCCCCGGCCGAGCACCTCTTCCGACGAAAAACCGGTCAACCGCGTGAAGGCGGGGTTGGCGTAAAGGATGCGACGCTGCGCGTCCGCCAGCAGCACTCCCATGGGCATGGCCTCGAGGGCCTCCTCGCGAAGCCGGCGCGAGGCTTCGCTGGCGCGCAAGGCCGCCCGCTCGCGCGCCAGTTGACCGCGGCTGAAGGCGCTTTCCAGGGTCGCGGGGATCTCATGCAGGTAGCCTGCGCGCTTCACGACGTAGTCGGAGACGCCGAGGCGAAGCGCCTCGACCGCCACCGCCTCGTCCCCCTGCCCCGTCACCAACACCACCGGCGGCTTCGGCGGACCGCCCGCGGAGAGCTCCCGCAACAGCTCGAGCGCGTTTATCCCCGCGAGCCGGTAGTCCAGCATCAACACGTCATAGGATCCCGAAGCGCCCGCTAGCCGCTCCCGGACCTCCGCGGCCGTGCTCGCCACATCGAGAAGGATGTGGGCGGCGTGCCGCTCCAGATGCCGGCGCGTCAGATCGGCGTCGACCGGGTAGTGTTCCGCGTAAAGCACGCGCAGAGGACGGCTGCGCCGCTCCAGGCCCGCCCGGAAGGCGGCCACCGCGGATTCCAGTATGCCCGGAAGCCGCTTCAGGTAATCGCCTCGTTTCGGCAGGTAGTCGTCGACGCCGGCCTTGAGCGCGACGACCGCGCTCCGCTCGTCGCCGAGCCCGGTCAGCATCACGAGGGCCAAGGGCGACCCGCGCTCCCGCACGCCCACGACAAGATCGAGTCCCGACCCGTCGGGAAGGTTGAGATCGACGACCACGGCGTCGAAGTCCTCCGACCGCTCGAGCAGGGATCGCGCCTCCGCCAGCGTGGCCGCCAGACTCAGCGTCAGATCCGGCATCGCGCGGCACAGTTCGATCCGGGCGAGGTCGGCGTCCTGGCGATTGTCTTCGACGTAAAGAATGCGCATGGCCGGGCTGGGGTGTCCTGGGGATGGGGCGGGGCTTTGAAAACTCGGCTCAACTCGGCCGCGAGTTAAGCACCGTCCAGTAAACCTCGATCTGGGAGGCGACCTCGACGAACTTGTCGAAATCCACCGGCTTCACGATGTAGGAGTTGGCGCCGAGCTCGTAGGCCCGCCGCACGTCCTGGCTGTCCGCGGAGGTCGTGAGCACGACGATCGGGACGCCGCGCAGCTTTTCATGCGCCTTGATCTGGCGCAGGACCTCGAGCCCGTCGACGCGCGGCAGCTTCAGATCGAGCAGGACGACGGCCGGCAGCGCCTCGCCGGCCTCCCAGCGCGCGATCCAGGCCAGCGCCTCCTCGCCGTCGCGCGACACCTCGATCGGATTCATGAGGCGTCGCTTCTTGAAGGCGCGCAGGGCGAGGTCCACGTCCATCGGGTTGTCCTCGACGAGCAGGATGGGAGGCTGGGAGTTCATGGGGAAAGCGGGAGTTCGACGAAAAAGGTGGCGCCGCGGCCGAGCTCGCCCACGGCCCAGGCCCGGCCGCCCATGCGCTCGACCGCCTTGCGCACGATGGCTAGGCCGATGCCGGTGCCGGGATAGTCCTCGGCGCGGTGCAGGCGTTGGAAGATGTCGAAGATGCGCTCGGCGAACTTCATCTCGAAGCCGATGCCGTTGTCGCGAACCCAGAGCAGATATTTGCCCGCCTCGACGCGTCCGCCGATCTCGATACGCGGGGACGCCGAGCCGCGGGTGAACTTGAGCGCGTTGTCGAGCAGGTTGCGCAACACCTGGGACAAACCGTTGATGTCGGCGCTCACCGCCGCGTCCGGCAGGTCCACGCTTAAGACCACCCCACGCGCGACGATATCTTCGCGGAAACCCACGGGCATCCCGTCGATCACCGCCCGCGGCCGCACCGGCGCGAGCGTCATCGCCCGCCGCTCCAGCTGCGAATAGGCCAGGAGGTCGTCGATGAGCTGCCCCATCTGCTGGCTCGCCTGCCTCACCGATCCCAGAAAGCGCCGTCCCTCCTCGTCGAACTTGTCGCCATAATCCTCCTGGAGCAGGCGGCTGTAGCCGTCGATCCCGCGCAAGGGGGCCTTGAGGTCGTGGGAAACCGAATACGTGAAGGTCTCCAGCTCGCGGTTCTTCGCCTGCAACTCGGCGGTGCGGGCGGCCACGCGCAGCTCGAGCTCGGCGTTCAGCTTGCGCACGTCGTCTTCCGCGCGCCGCCGCGCCGTGATGTCGACCCCCACGCCCACCAGACAGGTTTCCCCGTGGAAATTCACGGTCCTGCCCGTGAAAAAGTAGGGCGTCGTCGACCCGTCCTTGGCCCGGAAGTTGGCCTCCACCTCGGAGGCCCCCTTCGCGAAGACGTCCGCGATCTTCTCCTTCAGCAAAGGCTTCTCTTCCTCGCAGAAAAAATCGAGCGGACTCATGCGGGCGATCTCGGCCGCGGTGCAGCCCGTCACGCGCTCGAAGTTTTGGTTCCAGCGCAGAAACCGTCCTTCCGTGGTGTAAAGGTAGAAGGCGCCCGGCAGGCTGTCCACGATCGCGGCGGAAAAATCACGCTCGGCGCGCAGACGCCCCTCGGTCTCCCGACGCCGGATATCCTCGCCATGCAGCCGGCTCGCGGTGTGCCAGGCCAGCGTGGTGAAGATCACCACGTTCGACATCGCGAAGATCGCCAGGCCCGTCTCCAGACCATACCAGCCCGCCCGCTCGCCCAACAACCGCAGCCAGCCCACCGCCACGGGCACGATGACCGCCGCGGGACAAAGCCGGCGCAGGAGCGTGCTCCCCGCCGTGTCGCCGTTCCACAGCATCACGAAGCCTCCGTCGGGCCGCGCGAAAAACACCCCCGCGCCCACCACCATGAAAAGCAGGGCCGAGGGCAGGGAAATCGGGTAATATTCGCCGCCCGCCTCCCCGCCGTAGAGATACCGCGCGCTCACCGTGAGCCCGAGAAAAAACACCAGTCCCGCCACCGCCTGCGCCAGCGGGCTGAAGACCCGCCTAGCCGTCGCCATGAGCGCCCATCCGGAACACAAGGCGCCGCCCGCCGCCAGCACCGCCATCCGCCCGGGCCCCGCGTGGGCCGTGAAACCGAACATGTCCGCCGGGCTGGCCCAGTCGAACGCGTAGTAGACAAGCCGGCGCGCCCCGATCACCGCCACGATCAGACCCAGGGCGAAGGCCGCGCGACGCAATGTCCGCGCCCGGCTCTCGTCGCCGACCATCGCCAGCGTCTCCGCGATCAAGGCCAGGCCCGCGAGGGAGAAACAAAACGCCGTCATCGGCACCATCGGACGCCAGCCCAGATAGACCTGCGTCAACGGCCGCCAATCCATCACCCAACCCAGCATGACCAGCCCGCCCACCAGAAAGGCCAGGCCGCCCGCCATGCCGGCGACGCGAAGCGAGCGGATGTATGTGAGGTGGAGAGGCATGGACCTGGGGTGGGATAAACGCCTGCGGAAAAAATCGCCGCGCAAGCTGCGTGCGGCGGAAGACTTGTATGCCCGGCCTCGCGCCGATACGCAAGAACACGGAGCGTTAATAAGGAATTTTTCCCTATGCTTGGAGAGCCCTCCTCAAGGCTCCGTTCAAACTTTCCAAGGTGTAGGGTTTTGGCACGAAACACACGCCCTCCAGCCGATGCGCCGCCGACGAGCCGCCGTGCCCGCTGGACAGCACTACACGCAGATCCGGCCGCTTCTCCCGAAGCCGCAGGATCAGCTCGTCGCCCGTCATCCCGCCCGGCATGAGCAGGTCGGTGAGAAGGACATCCACCCGCTCGCCCACCTCGTCCCACCGCGCGAGGGCGTCCACGCCGTTCGCCGCCTCGATCACCTCGTAGCCCTGCATCCGCAGGACGGTCGCCGCCATTTCCCGGACCAGGTCCTCGTCCTCGACCAACAGCACGGTCTCCCCTTTCCCCGGGGAAACGAAGCCGGTCGCCGCCGGCTCTTCCGGTTTCGCCTCCTCGCTCAGCGGCAGCCAGACGTCGAACGCGGAGCCTTGGCCGGGCAGGCTCTTCACCGTCACCTCGCCGCGATGCTGGCGCACCACGCCATAGACCATCGCCAGCCCGAGGCCGCTCCCCTTGCCCGTTTCCTTGGTCGTGAAAAACGGTTCGAAAACATGGGGCAACACCTCCGCCGGGATGCCCGCGCCCGTGTCGAGCACCGTCAGCCGGGCGTAGGCCCCCGGCCCGGCGGGCGGCGGCGGCGCGTCGGTTCGTCCGCTCCCGAGCTCGACACGTCTCGTCTCCAACGTGACGCCGCCGCCGCCGGGCATCGCGTCGCGGGCGTTCATCACCAGATTCATCATCACCTGCTCGATCATGCCCGGATCCGCCAGCAGCGGGAGCGGCTCGCAGCCGAGCCGGACCGCGATATCGACCTTCGGACCGATCAGACGCCGCAGGGTCGCCGCGAACTCGCGCACCGCGGCGTTGAGCTCGACCGGGACGGGACGCAGGCGCTCCCGCCTGCCGAAGGTCAGGAGCTGTCGCGTCACCGCCGCGCCGCGGTCCGCGGCCCACATGATCTGGCCCGCGGCGGAGGCCGCGGCTCGTCCGTCGAGCCGGCCCAGGGAGATGAGCTCGGCGTTGCCGCGGATCACCGTGAGCAGGTTGTTGAACTCGTGGGCCACTCCGCCCGCCAGCACGCCGATGCTCTCCATCCGCTGCACCTGCCGCAGCCGCTCTTCCACGCGCGCCCGGTCCACGGCCTGCCGAAGGGCGCGGCCCAGCGCCTTCGCCCCCAGCTCGCCTTTCACCAGACAATCGCGCGCGCCCGCGCGCAGCAGATCCAGCCCCCGCTGCTCGTCGTCCATCACGGTCAGCACGATGACGGGGACGCCGCCCGCCGCCCGCAGCACCTGACGCAAAGTCTCGTCCCCCTCGCTGTCCGGCAGGCAAAGATCGGTCACGATCGCGTCGAAGGCCTCCTCGCGCAGACGCCCCAGCGCGACCGACAGCCGCTCCGCCCGCTCGCACGTGAAACGCAGGCTCCTCGACTCCGCCAGGGCGGCCTCGATCAGCAACGCGTCGCTCGCGCTGTCCTCCACCAAAAGCACGCGGCACGGGCCGTCCTCCGCCTCGGCGCCGGGAGCCGCCGACGCCCTCGCGGGCCGGACGCCCGGACCGGGCGGCAAGGTCGCCGCCTCGAACCAGAAATCCTCGATCGCGCGCACCACCCGGCCGAAATGCTCCGGATCCACGGGCTTGGTCACGAAGCCGTTCGCGCGGGCCGCGTAGGCCGCCCGCACGTCCTCCTCGGCGCTCGAGGTCGTGAGCACCAGCACGGGGATCTGGCCCAGCTCCTCGTCGGCCTTGATCTCGGCCAGAAGCGCGCCCCCCTCCAGGCGCGGCAGATTCAGATCCAGCAGGATCATGTCCGGACGGGGCGCGTCCCGGAAACGTCCCCGGCGCCGCAGAAAATCCAGGGCCTCCTCGCCATCCGGCACGCAATGCACGGCGTGGGCGACGCGGAGATCCTTCAGCGCCTCCACCGTGAGCATGCGGTCGATGCGACTGTCCTCCACCAGCAGGATGTCGACCGGAGAGCGAGACGAGACGGGATGCGGGACGTTCATGGAGAGCGAAGGGAAGCGAGGGTGAAGCGGAAAACGGAACCCTCGCCCGGTGTCGACTCCACCCAGATGCGGCCACCGTGGCGCTCCACGATCTTTTGGCACAGCGCCAGGCCCACGCCCGTGCCGGGATATTCGTCCCGCGTGTGGAGCCGTTGAAAGATCACGAAGATCCGGTCGAAGAAGCGCGGCTCGATCCCGATGCCGTTGTCCCGCACCACGACCACCGGACCGCCGGGCGAGGCCTCGACGCCCACGTGGATGCGAGGCGGCCGGCCCGGCGCCCGGTATTTGAGCGCGTTGCCCAGCAGATTCTGGAACAACATGGTCACCCTCGCGCGATCGACCGGCGCCTCCGGCCAGAGCGGGTCGCGCGTCACCACGGCGCCGGCCTCCTCGATCGCGGCGGCGAGGTTGCCCAGCGCCGCGCCCAAAGGCTCGGCCAGCGACACGCGCTCGATCGCCATGCCCCCCGTGCCCACCCGGGAATAGGTGAGCAGATCCAGGATCAGCGCCTGCATCCGGCGCGCCCCGTCCACCGAGTGCGCGATCAATTCGCGCGCCCCCGGCTCCAGTTTGTCCCCATGCCTTCGCTGCAGCAGTTGCACGCAGCCCGCCACCGCGCGCAGGGGTTCCTGCAAGTCGTGCGAGGCCACGAAGGCGAACTGCTCGAGATCGCGGTTGCTTCGCTCCAGCTCCCGTTTCTGCCGCTCCAGGTCCATCTCCATGCGCTTTCTCGCGGTGATCGGCAGCGACGAGATCAGTATCCCGCCGATCACGCCGTCCTCACGCCGCCAGGGCCGGGCCTCCCATTGCAGCCACTCGACGCGCCCGTCCCGCAGCACGAACTCCTCCTCGTCCGCGCGCTCCACCGCCCCCGCGAGCACGCGCCGGTGCGTCTCATGCCAGCGCGGGGGCAGGTCGGGAAACACCTCGTAATGGGAGCGCCCCGCCAGCTCGCCGTCGCCCAGCCGGTAGTCCGAACGCCAGCGTTCGCTCGCGCCAAGGTAGCGCAGATCCCGGTCGAGCATCGCGATGGCGGCCGGCACATGCCGCACGAATTCGCTCAGTCGCGCCTCGCTCGCGCGGAGTCGCAACTCCGCCTCCCGCTCCTCCGTCACGTCGCGGTTCACCCCCACCATCCGGATCGGCCGCCCCGCGGCGTCCCGCAACACCGTGGCGCGTCCGTGCACATGCCGGACGCGGCCGTCCGGCCGGCGGATCCGGAACACATGGTCGAACTCCCCCTCCTCGCGCAACGCCCGCTCCGCCGCAGCCCGCGCCTCCGGCAGGTCCTCCGGCAACACCGCCGCGCTCCAATGCGTGAAGTCGATTTTCTCCGACGCGCCTCGTCCGGGCCATCCGTAGATCCGGAACATCGGCTCGTCCCAGGTCAGGGTGCCGGACTCCACCTCCCAGTCCCACACGCCGAGCGCCGCCGCGCCGGTCGCCACGCGCATGCGCGACGAGGCCAGCTCCAGCTCCGCGGTGCGCTCGAGCACGAGGCGCTCCAGGTTGTCGCGCGTCGCCCGCAGCGCCTCCTCGGCCCGCCGCTGGTCGTCGATGTCGGTGCTCGTGCCAAACCACTTTCGCACGCGCCCGTCCGCCCCGCGCATCGGCTCGGCCCGCGTCTTGAACCAACGATAAACCCCGTCGTGACGCCGGAGCCGAAGCTCCGCGTCCAGCCCCGCGCCGCTCGCGATCGCCTCGCGCCACCGGCCCATCACCTCGTCCCGATCCCCGGGATGCACCCGCTTCAGCCATTCTTCGCCCAGGTCGCCGGCGGGAGCGGCTCCGGCGTAGCGCGCCCACTGCGGGCTGAGGTAGTCGCAACGCCCTTCGGCGGTGCAGGTCCAGACCAGATGCGGCAGCGATTCCACCATCTCCCGCGCGCGCCGCTCGCTTTCCGCCAACGACTCCGCCAGTTCGCGCCGCTTCTCCTCCACCGCGTCCGCCCGCGCCGCGACGCGCCACACCAGCGCGCCCAGCATCAACACCATCAAGGCCGTCTGGGCCGCACGGCCCGCGGCCCCGTCGCCCGCCAGCCAATCGCGCGCCACGTCCAGCGCCGGCGGCGCGAAAACCACCACCGGCAGCAGTCGCCGCGCGATCACCCCGCCCGGCCCTTCGCTGGCCAGGATCTGCAAGGCGCCGGGCCCCTTGCGGGAAAACAAAACGCCCACGGCCAGGCACACCAAGGTCGCCGCGGAAATCGGCGCCATCCCGCCGGGCCATCCGAATTGCAGCACCGTCACGTCCGCGTAGATGTCGCCCAACCCGTCCACCAGGGCGACCAAGGCCGCGACCACCGCGAACGCGTGCAGCGGTCGGAGTCCCGTCGCGCTGCGATAATCCATCCCGGCCACCGCGGCCGTCACCGCCGCCCCGCCCAGCCCCGCCAGCAAAGACATCTCCCAAACGGCCGCCCCCTCGCTCGGAGTCTCCGCCCCCGCCCCCGGCCCCATGATCCGCCAGGCGGCGTTGAACGCGCTCAAGCCGCCCGCCCAAGCCAGCAGTCCCCGGCTCGGCCACCCCCGACCCAACCCTTCCCGGCGTCGCAACCACAACGCCGCGGCCAGACACACGATGACCGAGGCCGTCGCCGGCATCATCCGAAAATGCGCCCGCGACAAATCCGCCTCCCGATAAACACCTGCCCCCCAGGCGAGCAAAGCCGCCAGACCCACCGCGCCCGCCAGGATCGCGCAACAAGCGGGCGCCAAGGCCCGGGGGGTAAATTGGGAGGGGGGTTCGCTCATCGAAGTTCGACCAGGGGGAGGGTTAATACCCCATACGTTTTACAATTATCCACTTCGCAACAGCCGAGGGCGCCCCTGCGTAATTAAGTGCAGACAAAATATGCGGACCCACCCCGCTTTTACCCGCGCCACGCCCGCCCGCTGCGGGCTTGCCCTCCCCCGTCGCGCCCGGTGTGCTCGCCCTTTTTCCCCGGCCCATGACCTCCGCGCAGATCCGCCAGTCCTTCCTCGATTTCTTCCACCAGCAGAAGCACACGATCGTCCCCTCGTCCTCGCTCCTGCCGGACTCCCCGGGACTGCTCTTCACCAACGCCGGCATGAACCAGTTCGTGCCCATCTTCCTCGGCGACCGCGCGCCCGACGTCTCCAAATGGGCCGGCGTCCGCCCCTCCTCCGACACCCGCGCCGCCGACACCCAGAAATGTATCCGCGCCGGCGGCAAACACAATGACCTCGAGGACGTCGGCTACGACACCTACCACCACACGCTCTTCGAGATGCTGGGCAACTGGTCCTTCGGCGACTACTTCAAGAAGGAGTCGCTCACCTGGGGCTGGCAGCTCCTCACCAAAGTCTGGGGCATCCCCGCCAAGCGCCT
>JACCDZ011556237.1_pt1 | contig 67867 bp, 72 predicted proteins | sample 7449551 | NCBI WGS metagenome assembly JACCDZ01 (sample SAMN15323452, study PRJNA562643) | freshwater metagenome | isolation source: river surface water | place: USA:Blue River Watershed | collected 2017-08-18 | reverse complement strand
TCGTCTGAGATCTTCTTGATCACATCAGGTGGTGTGCCCTTGGGAACAAAGAATCCCTGCCAGAGCACATGCTCAAACCCCGCTAGCCCCTGCTCGGCCACTGTTGGCACATCCGGTGCGGCAGGAAAGCGGCTCTTTCCTGTAACGCCAAGCGCTCGCAGACGGCCCGCCTGTGCCTGCGGTAATCCGACCGGCATACCTGCGAAATAAAAATCTAACTGGCCCGAGATTGTGTCGGTCGCTGCAAGCGCGCCACCCCGGTAGGGCAGATGGACCCCATCGATTCCTGCCATCACCTTAAACAACTCAGCCGCCATGTGATCCGAGTTACCAATGCCACTTGAACCAAAATTTAACTGCGCCTTTGATTTTTTAGCCATCGCAATCAGGTCTTGAACCGACTTGGCAGGCGATGTCATGGGCACCACCAAGATATGAGGTGTTGCGGCAACCGCAACCACCGGAATTAAATCCGTTTCTCCATTAAAAGGCAGCTTGGGATTTGCGGCAGTGCTAATTGCAAGACCATTCTGCGCAAAGAGCACGGTATAGCCATCCGGGGCGGCCTTGGCCACCGCATCAGCAGCGAGGTTACCCGCAGCACCACCACGATTCTCGACCACCACCGACTGCTTCCAGGCCTCGGTGAGGGCCTGGGCCATCAGCCGTCCGACAATATCGGTTGAGCTTCCGGGTGTGTAGCCCACCAAGACCTTCACGGTTTTGTTGGGGTAGCCCTGGGCACTCGCAGGTCCGGCAAACACCACGACCCCCAAGAGCGAGATCGCATAAAGCAGCGTAGAAATTTTTTTCATGGTGTATCTCCTCAATAATGAAACTAAATCAGCGGTTGAACTCCACAATCTTGCGCCACCCGATCAAGGGCATCAAGAAGTTCTACGGAAAATGGAATACCCTCATTTTGCCGCTTAAAACGGGTGGTTGTGCTGCCTTCTCCAGGTATTCGAACACGATCAACGCCTGGAAGGGTCTCAGATTGTCGCAACTCATCAATTAAACCATCGACAGCGGCGAGAAATTCATCTTTCTGTCCAAAGGCACCGATATCAATTGCCGCAATGGCCTGACCGGTATTCGTTGTGGTGGTGTCATCACGGTTGAAATCCACAACCGAACTCCCCATGGCCGCATGGTTTAGGGTGCCCGCAAGCAGTCCGATCATGAGGCTTAAGCCGTACCCCTTGTAATCTCCAATCGGAAGCAGCAGGCCTTCACCGGATTTTTTTGGATCAGTCAGGGGCCTCCCTGCCTTATCAATCATCCATCCAATCGGCATCTGCTCGCCCTTTTGGGCCTTGATTTTTACCTTGCCATAAGCAGCGACTGTTGTTGCCATGTCAAGGACAACGGCAGGGTTCTTGCCTGCGGGTACCGCAATCGCAATCGGATTGGTTGAAAGCAACAAATCAATTCCACCCCATGGCGCCATATGATTGGCGCTGCCCACTGCAAAATAAATTCCAATCAGTCCGGCATCGGCCACTCTCTGCGCATAGAGCGACGCTGGCCCGGCGTGGTTACTCATTCGACAGCCCACCCAACCAATCCCATTGGCCTGCGCTTTCTGAATCGCCAGCTCAGCTGCCTGACTCACCACCAGATGCCCCATTGCGTTATCGCCATCAATCAGTGCGGTTGCGCCGCGATCATGCACGACCCGAATGGAAGGAGTGGTGTTGATTCCGCCAGCACGAATTCGGCGAACGTATTGGGGCAGACGGAAAATTCCGTGGCCATCTGCGCCATTTAAATCGGCCTGAACCATCAGACCCGCGACTTGGAGGGCCGAGGGGGGTTCCAATCCAACTGATTCGAGCACGCGTGCGACAAAGGCGCGCGCATGCTCTGCGCTAACATTGACAGAACTCTGGCTCATCACGGGTTCGCGCTGATCTGAGCCTAGGCCGAGGTGATCTTGCTCCACTGACCGCTGTATTTTTTCACTGCCGCCTCATCAAAGCCAAAGCCCAAGCCAGGTGACTGGCGCAGCATGACATAACCTTTTTGAAACTCTAGTTGATTGTCAATTAAACGACGAAAGTTTAAGACCTGGTCATCTAGAAAGAATTCAACAAACCGCGCATTTGGGGTTGCAGCAACGAGCGGGGCATGGAGATCGTGAAACCAATGGGGGCTCACCGTAACCCCGCAGGCATCTGCGTGGGCTGCAATTTTTCTCCACTCGGAAATTCCTCCACAAACAGCCGCGTCTGTCTGCAAGATCTCGGCGCCACCTGCATCAATAAGTTCGCGAAAGCGCCAGCGACCGACCTCGATCTCTCCGGTCGCCACGGTGACTGATGTCCGTGACGCAAGCCGAGCATGGAGATCAATCGCATCGGGCGAAAAGGGTTCCTCGATCCAGTAAGGATCGTAAGCCTCAAACCGACGCATATATTCCAACGCAGTGGGCAGATCCGACCAGGCATTATTGGCGTCGAGCATTAGGTAGACATCCGGGCCAATTGCATCGCGCGCCGCCGCTATCCGTGCCTCCTCTTCGGCCGGTGAGAGCCGACCGGTTTTTATCTTCACTGCCTTAAAACCCTGGGCAACATATCCTGCCACCTCATGACCAAGCTTTGCGGGTGTTTTGCCCTCTAGGTAATAGCCACCACTGGCATAGGCAATTACCCGCTCGCGATGCATGCTTCCAAGGTAGTCGTGCAGCGGCAAGCCCACTGAGCGGGCATTGAGATCCCAAAGGGCTGTATCTAGAATTGAGATACCCCGCATCACTGCGCCCGAGCGGCCTTGAAGCAGGGCCTCTTGGTACATGGTCTGCCAGAGCCCCTCGGTCTGGCGGCTTTCCTTGCCAATCAGCAATGGGCCAAGCAGCTGCTCTACCGCAGTCTTAACGATTGCTCCTGCCCGACTCCCCACATAGCAAAATCCGATTCCCTCAACACCATCAACACTGCGAATTTTCACTAACCCATAGTGGCGTGCCGAGACGGTACGGGTTGAAAACGAGGTGACATGATCAAGGGGGATTTCGCAAGCGGCCACCGAGACCGATTCAATTATTGGCATTTACAACTCCTTTATTTAACTCTGCAGTACTGCTTCGAACTTCCATGTTGTAGACGAAACGATTCTCGGGGTGATGGGTTACGGTGACCTCAAAGGGTTCACCTTTAGAATCAAAGTAGCGCCGAATCACAACGAGGCAGGGTGTGCCGCGCGGCAGTTGCAGGGACTTCGATAATTTGGCGCTCGCCCCCGCTGCAAAAATATCGACCGTCGCACGATCAATCACCACGCCGTAGTGGCGCTCGATCTGTTCATACACCATAGACCGAGTGTGATCAGGCTCGCGAACAAGATCGGCGAATCGCGGAAGTATGTAGATATCACTATGCGACACAATCAGATTGGAGCCTTGCTCACGGCGAACCGCCCCAATGTGATACCAAGACGAGCCCACCGGTGCCTTCAGAATCGGAGCCAGACTGTCGTCACAGATAATCGATTCTTCAACCTCGTTAACCCTGTAGGTTGTGCCGGGGTAGCGCAGGATGTCCTCGGGAGAGCTGAATGTCTGCGTAAATTCTCGTGGTCGTTGCCGAGAAATAACGCGAGTGGGCGCACCCTGCCTGCGCAGAATCAATCCGTTTTCTTCAAGCGTTGCAAGGGCATGCCGAAGGGTATGCCGGCTCACCCCATAAAACTTACAGAATGCATTTTCAGAAGGCAGTGCAGAGCCGACTGCCCATTCACCCTTACCGATCCGCTCGCCCACGGCCTGGGCGACAAACTCATGGAGTGTTCGGCCGTCGGCGGTGAGCGATTCTTTAACCTGCGCGTTACTGTGTTGTTGGGTATTCATAGATGGCCAAACATCCGTTTCCCCGCAACGGGCAGCTGTGCGACCAGAATATCGCCCGATAACGACTCTGTGATGTAGACCGTTTTAAGATCTTGCCCACCGAAACATAGGTTAGCGAGATGGTGGTGGTGCGGATTTTCTGAATAGATTAAATGGGTGGGAAGCATATTGGCATCAAAGCGCCAGATCCCCACCCCCAGGTGGCAGACCAGCAGACCATTATCGCCATCCATCTCAATGCCATCGGGCCCTGCAGCACCTCCAGATAACTGAATCGCAACACCTGTTTTCGAAATTGAGCCATCTGCCATCAAGGGCAGACGCCAGACCTGCTGCGCGCGTGTGACAGCGACATAGCAGTGTTTCTCAGTCGTCGATAAGGTGATGCCGTTAGGGCTGGGAATATTACTCACAAGACGATCAAGGCCGCCATCTGCCCGCAAGCGAAATACCCGACCGGTTGGGTCTGCAATACCTGTCTGACCTTGATCCGTGAAATACAAATCGCCGTTACTTGCAAAGTGCAGATCGTTGAGACCTTTGAACCCCTCGCTATAAGCGGTTTCTAAAATGGTCTCGATTTTTCCCGTAACCGTATCGAGCCTCAGCAGACCTTTTTTATAGTCGCAGATATAGGCGCTGCCATCACGATGAAACTTCAGCCCATTCGGCCATCCATCGTATTGGGTGACCAGATCCCAATTCCCCTTCGGATCAATGCGGAAAATTCGGCCAAACGGAATATCAACAAACCAGAGATTGCCCTGACGATCAAAGGAGGGCCCCTCTAAAAAACATTCCACGGCGGCCCCCTGGCGATTCGGATCGGACCAGGCCGAGCGCTGCTTGCTGCGGAACTTTGCCGGCATGGACATCCAGACCTCTGCCTTCACTTTCTCGACCGGTTGGAAAGGGTTAAACATGCCGTGGACTCCTTAAGAATAATCACTATTTGTACGGACAAGCCACTCTAACATACGATGCATTAGGAACTAAACTCGGCATTAACTCTATAACCTGTACGAATAAGGATGTCAGCGCATGACAATACACATCACCATCTTGGGCACGGGCACCATGGCCAGCGGTATTGCCGCCGGTTTTATCGCAGAAAACTGTACGGTGGCCGTGCTGGGCCGCTCCAACGAAAAATCAGAGTCTTGCCTGAAACGATCGATTGATCTTGCGGCAGCCATCAGTAAGGTCAATCAAACCGCATCGACCGAGCCAGCCGTGCCCACCAGACTGGCCTCAGACAACACGCCACCTGGGCATCTCTGGGGCTGCTTTGATGATTGGCACCACTGGGGGGCCACGGACCTTGTGATTGAAACCGTGACCGAGAACCTGGCCCTCAAGCAAGCCCTATTTGCAATGATGGACCAACGGGTTCCCTCACATGTTCCGATTGGCAGCAACAGCTCGGGATTCCCCATCACAAAAATTGCGGCCGCACTGCCAACTGCCGACCGCATGCTGGGTATCCACTATTTCATGCCAGCCGAGATTGTCCCCTTAGTCGAGATTGTTCTTGGCCAGAAAACAAGGCCTGAGATCGCGCAGTCGGTGTACGATCTCTATAAACAGTTGAACAAAAAACCGGTGCTCGTAAAACGAGATATTCCTGGCTTTCTTGCCAATCGAATTCAACATGCATTGATGCGCGAGGCGCTCAGCCTAATTGATGCTGGAATTGCAAGCCCCGACGATGTTGATGACGCTGTCCGCTATAGCTTCGGCTTCCGTTACGCTGCGGTAGGCCCCATGACACAGAAGGAAATCTCCGGCTGGGATGGCATGGCCAACGCAGCGAAGGAAATCTACCCCTCACTATCCAATATCGCGAAGATTCCACCAAGCCTGTCTGCATTAATGGACGCCGGAAAAACCGGTATGAAGGCCGGCGAAGGCTATCGCAAGTGGTCTGCCCAGGAGATCTCAGAGACTCGCGCCCGATACAACACGCGACTCAAGGCGGCCCTCGCTGTGCTCCAGATGGATTAACGAGCAATGCTCTGACCCGCTATGGGATTTCGACCAGCAGTCCGTGCTCCCGATGAAGGCTAAGAATATCCTGTGGTGTATCGATATCCTTAAAAAATGCTGGGTCCTGGGTTCGCATCCGAATAACCCGAAACTCGGGTGCTATTGAAGGTTCCGCCACATCACATGTCTTCAGAAAACTACGTAGCGAGAATTTTGGATCGGCAAGATCAAAGCCCAAGACCACGCGGCGACTGAGAAAAATCGGGTGCCCTGTGACGGGTTGTCTGCATGCGTCATCCGTCCCATCGCGTTCCGGAATGACGATATCGGCGCAGTCTCTGACTGCGGTCTCAAGTAGATGACGAATCGAGTCTGAATTAATCAGCGGACAATCCACAAGCGTGACCAATATTCCAAGATCGGTCTCATCGAGCATCTCCGAGACCGCCAAAAGCCCCTGCCGCACCGAGATTTGAATATCCTCTCGGCCGCTGCGACCGATTCCCGGTGTCTGCACCTCTGTCGACTCCAGCCTAAACCTTTCTAAACCAAACCCTCCTAAATCGGCCAACCTGATCTGGGTAATCTCATCTCGCACACTCTGGGCCTGGTGGCCCAAGACAGCCACACACCCCTGAACCGGAACCTGGGCTAGCGCCGCCACCTGGCGGGCCAACAGGGTCTTCCCTTGCACCCGCAGCAATCCCTTGCACAGCCCACCCAGACGGCTGCCCGCTCCGGCGGTTAGCACCACCGCAAAGATTCGCCCCGCGCCATATTGAGTCATGTTTTTTCCTAGCGAAAGTCCTAGATTGTATTTACGGCGTTCAGTTCAATAATGGGAAGACATTTATAACAATTCCGGAGACCCAACATGATCCGCCTGACCATTAACGGCAAACCCCAAAGTGTCGAACTCGACCCCACCACCCCACTTCTCTGGGTCATCCGCGAGCAGGCGGGGCTTACCGGAACCAAATACGGCTGTGGTGTAGGCCAATGCGGCGCCTGCACCGTCATCATCGACGGCGAGGCGGTTCGCTCTTGCTCAACCCCTGTCAGCGCTGTGGCTAACAAAAAAGTCGAGACTATTGAAAGCCTAGAGAAGAATGGGAAGCTTTCAAAAATTCAGCAGGCATGGATCGATCACGAAGTGCCCCAGTGTGGCTACTGTCAGTGCGGCATGATCATGGCAGCAACTGCCCTGCTGCGTAAAAAACCAAAGCCCACCGATGCGGAACTCGAAGCCGCAGTCACCAATATATGCCGTTGCGGAACCTTCCAAGAGGTTCGCAAAGCCATCAACGCTGTCGTGAAAGCATAAGGGGCCAGACCATGAATGCACGATTCCCAGCCGCACAAGACCAAGTAATTCAAGCCCTCGAGCAGCCACCCGCTGCGCAGAGGTCCCCGAGCAGCCCATCGCGTCGATCCTTCGTAATTGGTTCAGCAGCAGCCGGCACAGGGCTTGCCGTTGGACTGCCGCTTCTAAGCACGGATGCGAAGGCAGCAGACTCCACAGCCCCCTTTAACGCTAAGGCCGCTGAGATCGGCGTCTGGGTCGTTATAAAACCCGACGACACCATCGTGATTCGGATGGCTCGCTCTGAGATGGGCCAGGGAACGATCACGGGCTTAGCCCAACTGGTTGCCGAAGAGCTCGAATGCAACTGGAAGAAAGTCACCTACGAATACCCAACACCCGGTGAAAGCGTACGTCGCAAGCGGGCATGGGGTGATTTCTCCACAGGGGGTAGCCGAGGTATTCGAACATCACATGAATATGTCCGCAAAGGCGGGGCTGCAGCCCGCATGATGCTGGTTCAGGCGGCGGCCAATGACTGGAAAGTTCCGGTAAGTGAATGCGCTGCCGCTAACAGCATCATCACCCACAAACCAAGCGGCAAAAAAGTGAGTTTTGGCCAGGTTGCCGATGCCGCATCTAAGCTGCCTGTTCCTACCGAGATCGCACTGAAAGATCCGAAGAACTGGAAAGTTATCGGAAAGCCGATGAAGCGTTTGGATACGCGCGAAAAGGTCACTGGCAAGCAGATCTACGGCACTGACCTCGTTCTTCCAGGCATGCTGAACGCCACTATCAAGGCCTGCCCGGTTTTTGGTGGCAAGTTAAAAAGCTTTGATGCAACTGCCATCAGTGGGATCAAAGGTGTTCGCCGGGTAGTTGCAGTTGGTGATAACGCTGTCGCAGTGATTGCCGATACGTTCTGGGTGGCAAAGACCGCGATGGATAAGCTGCCGATCGTCTGGGACGAGGGCCCCAACGCATCCGTCTCTAGTGCCAGCATTCAAAAAACTCTTGAAGAAGGCTTAAACGCCACCCAAGCCTTCGTGGGTAACGAGGCTGGAGATGCTAAGGCAGCGATCGCCTCCGCCAACAAGAAAATTGAATCTACCTACTTCTTTCCATTTCTCAACCACGCCCCGCTCGAACCGATGAATGCGACGGCGCGCTGGACACCCGAGCGTTGCGAGGTCTGGGTTCCCACGCAAGATGGAGAGGCTTCGTTTGCAGCAACACTTGCTGCCTCAGGCCTGCCCGCTGATAAATGCGAGGTCTACAAAATCAACTTAGGCGGAGGCTTTGGTCGCCGTGGCGCATTCCAGGATTACACCACTCAGGCTGTTTTGATCGCAAAGCAGATGCCGGGTACGCCGATTAAACTGATCTGGACACGTGAAGAGGATATGACCCAGGGTAAATATCATCCCATCATGATGTGCAGACTTACCGGAAGCTTTGACGCCAACAAAAAACTCACAGGCATTCAAATGCGTCTGTCAGGCCAATCTATCCTCGCCGATGTCCGCCCTGCCATCGTTGCCCAGAATAAGGGCAAGGACCCGCTGGTTTTCCAAGGTGTCGCAGATAAGGGCGAGCATTCCTTTAGCTACAGCATCCCGAATCTCATGATTGATCACGCCATGCGTAATACCCATGTGCCCCCGGGTTTCTGGCGTGGCGTGAATGTCAATCAAAACGCGGTCTTCTTCGAATGTTTTATGGATGAGCTTGCAGATGAAGCAGGCATGGACCCCTTGGCCTTTCGCCAACAGTTCATGGCGAACCATCCTCGCAACCTCGCCGTATTGAATGCGGTCGCCAAGAAGATTGGCTGGGAGAAAAAACCACGCAAAGATGTTTATCGCGGAATTGCGGTCCAACGCTCCTTTGGGAGTTACGTTGCAGCGGCCTGCGAGTTATCCGTTAAGGACGGCAATAAAGTGAAGATTCACCGTATCGTCGCGGCAACCGATCCGGGCTACCCCGTCAACCCCGCACAGATCGAGCGTCAGGTCTCTGGCTCTTTCGTCTACGGCTTATCGGCGCTGTTCGAGCAAGAGTGCACAGTAAAAAATGGTCGCATCGAGCAGAAAAACTTTGATGAGTTTGGTTCGATTCGCCTCGTACAAATGCCACGAGTCGAAACCATCATCATTGCCGGTGGTGGGTCCGAGTGGGGCGGAATTGGTGAGCCCACGATTTCGGTCGCAGCCCCGGCTGTACTGAATGCAATCTATCGGGCGACCGGCAAACGGTATCGCACCTTGCCCCTGAAGAATCACGGCGTTACGCTCGTATAGCCATGACTAAAGCGCGAGCGGTAAGTTCGATCGCGCGCACTGCGCTGACATCAACCCTCGTGTTGATGTCAGCCACGGCTTTTGCTGCAGGCCCGAGCGACGAGATTGCAAGGCCGTCAACTGTCCGCGAGGGTGATCCAACGATAGGAAGACAGATCGTCGTGAGCCGTCAGACCGGTCTCTGTCTGCTCTGCCACAGCGGTCCCTTTCCCGAGGAGCGATTCCAAGGCTCGATTGGCCCCGACTTGCGGCAGTCCGTTGCACCGTACACAGAGGGCCAACTCAGGGCACGCATTATGGATCCTCGTAATGGCGGCAAGCCCGACTCCATCATGCCGGCATATTACCGAACCCAGGGGCTACAGCGTGTAGACACGATATTTCGGGATAAACCTATTCTCGATCTGCAACAGATTGAACATGTTGTCGCTTTTTTAGTCACATTGAAATGAAATCAAAACGCCGCCGATTCATCTCCGCCTCTGCTGCGGGTCTCGCCCTCCTAGCAGTTGACCGTCTTCATGCCTCGCCCGATCGCGCACAGGCCACGCTTCGGGCGATCACTCGGGGAGCAGCGCCTGAGGAAGCAAGGGTCGAACTCGATATTCCGCCGCTTGTTGAAAACGGCAACCTCGTAGTTCTCAATGTTCGCGTGCAAAGCCCCATGACTGCGGACGATTTTGTAAAAACGATTTATATCGTGGCCGAAGGCAACCCGTTGCCGAATGTCATTACCGCTCATTTCACGCCCCGGTCAGGCAAGGCTGCTCTCTCGACACGGGTCAGGCTCTCTGAGTCCCAGAGGGTCTGGGCGATCGCAGAAACCAATAAGGGTACTTTCTTTAGTGGCCAAGCCTCAACCATTGTCACCCTCGCAGCCTGCACGGAGGAGCGATGACACCCGACCGGCCTCCAGTGCGCAGCCTTGTGCAGGCGCCCAAGATCGCAGCACGTGGCGACATCATCGAGATACGGGCCATTATTGCGCACCATATGGAGACTGGCTTTCGCCATACTGAGCGCGGCGAACGAATTGCCCGCGACATTATTCGACGGTTTGAGTGTCGCTACAACGGCGTTGAAATCTTCAGCGCGGATCTTCATCCGTCCATTGCGGCCAATCCACTGATTTCTTTTCATACCGTGGCAACTGAGAGTGGCCGGCTGCAGTGCCGTTGGATCGGCGATAACGGCCTGCTTGTTAATAACGAAGTTGAGATTGTGGTGTCGTAATTGCAGCAACGCGCTGCACTTAGATCGTATGCCAGCCGCGTGGCTATTAAATCATTGATATCAGCGACCCTCGCTGTACTCTTGTCATCGGTGGGCAGCAGACTCGCACTGGCACAACCAATGCACCAGTCATTGGATCAACGGCAGTCCTCAACCGCGATCATGAGCCCCCAAAATAGAGCCCTTCAACAAGACCCTATGCTCAACCCGGCGAGCCTATGGGCAATCGAAGGGGAGGCTCTGTGGCGCCAACCTATGGGGCAGCAAGCCTGTTCGAGCTGTCATGGCGATGCAGAAATAACGATGAAAGGTATCGCTGCCCGCTTCCCAAGATACTCGTCAGGCAAACTGATGAACCTCGAGATGCGAATCAATGCCTGTCGCACGCTTCACCAGAAGCAGTCCGCCTTTGCATTTGAAAGTGCCCCACTGCTATCCCTTGCAACCTACATCGGAAAACAATCTGCAGGCCATCCCATTGAGAGTGAGTCAACGCCGCTTAACCAGGCAGATCTGCAGTCTGGCGCCAAGCAGTTCCATCAGCGAATTGGACAGATTAATGTCTCGTGCGCCCAGTGCCACGATGCGCGTTGGGGCCAAAAGCTCGCCGGGGTCACCATTCCGCAGGCCCACCCCACGGGATATCCGATTTACCGGCTTGAGTGGCAGTCTGTCGGTTCGCTACAGCGTCGGCTGCGCAACTGCATGACGGCCGTACGCGCCGAGCCCTACGATTACGGCAGCCCCGAGCTGCTGCGACTCGAGCTCTATCTGGCCTGGCGAGCCCGCGGCATGCCCATGGAGACACCTGCGGTTCGGCCATAATGCAGCCTATGACCAGACCCCTTGATGGCATTACCGTAGTCTCGCTCGAACATGCAATCGCAGCGCCCTTCTGTACGCGACAACTCGCTGATCTTGGTGCGCGAGTCATTAAGGTCGAGCGCCCGGGTAGCGGGGATTTCGCCCGCGGCTACGATTCACGAGTCAATGGGCTCGCCTCACACTTTGTGTGGACCAACCGCTCGAAGGAAAGTCTCGCCCTTGATCTAAAGAATCCCGCTGATAAAGACATACTGCTTGCGTTGCTGCAAAAAAGTGATGTCTTAATCCAAAACCTTGCCCCTGGTGCGGCAGCGCGCATGGGGCTGTCTTTCCAAGAGCTGAGCCAGACCCTCCCCCGCTTAATCGTCTGCGACATCTCTGGCTACGGCAACGATGGCCCGTATCGCGACAAGAAGGCCTACGATTTACTGATTCAAAGCGAGGCTGGATTTTTGTCGATCACTGGCACACCCGAGCACCCCAGCAAGGCGGGCTGCTCCATCGCCGATATCGCTGCAGGCATGTACGCCTACACTAATATTCTGTCAGCCTTGATGCTAAGAAATAAAACCGGAGTTGGCTCTCATATCGATATCTCCATGCTTGAGGCACTCTCTGAGTGGATGGGCTACCCTCTTTACTACGCCTTCGAAGGCGCCACCCCTCCCCCGCGCAGTGCAGCCTCCCATGCCACAATCTATCCCTACGGCCCATTTAAAGCCGGCGACGGAAAGATAATTATGCTGGGCCTGCAAAACGAGCGAGAGTGGCAGGTCTTTTGTACAGAAGTACTCGATGCTCCTGCGCTTGCCAGTGAACCACGGTTTGATAACAACTCGAAACGTAATGAGAATCGGCAGGCCCTTGAGGCGATTATTCTCAAGAGATTCGCGTCACTGACCGCTGCAGAAGTAATAGAGAAACTCGAGAGCGCACAGATTGCGAATGCACAGGTCAACGACATGCATGATCTCTGGAACCATCCGCAGCTAAAAGCGCGCAAGCGTTGGGTCACGGTGGATACCCCTGCAGGGCCAATTCCTGCTCTGCTCCCTCCGGGTGCTAACAAAAGCTTTGACTACCGGATGGATGCCATCCCGGATGTTGGAGAGCACAATGCCGCAATCATTGCCGAGCTGGGCTTGAAACGATAATCTGACAGACTGATCCTAGCCCCGTGTGGTGAGTGCCCTCTTGAATCTCGCGCTCGCCAGCAAAAAATAACTCAATGCAGTCTGGTGGGAAATCCTGTTTCACCTCATCTGGGGCCGCTAAGCCCTGGGGCTCTCGCGGCCCGCCCGTGGTGCGATTGAGCTGATCCCTCGTGTAAGCCTCATAAATGAAAACACCACTGGGCGATAGGCCCGCAAGCCATCGCGTGTGAAGGGCCTGGCGCAGACGCTGTGGCAGATGCAGAAAAATAGAAACAATCGCATCCCATGCAAGCGGCGCAACATCAAATGTGGTGACATCCGCAACCCGATAGTCGATGCGAACGCCTTCGTTGGCCGCAAGCTGCTCTGCCTTTGCCACCCCCGCACTCGAAATATCAATTGCTGTGACCGAGAATCCTTGCTTAGCTAGAAATACACTGTTGCGCCCCTCGCCATCGGCTAGGCAGAGCACGCGACCCTTCGGGGGAATTCGGTAGAGGTGGGCAACTAGGGTGTCATTAGGGCTGACACCATAGATGTAGTCACTCGACCGATAGCGCGAGTCCCAAAAGCTCTTAAGTTTTTCGCTTGGGTCAGACAATTAAACCATCGCTCTGATTCTTGGCATGTGCAACGTTGAAATCCCGGGGCAGCGGTACCCCGTTTTTTACTGCAAGAACCTCTGCCATCACGCTAACGGCAATCTCTGCAGGCGTTTTACTGCCAATAAAAATACCAATCGGTCCCCGCAGTTTCTCGAGTGTCGGAGGGGTTTGGTCAAAATGCTCGATTAAGCGAACTCGACGGCTTTCGTTATTGGCACGTGAACCGATAGCGCCAACGTAGAATGCGTCCGTTCTTAATGCCTCCATCAGCGCAAGGTCATCGAGCTTCGGATCGTGAGTCAACGCTAAGACGCAGGTCCGTTGATCGGGCTTAAACTGCCGAACAGTGTCATCTGGCCACTCCGCAATAATCTTTACCCCCGACACCGACCATGAATCGGTATATTCGTCACGGGGATCGCAGACCGTCACCATAAATCCGTTAAACAACGCCATCGTTGCGAGATATTCGGCAAGCTGACCAGCTCCGATCAACAACATTCGATACTCGGGGCCAAAGGTATTAATCAACGCCGTTTCGGTCAGCTGCAATCCATCAGCCTGTCTGGCCGGTGCGATCGTTACATCGCCTGTCTTTAACTCTGTTGTCCGCTGCATTAAGGTACCCGATTCAAGCTGTGCAACTAAAGCTGATAGCGATTGGGCATCCGGATTAAACTCCAGCAGCAACTCTAAGGTTCCACCACATGGCAATCCGAACCGGTGGGCCTCATCGGCGGTGATACCGTAACGCAGAGTCTGGGGTGGTCCCTCCATTGGACTCGCCTGCGCACTGGAGCCCAGGTCTCGGGATTGGGTAAACCGATAGATCAGGTCATCTTCAATGCAGCCTCCTGAGACCGACCCCACCACGGCTCCGGATTGTGCCAAGCCCATGATCGACCCCACCGGCCGAGGCGACGAACCCCAGGTCCGAACCACGGTTGCGAGGAGTGCGGATTGGCCGGCTAGACGCCAGTCCCGCAGCCGACGCAACACAATGACATCGATATTCTCCACGTCCAACACTCCATGAAATAAGGACCAAGTATAGAGGGGCCTCTCACGGGCGAGTTGACCCTGCCCTAAACAGGGTCGAAAATTTGTCCGTATTTCCTACCGTACGGGACAGGTTGCGTGACGATTGATTCCCAACCGGCCGCAAGGCGCCACCCACAACCAAGGCACAACCCAGAACCCATGTATTTTGAGTCCATCATGATCTCTGCTACCGAGCGTCGCTACGCGGTTTATAACAATCGCGGGCAGATGGTCTTTTATACCTCTAGCGTTCTGGCGGCGCGTATGTTTATGGCCGGCAAGAATACCAATATGTGGAGCGGCGGCTAGCCCTAACTCTCTATACTGAGCGCATCATGGCCAAGGCTGCGCTGTCTCACACCACCCTCTACGACTACGACCGAGAGATTCACCTTGGGCCGCAGCTGGTTCGTCTGCGGCCTGCGCCCCACTGCAGAACATCGATTCTTTCATACTCATTAAAAATTGAGCCTTCAGCCCACTTCTTAAATTGGCAGCAAGATGCCTATTCCAATTTTCAGGCCCGCCTCGTCTTTGCGCAGCCCACTAATCACTTTCACCTTCAGGTCGATCTCATTGCGGATATCGTACCTTTTGATCCCTTCGCTTTTTTTATGGAAAGCAGCGCGGAGATTTTCCCTTTTACTTACAGCCCGATGGATCGCGAGGGGCTCGCACCGTATTTACAGTTTGATCATCGTGTTAATGCACTGGGTGAAAAGTTCCACAAGAGGCTATTTTCAATTCCACGTTCACCAATACCCACGATTGATTTCTTGGTCACACTTAACGGAGAAATCCACCGCGAGATCGGCTATGTCCGACGTTTTGAGCCCGGCGTGCAGACACCGGAGTACACCCTGGCGGCAGGCTCTGGCTCCTGCCGGGATAGCTCCTGGCTGCTTGTACAACTCCTGCGGCACTGCGGGCTGGCGGCCCGATTCGTATCGGGCTATCTGATTGAACTCGATGGCAACGAGTCTGAACTCCACGCGTGGTGCGAGGTCTACGTTCCCGGAGCGGGTTGGATAGGGCTTGATTCAACCTCTGGACTCTTGGCCGCTGAGGGTCATATTCCGCTTGCCTGCACCCCCGAGCCCGCTGCCGCCGCTCCGGTCGAGGGTAGCCTCGATCGTTGCGAAACAACATTACGCCACTCTCTTAGCGTTAGTCGACTCTAGGGGCTAACCGGGGTGGTATTTAACCGAACACCGTAAATGCTTTCCCAGACCAAAGCCTTACATGCTCTGGATCTGAGGCATCTGGCTCTTTAGGTCGCGTGCGTAGGTCGCGCAAGACGTTCTAACCGTATACCACTCCGAATTCTGAACGAGCCTTCGGGCTGCCTCACAGGCCTGCAGGGTGTCATAGGGCACCCCAAAGTGATGAATTAGGGTGTTGTTAGAGTTTAAGTTAATAAAAACCACCAGTAAAAATTTCATTGCCACTTCCTTTTCTTAAAATAACGCTCCATGAGCACCCCCCGCAAGCACCCGCAAAGCCCGAGCGAGCTGGAATTTCAGGAACGAGACCGGTTCGATATGGTTTACGGCACAAACACCACCACCCCTTTAGCCAAGACCGGATTCCACGATATTCCCAACCTAGCCCATGGCAAGGCCTACATGGCCTCCTGGACGTCCGAGATCGAGAAATCATTCAGCCTGATTCATGGGGTCCTTGGCAAGGCGTTTCCCCTCTACAGCTTTATCGATATCGGATGCGGCAAGGGCAAGGTACCCATCGTCTGGCGGCTCGAATGTCAACGGCTTGGTCTTAAACAGAGAATCATTGGGATTGACTATTACCCCCCGTTTATCGACCTGGCCCAGAGTAACCACCACAAAGTCTTTGGAACCCCCGGCGAATTTATCTGTGCCGATGCAGAATCAATCGACTATGGGAGCCTAGGGTCCGCCCTGATCACCTACCTCTACAACCCGTTTGATGATCAGATTATGAATGCTGCACTCAAGGCACTCAGACGCCTGCCGTGCATCGTAATCTACAACATTCCAACCCATACCGATTTGCTTGGCCAACACGGATTTGAGTTAATCCATGCACGAAGCGGGAAAAACCAGAATCAAACCACCCACATCTACGCAAATCACCCGCATCGCGGGTGATCTCCAGCCAGAAACCGTAAAGCGCTCTAGACCAAGGCGACCAGTAATGAAATCGCCACCAGCACAATGACAGCGAGGGTCGCTGCCCCACCAGGACGCTTTCGAATCGATTCAATCATCCCGGCCATCGATGCGCCCTCTTTCCGGGTGGCCATCGCACCGAACTGGGTCGATAAAACAATGGCAAATAGAATTAACCCAAAAATTAAGACCGGACCGACTTGGCCCATCTTACTGCCGAGAGCCACTGCGCCAACGAAGATAATAATTCCGTAGAAACAAACCTGAACGAGTTTATTAAAGTGATCTTGCATAGCTGCATCCTTGTTAAGATTGTTCATGCCCTTGTCATCCTGCCCTGCTCAGGCCAAAATTTAACCTCTGAAGGCGACTGAATCAAGCAAAATGGCAGATTCACCCCCCTAAAGCGCTAAAAAATCCCCGTGATCATGGCAAAACTAAACTCCGAAGAGATTCAGAAGGCCCTACCCTCCATTGCCTTATGGAGTTTCAGCGATGAGCGTGGCGGCGTCATCCGGCAGACATTTATCTTCCCTGACTTCAAAAAAGCCTTTGGTTTTATGTCCAAGATGGCCGATTTTAGTGAATCGATTGATCACCACCCTGAATGGTTCAATGTCTATCGCCGTGTCGAGATCACGCTCACCACCCATGATTCAGGTGGGCTGTCAGAAAAGGATATCGACTGGGCACGAGAGGCCGATCGGGTAGGCGCTCATTTCTCGAAATAAAATGGAGATCAAGATATTTACCAGCGGGCGCGTTCGCAAAGTGGACTACGACAGCGCCACCCAACACCTTGATCTCACCCTCGATAGCCATGCGGTTGTCTCCTATCGGCCTGTGCCGCAGGAGGTCGTTCGAAGGCTATGCAACGCCCCCAACCCCGGAGTCTATTTCGAAGAACGCATCGCCGAGGAATACCCTAAAGTCGCTGCCCGCAACCAGCCTGCAGACAGTAATGCCTTAGCTAAACTCAACGACCTATTTGGGTAGTAGTGTCCATCCCTTTTTAACCATGCAGTTATTTCGGGCTTCGATGTATTTCAGAGTAAAGACATTGCCCGCGGTGAAAGCCTCATCCTCGCAGGCTGTTTTGTCTTTATGGAATTCGGCTTCAGGCGCGTTTGCTTTTTGAAATTTATAGTCTTGCTGTGTTGCGCAGCCCACTAATAATAGTGCTGAGCCGCACGCAACAAGAAACGATCGATTACGCATGGTTGTCTCCTTAGTGCGTTTTTGATTTAAGAATATGGCCTAAGGGAAAAACTCTAACACTAATACCCGCGACCGCGCTCAACCTGATGGGCAACCGGCTGCCGAGATCGCCAGACCCTCAACTGGTGCGCCACCACCTGAGCAGCAGTCTCTGGATTCGTAATCGCGGCTGCATGCGGCAAAACAGTAACGCGCGGATGTTGCCAAAATACATGCCCAATCGGAAGCGGCTCTGTCGTAAACACATCCAATACCGCATGCGAAATCTGGCCATTGTTGAGCGCGCCAACCAGATCTGCGTCCACCAGATGACCACCCCGAGCAAGGTTGACGAGCGCGGCGCCTGAAGGAAGCGCATACAGGAACTCTCGATCGATTAAACCCCGAGTCTGCGACGTTAATGGCAAGAGATTAAGAACGATATCCGTTTGCGCGAGCAGAGGCTTTAATGACTCCTTGCCCAACTCAACCCGAATTCTAGAGTCATCGGTGCGGCCATCTGCCTTTCCCACACCAAGACGCCAGCCACGCACCTGATACCCCTGACTTACCAGCCGATCAGCAACCGCACGACCCATCTCCCCCATACCCAATACCGTGACACGGACCTGATGGGCGCACGGCTGAGGCAGATGCTTCCACTGGCCATGCGCCTGCTGCTGTGCATAACGGAAAAACCCTCGATGCAAGGACAACGTTGCCCAGAGCGCAGTCTCGGCCATCGCAGCCCCAAGGGCGGGATCTACCATTCGTGCAAGCACTAGGTGTTTGGGTATTGTTGGATCTTCAAGTAATCGATCAACACCTGCCCAAAGAGATTGCACAAACTTCAGTTGTGGAAATCCTGACAAGGCGCCCGGGGGCGGGTTGGCCACGACGGCCACCTCAATCTCTCGAGCGAGAGACTCCGCAATCGCCGATTCGCTGTGCCAGGTAACCTCAGGCGCTGCCGCACTCAGAGCAGCACGCCACTGCGGCGCGTCTCCCTGCGTTTCATCAATCCGAAGCAATACGTGCATACAGGCTCCCTCACGATACGCCTAAGCTCTAGCTTGGTTTTTTGTCTTTGGGTGTCACCGCTAAGCTTGCGATCACTGAAACTAACAAAATAATTCCAACAGACGCTAATGACACTGCTACCGGGATTTTAATCCAGTCCACAATCAGCATCTTTGCGCCCACAAAGACTAGGATTACCCCAAGGCCGTATGTCAGCAGATGGAAGCGATCCTTAAGGTCTGCGAGAAGAAAGTACATTGCACGCAATCCAAGGATTGCAAAGATGTTCGAGGTCATCACGATAAAAGGGTCGTCCGTGATTGCAAAGATCGCCGGAATGCTATCCACCGCGAAAACAACGTCAGTAATTCCAATTAAGACCATCACCACAAAAAGTGGTGTGTAGGCCCGGACCCCCTCACGACTGATCCAGAAGCGCTCGCCATGAAAACCCGGAGTGAGATTCATGTGGCCACGCATCCAACGCAATATCGGATTTTTCTCTAAATCGGAGCCTGCATCAGCAAAAATGAGCATCTTGATGCCTGTAATCAATAAGAATGCGCCAAAGACATACAGCACCCAGTGAAACTCTTTGATTAACCACGCCCCAATCAAGATCATTACGGCCCGCAGAACAATTGCCCCGATTACGCCGAGGATCAATACGCGCTTTTGCAACTCCGAAGGCACTGCGAAGTAAGTAAAGAGCATGAGAAACACAAAAATGTTGTCGACCGCCAACGACTTTTCAATGAGATAGCCGGTGAAGAACTCGGCCGCCTTTTGATTGGCCAACTCACGGCCCGCCTGCCCATCGAGATACCACCAGAGCAAGGCATTAAAAACCAACGCCAAGAACACCCAAAGCGCCGACCACCGAAGGGCCTGCCCTACCGAGACCCGCTCCGCCCCCTTTTTCTGCAACACCAATAAATCGACAGCGCAGGCCAACACCACAAAAATGGCGAAGCCACCCCACATCCAGACATTGCCAATCGTTTCCATTGAACTCTCCGTAAACAAGAAAAACCGGCTGTTCGAAGCCGGACTGATTACGAAGGTCTTGCTACAGCCTAGCGGCTGCTCACCGGACCGGAGCGTTTGCTCGTATTGACGGCCATGGCGATGGGGCTACTCCCCTTCTTCTCTGATTTTCTAATAATTCAGAGTTAGGTTCTCCCCATTGTTGTAGGGGTATTCTAGGGCCAAACCTAAAGCGCAAACCGAGCAAGTGCCGTGTAGACCGGAATTCCAATCACAATATTTAAGGGAAATGTGATGCCGAGCGACATTCCCATGTAAAGGCCAGGATTGACCTCCGGCAAGGCGTGCCGCAGAACGGCGGGAACCGCAATATAAGACGCGCTCGCAGCGAGGACCATCAACAACACCGTATCCCCTAGACTGATTGCGAAGAACTTACAGAGTGTCAGCGCCATAACCGCATGGGCAAATGGCGCAACAAACGCATAAGTTAGAGTAATCCAGGGCCTACCCTTGAGCCCCCCAAGATTTCTTGCCGCCATTAGACCCATATCCAACAGGAAAAAAGCCAACATCCCTTTGAACAGATCGATGGAGAATGGGGCCATCAGCGACTCGCCCGCCTCGCCAGTGGCTAATCCTACGGCCATGGACCCAAGCAGCAAGAGCTGCGCCCCATCCGTAAAGGATTCGTGAAGCACATGTCGCATTCGAATTGCTGCCACACCAGGCGCATTTGCAGCACGCGCCTTGTTGGCGAGCACTATGGCAAGAATAATTGCGGGTGATTCCATCAGCGCCATCGCGGCTGCCATATGCCCGCCATAGGCAATCCCTTGGGTATCGAGAGCCTGGGTGGCGGTGATAAATGTCACCGCGCTCACTGAACCATAGGTCGCTGCAATCGCGGCCGAATCGTAATGATTTAGCCGACTCCGAAGCAGCGCATAGCCAATAATGGGGATGATCACAGCAAGCCCCACCGCGATGCCGAGCGCAAGCGCAATTTCAAGCGTAAAACCAGATTTCTGCAACGCGAAACCGCCCTTTAAACCTAACGCCATAAGCAAATACAGCGATAGAAATCGAGCAATCGGCTGTGGTATTTCCAGGTTTGAGCGAACTAACCCTGCAAATAAACCAAATATAAAAAATAGAATCGCTGGATCAAGAAAAGTCACCATGGACCTAATTCTATGTCATGCAGCGTTTAAACACGGCCTCTGTTAGACCGCATCATTAATTTGCCGGTGTTGCATAACCCGAGATGAACTCTTTGACATTACCGGTATCGGCTGCAAAGACATGCCGCTTAATTTTTCCAATATTCCCGCCGTAGGCGTGGATACTGATAGACACCCGATCGCTGTAAGCATTTCGAACCTGATGCACATCGCCCAAATGCGGCGATACATACTCCACATCGCCCGGCATCAGGCGTAACTCATGCCCTACTGGGTTAGGTCTACCCCCAACGCCAACATCATACTGCTGCGCATATTCCGAACCACGCAACATTCCGATCACCCCCCAGACCGTGTGATCGTGAATTGGCGTACTCTGGCCAGGACCCCAGACGAAGCTCACCACCGATAGCCGATCGCTGGGATCTGCGTAGAGAAGGTATTGCTGATAGAAACTTGGGTGGTTCTGCGCGCATGCCGGATCCAACCAGTTGTCATGCGAGACCAAGGCCCTCATTAATTCGCCTACCCTCGGTAGAAACAACTCTTCCAAAGTTTCGGTCAGCAGTATCTGCGTTGCGCCATGGACAAACGTTCTTAACGCAGGATGAAGGTCATCAACGTTCATTCGGTCTAGTGCGCTTTTGTTCAACGGCGAGACGGCGCAGCCGCCAACGCTCTGATAAATGATTCACAACCTCTGATGAAACTCTCGTGGCTTTAAAATAACGTAGACGAAAGCGACTCTCCGCCGAAAGTGAATAGTCGTCGTCGATCTCAATTGGAATGCCGTTAAACGGGTTGCTATCGAAAACACCTGCCTTCATCGCTTCGGTGATTTTCTGCTCGGCAATAATATCGAATGCGTTCACGGCGTCAAGGATACCAAGATACGAATTAGCCGAGAAGCCCAATCACAACAGCCGATTCCTCCACCGCAGCCATCGCCGGCTGATTGCGCTTTAGCCCACTGTCGGCCTCTGTGAATCCAACAAGCTGAAGGCCCGGCCCAATCTGAACCGAGGCCTCGCTGGCTTCCTTCGTGCCCGCTAGCCGCATAACTCTCCCTTCAAACAGATTGACGCTACCCGCTACAACGATCTTGGGTGCCACCACGACGGCGGTAGCCTTGCAGAGGGCCACAACCCGCATGCCGGTTCTTAATCCCAGCAGTTGCAGGCTCTCGTACGTTATTCGTGCCACCAACACTCTGCCACCCGCAAGCGCTAAGAAAACCCTCGCCACACCTTGAGAACGCTTAATTCCAACGACCGTACATGGCAGGTGATTACGCATACTTGTTTTCAGGCCAAGCCCTGATACCCCGGCCAGACTCAGGCCGCTGGGCTGCCCTTTACGCGAAATCTTCGCGAGCGCCCGCTGGCGAGCCGCAGTCAGGAGATCCGCGGCCTGAAGGAGTGCTAGACCCTCCTTGGTCAGTTCAGCACCACCCCCACCTGAACCGCCAACCACCTTCTCAATTACGGTAACCCCCGCTAGGTTGCTAAGTGTCTCAACGGCCTGCCAGGCGGCTTTATAACTCAGTCCACACGCCCGGGCCGCCTCCGAGATTGAGCCCACCTGTTGTACCGCCCTGAGAACCTCGATCCGCTTGTCAGTAACTGCACTACCAAGCGCCTCTTCAAAGTGAATTGTTGGATTCGCCATCACATGACCCTCGCCGCAATTTTGGGGACACCGGAAACCGATTACCCGGGATTACTTGACAGAATCGTTATTCTAAAAAAGAATAGCGACGACTATTAATAATTCTTTTAAAAGAATAGCGAGATTTCTGATGAACTACAAACGATCCAGCCCAATCCTTGCGCTAGGGCTTGGTCTACTCCTATGCCTGGCGCTTCCCGCCCGGGCGGGAAGCGTTGTGGTCGCCGTAGCGACAAACCTTGCTGCACCCATGAAGGTAATTGCCCAAGACTTCGAGCGAGACACCGGCCACACCGCTCTGCTGTCGTTTGGCGCAACGGGCAACTTCTACGCCCAGATAAGAAATGGTGCGCCATACGGCGTATTTCTTGCCGCCGATGATGAAACCCCCGCCAAACTCGAGCAAGAGGGCTACGCAGTCACAGGCTCTCGCTTTACCTATGCGCAGGGCCGTCTCGTGCTGTGGAGTAAAAACCCAAAACTTGTTGACTCTAAGGGAGAGATTTTGTCTCTCGGCCGGTTTGAACGAATTGCGATTGCCAATCCGAAACTGGCGCCCTATGGCGCGGCGGCTATCGACGTTATCACCAGACTCGGCCTGATCTCGGCGATTCGGCCAAAGATCGTCGAAGGCGCCAATATCGGCCAGGCATTTCAGTTTGTTGCCTCTGAGAATGCGGCCCTTGGATTTGTCGCGATGTCTCAGATTATAGTGGGCGGGAAAATTACAGAGGGCTCCGCCTGGGTAGTACCGGGCACGATGCACACGCCAATCCGGCAAGATGCCATCTTATTAAACACCGGAAAAATGAATGCCGCAGCGCTATCACTGATGGCCTATCTCAAGGGGGAGAAAACCAAGAGGACCCTTCGAGCATTTGGCTACGAATTGCCATGATGATCTCACCAGAGGGTTGGCAGGCTATACGGCTCACTGTGGAGCTCGCCGCGCTCACGACGATTCTTCTCGTGATAATTGCAACTCCGCTTGCATGGTGGCTATCACAGACCCGCTCTCGACTGCGCGGATCAATCGCTGCGCTGGTGACGCTGCCACTTGTATTACCACCCACAGTATTAGGGTTTTATGTACTCGTGATGCTCGGCCCTAACGGCTGGGTTGGCCAGGCCACAGAGGCCTTAGGCATCGGGGTACTGTCTTTTACATTTACAGGCCTTCTGATCGGTTCAATTATTTTCTCTCTACCGTTTGCTGTTCATCCCATCCAATATGCGTTCGAGGCAATTGGTAAACGACCCCTTGAGGTTGCCGCAACCCTCAGGGCAAGACCCATCGATACCTTCTTCACGGTGGCACTTCCCCTCGCCAAGCCTGGACTGCTCACTGCAGTTGTTCTGAGCTTTGCGCATACCGTGGGTGAGTTCGGAGTTGTGTTGATGATTGGCGGAAATATCCCCGGCAAGACCCAGGTTGTCTCTACCCAAATCTACGGCCACGTCGAGGCCATGGAGTATGCCCAGGCCCACTGGCTAGCTGGTGGAATGGTCGTATTCTCATTTCTTGTATTACTTTTCCTCACCCGACTCGCCAAACGGCGCGGCCGAATCGCGCTATGACAGCCCAAGAGCAGAACCTTGAAATTCGGCTGTCGCTATCGCGCGATGCCTTTCATCTCGAGGTCGACCTCCGGCTGCCCGGCAGCGGAATCACCGTTTTATTTGGCCCTTCAGGCTCAGGCAAAACCTCTATGTTGCGATGCCTAGCAGGCCTGGATCGGGCCGACGGCCATGTGGTAATTGGTGGGCAGATCTGGCAAGACACTACCAAAGGCATTCATCTACCCACTTGGCAGCGAGATCTCGGCTACGTTTTCCAAGAATCGAGCTTATTCGAGCACCTCGATGTTCAACGCAATCTGAACTACGGTATTGATCGCATCAAAAAGCCAGGCCTTGCTGAGTCTCTCGATCAGGCAATTGATCTACTGGGTATTCGACACTTACTGAGCCGTCCGGTCGATGGCTTATCCGGCGGTGAGCGCCAACGGGTGGCCATCGCGCGCGCCCTTGCGATGCAGCCGAAGCTCTTGCTACTTGATGAGCCGCTGGCCTCGCTTGATCAAAACAGAAAACAAGAGATCTTGCCTTGGCTTGAAGGCCTTCATCAAGGTCTATCCATCCCCATTATTTACGTCACCCACTCCCGCGATGAACTAGCCCGGCTTGCGGACCACCTCGTCATTTTAGAGGACGGCCATGTGCGCGCTTCAGGGCCCGCCGGGACACTCATGCAAACCCTTGGCCTGCGATCCGAGACTGTTCTAAAGATTGCATTTTCCACGATTGATTCCCTCGAGAAAGCGCAGCAGTTATCACATCAGATCGTCGCGCTAAACCTCGCCGCCTGCGTAAATATTATTCCCGGAATCACCAGTATCTACCGCTGGGATGGGGAAATCCAGAGTAGTACCGAGTGCCTCATGATGATGAAGACAACGCCTAGCGGCTTTGAGCAATTAAAAGCCTGGCTACCCACACAACACCCCTATAATTGTCCGGAATTAATTAGTGTAGATATTTCCGATGGCCTTGCGCCCTACTTAAGGTGGCTCCATGACAGTAATACAACTTCGTAAGAATATTTTAAAGCTCAGTGCAGCCTTATTTCTGTTCCAAAATAGTGGGCTTGCCATCGCTCATCACGGGTGGTCGGAGTATGACCAAACCCAGCAACTTACACTTAATGGAAAGATTGTCCAGAGTGGCTACGAACACCCACACGGGTTTGTAAAGCTCAGCATTGATGGAAAAACCTGGACTGCAGTGCTGGCGCCGCCGTTTAGGATGGAAAACCGTGGTCTAAGCAATAGTGCAATTGCCGTAGGGGCAACGATTCGTCTTGAAGGCTATCCCCACCGCAGCAAATCCGATGAGATGCGTGCTGAACGTATTATCGTAAACGGCAAGTCAATCGAGCTGCGTTAACCCGTCTCCATGACAACCCCGCTTGAGGCGATCGAGGGCCTATGGTTGGCCCAGGCAATGCGCCACTCGCTATGGCTCTATCCCACGGTCGAAACCCTCCACCTCTGGGGTATTGGTCTGCTTTTTGGCAGTGTCGTTTTGATGGACTTGCGAGTCCTTGGGCTTGCAAAAGATATCGACTTTGCAAGTCTGTCTCGTTTTGCCGTTCCGCTGTCGATCACCGGGTTCTGCCTTGCGATGATCACTGGGCTTTTGATGTTCACAACCCATGCATCAGAGTTCGTTGGTATGCGTCTGTTCGTCATCAAAATGATCTTAATCACCCTACTTCTAACAAATGCAATCGCTCTTCGCGCCCAATCGGTAGCCAACGGTGAGCATAGCGGCTTTGTAAAACTACAGGCCTTAATTTCAATTATTGGCTGGGCATCTGTGATCGGCGCAGGCCGCTGGCTTGCCTATACCTAATAACTCAGGCTCCGCGGGCAAGAATATGACTTACAAGTTCCGCAAAGCCCGCACCAGACTCCCCACTGCAAACAAACTTTGGCCAGTGATCGATGAGTCCCTCGTATCGGGCTACATTAGCCACACCTACCGAGCGGCTGAAATATGAAAACATAGGGCTGTCATTCGGTGAGTCACCAATATACACAAACTCGTCTCTAATCTGATCTTCAGTAATACCGAAGAGATCTTGCGCGAGCAAACGTGTTGTTGTGAGCTTATCAAAATTTCCAAACCAACCATTCACGTGAATGGAGCTAACCTTAGCAGTCATGCCCGCCTGAATCATGATTGCTGCAATGCGCTGCGCATCTTGAAGAGGCAATGGACCGCAATCCTCTGCAAAATCAATCGCCAAATCGCTCACTCTATAAGCCTGGTCCGAGGCCACTCGAGCCTGTGGCACCGCCTCTAGAATCGCATGGGATAGGGTGGAAAACGCACGGCTCGAGGCCTCTCGCTCCGCCTGAGACCGGACAAACCATCGTTGCATATGACGGGCTTTCTGATCGAACGCAAACCAAAACGCCCCATTTTCACCAACGACGGCGTTAACGGGCCACATCCGGGCAATATGGTCGCACCATCCAGCCGAACGGCCTGTCACCGCGACGGCGATACGCCCTGAATTGGCCCAGTCTGCAAGCGCTGAAAAAGCCGTTGGGGTAATTCGCCCGTCTGTGGTAAAGGTATCGTCGATATCAAACAAAACCCCGCGCACCTTGGGCTCCAGCGGCATCTCACGCAGAGGCTGTCGATACACGATCAGTCCCTTAGATAATCCGACGACGAATCTGCGTCACGATTATTTCAGCAATAATGACAATCACAAATATCGACAACAAAATTAACGAAACCCGTGTCCACTGGAATAAATTGAGTGCTGTGTCAAGTGCCATCCCAATTCCGCCCGCCCCAACCAATCCCAATACGGATGATTCACGGATATTGATATCCCAACGAAACAGGGCCACTGACCAAAATGTAGGCTCAAGCTGGGGCCAGTACGCCTTCAATAAGACGGACATCCAAGAAGCACCGGCCGCCTGCAGCGCCTCCACACTTCTAGGGTCGACTTCTTCAAGGGCCTCACCAATTAGTTTTCCTACGAATCCGATTGAACGAAAAGCGATCGCCAGAGTTCCTGCAAGCGCACCAGGGCCAAAAATCGCAACAAATAGTAGCGCCCAAATCAGCGAGTTAACCGAGCGGGTCGCGACTAAAATAAGTCGCGCAAATCCATTGATCAAGGTGTTTCGAACAAGATTTTTGGCTGAAAGCACCCCAACGGGTACTGCCAATCCGATCGACAAAATCGTGCCCATGGTTGCAATATGTACCGTATCCATCAGGGGTTCGTGAACCCCATCCGGGTAGAACCCATAACTAATTGGCCACATGCGCACCAAGAGATCGCGAACCTGCTCCGGAGCATCAAGAAGGAACTCAGGAATGATTTCAACGCTCTTTGCAGAATAGAGAACGGCTAACAGTAAAGAAATTAATAGCCCAAGACGTGTCAGTCGTTGCGCAGGCGTATAGCGTTCCCACCGTAATGTGGCCACCAACTCCGCTCCATTAGTTGAATTAGGCATCGCTCTTACTCACATCAACGCCAAGCAAACGCCGCACCCAACGCGCCAGGCTCTCACCGACCATGATCATCAGAATTATGGCGATGAGAATTGCACAAACGAACTCGTAATCAAATCTCTGGAACGCCGCAAAAAGCGTTCCACCGATCCCACCAGCACCAACAATTCCCACCATTGTCGAGTTACGTAAGTTTGAATCGACCTGATAGGTTGCGAATCCAACGAATCGAGAAAAAACCTGCGGAAGCACACCATAGGTCAGAACACTCATAAATGGGGCGCCCGACGCCCTAACAGCCTCGACTTGCTTTAACGAAATTTCCTCAATAGCTTCCGCAAAAAGCTTCCCAATAAACCCCAACGAGGCGACAGTCAAGGTTAGGATTCCCGCGATTGCACCAAACCCAACGGCTTTTACAAACAAAATTGCCACAATCACAGGATGAAACGAACGACACAACGCGATTAGCGTGCGTGCGGGCCAGCTCACCCAACTGGGCATGAGATTGCGCGCCGCCAAGACTCCAAGCGGCAGAGAGAGCAAAACGCCGAAGAAAGACGCAAGAATCGAAATCTCTAGGCTCTCGAGCAAGCCCTTAAACATACTGTCTGGCTGCAGGATTGCCGGCGGAAACATACGGCCTAGAAATCGCTCGGCATTATCCAGACCTATTAAAAAGCGTTCCCAGGTAAAGTCGAGTCGAGAGGCCGCATAGATTGTATAACCCACTAAGCCGAGCCATGCTGCAGTTACCCATGCCCTTCGCTGAAACGCTAGTGCAGCCAATCTTCCCCACCGTAAATCGACTTCAGTACGCTATCTGTGAGATCGGCGGGTTTACCGTCGTAGATAATTGCTCCGTTCGACATCCCCACGATACGCGAGGCAAATCGCTTCGCAAGATCGACATCATGCATATTTATCACAACAGGAATTGAATATTTTTCACTAATCGACACCAGTAATTGCATAATCTCGACTGATGTTTTCGGATCTAGCGATGAGGTAGGTTCATCAGCCAACAAAAGCCGTGGGCTCTGCATGACCGCCCGTGCAATCCCAACCCTTTGACGCTGACCCCCCGAAAGACTATCGGCCCGCTGATTCTCAAACCCCCTAAGACCAACGATCTCAAGCAAATCGAACGCCCGATCAATATCCTCTTGTGGGTACTTTCGGCGCCAGGCATTCCATGCTGATACGTAACCCAGACGTCCCGTGAGAAGATTCTCCATCACCGTTAGACGCTCGACGAGGTTGTACTCTTGAAACACCATACCGATGTGTCGCCGGGCTCGCCGAAGCGATGCTCGATCGAGTCGAACCAGATCCTGCTGCTCAAAGGAGATTGATCCCGCTGTCGGTTCGACCAGCCGATTGATACAACGAATTAACGTTGATTTCCCGGTACCGGAGGGCCCGATGATGGCCGTAATACCCCGGGAATCAATATCAAGATCGATTCCCCGAAGCACAGGCTTCCCAGGAACATACTCCTTAGAAAGCCCGCGAATCGATAGGGTGTGCTGCTCTGTCGATTTCAACTACTTTTTCGCCTTAGCCTCAGCAGCCTTTTTCCTGGCCTCTGCCTCTCGTGCAGTCTCGCGCTCGTAAGCAGCGCTATTAAACTTCTCACCGCCCGACTCAGCAACCTGACGAACGATCGCCCAGTCCTTCTGGTAGCTTACGGGAAAGAACCGATCAGCGCCATCAAAAGCTTTTTTCATGTCATCGGTGAATCGATAATCATAAAAACATTTAAGCATCTGATCGCGAAAGCTGGGCTCTAGATCATGCGCGTATGCAAAAGACGACGTCGGGAATTTTGAACTCTTGTAAATAATACGGAATTCATCTTCCTTGATCTGGCCCCGTGTCGCCATCCGATAAAAGACGTCTGACGCTACCGCCGCACCGTCATAGTCTCCGGAGCGGACCCCCATGACCGACTGATCATGCTTGCCGGAAAATAGGATGTTGTAATCCTTTCCGGGGTTCAACCCCTCCTTGGGGAAAAGGGCCATAGGAGCCATATGACCGGAATTTGAAGACGGTGAGGTATGGGCAAATTTCTTTCCCTTGAGATCCGCCAAAGTCTTGTAAGGGCTGTCTTTTTTTACAACCACAATCAGGTTGTAGCCCTGGAACTCTTTCTCGTAACCCTTCACCGCAAACGGAACCGCACCAGCGATATTCACAGCGAATGCGGTGGGCCCCGTTGAAAATCCGCCCACATGCAAACGGCCTGAACGCATCGCTTCGATTTCAGCCGCATTTGACTGTACCTGAAAGAACACAACGCGCTTCTTGGTACATTGTGCAAGATGATCTGTAAATGGCTTAAAGATCTTCTCGTAGACAGCCGGATCTTCCACCGGGGTGTAGGTAAAAACGATGGTGTTTGGTGTCTTTAACTTCTTCGGATCTCTGGGAGTATCCGCCACCATATCTTTGTTGTCGTCACAATACTGGGTGTCAAGATCCCCACGGTTTTTGCAGGCGTCTTGGGCCTGAACCTGGACGCTTAGGCCGAGCGCGATACCGAACACGGCAAGAAGTACTTTTTTCATACTTGTCTCCTTTACGAGCTTAGAGTGTAATAAATTCAGCTGTTCTGACGGCCCTAAAATCGTGGTCTTTAACGATTCTAGGGTTTTTACTAGGACTGTACTGGATTCTAATTTGACGAGTTTCTCAACATCTAGCGTTGCCGTGATCGGCGGTGGGATCAACGGAATTATGTCGGCCTGGGCGCTGGCGCAGGCTGGGGCAAAGGTAACGGTCTTTGAGAGCCAGAAGCTGGTATCCCAGACCAGCCGGGTCTCCACTAAGATGCTGCACGGTGGGCTTCGATACCTAGCGAACTACGAATTTTCAATGGTCCGCGAGTCACTGCAGGAGCGGCGCTGGTGGGTCTCCCAAAACACCGGTCTCGTCAAACCTGTCGCAATTGTCGTTCCCATTCGAAAGGGAAACCTCTTGCGACAACTTGTCGTTGGGATCGGCATCAAGCTCTACGATTTGCTCGCAACGGGATCGGGTTTCCCGAGGTCACGATGGCTCAAACCGGCAGAACTTGCAGCCCGATTCCCTGACCTGCGAGTCGAGCGACTATCGGGGGGGTGGGAGTACTGGGATGCTCAAATGGATGACTATGCGCTGGGGCTCTGGGCGGCTCAACAAGCACGCAGCGCCGGTGTCCAGTTTATTGAACAGGCAGCCGTCAAGCGCATCACCATCGACGGCCAGTTGGAACTCAGAGACCAACAAGGAAAAAGCCATCAATTTGATTGCATCGTCAACGCAGCCGGGCCTTGGGCTGAGGCCTTGCTTGATGCATCAGGCATTACTCATCAACATGGGTTAACGCTAATTAGGGGTACACACCTTCTGATCAACCAGATGCCATTAACAGGCCTAGCGCTTCCTCATGACAGACGACGGCTAATATTTTTCCTCCCTTACCAATCCGCGGGGCTTCTGGGAACAACCGAGAAAAGTCAGTCAATTAACGATCCAATCTCTGCAACCGACGAAGAAATTCGCGAGTTGAAATTATGCTACGACGAGTGGTTTGGAAAACCGATGGCGAAGGAGGATGTTCGTGAGGTGTTCACTGGCCTGCGCCCGATCGTGCATCAGCGCGACAAATCTCTCACTCAGGCAAGCCGCGAGGCAGTTCTCGAACGCCAGGGCCGTGTCGTGACAATCTGGGGGGGCAAGTGGACCACCTCGCGACAACTCGGTCTTAGCGTTGCGAGCGCCTGCAAATCAGTGCTTATGGCTCATTAGGTCCTGTTCACTGAGATGCGTCAGCAGGAGCGTCAGCGCAGCGATACTCTTCTTATCAGTGGCCGTGTCCAATGCATCGGTAAGGACATCCCGAATATCATTGGTGTCAACAAGCTCCATATCCCAGCTCGGAAAAATACGCTCGCGAACCTCCTCACTTGTGCTGAGCACCACCACGGTCTCATGCCGGGAATCCGCCTTAATCAGATCCATCAGGCCAAGCACCTCAGCCCTTGGCCCCTCAATCCACTGAAAGAATATCCCGCTGCCAATCACCAAAAGCCCCGTAATTCCTAGTAGAGGGTTTCGGCGGTGTGCGGTCGCGATAATCGTGTCAACGACGGCCTGATCTACACCGGAAGTTGCCCTGCTGCAATATACAAGGCTATAAAGCAGCGGATCCTGCGAGCCGGGTAATGGCTCATCGAAACGCGAGGGCTTAGCAAGGTTCATGGTGTTGTACTCCAGTCTATTTCGGGTCGGGATTAAGTCTAAATACCCGTATTGCATTCTGATAAGCAACGTTTTTTAAAGTCTCAGGCTTTAAATAGGGCAGTAGCCCCTCCCGAAACTCCTGCATAACGGCATCATAGCGCTCCTCGTCTGGCGCGTGGGTGTCACTTCCGATCATGAATCGATCCGGAAACTGCTCGATTGTTTTAAGCCAGTTCTCTTTGGGGCCCGTGGATTTTGAGAACGCCTGCGCCGCCTCTCTGTCGTTTAGGGTGGCACCCTTTCGGGATAACTCGATATAAAGATTTGGATGCGCCTCGAGCAATTCCCGAAGCAAGGGTTGCGAAGACCAGGGCAAACCATGCGAAAGAACGGTTTTGGAATTCGGAAACTCAAGGAGCTTCTTACGCAGACTCGCAACATTTGCTGGATCGCCTTGCATATGAAACTGGATTACCCCTTGGTATTTATCGGCAAGCGCATATATTCGCTGAACCACCGGATTATCGAACTCAATCTTTCTTGCGAATTGCGTTGTCGAAAAAGACTTCGAATTATCGATATGCAACTCTCCAAACCCATAGGCCTCGCGACTCTCAAGCATTCTGTCAGCCACCGAGAACATTCTGGCGAAGGCTGAGCTATTCGGGTCGACAAGACCACGGGCACCACTCGTGAAGAACACATCCGTAAACTCTTGTTGACCCAGGGTAAAAAAATACCGGGTGCCGAGCACCTTTGACACATCGGCAGGCTTAGGATAACCCTTGTCAGTGGGCCCGACACCACCTCCCCACCGCACATTATTTCGATCCATCTGAGCCCTATGAAAATCAATCGATCGGCCAACAAGATGCATATGTACATCGGCAATCGGGACCGTCTTGGCAAGCGCTACTGACTCTGACAGAGGGTTAGCCACGACCGATCCCGCTGTGAAAAGCGCTGCCGCAAGAAACATTGCCCTACCAACACCACTAAGAGTTTTTGTACGCAGATTTGTAAATTTGATCATATAGCTCTCCTAGTGCGCTAACTTTCGGGCTGGCCCGGTTGATTCTCGAACAATTAGGCTTACATCAATATTTAGACTCTTCGAAATAACTTCTCCTCGCAACCGCCTGACCAGATAGTCTGCCGCACGCTCCCACATCTGCTCGGTAGGAACGTGGACCGTGGTCAGTGACGGGCAGAAATGTCGCGAGATCTCTAAATCATCGAACCCGACAATGGATACCTGCCCTGGGACTTTGAATCCCAAACGCTGACACTCGATCAATGCGCCAAGGGCAAGTACATCGTTCCCACAAATCACGGCTGTAGGTGGCTTGGGCAACTCAAGTAATTGGCGCATCGCCTGTCGGGCACGCTCAAGCTGATAGGGCTGCTCCACTAGATACCCCTCGGGAAGCTTCAGTCCGCAAGCCTTTAGCGCCCGTCGTACCCCCTTCACCCGATCATAGGCCCGATCGTTGTGATCGGTAATACCTGCAATCATCGCGATCCGGGTGTGCCTTAGATCCACCAGGTAGCGCACGACCTTATCCATCACGGCTTGGTTATCAAAGCCAATGCAATGGGCCTTAAGCGGCGCATGATCGACCCCAACATGGACATAGGGCAGACGTCGCTGAACGAGAAACTCAAGTAATTCAGGCCGTTGACTGCGGCCAAAAATTGCTAAGGCCTCCACCCCCCGAGAGACGAGGTTCATGGCCTGCTGGGTTTCTTTATCGAGATCATACTCACTGGTGGCCAGTAGCATCTGAAACCCTTGGGAAGACAGATTTTTCTGGAACGCCTGAATTCCATTTGCAAATATCGCGTTATCGACCGTGGGGATTAACAGCCCAATATTGCCGCTCCGGTTCAGCGATAGGGCGCGGGCACCGGCGTTGGGCACAAACCCAATTTCTTCAATGACCTGAAGCACCCGAGCCCGGAGCTCCGCTCGGACAGAATCAGGTCGATTCAATACCCGCGAGACCGTCGCCGTTGAGACCTCAGCACGACGGGCAACATCGATCACTTTTGGCGTTAGTTTCAACATATGCACCGCACAGAACGCACCTCGGGAGAACATCCGATATGTTGCGACGCAATTGACGCATCGCAAAAATGTATTCGGTTACAAGTTATCATATTTTGAGACTAGGATAATCCACTAGATTCATTGATTTAAATAGCTTGAGGGCTGAGAATCGCGCTGTAACCGATTACAAAGGAAGCCCATTTTGTTCCCAAAACTCTGCTACCGCCTGTCTGCTCTTGGTATCGGGTTCTACATCATTTATGCCGTTACCACGAAGTTCGTAAAGCTCCCATTACGGCTCGGGGATCTTGGGGAATTCTTACTGGTCTTTATTTCGGTCGGTTTCTTTGTAACCGCCTTGCTACTCAATGAGAAGCCTGGCGACGAGCAAGACACGTCACTTTAATTACTACAGGAGACCTAAAATGAATGAAAAAGAAATCACTGATCTCACTACAGAACTCAGCCAAGAGCGTCGCCGTTTTCTAGAGGTTGCCGGCCGCTTTGGTTTTGGCACGGCTGTAATCGCGGGAATGAGCGGAACGCTCTGGAGTGACAGCGCAGTCGCCCAGACCGCTGCAGATGAAGAGCGCAAGGAAAAAAATGCAAAAGTCCGCATGAACTTTGCAACCGAGTACAAGATTGAAGACTATGTGAAATACCCCGTTATGCAGGCGAAGTGGAAAGAGAACCTCGAGACTCTGTCCAAGAACCAGATCTTCTGCAAACTCTTCCCGGCAGGCCAACTCGGCGTTGGTGCCGCCTTGGCGCAGAAAATTCAGGCTGGCACCGTAAACGGTGGTGCAGTTAGCCTATCGAATTTCTCGCCTTACGCTCCAGCAGTCGACTTAATTAATATCCCCTACTGGTGTGGCGATAACCAGCGTTATGCAAACCTGGTTACCTCCAAGGCATGGAACGACGAGATTACCCCTAAGGTTGCCGCGAAAGGCTACCAGCCTCTGTTTTATTACACCGTGGATCCCCGTGTTATCGCCTCTCGCAAAGGGTTCAAACTAATCAAAACGCCATCAGATATGCAGGGTGTGAAGATGCGCGTTCCGCCGTCTAAACTGCTGCAGACCTTCTATCGCCTGGCAGGCGCAAACCCAACGGTGGTGGCCTGGGGTGAGACAGCCTCCGCAATCAAACAGGGTGTGGCCGATGCGCTTGACCCTGCCATCGCAGCGCTCGCAACATTTGGCTTCGTGGATATCTTGGCCCATGTTAGTTACATCCGCTCAGTTCCTGATGCGCAACTCTTCTCGGCCAATGCGGCCTGGTACAACGCTCTGCCAAGCGATCTGCGTAAAGTCTTTGACGAAGCCGCAATCAAAACGCAGATCGATACCTTTGCACAGATTGCGCCAGCTCGAACAGAATCGATGCGACTAATGCGTGCGGGTGGCTGCCAGTTCTACAACCCTAGCGCAGCGGAGATGAAGCAGTGGGTCGACGCGTGCGGTGAGCAGCGCAAGGAGTACGACGAGTTCAAGCTCGCTTTTGCAGGTTCGCTTGATAAATTCGAGATGCTGAAGAAAGCCGCTAACACTAAGGGCCCGATCACGGTGCCCGACTTCAACCTGTAATCTGACGAGCACCCCAACGATAAAGAGCTTCCTGACAATGGCAAATTCGAGACTACTCAAGCAACTCGACATGAATGCTGAGCGCTGGTTCATGCTGATTGCGTATGCGTTTTGTTGCTTTGCAATTGTTCAGGAAGTTTTACGTCGTTTTGTTTTGAATTACTCCTCGGCCTGGGCCGAGGAGACTGCCCGCTATGCGTTTATCTATCTAGGCTGGGTTGGCGCTGCCTATGCCGTGAAGGCCCGTGCCCATATTCGGTTCGATATCCTGCTGCAGTTTCTACCGAAAAAGCTGCACGGCTACTTCTATCTCTTCGGTGAGCTGGCGACACTAACCTTTGCCATTATTGCGCTTTACTTCTGCACCCATACGATGCAGCAGCTCATTCAGTTTGAGGCCTCCACACCGGTATTGCGCATTAATAAGGCATGGTTCGAGGCTGCAGTATTTGTCGGATTTGCGTTGATTGTTGTACGTTCGATTCAGGCCATGATTGGCGATATTGCGGATCTGCGTGCGGGCCGCCCAGCGAATTCCGGAAAAGCATTATTCGATCACTAAGGCGCAGTTATGGCGATTACTCTTTCCCTATTTCTGATTGTCTTGCTACTCGTGGTGGGTGTGCCTTTTTGGGTAAGCCTCGGTCTCGGCACAACCGTTATGCTGGCGACCACATCAGCCTTGCCACTTACCCTGATTGGTGAGGCACTTTTTGAGGGTGTGGACTCCTTTGCGCTCATTGCGATTCCGCTTTTTATCCTCACGGGCGACATTATGGTGCGCTCAAAGCTTGCCCACGATCTACTGGGGTTTGCAGAGGCGACCTTCGGAAGCCTAAAGTCAGGCTTCGGCACCTCCACCGTTATGGGTTGTGGGTTATTTGCCTGTATTTCAGGCAGTGACGCTGCCGATGCAGCCGCGATCGGCCGTATCACCATGGCACGACTGCAAGAACGTGGCTACCCCAAGGCCTATGCCTGCGCGCTTGTTGCCTCAGGCGCTTGCACAGGAATCCTCATTCCGCCATCGATTGCCTACATCATTATTGGCCTGGTGCTCGGCATATCGTCTTCAACGCTGTTTCAGGCAGCCTTTGTTCCCGGAGTGTTAATTTTGCTTTCCGTGATCATCACCAATGTGATCATGAATCGAATTAAAGGCTATGAGAATTCCCTCGGCAGGTTTTCATTGAAGATCTGGCTTACGGAGCTGAATAAAGCGAAATATGCACTCTCTATTCCTATCATTATTTTAGGTGGCATCTACTCTGGCGTCTTCACTCCCACGGAATCCGCTGCCGTCGCTGCCGCCGTTGCAATCACATTTGGGCTAACCCAAGGCCGGCTAAAAGTTACGCAATTTCCGGCAATGTTGGGGACATCCGCCCGTGTCTGCGGCGTGATTCTGCCGATTATCGCGGTGGCACTGCTCTTTGCGCAGGCCTTAACTGTGATGGATGTGCCCCAGAAGTTTGTCGCCGGCGTGATGGAACTTGCCGACAGCCCAACTGAAGTTATCCTTTTAATGCTCGTGATTCTCGTGATTGCCGGCTGCGTGATGGAGACCGGGCCCAATATCGTCGTGCTGGGCCCTCTGCTGATGCCCTTGGCGCAGAAGATTGGTATGGACCCAATTCATTTCTGCATCTTCATGGTTACCACCCTGGGACTCGGATTCATTACGCCACCCTTTGGCCTAAATCTATTTGTGATGAGTGGGCTAACCCGAACGCCTGTGTCTCAGATTGCAAAGCATGCCTTTCCATTTGTAATTGCCATGCTCATTGCATCGGCCACTATCGGTTTTATTCCATGGATATCGCTTTTCACACTTCGTTAGCGCTACAACCCGAGATTATTTTTTACCAGAAAGTGTCCAATGGCTATTCACTATCTTAAGAAAGCTACGAAAACCCCAGAAACTGAGACTGCAACCGCCCAGAAGGTGGTAACCGAGATGCTCTCCGATATCGAAGCCCGTGGCGAAGCAGCGGTTCGCGAGTATTCGGAAAAACTTGATCACTGGACGGGCGATATCCTAATGACTCCCGCGCAGATCGAGGCTGCGATAAAGGATGTACCTCAATCCGTTCGTCGCGATATTGAATTTGCCGCTAAACAAGTCTACGACTTTGCCTTGGCGCAACGTCACTCCATTCAGGATTTCTCAACCGAGCTGCATTCCGGAGTCATTGCAGGCCAGAAGGTGTTACCCGTTAATGTGGTTGGCTGCTACGCCCCGGCGGGCCGCTATGCACATATCGCATCGGCCTATATGACGGTCGCTACCGCGAAGGCGGCCGGTGTAAAACACATCATCGGCTGCTCTTCACCCTACCGTGGTGGTGGCATCCATCCCTATGTTCTCTATGCATTCAAGGCGGCCGGCGCTGACACCATCATGACACTCGGTGGCGTGCAGGCAATTGCCACAATGGCCTATGGCTTGTTCACGGGTAAGGCCGCCGATGTCGTCGTGGGCCCCGGCAATAAATTTGTTGCAGAAGCGAAGCGCACGCTTTTTGGAAAAGTTGGGATCGATGTCTTTGCCGGCCCCTCAGAGGTTGCGGTTATCGCCGATGAATCCGCTGACCCGGCGATTGTTGCAAGCGACTTGGTAGGACAGGCCGAACACGGTCACGAGAGCCCCGCCTGGCTCTTCACCACTTCCGAAGCCTTGGCCCAACAGGTAATCGCGCTTGTGCCTGGATTGATCGATCAACTGCCGCCGACTGCCAAGGATGCGGCTGGATGTGCCTGGCGTGATTACGGCGAAGTTATTGTGGGCTCAACCCGCGAAGAGATTGCTGCAATCTCTGATCAATACGCAAGCGAGCACTTAGAGGTTCACGCCAAAGACCTCGACTGGTGGCTTGCCAATCTCACCTGCTACGGTTCTCTGTTCCTGGGTGAAGAAACAACCGTTGCCTTTGGCGATAAGGCCAGCGGCCCAAACCATGTGCTACCGACCAAGGGCGCTGCCCGGTACTCGGGTGGTTTGTCAGTTCATAAATTTATGAAGACTCTCACCTGGCAGAAAATGACCCGGGAGGCGAACAAAGAAATTGCTCAGGTTACTGCGCGTATTTCGCGTATTGAGGGCATGGAGGGCCATGCAAGAACCGCCGATGATCGGCTCGCCAAATACTTTCCAAATGAGCGATTCGACCTCGGTGCTCCGGTCGAGATCTAAGCAAAACGATTGTCGCAATGGATATTAATGCTCTCTTTACTCTAAAGGGCCGTCATGCCCTCGTCACTGGCGGTAACTCAGGCATTGGCTTGGCAATGGCCCATGCCTTGGGCCATGCCGGTGCGAGTGTGACCCTTGTTGCCCGCCGCGCATCAGAGTTAGAGTCCGCAGCAGCCTTGCTTGGCGAAGACAACATCAGGGCCGACTGGATTGCCTGTGATCTTTCAAGCCCAGAGGCCGTCGCTTCCTGCGGCGCCCTGTGTCTTGAGCGTCACCGACATGCTGACGTCTTAGTTAACGCCGCGGGCCTTAACCTGCGCAAATCCTTCATGGATAACAGCCCAGCGGATTGGAACCTTCACTTAGCTCTCCATCTGGGAGCGCCATTTTTTATGACGCAGGCTCTCGCGCCCACAATGAAGAAAAACAACTGGGGCCGAATTATTAACTTAGCATCGCTGCAAAGTACCCGCGCCTTTGCCAATGGAACCCCCTATGGCGCTGCAAAGGGGGGGGTCATCCAACTGACTCGGGCTATCGCCCAGGAGTGGTCGGCCCATGGCATCACCTGTAACGCAATTGGGCCTGGATTTTTTAAAACTGCGCTCACAGCGCCCGTGTTTGATAACCCGGAGCTCGCCGCTAAAAATGCGGCCCAGACCTGCATTGGTCGTAATGGCGAGCTTGATGATTTGGCGGGTATCACCGTATTTTTTGCAAGCGATGCATCAGCCTACATCACCGGCCAGACCCTGATGATTGATGGCGGGTTCACCGCAAAATAACGACCGCCCCTCTATGAAAGAGTGTCTATGAAAGCCTTGGTCTACACCCAGCCGAATGAGGTCCAGATTCAAGAGCGGCCCATGCCTAAAGCGGCCAACGGCGAGGTTGTTCTCAAAATCGAGGCTGTGGGTATCTGTGGCAGTGACCTACATGCCTACCACGGTCACGACCCACGTCGAAAGCCGGGTCTTGTGCTGGGCCACGAATTCTGCGGCGAAGTCATCGAATCGCAACACCCTGCCTACTGCCTGGGCCAGCGCGTGACTGGCAACCCTTTAATTACCTGCGGTAGCTGCGAGTACTGCATCACCGGCCGTAATAACCTGTGCAGCAACCGCACCATGGTAGGTATGACGCGTCCTGGTGCTTTTGCGCAGTTCATGAGTATTCCGGCGGCATCGTTAGTTAATATTCCCCAGGACATGTCGGCACGGGTGGCCGCACTTACCGAACCTGCAGCAACGGCTGTGCATGCTATTAATCTTTCGCTAAAGAATCTTGCGCGCCCCCTGCCCGAGTGCCGGACATTAATCATTGGTGGCGGCGCGATTGGAATGCTGGCCGCTTTGCTATTAAAAAGCTACGGCGTTCACCAGCTCACTGTTAGCGAGACCAACGCTCTGCGTCTCACTTCAATTCAGTCGCATGTCGACTGCATAACCGTCAACCCACTGACCACCTCAATCAACGAGAGCCATTACGATTACGTCATCGATGCAGTAGGCTCGAAAATTACACGCAAAACCTCCTTCCAAGCAATTAAGCCCGGCGGTGTGATCATGCATATTGGCCTGCAGGATTGGGATAGTGAGATCGATATGCGAAAGCTCACCCTTGCCGAAATCACCCTATTAGGCACCTACACCTACTCCACTGCAGATATGCGGGCTACCGTGCAAAAACTCGCCGAGGGGGCCTTTGGCGATCTTCGCTGGGTTGAAGAGCGGTCCCTCGATGACGGTGCAGCCGCATTTCAAGACCTGCATCTGGGCAAAACTGCCTCGGCTAAGTTACTACTTATTCCGGAAGCGGCCTAGCGGTGATGCGTGGTGCGCGCTTTGCGGGAAAAGGACAGGTCACGATTGAAGATTGGCCACAGCCAGCAGTAGCCCCCGGCGAAGTCTTGCTTCGTGTTCAACGCACCGCACTGTGTGGGAGCGATATCAAGCTCTGGCACAGGGGCGCCAGCTGGATCCCCGGCCACGAAATTTTTGGCGTGGTCGATTGCCCCGGCCACATGCTTCACCAACAACGTTGCCTGGTCTACATTCCTGTTCATTGCGGCCAGTGTGATAGCTGCCTTGCAGGGGATACCCATCTCTGCGACACCGAATCAGTTCTAATCGGGTGGAATCGGCCTGGAGGTTATGGACAGGCGCTAAGTGTTCCTGAGCAGTGCCTGCTACCGGTACCCGATTGGGTTCCCGATGATCTCGCACCCCTTCTGCTCGATACCATCGGCACGGCTGCCCACGGTATTCGGGTGGCCGGGCCACAAGTGGCCAAAGGGCCGGTATTGGTGATGGGGGCTGGGCCAATTGGGCTTGGCGCAATCATCGCGCTACAAGACAGCGGATTTCATGAGGTCTATGTTAGCGACCCAAATGAAAGCAGGCTTACGCTCGCCCAGCGATTCGGTGCGAGAGCCCATCCAATGAACGACGATAAGACTCGTTTTTCTTTGATATTGGAATGCAGCGGCGCGCATGCGGCACGCAATCGTGGATTAGAGATCGTCAGACCCCACGGCATTGTCTTGTTACTTGGCGAAAATGATGCGCCGTGGACTATTGAAGAAACAAAGCCGATACGCCGTAAAGATTTCGTAATGATGCGGTCTTTTTATTTCCCAAAATCCGATTACCAAAAAAATCTAGACCTCCTACACCGCCACCGTGCGCTTTACGAACAAATTGTTGATCAGGTGTTTAGCTTAGATGATCTGCCACAGCGGTTCGCAGAATTCTCACGTGGTGAATTAATTAAGCCCTTGATGGCAAACTAATTTCTCATATGTTTTGCCCTAACCCCACCATTGTCTGCATTGGCCAGGCAGTCATAGACTATCGCTTTACGGTCGACCAGATACCCTCACGGGCAGAAAAATACAAAGCTAGCAGTTTTCAGGCGCTCCCTGGGGGAATGGCTGCTGGGGCCGCGATTGCGGCCGCGCGGCTCGGGGCACGCGTTGTGCTCGTCAGCAGGGTTGGCAGTGATTCAACCGCCGACACGCTTCTCGCATTTTTAGCTAACGAAGGTATCGATTCGCAATTCATTGAACGCGTTGAGGGTTGCCACACCGCAGTCTCGTCGATTTGCATCGACCCACATGGTGAGCGACAGGTCGTTCATGCGCCCACCGAGGCTTTTCACCGTGGCCACCCGATTGATGTCGAGCAACTCCCTCTGGCCAACGCACTCCTCGTCGATCCTCGCTGGCCTGAGGCCAGTTACGCAGCATTGCAGTGGGCTCGCCGACACAGCATTCCCTCTTTACTGGATGCAGACATCGCACCGCGCGAGGTTATTACGCGTCTCATGCCCCTAGTCGACTGGGCGGTATTTTCATCCCACGGTTTGGCCCATCTATTTCCAGGACTCTCCGAGAACGCTCAGTTATTGGCCGCTCAGTCGCTTGGCGCACGGCATGTCGCAGTGACCCGTGGCCAAGCAGGCGTTCAATGGTTGGACAATCGTGAACAACAACAAATCGCTGCTGTGCCCGTTGAAGTGGTCGATACCACAGGCGCTGGCGATGTGTTTCATGGGGCGCTCGCATTTGCCCTTGCAGCAAGTAAGCTTCAGTCGGCAAGGCGCCTCTTGGAGTTTGCAAACGCCATTGCTGGCGATAAGGTTCGCAAGGGCCTGGGCAGCCTTGGGGCACCCTACGCCCGGCAGGTACAGGCCGCGATTCAACAACTCAACACATTTCAATGACGATCGGACCATCATGAAGCAGACCGGAAAGCGCTGGGGACTAAGACGCCTTGCGACCCCAGAGGGGTTCTTTACAATGGCTGCAATTGATCAGCGTCCACCAATCAGTAAATTTATCGCCCGCAAACGCTGCATTACCGAGACTGATGTTTCTGATCAGGAGATCTCGACCATTAAGGGGTTGCTCGCCCAGGGCTTGGCCCCAAGTGCTGGCGCATTACTGGTCGATCCGAACTATGGCTATTCGGCTGCTGCCGAATTCCTAAGGCCCGATCGAGGGCTCTTAATTACCCTGGAAGACCACCGGTTTGAGGAGGACGATAGGGGCCGAAAGAGCCGCCTTATCGCAAACTGGTCGGTTGAAAAAATTCGGCGCATGGGCGCTGATGCCGTAAAGCTCTTGGCCTGGTATCGGCCCGACGCATCCGCCGATAGCCTGACCCACCAGCATGAGTTTGTCCGCCGTGTTGGCGAAGAGTGCGCAAAATATGACATTGCATTTGTTTTCGAACTCCTTGTCTACCCCTTTGGATCCGCATCTGGAAGCTTCAAAGATTATCTTGAGGACCCAAATAAGCAAGCTGAACATGTTGTGAATAGTGTTTTGGAATTCTCAAACCCAGTCTATCAGGTGGACTTGTTAAAACTAGAAAGCCCGATTCCCGCACCGCTGCTACCCGATCCCCAGTCAGAGCATGCTGCTTCTGTTCAGCTCACTTTTAATGCGCTTAGCAAGGCCTGTCAGGGGCTACCCTGGGTCTTGCTATCAGCCGGAGCAGGCTTCGACGAATTTACTCGGGCCATGACATTTGCGGCCCGCGCAGGCGCCTCAGGTTTTCTTGCAGGCCGTGCACTATGGGCCGACCTCATTGAACCCTACCCTGATCAGACCGAGGTTATAAAGAATCTGAAGACTATTGGTGCCCAACGCATTAGTAGGCTTCAGGAGATTGTTATGCAGTACGGAGAACCCTGGCGCCCGCATTACGACTGGTCAAAGGGATTATCGTTATCTGAGCACTACTAAAGCACGGCCCACGATTTGTAGTCTCTTCCGTTAATTAGGCAGAAAAGGTCGGAGTCTTATGCCGCTTACGCGTTCGGGCTACTGGAATACGGCTTCCATTTCTTTGCGTACCTGGTAGGCAGCCAACCCGGTGTCCATCTGAACGTCAGCCCAGGTCAGGGGATGCCCTGCCTGAACGTCACGCAACAACGTCACGTTATGCGCGAGACCTAAGGGCACCCCACCAATCTCGAGAGACTTCTTCGCCTGAAAGAGCTTGCCGTAAACCGTGTAGCCTCCCTCGCCGTCCAGCATTTCTCCAGCCTTCAGATCTCGCTTGGCAGTGGCGACGACGTCGGCGTTCAACCCAATAGCAGCACCCGTGGGCTCTTTGCGCAGGGCAACTGAGGCCACAGAGATTCCCACTTCTAAGCCAATCAGATGCCAGCGTTTGTAGAGGCATGCATAACGGCCCGACGGGTCTGTCCGGACCATGTATTCCTTAAAGCAGTTACGAATGTATTCGGTATCCCCTTCGAAGACGACAAACACCCCGAAACGAATATCGTAGGGAATGGCGCGGCCATCTTTCTCTAGGGACGAGATCACCTCCACCTGACCCTTTTGATGCAACACGCCACCCTCAGAAATCGGGCGGCAGACAAATGGAATGTCATCGACCGATGCTGGTGGATACGTTAGACCATCTGGTGGTGCGATCAGCCCCGTAGCATTACAAATTGCAGTGCACTCGATCGCGGGTTTTGACCCATCGAGAAATGAATTAAACATTTTCGGATTCAACGCACCGACCTTGGCCTGCTCAGCCGTGAGGCCGTAATAGCCCCAGACGGTTTCAGGCGTGGATTGCGCAAAGTGCGGCAGCCATTTGTGGCCCCGACCGGCAGACACTACGTTAAAGCCTGCTGCACGGGCCCAATCGACGAGATCGCAGACTAGCGCGGGCTGATCACCATAAGCGAGGCTGTAGACTACACCCGCCTGCGTCGCTTTTTTAGCCAGAAGCGGACCGCAGAATGCGTCGGCCTCCACGGTGACGTTCACCACATCTTTGCCATGCTCAAAAGAATAGAGACAGTGCTCAACTGCAGCGATCGGATGGCCAGTGCACTCCACAATGATATCCACCTTCGGATGACTCACTAGTGCCTGCCAGTTGTCTCCGACATTTGTGGTGCCGTTGGCAATTGCATCGTCGATAGACTTAGCCGAATACTGTTCTGCCCTCCAGCCGACGCGATTAAGACTTGCTTTCGCGCTAGTTGGAGAGAGATCTGCAACACCGACCAAATGTAGGCCGGGCGTTTTCGGAATTTGGGCCAGGTACATTGAGCCGAATTTTCCAGCGCCAATGAGACCCACGCGAATCGGCTTACCATCGGCCTTGCGCTGCATTAATTTTGCGTAAAGATTCACCGGATCCCCTACTGTAAAGATCATCAACAGTGTAATTCTGCACTAAGGCAGCACCCCAGCAAAGGCATCAAAAGCCCTATCCCAGGTTAAGGCCCTCAAGCTGCAATCTGCTTGATTATCTTCGGCGCACCGTTGAAGGTGATTCGAATCCTCGGATTGCGTAAAGTGAGCGTAGCGACCTTCGTGGTAAGTGGCGGAGAGGGTGGGATTCGAACCCACGGTGGACTTACGCCCACGCCTGATTTCGAGTCAGGTACATTCGACCACTCTGCCACCTCTCCGCGGCAACCGTAAGTAAGCCGCGAATTATACCCGCGCAGGAATCAGTAGGGTTTTACCGGCCATATACGGTGCAAGCGCTTTGGGTACCGTGACGCTGCCGTCGGCCTGCTGATTGTTCTCAAGAACTGCCACCAGTGCACGGCCCACCGCCAACCCTGATCCATTTAAGGTGTGCACAAGCTCGGGTCGGGATTTGCCGCCCTCACCTAATTTACGCACTCGGGCCTGCATGCGACGAGATTGAAACGCCTCACAATTGCTCACCGAGGAGATCTCGCGAAATGTGTTTTGCGAGGGCAGCCACACCTCGAGATCATAGGTTTTCGCCGCACCAAAACCCATATCACCGGTACATAGCGCCATAACCCTATAGGGCAACTCAAGGCCTTGCAAAATCGCCTCCGCATGGCCAACCATTTCTTCGAGGGCTGCGTAACTCTGATCGGGATCAACGATCTGAACCATCTCTACCTTATCGAACTGATGTTGGCGAATCATGCCTCGTGTATCGCGGCCATAACTGCCCGCTTCAGATCGAAAACAGGGTGTATGGGCAGTGAGCTTTAGCGGTATCTGAGAGGGCTCAAAAATTACGTCGCGCGCGATATTCGTCAATGACACTTCTGAGGTAGGAATTAAATAGAGGGTCTCACCCGCCCCCTCTGCACCACCTTTTTTAGCGGCAAATAAATCGTCCGCAAACTTGGGCAGCTGACCCGTCCCCATCATACTTTCCGCATTAACGATATAGGGTGTGTAGCATTCTTGATACCCGTGCGCGGCGGTATGCGTATCCAACATATATTGCGCAAGCGCCCGATGCAAGCGTGCAATATCACCCCGCATCAATGCAAACCGGCTCCCCGTAATCTTCGTTGCTGTTTCAAAGTCAAGGCCTAAGGCGGCACCCACATCGACATGGTCCTTGACCTCGAATGCAAAATCCCGAGGCGAGCCCCAACGGCGAACCTCCTGGTTTTGATCTGAATCTTTTCCTGTTGGGACAGATTCATGCGGAATGTTTGGGATCGTGAGCAGCCAATCGTTTAACCGGGCCTGCACAGATTCAAGTGTCTGCGCCTGTGCTTCAAGTCTGCGGGCGATCTCGTTGACTTGGGCCATCAAGGCCTCTGCGCTCTCACCCCTGCCCTTGGCGACACCAATTTGCTTGGATAATGCATTACGCTGAGACTGAAGAGTCTCGGTCTCGACTTGTACAGCCTTGCGCTGGCCTTCCAAGGCAGCAAAGGCCTGCCCGTCGAGCGTGTAGTGCCTGCGGGCAAGTCCCGCGATTACGGCATTAAGGTCTTTTCTTAGTAACTGTGGATCAATCATGGTGGCTCATTAGTTTAATACTCAAGATTTCTGGTTTCGACTACGTAATACGGCAAGCTTTTCTGAAATTTTACTTTCCATTCCCCGATCGACAGGCCTATAAAACTCTGGCGGGTTCTTGATTTGCTCAGGAAAATAGCGCTGGCCTGCTGAAAACCCATCGGGCTCATCCTGGCTATAGCGATACGCTTTTCCATGGCCCATAGACTTCGCAAGCGATGTGGGTGCGTTTCGCAGATGGTCAGGCACTGGCGCAGAGCCACGATCCCGTACAAACTCGAGCGCCGCTTTGTAGCCCACATAGACCGCGTTTGACTTTGCCGCGCAGGCCATAAACACCAAGGCCTGCGCAACTGCCAACTCTCCTTCGGGAGAACCAAGCCGCTCATAGGTCTGGGCTGCCTCTAAGGCCATGGTGAGCGCTCGCGGGTCGGCTAATCCAATGTCTTCAATCGCCATTCGAATCGCACGCCTTGCAATATAGCGGGGATCACAACCACCGTCGACCATGCGTGCAAACCAATACAGGGCCGCATCTGGGTCACTACCACGCACTGATTTATGGAGGGCCGAGATCTGGTCGTAAAACGCGTCGCCGCCTTTATCAAACTGCCGCATTAACTGAGGCAACATCTGATCGAGTAAGGCATCATCGATCGGCTGTGTCGCCTGCAACGCCCTTGGAATGCATAACTCAAGCGCGCCGAGTAGGCGGCGAGCATCACCATCGGCGTAGGCCATCAGGCGCTGTTTGGCCACTGTCTCGATTAGCAATGGGCTTGCACCATAAAGCACTACGGCGCGTTCAATGATCTCTTGCATCGCAGCGTCGTCCAGGGGTTTTAGCACATAGACACTTGCCCTTGAGAGCAATGCACTATTGACTTCAAAGCCGGGGTTCTCCGTGGTTGCTCCGATAAACACAAAGAGTCCCTGCTCAACATGAGGCAGAAATGCATCCTGCTGGGCCTTATTAAACCGATGAACTTCATCCACAAACACCACACAGGGCCGCTCTAGCTCTTTAGCTTTTTGGGCAAACTCGACCGCCTCACGAATCTCTTTCACACCACCTAAGACTGCAGAGATCGCCATCAACTCTGCGCCACAGGCAAGCGCCAATAGCCGTGCAAGGGTTGTCTTACCAACGCCGGGAGGGCCCCAGAGAATCATGGAATGCAGCCGCCTGCTGGCGACGGCAGCCTGCAGTGGTCTGCCGTCACCGAGGAGATGGGCCTGGCCCACAACATCGTGAATCGACTGCGGCCTTAACTGCTCAGCCAGGGGCAGATCAGGGCGCACGAAGCACGCTCACGCCTGCAGGCGGGGTGAACTGAAAGAGCTTGGGATCGATAGCCACGTTCTTTAAAATACGGGTCAGCTCAATGCGGGTAACCTGGCCGAGATTGTCGTGGATCTCAAACCGTCTTAAGAGCGATTCAGAATCGACTCCCACGGCCAGACTCGTTATTCCAGGCTCTGCAGTTTTGGGTGTAACACCAATCCACTGCAGGCCATCGCGAGCGCCGAGATCTGAAAACCCGTAACGACTCAGGAGCTGCTCTCGGGTGAGGCTATTGGTATTTAGAAGTAGTGCTGCAATTCCCGTGAGGTTTGCGGCATGAACTGGCCGCACCGAGGCCTGTGCAAGATCAACGTCAAACAGCCAAAACTCTTTGTCGTTGAGCAGCTGAATCTGTGGGTAAGGCTTTTTCACCTCCCAGCGCAATAGCCCCGGCTTTGAGATGTAAAACGTGCCCGATGCAGAGCGCAGACGTGCCGACTTCGCCGCCGTGGTCTGTGAAAAATCAGCAGATAAGGTCTGGGTGGAGGCTAAACTCTCGATCATCCGGTCCACCACCGCAGACTGTGCCCCCGCGGGGGGGCTGGTCGCCGCAAGGGCCCAACAACAGATCGCGGCTAACAGGCTAAGGCTTGGACCACGACTCATGATCACAAGACGCTTGATCATGCGCCTCCTCATGAGGCCGAGGAATTAGGGGCCAGAATTTCGCGGTTGCCGTTACTCTGCATCGGCGACACAACCCCAGCCTGCTCCATCGATTCAAGCAGTCTTGCAGCGCGGTTATAGCCAATGCGTAGATGACGCTGAACCAGCGAGATTGATGCACGACGGTGTTTCAACACAATCGCCACGGCCTCGTCGTAGAGTGGATCGGACTCCCCGCCGCCACCCTCTGTGCCAAGGCCTGCGGTAAACGTGCCGCCAGTGCTCTGGTCGGCGCCATCGAGAATGGATTCGTCGTATTGGGCCTCGCCCGTCTGCTTGATGTAATTCACAACCCGCATCACTTCATCGTCCGCAACAAATGCACCATGCACTCGTATCGGCAGGCCCGTGCCGGCGGCCAAGAACAGCATATCGCCTTGGCCCAACAGGGCCTCGGCTCCCATCTGATCAAGCACCGTACGGGAATCGATCTTGCTAGAGACCTGAAATGAAATTCGAGCTGGAATATTTGCCTTGATTAATCCGGTAATTACATCGACCGATGGCCGCTGAGTGGCCAGAATCAAATGAATGCCGGCGGCACGTGCCTTTTGTGCAAGACGAGCGATCAGCTCTTCAATCTTTTTGCCGGCTACCATCATGAGATCAGCCAACTCATCGATCACCACAACGATCTGTGGCAGCGCTACAAGTGTTGGCGCCTCGGGATCTTCTGGGTTGGCAAGTGGGTCGCGAATTGGGCTACCTTTTTTAATGGCCTCTTCGACTTTCTGATTAAAGCCCGCGAGGTTTCGGGTATTGAGCTTACTCATGGTGCGGTAGCGTCGCTCCATCTCACCAACACACCAGTGCAGGGCATTCGCTGCAAGCTTCATATCGGTGACGACCGGCGTCAGAAGATGGGGAATGCCCTCATAGATTGAGAGCTCCAACATCTTTGGATCGATCATGATTAATCGAACTTGGGCAGGTGTTGCCCGATAGAGTAAGGACAGAAGCATCGCATTAACGCCCACCGATTTTCCTGACCCTGTTGTACCGGCCACTAACAGGTGGGGCATTCTCGCGAGATCGACCACCATGGGTGCACCGGCAATGTCCTTGCCAAGCGCAAGCGGCAATACGCCGCCGTGCTCTTGGAAGATTGTCGAGCCAAGGATCTCCGATAAACGAACCATCTGACGCTTCGGGTTGGGAAGCTCTAAACCCATAAGGCTTTTGCCGGGAATAGTCTCTACGACGCGCACGGAGACTAAGGAGAGTGCCCGCGCAAGGTCTTTTCCAAGATTCACAATCTGCGAACCTTTCACGCCGAGTGCGGGATCGATCTCGTAGCGGGTAATCACGGGGCCTGGCTGTGCACTCACCACTTTTACCTGCACACCAAAATCTGCCAAGCGGCCTTCAATTAACCGTGATGTAAATTCTAGTGTCTCGGGAGCGACTGTCTCCGTCTGGGCGACCACATCATCAAGTAAAGACAATGGCGGCAGCCCACCAATAGCGGAGATCTCAGTAAACAAGGGTCGCTGTTTCTCACGCTGCTTTGCCTCAATTACTTTCTTAGAGGGCTCAGCCACAGCGACGGGCTTAATCTCAAGGCCATGCTCGACTTCTCGCTGGCGACGCTTCTCTTCGAGTGCATCCGCACGCTCAGTGGCCGCGGACTCGCCGAGTTTACGATCCTCGCGATCCTGGAGCTTCTCGCGCAAGGCCACCACCAGCATCTCTGCAGCACGGCCAACCCGCTCTGAGACATCGATCCACGAGAACCTTAAAAATAAAGCAAGGCCGAAAATAATACAGACCAAGGCAAAGAGGGTAAGCCCAATTGCCCCAAGGGCCCAATCGCCAAAGCTGCCCACAACACTGCCCAATACACCACCCGGCATAAAGGCAATGGGGCTCGACCCAAGGCTCACGCGCTGAGCCTCGAGGGTGCAACTCCCGATCACCAAAATAACAAAGCCCAACCACTGTAACCCGGTCATGAGCCGGGAATCTGCCCCAATCCCAGTCGTTGCTCCCAATCCGAGCCGCTGTTGTTCCCGCAACTCACGTGCATAGCGCCATCCCGAGAATGCGAGAATGCCCATGAGCACCACGAGCCATCCTGATGAGAAACCGAAACCAAACAACAGGGAATCTGATGTCCAGGCGCCAAAGCGGCCTAGAAGATTTGAAGGTGCGGCCTGTGAGCCCTGCTGAAACCATCCCGCGTCTTGGGCAGACCAAGAAATCAGCGACAGAAAGATCCAGATGCAAGCCGCTGCACATGCCAGCCATCGCAATTCGGCCGCAAAGCCTGATAGTGGCCTGGGATCATCGCCCTCAGGCCCCGCGCCAATGGCCGAGGACCGTGCGGACCCACGGCGGGTAACCCGGCCCGCAGGGCGTGTTGTTGATCGAGCACTACGACTAGCCATGAACTCCTTTTCTGGGCTAAAACCGGCGCAAGCCCCTATGAATTTCTATAATTGTGCCGTGTCGCGACATTTCTCGCCCGCGAGGCCTCGATAGCGCCTATTTCAACACCGATTCACCCTTATTTTTTATAAAGGCCTGCCCGATGACAGCACCCCAAACCCAGCACCACCGATTGATCATTCTAGGCTCTGGGCCTGCCGGCTATACCGCCGCTATTTATGCAGCACGCGCAAACCTTAACCCCGTATTGATTACCGGGTTGGCACAGGGTGGCCAACTCATGACCACCACCGATGTTGAGAACTGGCCGGCCGAGCCCAATGGCGTTCAAGGCCCTGAGCTCATGCAGCGGTTCTTGGCCCATGCCGAGCACTTTAAGACCCAGATGATCTTCGATCACATTCATACCGCCAAGCTTACGGAGAAACCCATCCGTATTATTGGCGATGCAGGCCAATACACCTGCGATGCGCTGATTATCGCCACAGGTGCCTCTGCCCAGTATCTGGGCCTCCCCTCAGAGGAAGCCTTCATGGGCAAAGGGGTCTCAGGGTGTGCGACCTGCGATGGATTTTTCTACAAAGGGCAAGACGTCTGCGTGGTCGGCGGCGGCAACACCGCTGTAGAAGAGGCGCTTTATCTCTCCAATATTGCTAAGCATGTCACGGTGATTCACCGTCGCGACAAGTTTCGTGCCGAACCAATCCTGATTGATCGACTTATTGCCAAAACAAAAGGCGGCAATGTCTCGATCGAATGGAATCATAACCTCGATGAGGTACTCGGCAACGACAGTGGCGTCACAGGAGTAAGAATCAAACACTCAAGTACCGGCGCAACAAAAGACTTGGCAGTGCATGGTGTGTTTATTGCAATTGGCCATAAACCAAACACCGACATCTTCGAGGGTCAACTCACCATGCACAACGGCTACATTCAGACCAAGGCCGGGCTTGAAGGTAATGCAACAGCCACCAACATTCCCGGTGTATTCGCGGCAGGCGATGTTCAAGATCACATCTATCGTCAGGCCATCACGAGCGCCGGGACTGGCTGTATGGCTGCTCTCGATGCCCAGCGTTATCTGGAAGATTAGCCAATCCAATGACCGCAGAGCGGGATCTGTTTCTGGCGGCTGTCGCCGGCGCCAAGCCGATTACGCCCACACCAAAGCCGCCCTCCGTTACCTCGAAGCCAAAGCCACGGCCGATACCGGTGAAGCGGCTTGAAGACGAGGCCGACGCACTAAGCCAGTCACAACTCTCGGATATGACGGCCGAGAGCGTGATGGATAGTGATGGCGACCTATCATTTTCTAGAAATGGGATTTCGAGTGACACCGTTCGCCGACTGCGCCGCGGCCACTGGGTCGTTCAGGCTAGCCTCGATCTGCATGGCCTGCGCAGCGACGAGGCCCGAGAGGCGTTTACGATTTTTTTAAAGCAGTGTGCGAACCGGGAAATTCGGTGTGTGCGCATCATTCACGGCAAGGGGCTGGGGTCGGCCAATCGAACCCCAGTGCTAAAGGGCAAGGTTCTCGCCTGGTTAAAACAAAAAGATGAGGTCTTGGCGTTCTGTCAGGCGCCCGCCAACGATGGTGGCAGCGGTGCGGTACGGGTATTGCTTAGACAGCCGCGTCACCCGTCTCACCGGTCCTGATGCGGATGACCTGATCAATACCACGCACGAAAATCTTTCCATCGCCAATGCGGCCCGTTCGGGCTGCAGCCACGATTGCCTCGACGGCGCGTTCGCAGAGATCATCGGCTACGACTGCTTCGACTTTGATTTTAGGTAAGAAATCCACAACGTACTCGGCCCCTCGATAGACCTCGGTGTGGCCTTTTTGGCGGCCAAATCCTTTGACATCGGTCACCGTTAGTCCGCTGACCCCGATATCGGCGAGTGCCTCACGGACTTGATCGAGTTTGAAGGGTTTCACAATCGCGGTAATTAATTTCACGTTAGTCGCCTCTTGGGTAATAAGTCACTGCTCGATAAAACCATTCGTTAAAGGGTAACGCCAATCACGACCAAACGCACGCTGGCTGATCCTCACACCCGGAGGTGACTGTCGGCGCTTGTACTCACTGATCCGGATCATACGCAGCACCCGATCGACTTCCTTGGGTGGATGACCGGCTGCAATTAGCCCATCGCGACTCTCACCATCCTCAATGTAGCGGCGCAGCATGTCATCGAGGGCGTCATACGGCGGCAGACTATCTTGGTCGGTCTGATTAGGACGCAACTCGGCGCTGGGGGCGCGGGTGAGAATACGCTCTGGAATCAAGGTTTTACCGGTTTGCGCAAGCGCTACGCGGTTGCGCTCATAGCACAGGCGGTAAACCATCCCTTTAAACAAGTCTTTAATGACCGCAAACCCCCCCGCCATATCGCCATACAGCGTGCAGTAGCCCACCGCAATTTCGGATTTATTGCCCGTCGTTAAAACAAGTGTGGAGGTCTTATTTGAGATTGCCATCAGCAGTGTGCCCCGGATACGAGCCTGGAGATTTTCTTCGGTAAGGTCTTCTGCGAGCCCCTTAAATAGTGGAGCGAGTTGTTGATCAAAGGTGGTCTTCAGGCCTTCGATATCAATGCACTCAATTGAGACCCCAAAGGCTGCTGCGCAGGCAGTCGCATCTTCGATGCTGATTGCCGCTGTGTACTTCGAAGGCATCATCACGGCACGTACATTCGCAGGGCCTAATGCGTCTACCGCAATCGCGAAGACCAGGGCTGAATCAACCCCTCCCGATAAACCGATAGTGGCACCTTTAAATCCATTTTTTGTGACGTAATCGTGGGTACCCAGCACGAGGGCCTGATAGGCCTGCTGCTCAATTGATAACTCTGGCTCAATTCGGTGGACCTGCTGCTCATCGGCGGCTGCATTAGCAAAAAAATCAACGATCAGTAGATCTTCCTGAAACTGCTTAGCACGGGCGATGACATTACCCTCACCGTCAAGCACAAAAGATCCGCCATCAAAAACCAATTCATCCTGGCCGCCCACCATATTGCAAAAGGCAATTGGAAGGCCCAGCTTTGAGACATTTGCGCGGGCTACACTAATTCGATCATTTTGTTTATCGATATGAAACGGAGAGGCGTTCATTGCCAATAAAATCTTTGCACCGGCAGCCTTGGCCATGGCCGGGGCCCGTGAGGCCCAGACGTCCTCACAGATATTCACACCAAGCCGAACACCATTCACTTCAAACAAGCAGGGCGCACCGTCCGGATCAAAATAGCGTTGCTCATCAAATACCGCGTAGTTTGGCAGCTCTAACTTGCCGTAGGTCGCGATAATCTTGCCGTAACGAATTACGGTTGCCGCATTAAACCGACGCTGCTCACGGGCCCGGGGGTGGCCCACAATCACGGTGATCTCCGTCAGTGGCTTTAACGACTCGGCCAGCACCAAGAGCTGGTGGTCACAGGCCCGTGTAAAGGCGGGGCGAAGTAATAAATCCTCTGGCGGATAGCCTGTTAAAGAGAGCTCTGGGGTGAGTAAGACGGCAGCACCCTGGGACTGGGCGGCAACTGCGGCCTGAAGAATTTTCTCGGCATTGCCGGCCAGATCGCCGACCCGGCTATTCATTTGCGCCAGAGCGACTTTGAGCATTTAGCTGCCCGTCTCCCGCGTATAGCGCGCTAGCCCGTCAATAATTTCCCGCTTTGCAGACTCAGGGCCTTCCCAGCCCTGCACCTTTACCCATTTGCCCTTTTCTAAATCTTTGTAGTGCTCAAAGAAATGTTGAATCGAGGCGAGGCGATCGGGGTTAATGTCTTCAACCTTTTTCCAATGCTTGTAGATTGGCAGAATCTTGTCGGTGGGCACCGCCAATAACTTAGCGTCGCCCCCGGCTTCATCATCCATCTTAAGCACCCCTAAGGGTCGACAACGCACGACCGACCCGCCCGAGACGGGGAAAGGCGTGATCACCAAAACATCGACCGGGTCGCCGTCGTCGGCGATCGTCTCAGGTACATAGCCATAGTTACAGGGGTAATGCATGGCCGTCATCATGAAGCGATCCACAAAGAGGGCCCCGGTTTCTTTGTCGACCTCGTACTTGATCGGGTCTGACATTGCCGGTATTTCAATAATGACGTTGAACTCCTCAGGGGCGTTAATTCCAGCGGTCACATTTTTTAAGGCCATTTGGGGGCTGCTCCCTGTGTCAGAATGATGGATGTTGCCTAGGCATTCTAAGGGATTCCCCGGGCGGGCAGCCGTCACGCAGGCGTGACGAGAGTCGAAGTAGACCGGGAGTGTTTGAAAACAGAATTTCAATAAAAGGAGAACCCCATGTCGATGGGACTGAATTTGGCTTTAATTTGTGGCCTTCTGGCTATTGTGTATGGTGTTATTTCGAGCCGTTGGATTCTGGCCAAGCCGGCCGGTAATGCGCGGATGCAGGAAATCGCAGCGGCCATCCAGGCCGGTGCATCGGCCTATCTGGCGCGCCAATACCGAACCATTGCAATCGTTGGGGTCGTGATTTTTGTTCTTATCGCGATCGTTCCCGGCCTTGGCTTAAATACTGCCGTGGGCTTTGCGATTGGTGCGATTCTCTCCGGCGCGGCCGGATTTATCGGCATGAATATCAATGTGCGGGCCAATGTCCGCACCGCCGAGGCCGCCCGTGGGGGAATTAATCCTGCGCTGGCTATCGCCTTTCAAGGTGGCGCCATTACGGGAATGTTCGTGATTGGCTTGGGTCTTATCGGCGTGGCCGGTTTTTACGCCTACCAGCTCACCCAGACCCAAGATATCGTGAAGGCCCTTCATCCATTAATTGGCCTCGCTTTTGGCTCTTCACTAATCTCAATCTTTGCCCGACTCGGGGGTGGCATCTTCACGAAAGGCGCAGACGTTGGTGCCGATTTAGTGGGTAAGGTCGAAGCGGGTATCCCCGAAGATGACCCCCGCAACCCGGCCGTTATCGCCGATAACGTGGGTGATAACGTGGGCGACTGCGCAGGAATGGCGGCCGACTTATTTGAGACCTATGCCGTGACGGTCATTGCCACCATGTTGCTTGGTGCGCTCACGATTAAGGGCATCGCAGCAGAGGCTGCGATCTACCCCTTGGCACTGGGCGGCGTATCGGTGATCGCGTCAATCATTGGCTGCTTTTTCGTGAAATATTCCGGCACTGGCAAGATCATGACGGCGCTCTATAAGGGCCTGATTGTTGCAGCGGTGCTCTCAATCGTTGCGTTTTATTTCGTAACCGACTGGTTAATGGCAGGTGCTGCAGCACATGTACCCGGTTTAACGGTCATGAATCTCTGGCTCTCGTCGATCGTTGGCATTGGACTGACCGCTGCGATGGTTGTAATCACGGAGTACTACACCGCAACCGAGTACGCGCCCGTGCGCCATGTCGCTGCTGCCTCAGAAACAGGCCATGCAACGAACATCATTGCAGGTATTGCGGTGTCAATGCGCTCCACCGCGCTTCCTGTGCTCTCTGTCTGCGTAGCGATCTGGGTTGCCTTCCAGTTTGCTGGGCTCTACGGTATTGCAGTTGCAGCGACAAGTATGCTTTCGATGGCGGGAATTATCGTAGCTCTTGATGCCTATGGCCCTATCACCGATAACGCAGGTGGTATCGCTGAGATGGCGGAACTGCCCCCTGAGGTGCGTAATGTCACCGATCCGCTCGACGCCGTAGGCAACACCACAAAGGCGGTGACCAAAGGCTATGCCATCGGCTCTGCAGGACTTGCCGCATTGGTGCTCTTTGCCGACTATACGCACGCTCTCGAAGGCATGGGTCACGCAATTAAATTTGATCTCTCGGACTACGAAGTCATCATTGGCCTATTTATTGGCGGCATGATTCCCTTCTTGTTTGGTGCAATGGCAATGGAAGCCGTTGGCCGCTGCGCAGGCGCAGTGGTGACTGAGGTCCGCCGCCAGTTTCGCGAGATCAAAGGCATTATGGATGGCACAGGCAAGCCGGAATATGGTGTGGCCGTAGATCTACTCACCAAGGCTGCAATTAAAGAGATGCTGATTCCCTCGCTGCTGCCAGTTGTGGTGCCAATCGTAGTGGGCCTCGTACTGGGACCAAAAGCCTTGGGCGGTATGCTAATGGGCACGATTGTGACTGGTCTATTCGTAGCGATCTCGATGTGTACAGGCGGTGGTGCATGGGATAACGCCAAGAAATACATTGAAGATGGCCATCACGGCGGTAAAGGTTCGGATGCGCACAAGGCGGCCGTTACTGGTGATACCGTAGGCGACCCCTACAAAGACACCGCTGGCCCTGCCGTGAACCCGCTGATCAAGATCATTAATATCGTTGCACTCTTGATCGTGCCAATTCTTCCGCTTGCGAGCTAAGCCTTACGCGTCACGCAACGCAACTCGTTAGACCAAACGCGCCGCCGCCTTCCAATGGAGTGCGGCGGTGTCGCTTTCAGAGAGACTTTCTGCTATCTCGGCCAAGGCGAGATGGGTTTCAACCATCGGTCTTACTCGAAGTGATGTCTCGAGATGCAGCCGTGCCTTACCCCAGAGCCTCTCGCGCTGACAGAGCCGGCCAAGCGCCCAGTGCAGCTCAGGGTCCTGTGGATGGGCCTTTAACCAGCGCTCAAGTTGTGTGAGCTGGTCTTTCGCAACCCCCTCACAACGACCATAGCGCATGGCGAGGCCCGAGTCCCAGTTGTTCTTCAAGACTTGTTCAATGAGGGCAATCGCCTCTTGGTGACGGCCGTCCGCAATCCACGCATCAGCCACCCTCTGTTTGTAGTGAATCGCGACGGTCGGCGTGATTGCTTTTCGGTTCATTAGAAGTCTTGCAATGCGCAGCACCTCGTCCCAGTTTCCGACCTGCTGGTTTGCCCGCAGCGCCAGACGCATGGTGTGGACCTGACGACTCTCTTTCTGGGTTAACGGCGCCAAGGCCATGAGCGCCTGCTGGCCCTTACGTTCATCGAGAGCAAATTCGGCGGCCAGCAACGCCGCGACAGCGGCCTGATCGGCCAGTTGATCTTTAGACGAACCAACAGCAAGACGATTTAATTCCTCGATAGCACTGTCACGTAAGGGCTGATTGTGCATCGCGTGTGCTGCGCTAGCCGTAATGGCATTAGCTGCAGCGATCGTGCCGGCTGAGGCCTGCCGTAAGCCTAGATCATCCTTCAGTTGATTCGATTGTTTGATGGCCCGTGCAAAACGGCCCTCAAAATAATCGAGAATCATCCGGGAGAGGGCCTGCAAACGGACTTCTTGCTGTCTACGCCTGCGATAACGCTGGACCCTCGCGGGAAGCTCTAAAAAACCCGACAGGATTCTGGCAATCATGAGGGTGGCAACCAGCGCCAAAAAAAGTCCAATTACTGCGGCCTGCAAAGACAAATCAATTCGGTATGGAGGTACCCAGAGGGTAATGTTTCCCCAACTCAGTTGCAGCAACATGGCCGCACCCACGGCCAAGGTGAGAAGTACGAGCAGCCCGAAAAGCCGCCTCATAGCCGGCCCTTAAGTACTCTTATGTCTCCAATCCCCTGCTTAGCCGCAATAACCCGCGGGTCTTCTGGATCGAATGTCTTTGATAGCAGCTGCTCGGCCTGATCAAGATCCTGGATAAAGAGTTTGTCGTGTCGCAACGACAATGCAATACGTGCTGATAAGAGCCGCAACCGCAGTCGCTCAATGACCAATGCGCCCTGCTCAGGCGTTAGAAAAAGTGCGTCCGGGTTTTCGACGCGCCTTATCTGCACAACTTCAACGAGCTGAGCCTTGATGGCCCGAACAATATCCGACCAGAGCGACTCTGAGGCTTGCGGGCTTGATGCGTGCGCGGCCGATGACCGAGCAGTTGAGGGCTGTGCAATAGACTGCTGCGCGGTAAGGGGCTGCGGTGCAGACACCAAACGCATCTGGTCAACGCTCAGGATGATCCCGTCAAGCTTCAGACTGGCTGCTTCGATCTGAGCCAGAAGCGCTGCATCCGGCTTAGGCAGGCCAGGGTCTGAAGTCTCCTTGGCTGCCACTTCAATGGCGGTATTTGGCGCCACACCGGGTTGGGCAGGCTGTGGCGTAGATATGAAGGGATCGATCTCGGACTGCGGCCGCTCGATTACCCACCAACCCACACCGAGCAGGCCAGATAGCGTGAGCGCCGCAAGAAAAGTCTTACCAGCCGAATTCATGGTCAAAGAGATCACCCGTTAGAAATTGTGGGTCCAGACGAACCCGTCGCAGCTGCTCGCAGCCGGCCTGCCGTAATCGTGCCGCAATCGTTGGGTGTTGGGTACACCAGAGCAGTTGTGTTGGGTCAATCCCGCGTGCCCGGCACTGACCAAGCAATCGATCAATCACACCCGTTGATGTCACGATCACGGCGAGCTCTGAATGCGCATACTGCTTAAATCTATCCCAGATCGTCGATTCCCAATCCTGATCATGTCGCGCATAAAATCCAACCGCAATTACCTCTGCACCTCGCGCGCGCAAACCATCGCCAAGCGTGGGTCGATTGTTTTGCCCTTCAACAATCAGCAAGGTCTGCGCAGACCAATCAAAACCTTCCGTTCGCTGGATTGAATCAAAGACCGCTAAGAGCCCATTTGCATCCGCAGTTTCATCAGACAGCGGACAGATAATCTGGCGCGACCCATCGGTAAGTCGTTTTGCTAACTGATCGCGGGTACTGCTGCCCACGGCAGCAAAACGCAACCCTGGGATAGCCAGCAAATGATTGCCGAATTCCTTTAGCCAAGCCTGCAAGGCCTGTACGCTCGCTGGACTGGTGCAGACCAACCAGGGGTCTGGCGCCACAAAGATCGCCTCTAAATCGGCGATCGCTACCGGGCAGCGCTCAAGCGTTTGCAAAGGGGCATGCAGCAGACGCGCATCGCCAAGCCGCGGCGTTTCTTCACCCTGCCATTGCGGGCGGGTCAACAGGGCAAGACGTGGGCTACGCAACACCCAAAGCGTGCAAGATCGCCTGCGCGCCTTGATCGGAGAGTTCCTTTGCTGCCTCCAGGCCCAGGGCTTCCGGATCAACGCCAACGCACTCGGCGCGAAGTACCCGGGTGCCATCGGTCATGGCCACCAGAGCACGTAATCGTAATGTCTTGCCATCGGGCTCTTGAACGCAATAAGCCGCCAAAGGCACCTGACAGCTGCCGCCTAAGGCCCGCGAGACTGCTCGCTCGGCGCGGACCTCTCGGAATGTTTTGTCATCGGCCAGCGGCACTAAGGCCCGCCGGATGGCATCTCCATCAGTGCGGATCTCGATGCCAAGGGCGCCTTGGCCGGCCGCAGGCAGTAAGACATCGGGCGCAATGACTTGGCGAATTCGCTGTGCAAGGCCGAGTCGCTTAAGGCCAGCCGCGGCAAGGATAATCGCCTGCATATCGCCGCGGTCAAGCTTACTGAGTCGGGTATCCAGATTGCCGCGCAGAGGCACAATCTTCAAAAAAGGAAAACGTGCCTTAAGCTGAGCCTCTCGCCGCAGGCTCGATGTGCCGACAATGGCGCCATTGGGCAGGGCCTCGAGGCTTGGGAATTCATTGGACACAAAGGCATCACGCGGGTCTTCGCGGGCCATGACACAGGCCAACTCAAACCCCTCGGGCAACTCCATAGGGACATCTTTCAGGGAATGGACCGCGAGGTGGGCCTTACCCTCCTCGAGGGCGGTTTCGAGTTCCTTGACAAAAAGACCCTTACCGCCGACCTTGGAGAGGGTTCGATCGAGAATTTGATCGCCGCGGGTGGTCATTCCAAGGATCTCGACGGACGTGCCGCAGGCCTTGGCGAGCAGGTTTTGTACGTGTTCGGCCTGCCACATGGCCAAACGGCTTTCGCGCGATGCAATAATCCACATATTTCGAAGTGTATCAATCAAATGACCGAACAATTCTCCAAGAAAAATGAAGGCTGGTCCGGCCGGTTCAATGAGCCGGTCTCAGAGCTCGTTCAGCGCTATACCGGTTCGGTCTTTTTCGACCAACGTCTGGCACGCTTTGATATTCAAGGCTCACTCGCCCACGCGGAGATGCTTGCCCATGTGGGGCTGATTTCGTCGAAGGACTTGGCCGATATTCAGTCGGGCTTAGGCCAGATTCAGACCGAAATCGATGCGGGAAAATTCAACTGGACCTTAGCCCTCGAGGATGTGCACCTCAATATCGAAAAGCGGTTGACCGACCTGATTGGCGATGCAGGCAAGCGGCTGCATACGGCAAGAAGCCGCAACGATCAGGTCGCCACCGATATCCGGCTTTGGACACGGGCCACGATTGATGAGATTCAACGCGGGCTTGCTGCACTAAAAAACGCCCTTCTCTCACAAGCAAAGACCCATGCCGAAACCATCATGCCGGGCTTCACCCACCTTCAGGTTGCCCAGCCCGTTACCTTTGGGCACCACCTGCTCGCCTATGTTGAGATGTTCTCGCGCGATCAGCAACGACTCTCCGATTGTCGCAAACGCGTGAATCAGCTACCCCTCGGTGCGGCCGCCCTTGCAGGAACCTCCTACCCCATTGATCGAGAGCGGGTCGCCAAGACGCTCGGATTTGAGGGTGTTGCCCAGAATTCCCTCGATGCGGTAAGCGATCGGGATTTCGCAATTGAATTTACCGCATGCTGTGCGTTAATCATGACTCATATCTCACGGCTCTCGGAAGAGCTCGTGCTGTGGATGACGCCTCGCATGGGATTTATTGATCTGCCGGACCGGTTCTGCACGGGCTCCTCGATCATGCCGCAGAAGAAAAACCCAGATGTACCCGAGCTCGCCCGGGGCAAGGCTGGCCGTGTAACGGGCCACCTCATGGCCTTGCTGATGCTCATGAAGGGTCAGCCACTGGCCTACAACAAAGACAATCAGGAAGACAAAGAGCCCCTTTTTGATACCGCCGATACGATCCTCGATACCCTTCGGGTGTTTGCAGAGATGATGGCGGGACTCGAGGTTAAAAAGGATGTGATGCGCGCTGCAGCCCTCGAGGGCTACTCAACGGCAACCGATCTTGCGGACTATCTTGTTAAAAAAGGCCTGCCCTTTCGTGATGCCCACGAGGCTGTTGCCTTGGCGGTTCGCGCGGCGGTAGCCCAACACAAAGATCTGTCCGAGATGGAGATTAGAGAGCTTCAGGCCTTCAGCCCACTGATTACGCAAGATGTATTTGATGTCCTGAAGGTTGAGGGCTCGGTGGCCGCTCGGCAGCACACGGGCGGAACCGCGCCTTCCCAAGTCCATCTCCAGGTCGATGCCCACAAAAAGTCCTCGTGCTGAGCATCTTAACGGTCACCTCACCGTTTTTTCTTTTAGTTCTTGCAGGGTATGTCGCAATACGGACTACCCTGCTTCCCTTAAGCGCCATCACGGGTCTTAATGCCTTCGTTCTGTACTTTGCACTGCCCTGCATGCTGTTTCGTTATGGAGCCAATACACCGATCGAGCAGCTCTTAAACCTTCCTCTCGCGGCCGTTTACTTACTATGCTCATTACTCCTGGTGGCCATTGCGATTGTGATCAGCCGGCGTCAGCGGCTGGACTGGAACAACACAGCCTTAGGCGCACTGGTTGCGACATTTCCCAACACGGGCTATATGGGCGCCCCTTTACTGCTCACAATCATTGGAGCATCAGCAGCAGGCCCAGTGATTGTCACAATTTTTATTGATATCGTGATTATTTCGTCGCTCTGTGTTGGTCTATCTCGGATCACGCCTGACAACGACCAGGCCTTTAGTGCCTCGATTCAGCAATCCTTTAAAGGCATGGTCAGCAACCCAATGCCTTGGGCCATCTGCCTAGGCGTGCTCGCCTCCGGATTGGACGCACAGCTACCTGCCATTTTTGAGTCCACTGTTGGGCTGCTGGGCAACGCAGCCTCACCGACGGCGCTCTTCACGATTGGAGCAGTCTTGGCCCGCTCTGCGATGCAATCCAAGATCGATGGACAGGCGCCCCCCATTGAGACCGCAATCTATTCCATTGTGGCTATCAAATTACTGGCTCATCCGGCCATCATTGCATTAGGGTTCGCTATCGCCAATGAACTTGGCGCCGGTATTGATCCCGCTACGATTGCCATCGTTGTGCTCTTGGGTGCGCTCCCAAGTGCCAGCAATGTCACGCTACTTGCCGAGCGATTCGGCGCCGATGCGGGCCGGATTGCAAAGATCGTACTCATCACCACCACACTGGCATTTTTTAGCTTCCCAGCCTTCGTCTCGGTACTTCACCCTAGTTGATTACGGTTAGGCAACTGTTTTAATCTCAGACAAATTTCTTGGAAAGGAATCTCTATGAGCCGCCGCGAATTTCTCTCTAAAACCGGTGCTGCAGCAGTTGCCACCGGCGCAGCCGTTGTCTGCGCACCTGCAATCGCACAGTCCGATGTGGTGCGCTGGCGCTGTGCGTCAAGCTTTCCCAAAAGCGTCGATACACTATTTGGAACGGCTGAGTTGGTGGCGAGACGGGTAGGCCAAATCACAGGTGGAAAGTTTCAAATCAGCCTACATGCAGCTGGGGAGATTGTTCCACCTCTTCAGGTGCTTGATGCGGTGGAAAAAGGTACGATTGAGTGCAACCACACGGCGCCCTATTACTTCATCGGCAAAGACCCCGCCTGGGCTTTTGGCACCTGTATACCGTTTGGCTTCAATAGCCGGCAGCATAATGCCTGGTGGGTCCACGGTGATGGCGAAAAAATTTACAACGAATTTACTCGGCAGTTTGGTGTTGTAAATCTCTTGTGCGGAAACACCGGCTCCCAGATGGCTGGCTGGTTTAAAAAGGAAATCAAATCCGTCGCTGACCTAAAAGGTTTAAAGTTCAGAACCGGTGGCATGGGCGGCCAGGTCCTGACCAGACTCGGTGTGGTGACCCAACAATTGCCAGCAGGCGAGATCTACTCCGCCCTTGAGAAGGGCACCATTGACGCAGCTGAGTTCACCGTGCCTTATGACGATGAAAAGCTCGGCCTCAACAAGATCGCAAAGTATTACTACTATCCCGGCTGGAATGAAGGCGGTGCGGCGCTCGGATTTCAGGTCAACGCAAAGGCGTGGGATGCGCTACCCGAGGCCTACCGCGCCGCCCTCCAGGCGGCCACCGCGGAGGCCAACACATGGATGCAGGCCAAGTACGACGCTTTAAATCCGATCGCTCTCAAACGCCTGGTGCAAGGCGGTGCGCTCTTGAGGGCCTACCCAAAGACGGTGATGGATGCCTGCTTCACAGCAAACCGCGAGCTGATCGCTGAGACGAACGCCAAGAGCCCCGCTTTCAAAAAGATCTACGAACAGACGCTTGCTTTCCATCGTGATCAGGTGGCCTGGTTCCGTGTCGCAGAGGCCCAGTTCGATGGATTTATGTCACGACAAAAACTCTAAGTGGGCGAGAGCTATTTCTTCTTAAAGTAATCTGCGGGATCGTCGGCAGGAGGATTTCCTGTCGCATCGGGCCCGGCCGCCGAGGACTGCGCTTGGGCTTCTGCGCCCGCCTCATTCTGATCAAGCTGAATTTCAAAAGACTGGAGATTGCCCGAGATCGGGCGATCCAGTAAGCCAGTCGCCAGCTGCGGAAAAAAAATCAGGATCGCCACCAGCAGCATCTGTAGCCCAACCCAGGGAATTGCTCCGATGTAGATATCGGAAGTCTTAATCGAACGGGGCGCAATACCCCGCAGATAAAATAATGCAAATCCAAATGGCGGATGCATGAAAGAGGTCTGCATATTGACGCAGATTAAGACACCGAACCAGACCAGATCGATACCGAGTTTATTGGCCATAGGCACCAGTAGCGGCACCACAATAAAGGCGATCTCAAAGAAGTCGAGGAAAAACGCAAGAAAGAAAATCAGGATGTTAACGACAATCAGGAACGTAACCGCATCGTCGGCACCAACACTTGTAAAGAGGTGCTCAACCCAGAGCCCTCCATCCACCCCTTGAAAAACCAGGGTGAAAACAGTTGCGCCAATCAGAATAAAAATTACCATCACCGTGATGGCCATGGTTGTCTCCATCGCCTCGCGAACCATTGGCCAGGTGAGGCGGCGATGGCCTGCCGCCAACCCAATCGCACCAACGACACCCATTGCCCCGGCCTCTGTGGGCGTTGCAAGCCCCATGAAGATGGTGCCCAATACAATAAAAATCAGGGCCATCGAGGGTAGGACCGCCCGTATCACCGCCTTGGCCAGACGCCAGCCGCGCAAGATACGATCGGCCTGTGGCATTGGCGGCATCGATCTCGGGGAGAAGACCGATACCAAGAAGATAAAAATCAAGAAGATAAAAATCTGCGCAAATGACGGGCCAATTGCGCCAAGGTACATATCCCCAACCGAACGGCCGAGTTGATCTGCCAGCACAATGAGCACGAGCGATGGCGGAATCACCTGCGTGATAGTTCCGGATGCCGCAATGACGCCAGTTGCCAGCCTAGGGTTATAGCCATAACGCTGCATAATCGGCAGCGCAATCACCCCCATCGCAATAACAGAGGCAGCCACTGTGCCCGTGATCGCACCGAGAATTGCACCAACAACAATCACGGCATAAGCAAGGCCACCTGAGAGGCCACCAAACAGCTGTGCGAAGCCTTCCAATAAATCCTCAGCCAAACCACTGCGCTCGAGAATCGCCCCCATGAGTGTAAAAAATGGGATTGAAAGTAAGAGTTCATTGGAGAGAATGCCAAACACACGATAGGGCAGGTTCGCCATGAACTGCGGGGGAAAGAGGCCCAGTTCGATTGCGACAAAGCCCGATGCAAGGCCTAATGCCGCTAACGAAAATGCAACGGGCAGGCCAATCAACAGAAAGACGACCAATGCCAAAAACATGGCCGGCGCCATAATCTCGATAGCAGTCACGCGGCCCCCTCGTCTCGCCCAGGATCGACTGATCTGCTCATTACTGGACGGGCTTTTCGTAGTGGGAATCGAGTGCAATCACGCCCATAAGCGCTGCCACGCGTTTGATCACCTCAGAGACCGCCTGCAGAATGAGTAAACCAAAACCTAGGGGCAAGAGTAGCTTAACTGGCCAGCGCAACAATCCACCCGCGTTGGCCGATGTCTCTTGAATGGACCAGGACTCGACGAACCAGGGCCAGGAGATATAGGCCATGAAAACCGCAAAGGGCATTAGAAATACGATAAGCCCAGAGAGATCGAGCCAGGCCCGCTGGCGATCAGAGAGCTTTGAGTAGAACAGGTCGACACGAATATGGCCGTTTGTATTCAGAAGGTGGGGAGCGCCCAGCAAGACAATTGCGCCAAACATATACCACTGCAATTCGAGCCAGGCGTTTGAGCTGAGATCAAATACATAACGAGACAGTGCGTTTGCAGCAGACACTAAGGCGCACAGCAGCACCAGTGCCATCGCAATCCGCGCAGCAGCCCGGCTTAACGCATCTATGGCACGGCAGACCCCTAACAGTGCATTCATATCAACTGCCTTCGCCTACAAGACAACACGAAGATCTGATGAGATCGGTCTACTTCTTCTTCATCGGCGGCAGGTCAGTGCACGTGCCTGAGAAGACCTCTGCCACCATGCCAATCGACTCTCCAAGTGTTGGGTGCGGATGAATCGTCTTGCCAATGTCGTGAGGATCGCAGCCCATCTCAATTGCCAATGCGAACTCTCCAATCATGTCGCCGGCGTGGGTTCCCACCATCGCCCCACCGATCACTCGATGGGTAGTCGGATCAACAATGATCTTGGTGAAACCCTCGTCGCGGCCATTGGCAATAGCCCGGCCAGATGCCGCCCAGGGGAATACGGCTTTCTCAATCGCCATGCCCTTCTCTTTTGCTTCCTCTTCCGTAACCCCAACCCATGCCACCTCGGGATCGGTATAGGCCACGGAGGGAATCACGCGGGCATCAAAGAAACTCTTCTCGCCCGCGGCAGCCTCTGCCGCTACATGACCCTCATGAACAGCCTTATGCGCAAGCATGGGCTGGCCTACAAGATCACCGATTGCGAAAATATGAGGCTGATTCGTCCGCATCTGAGAATCAACCGGGATAAAGCCACGTTCGTTTACGACAACACCCGCCTGATCCGCGCCGATCGCTGCGCCATTTGGCCTGCGGCCAACCGCCTGCAACACCAGATCATAGATCTGCGGTTCTTTCGGTGCGCCTTCTCCTTCGAATTGAACGTGAATACCATCGGCCTTCGCCTCTGCACCCACTGTCTTACATTTCAGCATCACTCGATCAAAACGATGGGCATTAAATTTCTGCCAGACCTTTACGAGATCACGATCAGCACCTTGCATCAAACCATCGAGCATTTCGACGACATCAATGCGGGCACCCAGCGTGGAGTAGACCGTCGCCATCTCAAGACCGATGATGCCGCCACCGATGACGAGCATTCGCTTGGGGCGAAACTTCAGCTTCAGCGCACCTGTTGAGGTCACGACCCGTTCGTCGTCTGGCATAAAGGGGAGTTTCACGGCCTCAGAGCCTGCGGCGATTATCGCTTTTTGAAAACCAATCACCGTCTTCTTGCCATCATCACCCACGACCTCAAGGTGATAGCCATCCAGAAATTTTCCAAAACCCTGCACGACCTGGACCTTACGGGCCTTTGCCATAGCCGCTAGCCCCCCGGTGAGCTTACCGACCACCTGGGTTTTCCATCCGCGAAGCTTTTCCAGATCAACCGTTGGTTCACCAAAACTGATGCCATGGGCTGCAAACCCCTTCACCTCATCCATCACCGAGGCGACGTGCAAGAGTGCCTTCGAGGGAATACAACCGACGTTTAGACACACACCACCTAGATTCGCGTAGCGCTCGACCATCACGGTATTTAAGCCAAGATCTGCTGCACGGAATGCGGCCGAATAACCGCCAGGGCCAGCGCCTAAAACCAGCATTTCGCAGACGACGTCGACTCTGCCACTGTAGCGCCGAGGTGCTGCTGACGCTGCCGACTCGGGTGATGGTGTTGGCGAGATCGATGCACTGGAAGGGGTCGCTGGTGCTGGCGGTACTGCTGCTGGCGCTGGTGCCGAGGCCGCCGCAGACGGTCCCGCCGATGCCAATG